>Ga0065721_10003698_pt1 | contig 101916 bp, 103 predicted proteins | sample Mesricmetagenome_FD_59108 | JGI IMG/M metagenome (GOLD analysis project Ga0065721, IMG submission 59108) | Mesophilic microbial community from rice straw/compost enrichment Sample: eDNA_1 v2 (version 2) | ecosystem: Engineered > Solid waste > Grass > Composting > Bioreactor | place: USA... | reverse complement strand
TCCCCGCCCTTCGGACCTTCTATGACCGTCTGCGGGCCAATGGAAAACCGTTCAAGGTCGCAATCAACGCCGCAATGCGAAAGTTCATCTCGATCCTAAACGCCATCATCAAACAATCCACAGTTGCTTGTCCCGGTGGTCCATGCCTCCGCGAGATGGATTGCCGGGACAAGCCCGGCAATGACGACCAAAATTATATCGATGCGAAATGCAGCTGCAGAGGAGGGAGACGGTTGCCCGTCTCCCCGGAGATTCAGCCCCGGCGCCAGAAGGCGTAGAGGCCCGCTATGTCGGCGGAGGTCAGGAGCGGCATGGCTTCCGACAGGGGCTCGACGGGCCAGTCCCACCATTGCATGTCCAGCAGCATGGCGATTTCCTCGTCGCCAAAACGCCTGCGGATCGGCTTGGCGGGATTGCCGCCGACGATCGTGTAGGGCTCGACATCCCTGGTGACGAGCGCGCGCGTGCCGATGACAGCCCCGTGGCCGATCGCGATGCCGGGCATGATGATCGCCTCCGAGCCGATCCAGACATCGTTGCCGATGACGGTGTCGCCGGCGGGCTGGAAGGCGTTGTTGGCGGCGGCGAATTCCGGCGCGTCGGGATAGAAGGCGAAGGGGAAGGTGCTGACCCAATCGTTTCTGTGGCCCTGATTGCCGGCCATGATGAAGGCGGCGCCGGAGCCGATGGAGCAGAAGCTGCCCACGACGAGCCGGTCGACGCCCGGATCGCGCATCAGATAGCGGGCGCAATCGTCGAAGGAATGGCCGTGATAATAGCCGGAATAATAGGAATAGCGGCCGACCAGGATATTGGGATTGGTGATCTGGCGGTCGAGCGGGATGCCCAGGAAGGGGCTCTCGAAATAATTGGACATGATGATTCCATGAAGATCGAACTGAACAAGCGCGCGTGCGAAAGCGCCGGCGCTGTAACCGGTTAGGAGCGTTTCCTTGCGCGTGTCAGGCGCGGAGAAACGCGATGTCGGTGGTTCGGTCTGCGGATTTCATGGGGATAATCTAGGGCCAGGCGGACAATTGGGAAAGCCCCCTCATCCGCCCTTCGGCGCCTTCTCCCACGCGGGGAGAAGGCGGTCCGGGTTGGTGCATCAGGCGGCGAAATAGTCCTGCAGGGCGCGGACCTGGAGCGAGCCGTTGCGGAGGGCGACGATGCCTTCCACGGCGGCGAGGGCGCCGTCGATCGTGGTGTAGTAAGGGATCTTTGCCAGCAGGGCGGTGCGGCGGATGTCGCGGCTATCGCTGATCGACTTCAGACCGTCCGTGGTGTTGATGACCAATTGCACGCCGCCATTCTTCATGGAATCGACGATGTGCGGGCGGCCTTCGAGGACCTTGTTGATCTTCGTCGCCGGCACATTGTTGTCGCTCAGGTAGCGCTGGGTGCCGCCGGTGGCCAGGATTTCGAAGCCGGCCTCGACGAGATGGCGCGCCATGTCGACGATATATTCCTTGTCGGCATCGCGCACCGAAATGAAGGCCTTGCCCGAAGTCGGGACCTTCTGGCCGGCGCCCATCTGCGACTTGGCGAAGGCCATGGCGAAATCGCGGTCGAGGCCGATGACCTCGCCGGTGGACTTCATTTCCGGGCCGAGCACCGTGTCGACGCCGGGGAAGCGGTTGAAGGGGAAAACGGCTTCCTTGACGGCGATATGCTCGAGTTTCTTCTCAGCCAGGTTGAAGCTCGCAAGGCTTTCGCCGGCCATGACCCGGCTGGCGATCTTGGCAATCGGCTCGCCGATGACCTTGGCGACGAAGGGCACGGTGCGCGAGGCGCGCGGATTGACCTCGATGAGATAGATCGTGTCGTCCTTGTAAGCGAACTGCACGTTCATCAGCCCGCCGACCTTGAGCGCGAAGGCGAGTTCGCGGGTCTGGCGCTTGAGCTCTTCGATGACGGCGGGCGGGAGGCTGCGCGGGGGCAGGGAACAGGCGCTGTCGCCGGAATGGATGCCGGCTTCCTCGATATGCTCCATGATGCCGGCCACGAACACGTCCTTGCCGTCGCAGAGGGCGTCGACGTCGATTTCGGTGGCGCCGGAGAGATAGGCGTCGAACAGCAGCGGATTGTCGGAGAGAACCGAATTGATCTGCCCGGTCTTGTCGTTGGGATAGCGCTGGAGAATATCGGGCGGAACGAGGCCGGTGAGGGTGTCCTGCACATAGCGCTCGAATTCGCTGGCCGAGTGGACGATGGCCATGGCGCGGCCGCCCAGCACGTAGGACGGGCGGATGACCAGCGGATAGCCCAGGCGCTCGGCCACAAGGCGAGCCTGTTCAAGGGAATAGGCGATGCCGTTCTTGGGCTGAGTCAGCTCCAGCTTGTTGAGGAGCTTCATGAAGAGGTCGCGGTCTTCGGCGAGGTCGATGGCGTCCGGCTGGGTGCCCAGGATCGGTACGCCGGCCTTCTGCACGGCCTCGGCCAGGTTGAGCGGCGTCTGGCCGCCGAACTGGACGATGACGCCATGGAGCGTGCCGTTCTGCTTTTCGGTGAGCAGGATTTCGATGACGTCTTCCTCGGTCAGCGGCTCGAAATAGAGGCGGTCGGAGGTGTCGTAATCGGTCGAGACGGTTTCGGGATTGCAATTGACCATGATGGTCTCATAGCCGGCATCGGCCAGCGCGAAGGCGGCGTGGCAGCAGCAATAGTCGAATTCGATGCCCTGGCCGATGCGGTTGGGGCCGCCGCCGAGAATGACGACCTTCTTGCGGTCGGATGGGCGGGCCTCGTCGTCGACCTTGCCGGCGAAGGGCGCTTCATAGGTCGAATACATATAGGCGGTGGGCGAAGCGAATTCGGCCGCCGAAGTGTCGATGCGCTTATAGGCGGGGCGCACTTCGAGGCTGTGGCGCAGCTTGCGCACATCGGCGGGCTTGAGGCCGGCGAGCTGGGCCAGGCGGGCATCGGAGAAGCCCATGCTCTTCAGCATGCGCAGGGTGGCGGCGTCCTGGGGCAGGCCGAATTCCCTGACCTTGGCTTCCATGTCGACGATGCCGCGCATCTGCTCGAGGAACCAGGGATCGATCTTGCAGGCTTCGAAAATGTCCTCGTTGGACACGCCCAGGCGCATGGCCTCGGCCACGTGCAGCAGGCGCTGCGGGGTGGGGGTACCGAGAGCGGCCTTGATGGCGTTCTTGTCCTCGCCTTCGCCCAGGCCCGGAATGCCGACCTCGTTGAGGCCGGTCAGGCCGGTTTCGAGCGAGCGCAGGGCCTTTTGCAGGCTTTCCTGGAAGGTGCGGCCGATGGCCATGGCCTCGCCGACCGACTTCATCGAGGTGGTCAGGCGATTGTCCGAGCCGGGGAATTTCTCGAAGGCGAAGCGGGGAATCTTGGTGACGACATAGTCGATGGTCGGCTCGAAGCTGGCCGGGGTGGCGCCGCCGGTAATGTCGTTTTCCAGCTCATCGAGCGTATAGCCGACGGCCAGGCGCGCCGCGACCTTGGCGATGGGGAAGCCGGTGGCCTTGGAGGCCAGGGCCGAGGAACGCGACACGCGCGGGTTCATCTCGATGACGACCATGCGGCCGTCCTTGGGATTGATGCCGAACTGGACGTTGGAGCCGCCGGTTTCCACGCCGATCTCGCGCAAGACCGCCAGCGAGGCGTCGCGCATGATCTGGTATTCCTTGTCGGTCAGCGTCAGGGCCGGGGCGACGGTAATGGAATCGCCGGTATGGACGCCCATCGGGTCGATGTTCTCGATGGAACAGATGATGATGCAATTGTCCTTCTTATCGCGGACAACCTCCATCTCGTATTCCTTCCAGCCGAGCACGCTTTCCTCGACCAGCACTTCATTGGTAGGCGAGGCGTCGATGCCGCTCTCGCAGATGGCGAGATATTCTTCCCGGTTATAGGCGATGCCGCCGCCGGTGCCGCCCAGGGTGAAGCTGGGGCGGATGATGGCCGGCAGGCCGATGACTTCGAGCGCCTGCAGGGCCTCGATGGTGTTGTGGGCGAGCATGGAGCGCGGGGTTTCGAGCCCGATCTTCTTCATGGCATCGCGGAACAGCTCGCGATCCTCGGCCTTGTCGATCGCTTCGGCGGTGGCGCCGATCATCTCGACATTGAATTTTTCCAACACACCCATCTTGCGCAGCGACAGGGCGCAATTGAGCGCGGTCTGGCCGCCCATGGTGGGGAGCAGCGCGTCGGGCCGCTCCTTCTCGATGATTTTCGCCACCACTTCGGGGGTGATGGGCTCCATATAGGTGGCGTCGGCCAGGTCCGGGTCGGTCATGATCGTCGCCGGATTGGAGTTCACCAGAATGATCCGGTAGCCCTCTTCCTTGAGCGCCTTGCAGGCCTGGGTGCCCGAATAGTCGAATTCGCAAGCCTGCCCGATGATGATGGGGCCCGCGCCGATGATGAGGATCGATTTGATGTCGGTACGCTTCGGCATTCGGGGCTCGCTCTGCTCGTTCTTACTATAGTGGTCGCGCCGAACCGAAAAAGTGGGAGCCACTTTTTCCGGCAACGCTCCGGAGACGGGCGAGGGGGAGAATCGCCCGGACACACCCGTCCGCGCGAAACCCGCGTGGCCGTTGAGCACGGCAGCGCAGGGGAAAAGACCGAACATGGTGGTTAAGCGGGCGGTTTAGCGGAAGAGTCGGCGGAAGGGAAGGGGTAGGGGCCCTGGATTCTCCTCCGCCGCATTTGCCAGTGATGTTTGGTGGCGACTTAGGGGTGGAAAGCTGCCTGTCCGCTTCTGGTTTGTGGGCTATCAAGACCGGACGTACCGGCATCTCACGGCACCATCCTGGGATAATCGGTATAGCCTTTAGGACCATCACCGTAGAACGTGTCCTTGTTCGGCGTGTTCAAAGGCAGCCCCCGCTGGAGACGCTCTGCAAGATCAGGTGTGGCGATGTAGTCTCGGCCAAAGGCCAAGGCATCGGCAATGCCGGTATTGATGAAGCGTTCTCCGTCCTCCTTCGACATCAACTCGTTGGCGATAACCACACCGCCAAACCGGCGCTTGATCTCTCCAAGCAAGCTGTCTTCGGCCTCAATCTCGCGAACAAAGATGAATGCGATATTCCGCTTGGCGAGTTGGTCGGCCACGTAGCCAAAGATCGCCTTGGGATTGCTGTCACCCATATCGTGTTCTTCCCCGCGGGGACGCAGATGCACGCCCACCCGGTCGGCACCCCACACATCGATCAGGGCATCGACAATCTCGAGAAGGAGCCGGGCACGGTTCTCTACCGAACCGCCGTAGCGATCCGTTCGCTTGTTTGTCTTGTCCTGAAGGAACTGGTCAATGAGGTAGCCATTGGCCGCATGTAGCTCGACACCATCGAAACCGGCTGCCTTGGCCCGCTCTGCTCCGCGCCGAAAATCGTCGACAATACCTGGTATCTCCTCGGTCTCGAGTGCACGCGGCACAGGGTGCGGCCGCTTCGGTCTGAGAGCTGAAACGTGCCCGGCAGCCGCGATGGCGCTTGGCGCAACCGGAAGTTGGCCATCAAGCAGTTCCGGATCGGAAATTCGCCCGACATGCCAGAGCTGAAGGAACATGCGGCCGCCTGCTGCATGCACCTCGTTCGTGACCAGTCGCCAGCCTTGCACCTGCTGGTCGTTCCAGATGCCCGGCGTACCCCAGTACCCCACCCCCTGCGGCGAGACGGAGGTGGCTTCGCTCAGGATCAATCCAGCTCCGGAGCGTTGGCGATAGTATTCAGCCATAAGGGCGTTCGGCACCCGATCAACACCGGCGCGTTTGCGGGTGAGCGGGGCCATGATGATGCGGTTCGGCAACTCGAGGGCGCCGACTTTGAGCGGATCGAACAAGCGGGACATTTGCAACTCCTTGGACCAACCCATATGGCCGCAGTCATGCCCGGCAACAATTGTGCTTCAGGTTGCGAGACCGTAGACTTGAGGTGCACAATTTGAGGGAAGCAGGATGGCTCTCACCAGCGCTTTCGCCGGGGTCGAAGTCTTCATCAACACCGTTAGAGCGGGCTCGTTTACCGCGGCTGCCGCGAAGCTCGGCATCACCAAGTCTGCAGTCGCCAAGGCTGTGGCGCAGTTGGAAGGACGCCTTGGGGTAAAGCTCCTGCATCGCACAACACGCCGACTGTCCCTCACACCGGAAGGCGCCGCATTCTTCGAGCAGGCCGAAGCCTCGATTGATCAGCTTCGCGCAGCGGAAGACGCCGCTCGGTCCAAGGCCAGCACGGTGCGTGGTGTGTTGCGGGTCGACATGCCAGCGGCATTTGGGCGACGCGTGGCTATGCCGATCCTCTTAGACATCCTCAAGAACCACCCTGACCTGCACCTGGCCGCCAGCTTCTCCGACAGGGTTATCGATCCGGTGGAGGAAGGCGTGGACTTGTGCCTCAGATTCGGCGAGCTGCCGGACCGAAGCGACATCATGGCTCGTCGGCTTGGATCCCAGCGCCTCGTGATTTGTGCGTCCCCAACCTATTTGGCTGCCGCTGGGATCCCCCCAGACACCGAAGATATTCAAAATCACTCCTGCGTACTTGGCAGTCGTCCAGACAGGCCAGTGTCCTGGCGCGTCGTTGATGACCAAGGTCGACCCAAGTCCATAGATCCCCCGGCAACGCATCTGGTGAGCGATGGAGAGGCCGTCATCACCATGGCCTTGGCAGGCTTTGGTCTGTGCCAGATGCCTCAGTCACTGGTACAAGGCTTCATCGACGGCGGCGAGTTGACCGTAGTGCTGCCGGATCGTTGCCGAGTGGAAACACCCTTCAGTGCTGTGTGGCCCGCTACGCGGCGATTGCTTCCTCGGGTCCGGGTCGTTGTCGACGAGCTTGTCCGGCGTGCTGAGGCTGGGCGGCTGTAGGGCTATCGGCTTGTTGGGGGTGGAAAGGCGACTGGCTGCTTTCCGGCTAGTTCGTCAGAATGCAGCTGTACGCCTATTGAATGCGATCGCCTCGGTTGCACGAGCCAAAAGTCGTCCACGACCATCAAGTGTCGTTCGCTGGTCTGGGCCTGAACAAATCCTTCGCCGCTTCTTGACGCCGCTTTGCTACTGGTCTGCTTTCCGGAACGGAACTCCAAAGGATGTGTCGAAGGTCGCCATATCGCATCGGATCATACCCAAGCTGCAGGAGCCGTACCGCGAACCAATCTGGTATCAGTTGCGCTGTCAGGCAGCTGGTGCTGTCGGCCAAGCTTAACACTGGCAGCATAGCCGCATAAGTGTCGAAGCCAAACCCGAATGCGATCGCTTCGTCGATATGGGACGATTTGATATCGGGGTATCGATCGCGGATGGCGCTCTTCAGATCGGATAAATGCGCGCGCGTGAAGGGCGTAGTGCCAAAGGGCATGACGAACCTCTCCTCTACGGTCGATGTCCGCCGATTACGCATCGACCATGAGTGAGGTCGTCGCAAGGCAATGAGAGAGAGCGCCCCCTTCAACCCGGCGGCAGGTTCGGCAGAGACGGCCATGCTCAAAGATATAGCTGACCGCGGGAGTAGATCAAGCACGCCACGTGCGTTACGGCTTCGTGGCAGCTTCCAGGAATTGATCTTTCAACCTGGCAACGACTGGAATGGGGTCGAAACCTGCCATTGCGATCTTTATTTCGCGACACACTTATCCCCGCCCCAGAATTCTCCTGCATAATCCCCTCATCAACCGGGTTGCGATGGAGTTGCAACGATCAACTGCCCGGTGACAGTCGGGAGGCCTCTTGATCGTTAAAGGAGGCTGGGTCCGGGGATGGGTTCGTGGCAGCAATGTCCCCCTAGCAAACCCCCTGCCAGAAATCCCGATGCTCCGAGGCGGGTTTCGTCTCATTATTTACTCAGAGGCGGAATCCGTCTCGGGGCACCATCAACGGCACGAAAACGGAGGCGGGAACGTCGTCCGGCCTTCCGTGTTGGCCTTTACGGAATGATACTCGCTCAAATGGCGGAGGAGCCAATGTCCCGGACACGTGTGCAGCATTTTTCGATTTCGCTGGATGGTTTCGGCACCGGGGAGGGGTTGAGCCGGGAGGCGCCGTTCGGTCATGCGGGGGAGCGGCTGCATGCCTGGATGTTCGCGACGCGCTTCGGCAAGACCATGTTCGGGCAACAGGGCGGCACAAGCGGGGTGGACGACGCGATCCTGAGCACGTTCGCTGTCGGCATCGGCGCCGAGATCATGGGTTCGAACAAGTTCGGCTATCCGGGCTGGCACGAGAACAAGGACTGGACAGGCTGGTGGGGAGCCAATCCGCCGTTTCACACCCCGGTTTTCGTGATGACGCAGCACAAGCGCGCGCCGTTGGAACTGGAGGGCGGCACTGTTTTTCATTTCACCGATGCGCCGCCCGCCGAAGTCCTGGCCATGGCAAGGGAGGCGGCCGGCGGGCGCGATGTGCGGATCGGCGGCGGGGTACGCATCTTGCGGGCGTTTTTGCAGGAAAGGCTCGTCGATCACATGCATCTCGTGCAGGTGCCGATCCTGCTGGGGCGCGGCGTGCGGCTGTGGGATGGGCTGGAGGGGCTGGAACAGGTTTTCGACATCGAGACCACGGCCAGTGCAAGCGGGGTGACGCATCTGATGTTTTCGCGAAAGGGCGGATGAACGGGCATTTATCGCCGTCAAATGGCCATTATCCGGCCCAAAGCCCGCCCAGTTCTTCGCTTCACATCGTCGTGATCCTTTTGGGATCAGTGATGGACAACGAGGTTGAGATGAAAAGTCTACGCTTTGCCGCCCTCGCCGTGGTTGCCGCGCTCGCGCTGGCGGCCTGTGGGGATGCCCCGCCTGCCGATGCGCCGCCGGCGGATACGACCACCACCGCCCCGGCCGACGTGCCGCCGGCGCAATAAAAAAAGCCCCGGCTCAGGCCGGGGCTTTTTGCGGGCGTCTGGTTTCGGCTAGTTCAGGCGGCCGGACCAGTCATCGATTTCCTTGCGGACATCGTCCTTGGCCTTGCCGTAGCGCTCCTGGATCTTGCCTTCGAGCTGCTCACGATTGCCGTTGATCTGGGCGATATCGTCGTCGGTGAGCTTGCCCCATTGTTCCTTGACCTTGCCGGACATCTGCTTCCAGCTGCCTTCGATGCGGTTCCAGTCCATTGCCGGTCTCCTTTGAAATTGTCGTGTGAAAACAACGAGAGAGCGGGGATTGGGTTGCATGCGAAATGTCTTAGGCGGCCCTGAGCGCCTCCTGGCGTTCCAGGGCGGCGACGATGGCGTCGACGCGATAGGGCTTGGGAAGGAAGGCGGCGCCCGGGGGCAAATCCTGCTTGGCGGGGCGCACGCCGCCGGACACGACGACGATGGGCAGGCCCGGCCGCAGGCGCGCCGCCAGCCGCGCCAGCACCAGGCCATTGGGGCCGTCGCCCAATTCGATGTCGGTGATCAGGGCGCGGATGCCGCTTTCGATCAGGCGGGCGGCGGTGCGGGCGCTTTGGGCGGGGAGGGCCTCGTAGTTGAATTCGGCCAATTGATCGATGAGGTCGAGCAGCAAGAGGGCTTGATCTTCGACCACCAGGATGGGCGAGAGCGTGGACATCTCCGGTTCCCCTCGATTACGCGATACATGACAGCACAAGGCGAGGCGCGGCCAATCGTTGCATGCGCGCGGCGCATAGCTGACGGCATGGTTAGCATTTGGTTCAAATTGTCGCGGCGTCAGGCCAGTGGCGCGGTGCGATAGAGCGCCACGCGAATGCCGCCATGGAGAACCGGCGGCAGCATGGGCTCGAAGGTGAGGCCGGTCGCCTGGGCCAATTGCTTGTCGGCGGTGACGATGCCGACGCGCCAGCCCCGGAACCGCGTCCTGAGCACGGTGCCGAGGGTCCGGTGCAGGGTGATCAGCGGGCCCTTATTGCCGATGCGGGTGCCATAGGGCGGGTTGACGATCACCAGGCCCGGCGGGCCGTCCGGTGGGGTCAGGTCTTCGATCGGTTTCTGCGCGAAGCGGGTCTGGGCCGCGACGCCGGCGCGAGCGGCATTTTCGGTGGCCATGCGGATGGCGCCGGCATCGCGGTCCGAGCCGTGGAAGAGGAGGGGCGTCGGCCGGGGCTGGATGGTGGAACGCATGGCCTTCCAGGCGGCGGGGTCGAAGCCGGGCAGGTGCTCGAAGGCGAATGCACGCGCCCGGCCGGGGGGCAGACCGAGGGCGATTTCGGCCGCCTCGATGGGGAAGGTGCCGGAGCCGCACATGGGATCGAGCACCGGTTCGGCGCCGGTATAGCCGCATTGGCGCAGGAACATCGCCGCCATGGTTTCGCGCATGGGGGCCTTGCTGACCGCTTCCTTGAAACCGCGCTTGTGCAGCGACTCGCCGGTTGCATCGAGGCTGATGGTGACCAGATCGTCCTCGATGCGCACCATGACGCGCAGGGCCGCATCTTCGGCTATGGGGGCGCCGATTGTCTCGGCAATGGCCTTGGCCACGCGCTGTGCGGCAGCGCCGGCATGGTAGATGCGGGAGCGCTTGCAGCTCGCTTCGACCTGGACAGGAACGTCGGCGCGGAGAAAAGCGGGCCAATCGAGCTTGCGGGCGCGCTTGTCGAGCTGGGCCAGGTGCATGGCGCGGAAGGAGGCGATGCGGGCCAGGATGCGGGTGGGACCGCGCAGGACGAGATTGGCGCGCCAGACATCGGGCCAGGTGCCGGCGAAAGTGACGCCGCCATCGGCGATTTTCGCACCGGCAAAGCCGGCCGCCAGCGCCTCCTCGGCCAGGGGCGCTTCCAGGCCGGGCGTGGCCACGAGGAAAATATCGAAAGGGGCCTGTGTCATGCGCGAGGCTTAGCGGCGGCCGGACAAGGTGGCAAGGTCGGCGTGGGGAGGGTTACGTTCGAGGCGATCTGTGCTTATATCGGCAGAAGACGATGAATGTCGCCGTCAGTCGAACAAGAGAGAGCCTTCCGATGAGTGAATATGTGCCGCCCAAAGTCTGGACCTGGGACAAGGACAATGGTGGAGCCTTTGCAAGCACCAACAGGCCCATAGCCGGGGCGACGCATGAGGCGGTGTTGCCGCGCGGCACCCATCCGCTGCAATTGCATTCGCTGGCCACGCCCAACGGGCAGAAGGTGACCATCATGCTCGAGGAGCTGCTGGCGGCCGGGCATGACGCCGAATATGACGCCTATCTCATCAATATCGGCAAGGGCGACCAGTTCGGCTCGGGCTTCGTGGCGATCAATCCCAACTCGAAAATTCCGGCCATGATCGATTACGGTCCGGCCGAGCCGATCCGGCTTTTCGAGAGCGGGTCGATCCTGGTCTATCTGGCCGACAAGTTCGACGCCTTTCTCAGCAAGGACGTGGCCGAGCGCGCCGAGACCATGAACTGGCTGTTCTGGCAGATGGGCAGTGCCCCGTTCGTGGGCGGCGGCTTCGGGCATTTCTATGCCTATGCGCCCGAAAAGCTCGAATATCCGATCAATCGCTATGCGATGGAAACCAAGCGGCAGCTCGACGTGCTGGACCGGCAATTGGCGGAGCACGAATATGTTTCGGGCAGCGCCTATACGATCGCCGACATGGCGATATTCCCCTGGTATGGCGGGCTGGTGCTGGGGCGGGCCTATAATGCCGCCGAGTTCCTGGACGTGACCAGCTACAAGAACGTGATGCGCTGGGCCAAGCAGGTGGATGCCCGCGAGCCGGTCAAGCGTGGCCGCTGCGTCAATGCCGCCAGCGGGCCCGAGGACGAGCACCTGGCCGAGCGCCATTCGGCGGCCGATGTGGACAAGGTTCTGGCCGTGCGTAAGGCGCGCGGGACCGTTTAGGTCAAAAACTTCTGTCTGAGGGGCAGCATGCCTTCGAGCGCTTTTCGATTTGTCCCCCCGCACCGCTCTGCCCTCGGGAGTGCCCCGAGGGCGGGGCGGTCACGTCAGAGGATGGGTCCGAAGTAAACGCTTCTCCTCAAGGGAGGAGAGGCGAGGGGGCAGAGGGCAGCACCGCGCCTAGTTATTGATGCTGAGGATGCCCCATTGGGTGTCGAGACAGGCGTCGTCGAGGCACACATTGGTGAGCCACATCGCGCCATTGCCGAGGCCGACGCCTTCGCTGGTGACGATGAGGTCAGCGACATTCTGATTGAGCACGGCGTCAAGAGTTTCGACCGTGACGAGGCTGTCGAACTCGTTCAGCAGATCCTGCTCGCCAAGCACCTCATAGGTTTCCCCATTGGCGTTCACCATCAGCGGATAAAGGGCGTAGTCGGAAATGGCGCCGGGATCATCGAACATGATCGCGTCCTGAATGGCTGCATAGGCTTCGAAAAAGCCATCCGCGTCGCCGTGGATGCTCTCGATATTGTCCCACACGGCCTGCTCGTCCTGAGCAAAGGCAGGCTGGGCGGCGATGGCGAAGCCGAGGGCGGTGGCGATAAGCGCGATACGAGACATTTCATGCTCCTTTGGCAATCGGTTCCTGAGGTGACCCAGCAGAATGGCGAAAGCAAGATTTGCCGACTGCGCAGCATTCCATACACGTGCTGTTAAGTCGGTGAATTGCACAATGCCGCCGCGTCCGTGGGACCCGACTGTCCCGGAAACGCAGAATGCGTTCGAGTACGAGTATTGCGTCCATGCGTCTGATCATTGGTGTCATCACCGTCTTTGCCTGCGTTTTCGGCGGCTATGCGGCCATGGGCGGACATGTGGCCGTGCTTTGGCAGCCCTTTGAATTCGTTATCATCCTGGGTGCGGCCATCGGGGCCTTCATCATCGCCAACGGAGCGCCTGTGCTCAAGGCGGTGCCGGCCATGTTCGGCACGATGTTCAAGGGGCCGAAATATGACAAGGCCGCCTATGTCGAGCTGCTCGGGCTGCAATATTCGATGTACAAGCTGGTGCAGCAGAAGGGCATTCTCGGGATCGAGCCGCATATCGAGGATCCGCAGAATTCGACCCTGTTCAACGCCTTTCCGAGCTTCGCCAAAAACCACCACGCGGTGGAATTCGTCTGCGACTACATGCGCATGGTGACCATGGGCTCCAACAATGTCCATGAGATGGAAGCGCTGATGGACGAGGAACTGGAGACCCACCACCAGGAAAAGGAACGCCTGGTGGCCTCCATGCAGGCCATTGCCGATGGCACGCCCGCGCTCGGCATCGTTGCGGCGGTGCTCGGCGTGATCAAAACCATGGGGGCCATCACCGAGCCGCCCGAAGTGCTGGGGCACCTGATCGGTGGGGCGCTGGTGGGCACCTTTTTCGGCGTCTTCGTAGCCTACGGCTTTTTCGGCCCAATGGCGCAGTCGCTGAAGAATATCTACGAGGCCGAGTCCAAATATTACCTCTCGCTCAAGGTCGGCCTCCTGGCCCATATCGGCGGGCAGCCGCCGGTCATGGCCATTGAATTCGCGCGCAAGGCGCTGATGAGCGAAGTCAGGCCGACCTTCAACGAAGTGGAAGCCGCCACGGCCGCCCTGCCGGCCACGACCTGAACCTTCCGCAAAAGGTGAGCCAGAATGGCGAACTACGACCAGCCGATCATCATCAAGAAGGTCAAGAAGAACAAGCACGTCCACCATGGCGGCGCGTGGAAGATCGCCTATGCGGACTTCGTGACGGCGATGATGGCGTTCTTCCTCCTGATGTGGCTGATCAGCATGACGACGCCGGAACAGAAGGAAGGGCTGGCCGACTATTTCGCACCCACTTCGGCCAGCAATTCCACCTCCGGATCGGGCGGCGTGCTGGGTGGCACGGCGATGGACAATTCGGGCAGCAAGATGTCGGGATCGTCGGCCGACGTGATCAATGACAGCCCGGCCTCGCCGCAAAGCGCCGATCGCGGCACCATCGAAAACAATATCGGGGGCATGGCGCGCGACAATGGCAGCGAGCTCACCGCCAGCAGCGACAGCGAGGTCAATCTGCAATCGCAGCAGGACCAGGCGTTCCACAGCGCGGCCGCCAGCATCAAGCAGGCCTGGCAATCCCTGCCGGAGTTGACCCCGTTCATGGACAATCTGCTGGTCGAGCAGACCGAGGACGGGCTCGATATCCAGATCATCGACCAGCAGGGCCGCCCCATGTTCCCCGAGGGATCGAAATATCCGCTGGAGGCCACTCGGGTAGCCATCGCCGCCATCGGTCCCATCCTGCAGCAGCTCAATGCGCAGGTGACCATCTCCGGACACACAGCGGCCGGTGGGCGGTATGACAATCCGCGCTATGGGCCTTGGGAATTGTCGGCCGACCGGGCGAATGTGGTGCGTTCGGTGCTGGGCGAATTCGGGCTCGGTAATGACCGGGTCAAATCGGTGATGGGACGGGCGACCGACGAGCCCTATTTCCCCAACGATCCCTATATGGCGGCCAATGAGCGGGTGCGGATCACCGTCCTGCAATCGCCGCCGCCGGTGCCGCTGGGGCTGACGCCGTAGGCGGCGGAACGCGCTAAAGAAACAGCTTGAAGCCTTCGTGGGAGGCTTCAAAGCCCAGCTTGCGATAGAAACGGTGGGCGTCGAGGCGCGTTTTGTTGGAGGTGAGCTGGACGAGGCCACAGCCTGCCTCGCGGCAGCGATCCACCGCCCATTGCACCATCTGCGAGCCCAGGCCGTTGCCGCGCTGATCGGCGCGGATATGGACATTTTCGAGCAGGCCCCGCGTCATGCCGAAGCGCGGCAGGCCGGGAATGAAGCTGATCTGGAGCGTGCCGACGATTTCTCCGTTGCGCTCGGCGACGATGAGGCGATGGCTGGGACTGGCGCTGATGGTGTCGAAGGCGGCGCGATAACGCGGGTCCGACAAGGAGGCCGGATCGAGGGGTGGCGTGTCGATGCCACGGGCATCGCCGGCATGGGCGAGCAGGAGGATGGTCGGAATATCGGCGGGCGCGGCGTCGCGGAAGGCAAGGTCGGTCATGTCAGGCATTCTTGGGAGCGATGAGTCGGGCCAAGCCTAGCACGCCCAGCGCGGCAATGGCGGGAAGAACCAAGAGCGGACTGCCTGCGGCCCAGAGCGCCCCCGTGCCGGCCCACATGATCGAGGAAAAGGCTTCGCAGAGGGTCGCGGCGCGGGAGGCATTCTGGCGGCGGCGGAACATGGAGCGTTTCGCCGTAACCCGGAACCAGAGCTGGATAGCGGTGGCGGCGCCGGCGGCCACCGCGGCGCAAAGCGCGGTGATCAGCGCCATGGGCCAGGCGGTGACGGCCAGCATGAGCAGCAAGGGCGTAAGCACGAGGGCAATGACCACCAGCACGGATTCGACCTTGGCGCGGAGAATGGTGGACTGGCTGAGGGGCGCGGTGCTGACCAGATCATGTGCATCTTCGCCGGAAATGGCGAGCCAGGCGAGTCCGCCGGCGAGCTGGCCGGAAGCCATGACCAGGACGGGCACCACGACGATGAAAGTGCCGTCCCCAGCGCCGTAATTGACCCAGAGCAGCAAGGCTGGTGGCACCAGGTAGAGCAATTGCATCAGCGTTTGCGACAGGAGCCAGGGATCGCGTTGAAGCAGTTTCCATTCCTTGCGGCGCAGCGCCTGGCGCTGCGTGGCTGGGGCAAAGGCGTGGGCCGAGGCGCGGCGTGGCCGGCGCACATGATTGAGCCCGGCGGCGGCGCTGGCGAGCCGTCCATAACTGGGCGCGACGAGGGCTATGGTGACGCCCAGGATCGCCAGCGCGCAGCAGAGCAGCAGCAGGGCCGCCGGCATGTCGCCCATGGCGGCGCGGGCAGGCAGCCAGAGGAGGCTGTCGGCATCGGGCGCGCTGGCCAGGATATCGGCGGATTGAAAGAAGGCGAGGCGCGAAAAGCCCTCATGGGAAAGGATGGCGGCGGCCTGGATGCCGATGACGAAGCCGGCGCCGACAATGCCGGCGACGATCTGGGCGAGCAGGCGCGTCCGCTTCGGCCCGGCCAGATGGAAGAGCAGACGCGTAATGCCCATGGCGATGGCGACCGAAAGAGCGGCCAGGGCAGCGAGCAGCAAATAGGCCGAGAGCCAATGCCAGCCGGCCTGGAAGACGAGGGCGGTGACCAGGGGACTGATGAGCAGGACGCCCAGCGCGAAGGTGGCGACGAAGACCGCGCCGGCGCGAATGGCGAAAATGCGGGCGCCGGGCGTGGGCGAGGACAGGATGAGATCGAGGTCGGAGCGGGCGTAGTAGACGCGGGTGACCGCTTCGAGCGCCTGAGACAGGGTGACTGCCCAGAACAAGAGGCCCATGCCCGAGACCACCAGCAGGACCTGCGGATCGATGAGAGCGCCGGCCTCCACCCAAGGGCGGATCGAGAACCAGGCGATGAGCGTGATCAGGGCATAGACGGCGAGGCCGCCGACGATCCAGCCGATGAGGCGGGCTCTCCTGCCACCGGTCATCATCGCCATGGCGTCGCGCCAGGACAGGCGCAATTCGTGGCGGGCCAGCCAGAACAGGGAAGCGGTGGCGCTCATGCCGCCTGGCTGCCCCGGGCGACCAGGTCCAGGAAGATTTCCTCCAGCGTGGTCTCGCGCCCGATACGCGCCCGCAATTCGGCCAGCGTGCCCTCGGCAATGAGGCGACCCTCGGCAATGACGCCGATCCGCTCGGCCATCCGTTCGGCCACTTCGAGAATGTGGGTGGTCATGATGACGGTGACACCAGCCTGGGTCTTCTGGCGCAGCACGTCCTTGACCTGGCGGGCGGAGCCGGCATCGAGGCCGGTCAACGGTTCGTCGAGGATGATCAGACGGGGATCGTGAACCAGGGCGCCGGCCAGGGCGACCTTTTGCAGCATGCCCTTGGAAAAGCCGCCGCAGAGGTCGTTGGCATGGGGGGCGAGGCCGAGCCAGTCGATCAGTTCATGGGCGGTACGCCGGGCTCGGTCCGGCTCCACCTGCCAGAGGCCGGCAACGAAATCGAGATATTCGAGCGGGGTGAGGCGATCATAGACCATGGGCTCGTCCGAAACCCAGGCCATGAGGCGCTTGGCGGCAACCGGATCGGCCAGGGCGTCGACCCCGAAGATGGAAATGGCGCCGCTGTCAGGCTTCAGCAGGCCAGCCACCATGCGCAGGATGGTGGTCTTGCCGGCGCCATTGGGACCGAGCAGGGCATAGAATTCCCCGCCGGCGATCGTGAGGTCCACGCCGCGGACGACCGGGCGGTCGAAGGACTTGGTGAGGCCGGATAGGGCAAGGGCGGCAGGCATGGAGGCTCCACTTCTGGTGTGCCAGCCTAGTCTCGCCGCCCTTTCCGGCGCATGAATGGCAATCGTTAACGAATTGCCGCTGCCGCTATCAGACGACTGTCAGGGTGACGTCGACATTACCGCGCGTGGCGTTGGAATAGGGGCAGATCTGGTGGGCCTTGTGGACAAGGTCCTCCGCCTGGGCACGATCGAATCCGGGCAGGGTGACCTTGAGCTCAACGGCGATGTTGAAGCCCTTGCCGCCCTCATTGGCGTTGTCCCCGAAGGAGACGGCGGAATCGATGCTGGCTTCATCGGGAATCTTCACCTTTTCGCCGCGCGCCACGGCCTTGAGGGCGCCGAGGAAGCAGGCGGAATAGCCGACGGCAAAGAGCTGCTCGGGATTGGTGCCCGGGCCATCATTGCCGCCCATGGCCTTGGGGGTGTCGAGGGTGACCTCGAGACGGCCATCGTCGGTCTTGCTGGTGCCGGTGCGGCCGCCCGTGGTGTGGGCGTGGGCGGTGTAGACTGCGGACTTGATGCTCATGGCTCATACTCTCCTGTGTCTGGATGAATGATAGATAGTGCATAATTAAATTGTACACAATCAAATTTTATGTGCTAGGATTTGCGCCTGATCCGAGGACCCGACATGGCCGATGAAAAAATGCCGACGATCGACCAGATGCTGTGCTTTGCCGTCTATTCGGCGGGACATGCCTTCACGCGGTTCTACAAGCCGCGGCTCGATGCGCTGGACCTGACCTATCCGCAATATCTGGCCTTCCTCGTCTTGTGGGAGCGCGACGACATTACGGTAAAGCATCTGGGGGAGCGTTTGTTCCTCGATTCGGGCACGATCACGCCGCTGATCAAGCGGCTGGAAGCGCGGGGGCTGGTGCGCCGCCGCCGCGACGAGGACGATGAGCGACAGGTGCGGATCACCCTGACCGAGGCGGGCCGGGCGCTCAAGGCCAAGGCCTTCGCCATCCCACTGGCCGTCATCGAGGGAACGGGGCTGACGCTTGAGGGTGGAGATGCCTTGCGGGCGGAACTGATCGCGTTGCGCGACCGGCTGGACGCGGCCCTGGAGGCTTAGAACGGTTCAGGTTTTGGGATGAAATACTTTCTCCAGAAGACCTCATGGCATGCGGCGGCCTCAGCGTAGTCCAACTGCGTCCACCTGGCCGGAGCGGCAGCGGCTCTGCTGCGGCTCGGCGGCCAGGATGAGGCGCGAGAAATCGTCCGGGCCGGAAATCCCGCCGGTCAGAGCGATGCGCAATTCGGTGATCAATGTGCGGTTGCCGTCTTCGGCGCAGTCCATGGCCACGCGGTCGCCGGCGCCGCGCCCGAAGGAGCGGTCGAACGCGGCGCGGACATCGGTCAGCGTCAGGCGGCGGCCGACATTGCCGGCGAAAAGTTCGGCGACTTCGGAGGCGTTGAGCGCCAGCATGAGATCGAGCGAATCCGCGAAATATTCGCGCTGGTCGCCATCGTAACAGGAGCCGTGCTTGACCCATTCGTGCCGGTCGAGGCCGGAGAGGCTGCCGGGCATGACGATGTCGAGATCGCGGCGCTGGGCGATGGTCAGATCCAGCGGCGGCAGGTCGCGCCAACGGCCATCCTGGCTGGCCCAGCGGTCCCGCTCGGAGACGTCGCAATATTCATTGTCGTGTGGCTGGGGCCACAGCCCGTGCAGGGTGAAGTTGGTGGCCTCGAAGCTGTTGGGGCGCTGGTCGCGGCATTCGCGGGTGCGGGAATTGAGCTCGCAGAAAGCGGGCTGCCAATTGACGGCGAGGATATATTGGGTGCCACGATAGGTGGGCGCGACGGGCGTGGTCTCGGCCTGTTCAGGGGAGATGGCGGGACTGGTGCCGCATTCGACTGCGACCCAGCGCTGGACCGGGCTGGCGCCGGGCACGGCAATGCGCAAATGGGTGGGCGGATTTTTGTTGGCGGCGAGCAGGTCGTAGGACTGGCCGGTCTGCGTGGCGATGTTGCCGGGATTGGTCTGGCGGTTGATGGATTGATAGGCGGGGCAGGTACTGGTTGCGGTGAAGCTGCCGGAGAGCGGAACTTCGGCCAGGGCAGGGGCTGCCAGGAGAGCTAAGGCGAGAATGGTGATTTTTCGCAGCATCGGGCCGGGCTCCGTCGGAATATCCAGATTGCCGTAGCCTTCTCTTGGCCTTGTCTGCAAGGGCGAGGCCTATTTCGGCGTGTCGGCTCCCACGGCTCTTCCTCCCTCCCCAAGAGGGGAGGGAGGCGATGAAGCCACCCGCTAGGCGCCCAGGCCGGTTTTATCTGGCCGCGCTGCGCCCGTCTCCTAAAGCGCGATGCGGTAGATGCCGAAGCCTTCCGCATTGGTTTCGCCGGTGGGCTCGATCTCGACCGCGGTGACGTCGGCGACGTGCTCGGCGGCTTTCGGGCCGGTGGCGAAGAGCACGCTGGTGTCGCCAATCGGGGCGAGCGACCAATTGCTGTCGGCCTTGGGGTCGATGGTGCCGTTTTCGATGATGAAGCGGACGATGATGTCGCGATTGGTATCGGGGCCGATGAAGATGATCTTGTCCGGCCCGATGCCCGGGAAGGAGCCGCCACCGCCGGCGCGATAATTATTGGTGGCGACGACGAATTGCTGGGCCGGATCGATCGGGGCGCCGTCATATTGAAGATCGACGATGCGGCTGGCATCGGGATTTTCCAGCGCGCCGCCGTCTGCGGCATATTTCGAGGGCTGGGTGAGGTCGATCCGGTAGGTCACGCCATCGATGACGTCGAAATTATAGGAGGGGAAGGCAGGATTGATGAGTTCGGCATCCTTGGCGCCGGCCTCGACCTGGTTGAAGATGCCCGCCGAGCGTTCCAACCATTCCTTGACGTCGGCGCCGGTGACCAGCAGGGCCTGGATGGTGTTGGGATAAAGATAGAGATCGGCCACGTTCTTGATGGCGACCGGGCCCACGGGCACATCGGTGTAATATTCCGGGCCACCCCGGCCGCCGGCCTTGAAGGGGGCGGCGGCCGAGAGGATCGGTAGGCCTTCCCATTCGGTGCCCTTCATCATCTGCTCGATATACCAGGACTGCGCCTGGGAGACGATCTGTACCGAGGGATCGTCGGCGACGAGGGCGAAATAGGAATGGAGCGGGGCGGCGGTTTCGCCCACCGGGCGGCGGATATAGGCCAGCGTTTCCTGGTGCTCAGCCTCGACGGCGGCCTCGACCTCGGGCACGGATTCGACCGTGGGCACATTCTTGTTGTCGACCCGCTCGACGATGGGGCGGGCTTCGGAAGTATGGGAGACCACCGACCATTTTCCCTCGGCATCGATTTCCAGCAGGAGATCGACCAGGCCCATATGGGAGCCCCAGAAGCCGGGCATGACCGCCGGCTTGCCGTGCAGCGTACCGGCCTCGATGTCGGCGCCTTCCACATCGGCATAGTCGGGGCCGGGGAAGACCAGATGGTGATGGCCGGTCAGCACCACATCTATGCCCTCAACAGCGGCGAGTTGGAGGGAGGCGTTTTCCATGCCGGGGACGTGGTCACCCGCCTCGATGCCCGAATGGGACAGGGCAACGACAATATCGGCGCCTTCCTCGCGCATTTTCGGCACCCAGGCCTGGGCGGCTTCGACGATGTCGCGCACCACGACCTTGCCGGTCAGGTGCGTTGCATCCCAGGTGAGGATCTGCGGCGGCAGGAAACCGATGACGCCGATGCGGATCGTGTGCGTGGCGCCCGAGCCGTCCGTCAGCTCTTTTTCGAAGATGCGATAGGGTTCGGTATAGGTTTCGTCGCTGGTCGGGTCCTCGCCCAGTTCCGTGCCGCGCACGAGATTGGCGGAAACGAAGGGGAACTCGGCGCCTTCCAGGGCGCGATCGAGGAAATCCAGGCCGTAATTGAATTCGTGATTGCCCAGGGTGGCGGCGTCGTAGCCGAGCGTGTTGAGCGCGGCGATGGCGGGGTGAATGTCGCCCTGGTTGAGTCCCTTCTCATAGGCCATGTAATCGCCCATAGGATTGCCCTGGATCAGGTCGCCATTGTCGAACAGCACGGCATTGCCTGCCTCGGAGCGGATCTCTTCGATGATGGCGGCGGTGCGGGCCAGGCCCATCGTGTCATTGGGCGCATCGGCATAATAATCGTAGGGCAGGATGGCGACGTGGATGTCGGTGGTCTCGATGATGCGCAGATGCGCCTGGTTGGCCTGGGCCAGCACCGCGAAGGGATGCATGGCGACCATGGCGCCGACACTGGCGGAACCGGCCAGGAAGCTGCGCCGGGAAATGGATGGGAAGAAGTTCATGATCGTCTCCATGTGAAGTGCCATTTCGCCGGGGGCGTGCTCCCGGACTGCCGGCTTGCGACCGGTTCTTGGCGCTTTCCCGGGTCCGCCGGGAAGCAGAAAGCTCATGCCGCGTTCAGGTGACGGGCGCATGACGACTGGAGGAGACGCTATGAAGTTTTTACCGTCTGGTCAATTTATGACGGCTTATGAAGGCGGGGTGAGATAGCGGGATGAGGTGCGGTGCATCGGAGCGCCCCCTGCCCGGCTTTGATAGGCCAGCTTCCCAGGGGATGGCGGCCAGCTAGCGAACCAGTTCGGGATCGACCAGGGCGCCTTTATGGGCGATGACGATGCTGGCGGTGCGGTGGGCGGCTTCGGCGGCTTCGCGCAGGGATTTGCCACCGAGGCGGGCGGAGAGATAGGCGCCGTTGAAGCTGTCGCCGGCGCCGGTGGCGTCGACCACCTTGGCGCCGGAGGGCGGGGCGATGCGGACGCGCTCGCTGGCGGTGGCGATCAGTGCCTCCTTGCTGCCGTCCTTGACCACGACTTCCTCGACGCCGAGCTCGAGATAGCGGTCGGCGGTGTCGTCTATAGTCTTGTCGCCGAAAAGAGGGGCTTCGTCGCTATGGGTGGGCAGGACGATGTCGCAGAGGCTGGCGGCGGCGGTGAGCACGCCGGCCATGACGCGGGGGCTGGACCAAAGGGCAGGGCGGAGATTGGTGTCGAAGGCGATTTTCGCGCCGTTATCGCGGGCTTTGACGATGGCGCCGAGCAGGCGGCCACGGGCGCGGGGGGCGAGGATGGCAAGAGTAATGCCCGAGAAATAAACGAGTTCCGCTTGTTCGACGGCCTTGGCGAGGGCCTGCTTGTCATCGGCCAAAAGCTTGGCGGCAGAGTTGTCGCGCCAATAGGTGAAGTGGCGATCCCCCTTTTCCTGGTGGATCATGTAGAGGCCAGGACGTCGATCATGAACGGTCTGGATATGGCCGGTGCCGATCCCGTTGGTATCCAGGAAAGCCCGGATGTCGCCTGAATAGCGATCCTCGCCCAAAGCGGTGACGTAATCGACCGACCAATCCTTGCCGAGCAGGGCGCGCAGATACCAAGCGGTGTTGAGCGTATCGCCGGCATAGCCGAGACGATAGGTGCGATCCTCCCCCCCGCTCATCTCGATCATGCATTCCCCGATTGAGACGATGCGCCTGGCCACGAACTCTTCTCCTCCGAAATGGTTATGCGGGTTATGCCGGTGCGGGCTTGCAGCGGCAAGGGCTTGCCAATAAACAGGCTCCTAACTTGCGCCGAACTTCCATACAAGATGGGTCAGGCGTTTTGCCTCGGAGATCATCGTGACCAATTCGCGCCTCAGCCAGAGCATTCTCGCCAATATCGCCAAGGGCATTGCCGTCCCGGCCTATGACCGGACGAAAGTCACGCCCGGAATCGTGCATCTGGGGATCGGGGCGTTTCATCGGGCGCATATGGCTGTCTATGTCGATGATCTGTTGGGGGCCGATCCGAGCTGGGGCATTGTCGGGGCGAGCCTGCGCCGGCCCGATACCAAAGAGGCGCTGGAGCCGCAGGACGGGCTCTATACGATCGCGGTGCGCGATGCCGAGGGCACTCATCCGCGCGTAATCGGCTCGATCCTCAAGGTAATGGACGCCAATAGCGAACGCGAGGCGCTGCTGGCGCTGATGGCCGATCCCTCCATTCGCATCGTGTCGCTGACCGTGACCGAAAAGGGCTATTGCCACGATCCGGCGACGGGCGAGCTGGACGAGAAGCATGCCGATATCGTGCATGACCTGGCCCATCCCACGGCGCCGAAATCGGCGCCGGGCATGCTGGTGGAAGCGCTGGCGCGCCGCAGGGCGGCCGGCATCGCGCCGTTCACGGTGATGAGTTGCGACAACCTGCCCAATAACGGGCATACGGCCAAGAGGATCGTCAGCCGGCTGGCGGCTTTGCGCGATGCGGGCCTGGGCAAATGGGTGGACGCGGTGGCCTTCCCCTCAACCATGGTGGACCGCATCGTGCCCTCGACCACCGATGCCGACCGGGCGGAGATCGCCGGGCTGATCGGGGCGGAAGATGCCTGGCCGATCATGACCGAGCCCTTCACCCAATGGGTGATCGAGGATCATTTTCCCGGCGGCAGGCCGGCTTTCGAGCAGGCCGGGGCGCAATTGGTGGCCGATGTCGAGCCGTTCGAGCACATGAAGCTGCGCATGCTCAACGGTGCGCATTCGACCATGGCCTATTCGGGCTACCTGGGGGGATATGAGTATATCGCCGAGGTGATGGGCGATCCGGCCTATGTGAAGCTGGTCCATGGGCTGATGACCGAGGAGGTGATGCCGACGTTGGACATGCCGGGGGTCGATCTGGGCGCCTATCGCGATCAATTGCTGGAGCGGTTCCGCAACCCGGCGCTCAAGCACCGGACCTGGCAGATCGCCATGGATGGCAGCCAGAAATTGCCGCAGCGCCTACTGGGCACGATCCGCGACCGGCTCAAGGCAGGGCAGGGCATCGAGCGGTTGGCGCTCGGCGTGGCGGCCTGGATGCGCTATGTGACTGGCGTCGCGGAGGACGGCAGCGAAATCGACGTGCGCGACCCACATGCACTTAAGATGCATGCCATCGCCGCCGATGCGGGGGATGATCCGGAGGCCCTGTTCGAGGGGCTGGTGGCCTTGGTGGAGGTGTTCGGAACCGATCTCGCCGGCAATGAAACGTTCCGCGAGGCGGTTCTGGGGCATCTCGAAAGCCTGTTCGACGTCGGCGCGCGGGCAACGGTGGCGAAGGTGGCGGGGTAGGATACGCTCAGTCGTGGGTCGTCACCCTCGGGCCTGACCCGAGGGACGTGGTGAAGTTCTCGACAAATAAGGAGCCCTCGGGACAAGCCCGAGGGTGACGATTTGTGGCTTGCCGCAGCTTGGCGCCTGATGACTGGAACCCCCTCACCCGTCCCGCCAGGAGAGAGGGCAGGAGCGGCGCCTTTGGAACCCGTTCCCTCGCGCCGCACTTACTGCTAGCGTCCGCAGGATTAACGAAAGGCGTCGGCGATGAAGTGGCAGGGCAGGCAGCGCAGCTCCAATGTCGAGGATCGGCGAGGACAGCGCGCGGGAGGCGGTCTCGGTGGCCTTGGTGGGCTGGGCAGCGGGCGCGGCGGCATTCGCATTCCCACCGGCGGGGGCGGCTCGCGAGGCGGCATATCCGGCGTTATAGGCATCGTGGTGGTGCTGGGCATCATCTGGCTGGCCACCGGACAGAACCCGCTGGACCTGCTGACCGGCGGTTCGTCCATGGGGCCGAGTTCGAGCGCGACTTCGAGGCAGCTTCCGGCGCAGGGTCAGGATGAGCTGGCCGATTTCGTCGCGGTGGTGGTCAAGGAAACCGAGGATTTGTGGAGCGAGCAATTCGCCGCCGTCGGGGAGGATTATCCCGAGCCGAACGTGGTGCTGTTCACCGATCGGGTGAATACGGCCTGCGGGCTGGCCGACAGCTCGGTGGGGCCGTTCTATTGCCCGGGCGACAGCAAGGTCTATATCGATCTCAGCTTCTACGACCAATTGCACCGCCAGTTCGGCGCGCCGGGCGACTTTGCCCAGGCCTATGTGCTGGCGCATGAGGTGGGGCACCATATCCAGAACCTCACGGGCGTATTGCCCGAATTCAACCAGCGCCGCCAGGCCATGAGCCAGGAAGAGGCCAATGCCTATTCGGTGCGGGTGGAATTGCAGGCCGATTGCTATGCCGGCGTCTGGGCCAATTATGCGGGCCAGCAGAACCTGCTCGAGCAGGGCGATATCGAGGAAGCGCTGAACGCGGCCAACCAGATCGGTGACGATACGCTGCAAAAGCGGATGCAGGGCTTTGCCGTACCCAAGACGTTCAACCATGGTACCTCGGCGCAGCGCAAGGACTGGTTCGAGCGCGGCTACCAGTCCGGCAATCCGGGCGATTGCGACACCTTCGCCGGCGCGGTCTGAAACGAACCGGATGGAAGCTGGGGCGTTCCTCCCGAGGCAAGGAGGCGCTCATGCAAGGCAATCTGGCGGCTGTTTCATTCGCGTATTTCGCCGATGACGGCCAATTTCCGAACAGCAACCTGCCGGTGGTGATCTATCGGCAGGCCTTGGCGGCGGAGGCGGTTTCGGCCGAAGCACTGGAAAGGCTGTTCGAGGAAAATGGCTGGCCGGGCCAGTGGCGGGCCGGAATCTATGATTACGATCATTACCATTCCACCGCGCACGAATGCCTGGGCGTCGCGCGGGGTTCGGTGCGGCTGCGGTTAGGCGGACCGGAAGGGCGGAATGTTTCGGTGGCGGCCGGCGACGTGCTGGTGCTGCCGGCGGGAACGGCGCATCGCTGCATCGGCGCCGAGGGCGATTTGCTGGTAGTGGGCGCCTATCCGCCGGGCCAGGACTGGGACGTGCTCAGGGGCGAAGCGGGCGAACGACCGGACGCCGACAGGCGCATCGCCAGTGTGCCGCTGCCGCAAACGGACCCGGTCGGCGGGCAAGGCGGGCCGCTGCTCGAAAAATGGCGCTAGGGGAATTCCTCTTGCCGTGAACTGCCCTCGTCGGGAGACCGTATGGTGAGGCTGTCGAGCCACGAGGTCGAGCGCCGGGGCTTGCATGCCACGCGTGCTGCTTGGTTTAGCTCAGAAGTGAAACGCTATAGCGCGCCCCGCCTTGTGATGGACCTCTGAAGCGGGCCGGCGCGTTCTGCTTCGAGCAGAGGAGAGCGACATGGACAAGAGCAAGCAGAAAGGCGCGGCCCAGCCGGATAAAGTGGAAAGCCCCAACGAGGATCCGAGCCCCGCACGCGTGAAAGACCGGCAGCGCGAGCATAAGCCACGCGCCGAAGACGACATGCCCGGCGCCGACGGACCGCTATCGGCGGGGGCGGATGAGGACACCTACGATTAGAGCAGAACCCCTCACCCCCGCACTGGCCTCGGGTCAAGCCCGAAGGCAGTGCGGAACAGGCTATTAGGAGCTTACGCGCGACGCCGATATTAGGCGGCGGCGCCGGGGGCGGTGTATTCGGGCTTTTCGGGCAGGCCCTTCTGCTTGCGCACGTGGTTGAGGAAGCGCGTGAACAGGTAGTGGCTGTCGCGGGGGCCGGGGCTGGCTTCGGGGTGATATTGCACCGAGAAGATCGGCTTGCCATCGACGGCGAGGCCGGCATTGGATCCGTCGAAAAGCGAGATATGGGTTTGGGTGACGCCAGTGGGCAGGCTCTCGGCATCTACAGCGAAGCCGTGATTCATCGAGGTGATCTCGACCTTGCCGGTGGTGAGATCCTTGACCGGATGATTGGCGCCGTGATGGCCCTGATGCATCTTGGAGGTGGTGCCACCGAGCGCCCGGCCGAGCAATTGGTGGCCGAGGCAGATGCCGAAGATGGGCTTTCCGGTTTCCATCAATTTCTGGATGGTGGGCACGGCATATTTGCCGGTGGCGGCCGGATCGCCGGGGCCATTAGAGAGGAAGATGGCGTCCGGATTATGCGCCAGCACGTCGGCGGCGCTGGCCGTGGCGGGAACCACGGTCACTTTGGCGCGCTGATCGGCCAGGCAGCGCAGGATATTGCGCTTGGCGCCGTAATCGATGGCGACGACATGAAAATCGGGATTGTCGAGCGTGCCGTAGCCCTTGTCCCATTGCCAGCCGGTCTGATCCCAGTGATAGGTCTGGGCGGTGGTGACTTCCTTGGCGAGGTCGAGCCCTTCGAGGCCGGGAAAGGCGTTCAGTTCGGCCTGAATCGAGCCCTCGTCGAAGACGCCGGTGGGCTCATGGGCAATGACGCCATTAGGCATGCCGTTCTCGCGGATGCGCGCGGTGAGGGCGCGGGTGTCGATGCCGGCAATACCGATGATATTGCGCTTCTTGAGCCAGGCATCGAGCTTTTCGGCGGCGCGATAATTTGAGGGATTGGTGATGTCGGCTTTGAGCACGACGCCGCGCACGCCCGAAAGGGCGGCCATATTCACCGTTTCGATATCTTCGTCATTGGTGCCGACATTGCCGATATGGGGGAAGGTGAAGGTGACGATCTGCCCGGCATAGGACGGATCGGTCAGCACTTCCTGGTAGCCGGTCATGGCGGTGTTGAAGCAGACCTCGCCAGCGGCGTGGCCTATGGCGCCGAGTCCGAAACCTTCCAGGCGCGTGCCGTCGGCCAGAATCAGTACTGCGGTCGCGGGTTTCTGTTGCCAGCCGGTCACGATGGGTCTCCAAGCACGGGTTTGTTCAGGTCGCGCGCCAAGAGCGGTGGCGGGAAGCCTCCCCACAAGACACGGCGAAGATGTCGGTTGAGGCCTCCTCTTAGAAGGCCGGGACGGTCAGCGCAAGTGGCGCAGGCCGCGTTTCTTGCCTATATGGGGGCGACAAAATGCATAGCAAGGAGCGAGCTCACATGCGTGAAGACATCAGCGAAGGGCTCAAGCAGGCGCTGAAAGCCCGGGACCAGCGGCGCACCGCGACCCTGCGGTCGATCAATGCCGCCATCAAGGATCGCGATATCGCCAATCGCGGCGACGGCAAGGGGCCGGCCACGAATGACGAGATTCTGGCCATGATCCAGAAGATGGTGAAGCAGCGCGAGGAAAGCTTCGCCATCTATGCCCAGGCGGGTCGCGCCGACCTGGCCACGGTGGAAAAGGAAGAAATCGACATCCTCAACGAATTCCTTCCCAAGGGGCTGAGCGAGGATGAGGTGAGCGCCGCGATCACGGCGGCCATCGCCGCGACCGGCGCCGAAGGGCCCAAGGACATGGGCAAGGTGATCGCGCAGCTCAAGGCCGATTATCCGGGCCGGATCGATTTCGGCAAGGTCAGCGGCCAGGTGCGGGCGGCGCTGAGCGCCTGAGCCGGGCCTCTGCCTACGCCACGAGCCGGAGCGCGGCCAGGTGGACCTGGTTGCGACCGGCGCTCTTGGCCATGTAGAGCGCATCGTCGCCGCGGCGGAGCACTGAGAAGAACGTTTCCTCCAGTCCGCCAATGGCGAGGCCGGCGCTGACAGTGGCGATCTCGTCCTTGTCGCCGATGGCGATTGCGAGCGCGGCGAAGGCCAGGCGGATGCGCTCGGCGGCCAGGCGCGCTGCATCCGGGTCGAGACCGGGCAGGATGACGCAGAATTCCTCGCCGCCCAGGCGGGCGATGATATCGGTGTCGCGCAATTGGGCGCGCAGGACCTCGGCAAATTTCTGCAGCACCAGATCGCCCTGCGCATGGCCGAGCCGATCATTGATTTGCTTGAAATGGTCGAGATCGAACATCACCACGGCCAGGCCGGTGACCTTGTCGGTTTCGCGGAAGCGGCTGAACAGGGCGCGGCGATTGAGCACGCCGGTCAGGGAATCGGTGTTGGCCTCGTCGCGGTGGCGGCGGGCGGCGCGGGCATGGTGCAGCGTCAGCGTGATGGCGCCGATGCCAGTGAGCCCGACCAGCGACAGGATGGAATTGGCATCCTCGGCCCAATTGCTGGGCGGTCCATCCAGCACCCAGCGCTGCTCGACGAGCAGGACGGCAGCGCAGGCGAAGAAGGACAGCGCGACCAGGGTATAGAGGGTGGCATTGGCGATCATGGGCAGGCCCATGTCGCCGCGACCACGCCAATATTCCCGCCCGCACAGGAACATGATGATCCCGCCTCCCAGATTGAGCATGATCGTGCCGACGCCCGAATAGCCGGCCAGGGTGGGCGTGGCCATGAGCGCAATGGTGGACAGGCCGACCACGAGCGGCGGATAGAAGCTGGCCCCGGCGTCGCGGAATAGGCGAGAGCCCGAATAGATCAGGGTAAAGCCGGCCAGCAGCGCCGAAAAAGGCACGAGCTTGACCACGAGATCGTAGCGGCCATCGCGCAGACCCATGACGAGCAGCCCGAGGACCACCAGACCGATGCCGGCCGCGCCATGCACGAGATAAGATTGCTGACGCGCATTCAGCCAGCCGATCAGCAGCGCGACCATGAGGGACGCGCTGGAGAAAGCGATACCGATCAGCAGAGAAGCGTTGTCCAGCATGGTCCCTGTGCCTGCCGCGCGCGTCCGGGCGCAGTGCCTCTTAGCGCGAAAACTGCCAATGGACCCTTACTCGATCGGTAGAAATGCGATGATAGTGAGCAGGACCTTACTCGGCGGCGGCAAATGCCGGCCGTGGCGGAGCGCTGCCGGCACGCCTTTCCAGCAGGGCCGAGATCGAGACGATTATGGCGGCGAGCGCCAGCGCCACGGTGCCGATCAGCGGCAGGGCGCGATAGCCGAAACCGGCATCGAGCAGGGCTGCGCCAAGCAGCGCGCCGATGGCGATGCCGACATTGAATCCGGCGGGAATGAGAGAGGAGGTGAGATTGGGTGCATCGGCGGCCCAGATCAGCATGCGCGATTGCAGTGGCGAGCCGAAGGCGAAATTGGCGCCGCCCCACAGAACCACGCCGATGGACATGAGTACGGGATGCGGGCTGACGAAATAGAGCCCGGCAAAGAGCAGGGTCTGCACGGACAGGATGGCGATGAGCGAGGGCAGGAGCCGCCAATCGGCCAGGCGCCCGCCGATGAAGACGCCGACGGTGGAGCCGACGCCATAGAGCAGCAGGATGACGGGGATGGCTTGGCTATCGAGGCCGGTGATTTCGGTGAGCAGCGGGGCGATATAGGTGAAGAGGCTGTATTGGCCGATCATGACCAGCACCGCCACCAGGAGGCCGCTGGCCACTTGCTGCCGCCGCAGGGCCGAGAATTCGCGGCGGAAACCACCCCCGGTGGCCGCCGCGCCGGCATTGGCGGGCAGGGCGGCGGCGACGATCAGCGTGGCGATCAGGCCCAGCGCGCCCACGGCCCAGAAGGTGGTGCGCCAGCCCAGGGCATTGCCGATGGCGGTGCCGCCGGGCACGCCCAGAATGTTGGACACGGTGAGGCCCGCCAGGATGAGCGCCATGGCGAAACCGCGCCGCTCGGCTGGGACCAGGCCGGTGGCGAGGATGAAGGCGATGCCGAAATAGCTGCCATGCAGCACCGAGACGAAGATGCGCGCCAGCATCAGCGTTTCGAAACTGGGTGCGATGGCGCAGAGGGCCTGGCCGAGGGTGAAGCCCGCCCCCAGCAGCAGGACCAGACGCTTGCGGTTGAGCTTCTTGGTGAGAAGGGTCAGCAAGGGACCACCCAGCGCGATGCCCATGGCATAGCCGGAAATGAGGAACCCGGCCACGGGGATGGAGACACCGAGCCCAAGAGCTACGTCGGGCAGGACCCCGGCAATGACGAATTCGGCGGTGCCGAAGGCGAAGGCGGCGAGGAAGAGCGCGAGCAGCGGCAAGGACATGGTGACAGACGGGCAAGGGGATGGAAATGCCTCATTCCATGCCCCGGGCAGAAGGGCAATGCACAATTTGCCGCTCCAGCTTGAGAAAAACTATAGCAGGCGGCCAGTTGGCGCGACTCCGAGAAGGGTTTAGGCTCCCGCGCGTGAGTGGCTGCGGCAGGGCCGCAAGGAGGCATGAAATGGCTGTATCGTCTCAAACCAAAAGACGTTTTGCGCTGGCGACCGCATTGCGCGGATTGCTGATGCTGCTGGGCGGCATCTATGCGGTCATCTGGCCGCTGGAGGCGCTGGCGGTGCTCGTGTTGTTCGGGGGCATCCTTCTTATCATCGACGGCGCACTGGGCCTGTGGAGCCTGACGTTTGGCGGCGGCAAGAGCGGCAATTACTGGTTCGACGTGGTGGCCAACGCCGCCTCGCTGATCCTGGGCGTGCTCATCCTCATCAGCCCGTTCCTGGCGACGATCTTCACCGTCACCTTCATGTCCACCCTGGTGGGCATCGCCGCAATCATCATCGGCGTCATGCAGATCGTGGTGGTGGTGCGGGAGCGGGAAAGCTATGCGCGCATCTGGCCGGTGGTGCTCTCGGGCGTTTCCTATGTGCTGCTCGGGCTGGTCTTCCTGTTGTTTCCGCTGCTCAGCGCCTCAATCGGCATGATCCTGGGCGGCATCCTGCTGATCGTGTTCGCGATCGGCCTGTTCGGCTGGGCCTGGCGGCTGTATCAGGCCAGCAAGGCCTGAACTGGCCGAGGACAGCCGAGGTTTTCACTCTCTGCACGTCCTTTGGTGTCTTGAGGATGAATCCCGGCAGACGTCGGAACCAGCACAGTCCTCAAAGCGGGGAGGCCAATGGGTTGGCGTTCAGCCCGACACGGCCTTTCCCCGCTCGGTCTCGCGCTGCAATTCGGCATTGACGATGGCGCCCAGCACCACGGCCAGCGCCGAATTATACATCCAGAGCAGCAGCACGATGGCCGTGGTCAGCGAGCCGAACGTGGCTTCGAAATTGCCGATCTGCTCGACATAGAAGGAAAAGATGGCGCAGGCCGCCAGCCAGAGCGCTGTGGCCAGCAGCGCGCCGGGCCATATCCACCGGGCGCGCCTGAAGCGCCTGTCGGGGGCATAGCGATAAAAGGCGGCGATGGCGCCGGCACCCAGGACCAGCAGGAGCGGCCAGCGCAAGGCGAGGATCAGGTCCTGGTCCTGGCTGAACCAGGGTAGCGCGGAAAAGAAGGCGGGAAGGCCGGCGACCAGCGCCAGGATCACGAGCAGGGCCAGACCCGCCAGGAAGGTGACCAGGACCGAAATGAGGATGGCGGAGACGATGCCGCGCTTTTCCTCGTTCGAACGGGTGCGGGAAATGGCGTACATCAAGGCCGCCACTCCGCGCGATCCGCTCCAGGCGGCGACCACCAACGAAATGGCCAGGCCGATGCCCAAGCCGGTATTGGATTGCGAGGCCAATTGTGACAATTGGCCGGCAATGGTCTGGAGCGCCATGTCGGGTACGATGTCTTCGAGCCTGTCCACCATGTCGGCCATGAACGATACCGGCATGAGCAGGCCGACGAGGATGATGATGGCGCTGGCGGCCGGGAACAGCGACAGGAAGCCGAAATAGGCGATGCCGGCGCAATGCATGGTCGTTTCCATGCGGGTCATGGCGGTGAATATGCGCCAGAGGACACGGCGCCAGCGAAAATGGCTTGTCGGGGCGGGCGATTTCTTCGCCGGTGCCGGCGTCATGTCGGTCATCGTGCCGGATCAACGGCAGAGGCGGCCCGGAGTTGCGCCGGGGCCTGTCGTCTTGGCTGGAATCTTTGCATTTCCAAGTGTTATCGCGGCGAAGGCACCGATGACCGTAGTGACGACGAAAGGAGGGCGCGTCCAACGGAGGGGACGTGCTAGCGGTAAATCACTTCAACACCGGCCACGCTCGGGTCCTGGCGAAGGATTTCTGCGCCTTGAGGCAGGGTCAGTTCGACATTGCCATAGCCATCCCAGCGCGGCTGCAGATCGGCCTCGGCGCCGATGGAGAGGAAACTGGCCGCGTCGAAGGGCACCTCCTCGCCCGGTGGGACGAGGACGGCCTGGATATTGGGTTCGGTCGGGCCGCAGGCGCGGGAAAAGGTCACGAGGTCGAATTCGCCATCAGGGGCGGTGACGCGCTGGTGCTCGGTAACCACGCATTCGGGCAGGAGATCGTTGACGAACCACAGGGTCATGCCGATGGCCAGGGCCGGGCCAAGAGTCAGGGCCAGCAGGATGGCGGGGGACATGGTCGAGGAACGGGCCATGAGCTGTGTCTTTCATTGCTGCTGGAGCGCGCTTGCGGCGTTCGTGCTTCTTAGTGCAGGCCGAGGGCGCCGGTCCACCATCGCCTTGACTCGGCGCCTGCGTAGTGAGTGCATAGCGTGAACGCTTGAGGGGGCGGATATGGTAGGGCGGGATTTTCTTCCACCTGCCGGGCGAAGTATCGTTTCGGCAATTTCCCATTCTTGAGCGGGTCCATGTCGTCGGCGGCAAAAGCGTGCGGTGATGCGCGGCTATTAGCTCGTTATGGGGGGCGATCTGACGGATAGCGGGGATAATCCCGCGTGATGCTGGTGACTTGGCGCGGCCAAGCGCCTATCTAGCTAGCATGCGCTTTTCCGATCAGTTCCTGGATGAGATCCGCCAGCGCCTGCCGATCACGCAGGTGGTGGGCGAGCATGTGCTGTGGGACAAGCGCAAGAGCCAGCCGGGCAAGGGCGACATGTGGGCCTGCTGCCCGTTCCATGCCGAGAAGAGCCCCAGCTTCCACGCCGATGACCGGCGCGGCATCTATCATTGTTTCGGCTGCGGCGTTTCAGGCGACCATTTCCGCTTTCTCACCGAAAAGGCCGGGATGAGCTTTCCCGAGGCGGTGGAGAAACTGGCGGCCATGGCGGGCGTGCCGATGCCAGCGCGGGACGAGCGCAGCGAAAAGCGCGAGGCCGAGCAGCGCACGCTGGTCGATGTCATGGAATTGGCGACCAAATATTTCGAAGCGGCGCTGGCGCATAATATCGGGGCGCGGGCGCGCGGCTATCTGTTCGAGCGGGGCGTGTCGGCCGCCAGCCAGAGCCGGTTCCGCATCGGTTTTGCGCCTGACAGCCGCAACGGGCTCAAGGAACATCTGGCGGCCAATGGCGTATCGGCGCAGGCGATGATCGATACCGGGCTCGTCACCAGCCGCCACGACGATCCGCTGACCTATGATCGCTTCCGCAATCGCGTCATGTTCCCGATCACCGATTTTCGCGGGCGGGTGATTGCCTTTGGCGGGCGGGCGCTGAGCCTGGACGTGCCGGCCAAATATCTCAATTCCCCGGAAACGCAGCTCTTTTCCAAACGGCAGACGCTTTACAATGGCCAGTCGGCCCGGGCGGCGGCGCGCGAGGGGGCGACGGTGATCGTCGTCGAGGGCTATCTGGACGTCATCGCGGCGGTGGCGGCGGGCTTCGAGGGCAGCGTGGCGCCGCTGGGCACCGCGCTGACCGAGGAGCATGTGCAATTGCTCTGGCGCATGAGCGACAATCCGGTGCTGTGCTTCGACGGCGACAAGGCGGGGCTCAAGGCGGCGGAGCGTGCGGCGAACCTGATCCTCCCCCATCTCAAGCCCGGCAAGAGCGTCAAGATCGCCACCCTGCCCGAGGGGCAGGACCCGGACGACCTGATCAAGGCGCAGGGGCGCGGCGCTTTCGCAGATGTGATCGAGAAGGCGCGCAGCCTGTCCGACGTGGTCTGGAGCCTGGAGACGGGGGGTGGGCTGGTGCCCGAGGCGCCCGAAGAGCGGGCAGCTTTGCAGGCCCGGCTGCGCGAGCGGGCCAATTCGATCCAGGATTCGAACGTGCGGTTTCACTATAGCCAGGCGTTCGACGAGAAGATCAAAGCCTTCTTCGCGCCCTTGCGGCAGGGTGCGCGGGAAAATTGGCGCGGCGGCGGCAAGCCGGCCTACGGCCAGAGCGGCGCCTATGGCTATCCTTCGCGGGGGACGCCGCGGCTGGTGGTTTCCGATACACTCAAGAATTCCAGGCTGTTGCGCCCCAGCGCGGTGGCCGATGCCTCCCCGCGCGAGGCGACCATCATCCTGACGTTGGTGAACCACCCGGCGCTGGTGGAGGACAAGTTCGAGGCGCTGGCGGCGCTCGATTGTGAAACCAGCGTGGCGCAGAAGGTTCTGGGGGACATTCTGGCATTGGCGGTGCGGCATCACGATATTTCGGCCGAGGATTTGCGCGCGGCTCTGGGTGTGCGCGGTCATGGCCCGGCACTGGACCGGATGGCGGACAGCCTGACCCGGCAGGGCGTGTGGCAGGTGGGGCCGGAAACAGCCCGCGCGGACGCGGAGACCGGATTAGGTCACGCCCTGGCCTTGCATAACAAGAAAGTTCAGCTAAATAGGGAACTGAAGGCAGCCGAAGCCGCGCTGGGCGAAGACCCGAGCGAAGAAACCTTTGAAAGGCTGCGTGACATCAAGAACCAGATTACCACTGTCGATGGCACAGAGGCATTGATCGAAGGATTTGGTTCGCTATCGGGACGCGCAACTCGCAGTTTTTAGGGATTTTACCCTGAGGGCGGCGACGATGCGCGATTTTGCGTTATGGCGAATCACTTGCCTAACGCAGGCCGAGGCGACCAGATTGGCGTGGATCGTTAACGGTCCGGTGACCAAACCTTTACCTTGTCTTGAGTTGTCACCACCTATGACACAGCCGGGACCGCCCCGCCCACGGGTCCCGAGGAGTAAATGATGGCCACCAAGGCAGCGAACAAAGTTTCCAAGGATACCGAAAAGCCGGAATCCGGCGCGCCTGAGACGTCCAATGACGGTCCGCTGATCGACCAGAACGATGCCGCGGTCAAAAAGCTGATCAAGGTCGCCAAGAAGCGCGGCTACGTCACCTATGAAGAGCTCAATGCCGTGCTGCCCTCCGACGAGGTCAGCTCCGAGCAGATCGAAGACTTCATGTCGATGTTCTCCGAGATGGGCATCAATGTGGTCGACGAGGACGAGGTCGAAGAAACCGAAGTCGAGAAGGACGAGGACGATAGCGGCACCGAAGTCGCGCCCTCGACCGGCACCGCCGTCGCCAGCACCTCCAATACCAAATCCGGCTCCGACCGCACCGACGACCCGGTGCGGATGTATCTGCGCGAAATGGGCTCGGTCGAATTGCTCAGCCGCGAGGGCGAAATCGCCATCGCCAAGCGTATCGAGGCCGGCCGCGAGACCATGATCGAGGGCCTCTGCGAGAGCCCGCTTACCTTCCAGGCCATTATCATCTGGCGCGACCAACTCGCCCAGGGCGAAATCCTCCTGCGCGACATCATCGACCTCGAGGCCACCTATGCCGGCCCCGACGCCAAGCAGGCCGCGCCGGAAATCCCCGTGGCCGCCCCCAAGGCCGAGCCGGAGCCCGTCAAGGAAAAGGCCAAGGCCGCGCCCAAGCGCGCCTCGGGCGATGACGAAGACGATTACGTCCCCGAGGAGCCGGAAGCGCCGCAGGATCCGGTCGAGGACGACGACGACGAATTCGACAATGCCCTGTCGCTCTCGGCCATGGAAGCCGAGCTCAAGCCACAGGTGGTGGAGACCTTCAACCGCATCGCCGAAGCCTATGGGCAGATGCGCGAAATGCAGGACCGCCATGCCGAAGACCGCACGGCCACCGTGTCGGAAGCCGAAACCAGCAAGCTCAGCGCCCTGCGGGCCGAAGTGATCACCGACGTCAAGTCGCTGTCGCTCAATGCCGGGCGTATCGAGAGCCTGGTCGAGCAGCTCTATGACATCAACAAGCGCCTGGTGCGGCTCGAAGGCCGGCTGCTGCGCCTGGCCGAGAGCTATGGCGTCAAGCGCGAAGCCTTCCTCGAAAACTATTACGGGCGCGAGCTCGACCCGAGCTGGGAATGGTCGCTGGAAAGCTTCGAGGGCAAGGGTTGGGCCGAATTCGCCCGCCGCGAGACCGATACCATTGCCGATCTGCGCCGCGAAATCGCGACGCTGGCGACTGAAGCTGGCCTCGATATCGGCGAATATCGCCGCCTGGTGCACAAGGTGCAGAAGGGCGAGCGGGAAGCGGCCATCGCCAAGAAGGAAATGGTCGAGGCCAATCTGCGTCTCGTGATTTCCATCGCCAAGAAATACACCAATCGCGGCCTGCAATTCCTGGACCTGATCCAGGAGGGCAATATCGGGTTGATGAAGGCCGTCGATAAATTCGAATATCGGCGCGGCTACAAGTTCTCGACCTATGCGACCTGGTGGATTCGCCAGGCGATCACCCGTTCGATTGCCGACCAGGCGCGCACGATCCGCATTCCGGTGCACATGATCGAGACGATCAACAAGATCGTGCGCACCAGCCGCCAGATGCTGCACGAAATCGGCCGCGAGCCGACACCGGAAGAGCTCAGCGAAAAGCTGCAGATGCCGCTCGACAAGGTCCGTAAGGTCCTCAAGATCGCCAAGGAGCCGATTTCGCTCGAAACGCCGATCGGCGACGAGGAAGACAGCAACCTGGGCGATTTCATCCAGGACGTGAACGCGATCCAGCCGATCGATGCGGCGATCCAGTCGAACCTGCGCGAGACCACGACGCGCGTCCTGGCTTCGCTGACGCCGCGCGAGGAGCGCGTGCTGCGCATGCGTTTCGGCATCGGCATGAACACCGACCACACGCTGGAAGAAGTGGGCCAGCAATTCTCGGTGACGCGCGAGCGTATCCGCCAGATCGAAGCCAAGGCCCTGCGCAAGCTCAAGCATCCGAGCCGGAGTCGCAAGCTGCGGAGCTTCCTCGATAATTAGGAGCGGCCCAATGGCTGCACCTCTCAAGCTCACCTCTCTGCGCGCCACCATTCCCTTCAAGCTGGTGGTGACCTTTTCGGATGGCACGTTCGGGACCTTCAATGCGGCGCCGATGCTGGCGGAGCGGGGCGAGGGGACCGAGCCACTGCGCGACAGGGCCTATTTCGCCAAGGTCGAACTGGTCAATGGCAAGCCCATCTGGCCGAACTATTTTGACATCTCGCCGCTTTGGTTGCAGGAGGAGATGGACAGGAACGGCGCGCTGGAGCGACCCCGGCCCGCGCGCGGACGCTAAAACGAGGAGAGGCCCATGTCGTTTTTCAAGAAGTTGTTCGGCGGCGGCGGCAATGCCGAGCCGGAAGGCGACAAGGTTCTGGGCGAGGAGAGCTATAAGGGCTTTCTGATCAAGGCTATCGAAATGAAGGCAGGCAGCGAATTGCAGCTTGCCGGCACGATCGAGAAGGATGTCGGCGGCGAAACCAAAACCTATCGCTTCATCCGGGCCGACCGCATGAGCTCGATGGACGACCTCGTCTCCCTGGCGCTGTCCAAAGGCCGCCAGATCGTTGACGAGCAGGGCGACGGCATTTTCCGCTAAGCCCTTTACAATATCCGCATTTGACGACCGCGAGCCGGCCAGGCTCGCGGTTCTGTTTTGAAAGGGACCAGTGAAATGGCCAAGAAACCCACCGCCCGCACCGAATTCGTCATGTTCGACGTCGTCTATGAAGACGGCAGCCAGCGCTCCAACCGCAAGGTGGATGCCAGCCTGCTCGGCGGGCTGGACGGCGACGAGCCGGCAAAGACCGCCATCATGGAGCAGGATCGCGCCATCTCGGAAAAGTCCGGCATTCCGCCGCTGGCTATCAAGTCGATCAAGCGCAGCGGGAAGTGATCAGCCCAGCGCCTTGTCGACAGCCGGCTTCACCATGGTGCCGTAAAGCTCGATCGCCTTCATGACCTCGGCATGGGGCAGGGTGCCGACGCTCAATTGCAGGCCGAAGCGGTCGTGGCCGAACCATTCGTGCTGCATCAGGATCTTGTCGATCACTTCCTGCGGCGAGCCGATGTAATAGGCGCCTTCCGGCGTCGTGCCGGCGTCGAACTGGGCGCGTGTGCCCGGCGGCCAGCCGCGTTCCGCCCCAATCTTGGTCATGACAGCATTATGCGCGGGAAACGCCGTATCGCGGGCCGCCTGACTGTCTTCGGCGATGAAGCCGTGGCCGGATACGCCCAATTTTAGCTTGCTGACATCGTGGCCGGCCTTGGTGCCGGTCTGGCGATAGAGCTCGGTCAACGGCTGGAACTGGCGGGGGCGGCCGCCGATAATGGCGATCATCAGCGGCAGACCGTAATAGGCGGCGCGGGCCACCGAATTGGGCGTGCCGCCCACCGCGATCCAGAGCGGCAACGGGTCCTGGACGGGCTTGGGGAAGATTTCGAGACCGGAAATGGAGTTGGTGTGCTTGCTGCCGGGCCAGGCGACCTTGCCGCCCTGGCGGATATTGAGCAGCATTTCCAGCTTTTCCTCGAACAGATCGTCGTAATCGTTGAGGTCGAGGCCGAAGAGGGGAAAACTCTCGATGAAGGAGCCGCGACCGGCCATGATCTCGGCTCGGCCATTGCTGAGCAGATCGAGCGTGGCGAATTGCTGCCAGACGCGAACCGGATCGTCCGAGCTCAGCACCGTGACGGCCGTGGAGAGGCGGATGGATTTGGTGCGGGCCGCAGCGGCGGCAAGGATGGTCACCGGCGCAGAGGCGACATAGTCGGCGCGGTGATGTTCGCCGAGGCCATAAAAGGCCAGCCCGAGCTGGTCGGCCAGCTCGATCTCCTCGATCAGGTCATGCAGGCGTTCGGCGGGCGACTGAAGGCGATTGCCGTTCAGCGGGTCGGGCGTGTTTTCGGCGAATGAATAAAGTCCGAGTTCCATGGCATGTCTCCTTGCGGGCAGATGTGGACGGGGCCGGTCCCGGCCGCAAGAACGCACATGGGTGATACCGCGCGGGGGCGCCGCCGCGCGGTATGCGAGATCAGACGTTGCTGCCGTTCGGCGTATAGGCGAAGGGCGAAGCTGGCGTCGGGGCGGGCTGGGGCGCCTTTTCGCCTGCGCTCTTGTGGATTTCGGCCACCAGGGCCGGGTCCAGTTTCAACTTGACCGCCAGCGCTTCGAGATAGGCCTGTTCGGCCGCGGTATCGGCGCTGATGGCGACGAGCGAGGCAGCGTAAATCTCGGCGGCATGCTCGGGCGTATCGGCGCGGGCAACGACGGCGTTGATGTCGAGCGGAGTGGAGAGTTCGTCGAACACCCAGGCCTTTTCTTCGGCGGAGAGCGGCATGGTCTTGAGCCGTTCGAAAATCGCTTCCTTCTCGTCGGCGTCGATGCGGCCATCGGCCTTGGCGGCGGCGATCATGGCGCGCACCAGCGTCTTGCCGAGCTCTTCCTGCCCTGCATCGTCAGTGGGTGCCGGTATGAAAGCGTCTTCGGCGGGAGCAGGGCCGGCATTGGCCTGGTTCTGCTGGTAATTCTGCCAGGCCTTGTAGGCGAGGCCGCCGACGGCGGCCACTGCGCCGACCTTGACGGCATTGCCCAGCAGCTTGCCCGGCTTGCCGCCGGACAGCAGCATGCCGGCGGCGAGACCGGCGGCGCCGCTCAACGCGGTCCTCTGGGCGTTCTGGTCGGTCTGCAGGGTCTTGAGAATCTGGTCGATATTGAACATGGCGGCTCCCGTGGTTTGCTGGAAGATGGGTATGAACCGGCGGTTTGGCAACCTGCATGGCCGAGAAGTATGGCGGGCTGGAGGAAGCCGATGAAACCGTTGGCTCAATAGGAAAGACCCCGGTGGGGCGCCGGGGTCTTCTAAGGCCTTGGAGGGAGGAGCCAAGGCCGAGCTGATAAAAAGTGCTTAGTTGGCCGGGGCAGCCGGTTCAGCAGCCGGAGCAGCCTCGGTTTCCGTGCCGGCCGGGGTTTCAGCCGGAGCGGCCGGGGCCGGAGCGGCGTCAACGGCCGGAGCCTCGGTCATGGGAGCGGCGTCAGGAACCGTCGCCGGGGCCGGAGTTTCGGTCATGGGGGCCGGAGCGGCAGGATCGGTCACGGCCGGAGTGCCATTGACGTCAACGCTGGTCGAAGGGCCGGAATTGGCCGAGAACACCAGATAGCCGATTGCCAGCAGGGCCAGAGCAACGATGATCCCGACGAACCAGCCGGTACCATTGCTCTCACGGGTATAGACGGTACGGTCGCCGTCACGGGTGTAGACAGTATCGCGTTCGGGGGTAGCCATCGTTTGCTCCTTTGTTTCAACGCTGGCTAAGAAACGCCGCCCTCGCCGGAGAGTTCCCGGAAACGTGAAAAGGCATCAAAACTTCGATTTCGGAGAGAATAATAAATAGGATTCAAAGTGTTGCCCGCATGACTGGCGCAGCGGCGCCTTTGTTTTTTGTGGCTTTTTTGAGATTTTATCGGCAATGGTGGCCGCAGAACGAAGAAAGGCCGGGCTGGAGCCCGGCCTTTCGGTTCGACGCGCCGACGCCTAGCGGCTGGCGACGGTGATCAGCGGCGTGATGCGACGGATGGTGACGCGACGGTTTTCGCGTTCGGCCGCCTCGGTGCGGATCTTGAGATAGCGCTCGCCATAGCCTTGGGTGGCCAGGTTTTCCGGCGGCACGCCATAGAAGTCGGTCAGCACGCGGGCGACGGTGGCGGCCCGCAGGTCCGACAGGCGCAGGTTGGAAATATCCGAACCTATCGCGTCCGTATGGCCCTCGATCAGGAAGGTCTCGTTGGGATTGCGCTCCAAGAGAGCCAGCATGGCGTTGGCGACATGGGAGAGCGAGCGGACCTGGTCACGGCCGATCGTGGCAGCTCCGGTATCGAAGGTGAGATTGCCCACTTCGAGCTTGCGGACGCTGTCGCGGATACGGGCGGAGCGCTTGACCTCGTCGATGGAATAGATACGGGCGACCTGTTCCACCGGCGGCTGGGCGAAGAAGCGTTCCAGCTCCTGCTCGTCCGCATAGCGGGCATCCAGCACGTAGTCGCGCACCGGAATGTTCAGCCGCAGCGGCGGCAGGTCGCGGCCCGGATCGTACCAGGTATCGAGCTGGTTGCCATAGCGGTCGTCGAAATAGGCCAGCACATATTCGCGGCCATCGGGATCGATGCGCGAACGGCGCAGGATATCGCCGTTGCGGTTGCGCACGGTGACGATCTGGGTGCCGTCGGGGCGGGTGATCACTTCACGCACGCGGCCATTGGCGAGATTCTCGTAGTAAATCTCGTCCTGCTGCGGATCGTAGAAGCGGTCGGTATCCTGGCCGATCGAATTGACGATCAGCTGGGTGCCCACCTGCAGGATCACCTGGGCGATTGCGTCGCCGGTGCTGGTCTGCACCACGGGCGCCTCGACTACGGTGACGTTGTTCTGCTGGCCAATATTGGTCTGCGTCACATTGGTCGAATTGTCGATATTGGTGACGTTGTTGGTGATGTTGGTGATGTAATTGTTGACCACGGTCTGGTTGACCGTCGTGTTTTGCGTCGCCTCGATCACCGTGCCTTCCTCGGCGGTCACCGCGGCGATGGGCTCGGCAGCCAGGGCGCGGACCTCCTCGGACTGCGCTTCCTCGTCGCTGGCAGGCGGCGGGGCGACCGGTTCGGTTTCCATTTCCTCGACGGTAACTTCCGCCTCGGCCGGGGTTTCGGCGCCGGTTTCCACGGCGGAGTCCAGGTCCTTGGCGCTGTCGAGCACCGGCGCGATCTGCTCGGGCGTCACGCCTTCGGGCAGGGTCTCGACGGGTTCGGCAACTTCGCCATCGGGCGTCACCTCTTCCACCGACTCGGGCTGGTCGGCCACGGGCTCGTCGGTCACGGGTTGCTCGTCTGCCGGTTCCTTGACAGGGTCGGCAGGCTGTTCGAGCGCCGGAACGACCGGGAGTTCGAGGCCATACTGGGCCAGGCAGGCGGTGACGTCCGGCTGGCCGGCTTCGGCGCAGATGGCGGCGATTTCGGCACGGGCGCCGTCAATGCTGGCCTGGGCCGCCGCGGCGTCGCCGCCGGAGAGCAGGTCGGCAACCGCTTCCTCATAAATGGCGACCTGCTCGGCCAGGAGGCCGGCATAGTCGATGCCGGATTCGGCGGGCTGTTCGGCCACGGGTTCCTCGGCGACCGGTTCTTCGGCTGCGGGTTGTTCAGCGGGCGGTTCCTCGGCGACAGGCTCCGGGGCGGCGGGCTGCTCGACCGCGGGTTCGACCGCCGGCTGTTCAGCGGCGGGCTCTTCGGCTACCGGTTCCTGGGGCGCCGGAGCGGGCTGTTCGACGACAGGCTCGGGGGCCGGTTCCTCAACCTGGGGCGCGGGTTCGGGCGCCGGGGCAGGCTCCTCGACCGCGGGAGCCGGTTCTTCGGCGACCGGTTCGGGCGCAGACTCTGGCGCGGGCTGTTCCACGACTGGGGCGGGTTGAGGTTCACGCTCCGGCTCGGGCTGCGGCGCCGGTTCGGGCACTGGTTCGGGCTGCGGGGCGGGTTCCTCCACAGCCGGGGCCGGTTCGGGCTCTGGCGCGGGTTCAGGCTCGACCTGCGGCTCGGGGGCCGGGGCCGGCGTCGTCGCCGCGTTCATCGCGGCGATACATTCATCGAGGCTGGAAAAGCCGCCGACGATGCAGAGCTCGGTCAATTCGGCCCGCGCCGCTTCCAGGGCGGCGACGTCACCGGACGCCTGGGCATTGAGATAGGCGCTGTAGGCAGAACGCAGTTCGGCGTCCTGGGCCAGGGCCGAGAGCGGCGCAAGGGCCATGAAACCGATGCTGGTTCCGGTAAGCAGCCAGGTCTTGAGGCGCATGTTCTTATTCCTTTGTGTTTGGCACACGTCTGCCGAGCATCTTAGGTGTTTCCTGAACCCATCCTGAATGAATGAAGCCCTCTGAGTACAACAGCCCGGCAACCCCGCAGGGCGGGAACGCGGGGCTTTGCGCATGGTTCCCGATGCGGCCCGGCGCGAGATTGGCCGCCGCATTTGGGCGGCAATGGGGCAATGGACGGATTGGCTGGGGATGGCCTCGCGCCCGCGGGCTCAAACGTGCTAGGCCGTTCGCATGCGACAGGCTATCGAGACGATCGCGGTACAGACCAGGGGGCAGGGGCTCTATGAGGTGAGCCGGGCCCTGCGCGCTTTCGTGGCGCAATCGGGAATCGCGACCGGCCTCGCCACCGCCTATGTCCGGCACACTTCCTGCTCGCTGCTCATCCAGGAAAATGCCGATCCGGACGTTCAGACGGACCTTGCCAGCTTTTTCCACCGCCTGGTGCCGGAGGGTATGGACTGGCTGGTGCATACGACGGAAGGGCCGGACGACATGCCGGCCCATATCAAGGCGGCGCTGACCCAAACCTCGATCGGTATTCCGGTGAGCGATGGCCGGCCGGTGCTGGGCACCTGGCAGGGATTGTATCTGTTCGAGCATCGCCGCCAGCCGCATCGGCGGGATCTGGTGCTGCATATCATCGGAGAATGAACATGGATTGGGGATTGCTCGCCAGCTATTGGCCCTTCGCGCTGGCCATGGGGGTGACCGGCATGGTGTCCGGCGTGGCTGCGGGCCTGCTGGGTATCGGCGGCGGCGCGGTCATCGTGCCGGCCCTGGCCAATAGCCTGCTGCTGATGGGTTATGATCCCGATATCGTGCAGCATGTGGCGGTCGGCACCTCGCTCGCCATCATCATCCCCACCGGCATCATGAGTGCGCGCGCCCATTACAAGCGCGGGGCGCTGGATGTGGCCGTGCTCCGGCTCTGGGTGCCGTTCGTGGTTGCGGGCACCTTTGTCGGCGGCCTCATGGCGGGGCTCTATTCGGGCAATGTGCTGCGCATCATCTTCGCGCTGCTTTCCTTCTTCATCGCCGCCAATATCGTGTTCTCGTTCCAGACCAGGCTGATGGGGCATCTCAAGGACGCGGCCTGGGTGCATCGGCTTTCGGCCTTCATCGTGGGCTATATTTCGGCGCTGATCGGCACGGGCGGCGGGTCGCTGACCGTGCCCACGCTGGTGGCCTTCGGGCGGACCATGCACAATGCGGTGGGCACTTCCGCCGCCATCGGCGTGGCTATCGCCCTGTCGGGCACGGCCGGCTTCCTCATCGCGGGCTGGGGCGTGGCCGACCTGCCCCCGGCCAGCCTGGGCTTCATCAACCTGCCGGCCTTTGCACTTGTGGGCGGGCTGGCGGCCATATTCGCGCCCTTCGGCGCCGCATTGGCCCACAGGCTGGATCAGAAGACGCTGAAATATGTGTTCGCAGCCTTCCTGGTCGCGGTGGGCCTCAACATGCTCTGGAAGGTGGTTCTGGGGTAGGCTATCCGGCCGCCCGCACGTGCCATTCGAGCATAGCTCTCATGGCCTTCTCGCCTAGAATTCCTCCACCGGAGGAGTTTCCGCTGCGCCGAGGGATTGAAGGGGGTTGGTGGGGACGGAGTGACTACGGTGGAACCGCCCCCACCGCCCAAGCCCCCTCGATGAGGGGATCCGGGGACATGATGGCGGAAGGAGGACTCGTTCCGCCATCGATGTAACAACGAGGGTTTGGCCCTTCGGGTTTGGCCAAAACATGGCAGGTCAGCGGCCCGCCTGTGGATTAGTCGGCACTGTTGTCCAAATCCCACGCCACGTTGACGGTGATGGCGAAGGTCAGTTCGCCTGCTTCCACCGGCACGTCGGCCGATTGGGCAACTTCGGCGCGGGCATACATGGCATAGGGCTGCGGGCTGCCGTAATTCTGGCTTTCGCTGATCGATTCCAGATCGCCCAGGCCGGCGCCGGCCACTTCGGTATAGAGCTCGGCCTTGGCGCGGGCATCGGCAAAAGCGGCCTTGCGGGCTTCGTTCAGCAGTTCGGCCGGATCGGCGACCGAGAAGGATACGCCGTTGACGGTATTGGCGCCCACGGTCACCGATTTGTCGAGAATGGCGCCCAGTTCTTCCAGGTCGCGCACCACGACGGTCACCGAATTGGCCACCTGGTAGCCGTTGATGCGCGGGGGCAGGGTATAGCCCAGCTCGTCGCGGGCGTCGGAATAGACATAATTCGGATTGACCGAAAAGCCGGAGGTCTGGATGTCGCGGGCCTCGATGCCGGCTTCCTTGAGCGAGGCGATGAGTTCGGTCATGGCGGCGGTATTGGCGTCGAGCGCTTCGCGGGCGGTGGCGCCCTGGGTGGTCACGCCGGACATGATGGTGGCCATGTCGGGGGCGGCGCGCACTTCGCCGCGGCCTTCGATGGTGATGGAGCCGGCATAGGCGGGCAGGGCGGTGGCGAGAAGCGCGAAGGGAACGAGGACGCTGAGGGCACGCATGGCAAACTCCTTGGGATGCGATTGCCCGGGAAGATTTCCCGGGGCAATGCGTTCTTATTGCGGCACAGATGAACCGGACTTGAACAAGTATTATTGTGGTATCCGAAAAGGATGGGGACGCCGATGTGGGAAACTGCTAGCTATGTGGTCACGGTTATCGGCCTGCCGATGGCGATCGCCTTCTATGCGCTGGACAGGCTGAAGCAGCGCTCGCAGGAAGAGGAGGAGACCTACCTGCATCTGTCCGATGAATATGTCTCCTTCCTCCGGCTGGCCCTGGACAATGCCGATCTGCGCCTGCTCGATCCCGCGGCGACGCCCGGACTGGACGAGGAGCAGAGAATGCGTAAGTCCGCGCTGATGGGCGTTCTCATTTCCTTGTTCGAGCGGGCCTATATCCTCACCTATCGCGACGATATGCGCGGCTCCGAACTGCGCCGCTGGCGGTCCTGGGAGGACTGGATGCGCGAATGGTGCCGGCGGCAGGATTTTCGTTCGGCCATGAAAATGCATCTGCCCGGCGAAGACCCCGAATTCGTCGCCTATCTGGAGGCCCTGGCCGAACAGGAACGAGGCGATCGGTCCCGCGCGTCGTCATAAAGTATGATTTAAGCGCTTGGCGGCTTGCGCTGCCCGTGCCCGCTGGGCTAGTCACAGGCCCTGACATGTCAGGGGGTAGTTGATGAGCGCAGACCATATTCCAGACGGCCTTCTTATCGGACGGGCCTGGGTGCCGGGCTTCGATCACCCCCGGGTGGTCACCGTGCGGGACGGGCAGGTGGCCGATATCACCGCGCCGGGTATGGCCAGCGTGCGCGACGTGGCCGAAAGCGGCAGGGCGGCCGAATATGTGCGCACGGCGCCGGGGCAGGCCGTGGGCGCCGTCGAGGCCGTGATGGCCAATGCGCTGGCCGGCGGATCCCGCCAGGATGTGCCGCGTCTCCTGGCTCCGATCGACCTGCAGGCCATCAAGGCCTCGGGCGTCACCTTCGTCGTCTCGCTGCTGGAGCGGGTGATCGAGGAACAGGCGCGCGGCGACAAGTCCCGCGCCGATGCGCTGCGCTCGGAAATCCTGGACCTGATCGGCACCGACCTGTCGCAATTGGTGCCCGGATCGGACGCCGCCATGAAGGTGAAGGCCGCGCTGATCGAGAAGGGCGTGTGGAGCCAATATCTGGAAGTGGGGATCGGACCGGACGCGGAAATCTTCACCAAGGGCCAGCCGATGAGTGCGGTGGGCCATGGCGCCGAAGTGGGGCTGCATCCGATATCGACCTGGAACAATCCCGAGCCCGAGGTCGCGCTGCTGGTGACCAGCAAGGGCGAGATCATCGGCGCGACGCTCGGCAATGACGTCAACCTGCGCGATGTCGAAGGGCGCTCGGCGCTGCTTCTGGGCAAGGCGAAGGATAACAATGCTTCGGCGTCCCTGGGGCCGTTCGTGAGATTGTTCGAGGGTGATTTCACGCTGGAAACGATCAAGCAGGCCGAGATCGCGCTGCGCGTCGAAGGCGAGGACGGCTTCGTGCTGGAGGGGCGCTCCAACATGGCCGAAATCTCCAGAACCCCGGAATCGCTGGTGTCCGCGACCATCGGTGATCATCACCAATATCCCGACGGGCTGGTGCTTTACCTGGGCACCATGTTCGCTCCGGTGCAGGATCGCGACGGTGCCGGCAAGGGGTTCACCCACAAGATCGGCGATGTCGTCTCCATTTCGACACCGAGCCTGGGTACCTTGACCAACCGGGTGAACCTCTCGACCAAATGCCCGCCCTGGACCTATGGCACCAGCCATCTGCTCCGTGACCTTGCTCGCGCCAACCTCCTCTAAACGCAGCGCTTTCCTCCTCCGAAGCGCCAATCACCGAAAGGCATCGACATGACCGACTTGCACAAGAACCTGATCGACGGCGAATGGGTGGGCTCGGATGGGGCGGAGAACATCAACCCCTCCAACATCAATGAAGTGGTGGGCGTCTATGCGCGCGCCAGCGTCGAGGAAACCAAGCAGGCCATCGCCGCCGCCAAGGCCGCTTTCCCCGCCTGGTCGCGCTCGGGCATTTTGGAGCGCCACGCGATCCTCTCCAAGACCAGCCAGGAAATCCTGGCGCGCAAGCAGGAACTGGGCGAATTGCTGAGCCGCGAGGAGGGCAAGACCTTGCCCGAAGGTATCGGCGAAGTCACCCGCGCGGCGCAGATCTTCGATTTCTTCGCCGGCGAAACCCTGCGCCTGGCCGGTGAAATCCTGCCCAGCGCCCGGCCAGGCCTGACGGTGGAAATCACCCGCGAACCGGTGGGCGTGGTGGGCATCATCACCCCCTGGAACTTCCCCATCGCCATTCCGGCCTGGAAGATCGCCCCGGCGCTCTGCTACGGCAATACCGTGGTGATCAAGCCGGCCGACCTGGTGCCGGGCTCGACCTGGGCCATCGTCGATATCCTGCAGCGCGCCGGCCTGCCCAAGGGCGTGCTGAACCTGGTTATGGGCCGGGGCTCGGTGGTGGGCCAGACCATGCTGGACAGCCCCGATGTCAACGCCATCACCTTTACGGGTTCGGTTGGAACCGGCAAGCGCGTGGCTGAGGCTTCCATCAAGCATGGCCGCAAGTTCCAGCTCGAAATGGGTGGCAAGAACCCGACCATCGTGCTCGACGACGCCGACCTCAAGGTCGCGGTGGAAAGCGTGGCGCAGTCGGCGTTCTTCTCGACCGGGCAGCGCTGCACGGCATCGAGCCGGGTGATCGTGACCGAGGGTATCCACGACAAGTTCGTGGCGGCCCTGGCCGAGCGCACCAGCGGGCTGCGCGTGGGCCATGCCCTTGAAAAGGATACGGAAATCGGCCCGGTGGTCGATCCCGGCCAGCTCAAGCAGGACACCGATTACATCGAGATCGGCAAGGGCGAGGGCGCCAAGCTCATGGCCGGCGGCGAGCGGGTGAAGAAGGATACCGATGGGTATTTCCTGCAGCCGACGCTGTTTACCGAAGCGACCAATTCGATGCGGATCGCGCGCGAGGAAATCTTCGGGCCGGTCGCGGCGGTGATCAAGGTCAGGGATTACGAGGAAGCGCTGGCCACGGCAAACGATACGGAATTCGGGCTAAGTGCCGGTATCGTCACGACTTCTCTGAAATATGCGACCCATTTCAAGCGCAATTCGGAGGCCGGGATGGTGATGGTGAACGTGCCGACGGCAGGCGTGGATTTCCACGTGCCCTTCGGCGGCCGCAAGGGCTCCAGCTATGGTCCACGCGAGCAGGGCAAGTATGCGGCGGAGTTCTTCACCATCGTCAAGACGGCCTATACCTCGGCCGGCTAAGGCGCAGAAAAGCATCGCAAAATGCTAGCACGGGGCCCTCGCGGGCCCCGTATTCGTTAGCAGACTGTTCACCTTGAGCGCTGCGTCAGCGCCACTCCGGCCAGGATAAGGGTAACGCCGAGGGCACTGGCCCAGAACGTCATGGGCGCGCCGCGCGCCAGATCGAAGAGAACGCCCGAAACCATCTGCCCGCCGATGACCAGCAGCGCGGAATTGACGGCGCCGATGCGCGGGATGAGCCAGGAGCCGGCGGTGACGAAAATCACCCCCAAAGGTCCGCCGAGATAGACCCACCAGGGCGCGTCGGCGGCGCCGGGCAGAATGAGGTTTCCGAGAACCAGTCCGAGGACGGTGAGGAAGACGAAGCCGACAATGTGGTTCCAGAACGAAGCGATGAGCGGGCTTGTGGACATGGCCAGGCGGCCATTGAGCTGGCGGCTGAGGCCGACCAGGACGCCGGCGATGAGGGCATAGGCGATGAAGAGCGTCATCTGTCAGCTCCCCATGCCGAGGAAGATGATGAGCAGGCTCCCCGCGACGATGAGGACGACCGCGCCGGCATCGCGCCCGGTGAGGCGCCGGCGGGGCAGGCCGAACAGGCCCCATTGGTCGGCGGCGAGACTGAAGGCGACCTGACCGGCAAGGCCGAGGGCCAGGGTGCCGGCCAAAGCCAGGGGCGTGTTGACGCTGGTGGAGGTCAGCATGACGGTGGCGGCGCCGGAAATGCCGCCGAGATAGGCCCAGAGCGGGGCCTTGCCGGAGACGGATGGTTCCGCCGGCCGCTGCCGGAGGCGCAGCAAGGCCAGCACGAGGATGGCCGCTAGGGTGCCGGTGCCATGGGCCAGCCAGGAGGAATAGAGCGCCCCGCCATAGCGGCCGGCTTCGGCATTGATGAAGACCGCAAAGGTCAGCAGGCCACCGCTGGCGAAGGCGGCGAGCAGATGCAGCGGCTTGGGACGCTGCGCTGGAATGGACGACATGGGAAGAACCGATTCGCAAAGAATGCGGCGAGCCTAGCACGGCTCAGGGCATGCCGTCGGGGTGATAGAAAGCGGTGATATTGGCCAGCGTCCAGTCGAGACAGGCCTGGGCCCAGTCGGTGGCGGCCGCGATATTGCGTTCCCGCGCCCATCTGGCGCGGCCGGCCTGGCGGGCGGGCAGACAAGCGGCGACCAGGCCGGGCGTGCAGGAGGAATGGGCATAAGCGGCGATGAAGAGCTCCATCCGGCGGCGCTGCTCGGCGGGAGGCCAATCGGGATCGCCGAAATCGAGCCAGGTCCAGACCGAATAGGTCAGATCCCAGAGACGGGTGCCGGGCGCGGCGGTGTCGAAATCGATCATGCCGGTGGGCAGGCCATCGGTCATGACGGTATTGGCCGGCGTCCAATCGTTATGGCACATGATTTCGGCATGGGCCGCGACGACGGGCGCGAAATCGGCGGTGGCGTCATGATAGGCGCGCAGCAGGCGGGCGGCCGCCACGAGCTGGACATCGGTGAAATCGCCCTCGCCGACCGGGACATGACCCGGCAGAAAGGTGAGGATTTCCCGGCCCTGCGGGTCATGGCCAAGAAAGCGCGGCGCGCCGGAAAAGCCCTTGCGGTCCAGATGGGCGAAAAGGGCGTGCTGCAGGCTCATGTCGCGACGGATGGTGCGGCGGACCGTGTCGCCGACGCGCACGACAGTGCTGATCTGCCCGCCCGCCAGGGGAATTTCAGCTTCGGTCATGCGGCACCCTCTCTCCAGCGATAATGATCGGGCGGGGGCGCAAGAGCAAGAAGCGCGGCAGCGAGCCGGCGCCTGTGGCGCCGAAATGGGTTGGGGCGGCTTGATTTTTTTCGTCGCAGCCCGCATGAAGGCCGCAGAACTCCGGACCCGGTGCAATCCCGGGTGGCTCTTCTGGCCGCCGATCCGCCAGACAATCCAGTGATACATCGCCGTCCTGCCCGTCTGCCCAGCGCGGACCCGGCCCGACGCCATCTGGACCCTTCATGACCTTTTCAGAATCTCTCCGCCGCAACTGGTTCTCCAACCTTCGGGGCGACATCCTCGCGGGCATCGTCGTTGCCCTGGCCCTCATTCCCGAGGCGATCGGCTTTTCCATCATTGCCGGCGTCGATCCCAAGGTGGGGCTTTACGCCTCGGTGGTCATCGCCATCGTCATTTCCTTTGCCGGCGGACGTCCGGCCATGATCTCCGCCGCGACGGCGGCCACGGCCGTGCTGTTCGGATCGCTGGTGCGCGAGCATGGGCTGCAATACCTGCTGGCGGCGACGATCCTGGCCGGGGTGCTGCAAATCCTCGCCGGATATCTGCGGATCGGCTATCTCATGCGCTTCGTGTCGCGCTCGGTCATGACCGGCTTCGTCAACGCCCTGGCCATCCTGATCTTCATGGCGCAATTGCCCGAACTGATCGGGGTGACCTGGCAATCCTATGCGATGATCGTAGCCGGCCTCGCGGTGATCTATCTGTTTCCGCGCCTGACCCGGGCCATTCCCTCGCCCCTGGTCTGCATCCTCGTGCTGACCGGCGCGGCGCTGATGCTGGGCATCGACACGCGCACCGTCGCCGATCTGGGCGAATTGCCCGATGCGCTGCCGATGCTGCTCATTCCGCAAATCCCGCTCACGCTGGAAACGCTGTGGATCATCCTGCCCACCTCCGTGGCCGTGGCCGCCGTGGGCCTATTGGAAAGCCTCCTCACCGCCTCGATCGTCGACCAGATGACCGATACCAAGAGCGACAAGAACCGGGAAAGCATCGGGCAGGGCATTGCCAATATCGCCAGCGGCTTCTTCGGGGGCATGGCCGGATGCGCCATGATCGGGCAATCGGTGATCAATGTGAAATCGGGCGGGCGGTCGCGGCTCTCCACTTTCGTGGCGGGCGCTTTCCTGCTGTTCCTGCTGCTGGTGTTGGGCGATTGGGTGGGGCTGGTGCCGATGCCGGCGCTGGTGGCCATCATGATCATGGTGTCGATCGGCACGTTCCGCTGGTCGTCGCTGACCGACCTGCGCCACCATCCGCGGCGGTCGAGCCTGGTCATGCTGGCCACGGTCATCACCGTGGTCGGCACCCATAACCTGGCGCTCGGCGTGGGGGTCGGGGTGCTGCTGTCCGGCATTTTCTTCGCCTGGAAGGTGGCGCAAATCTTCCGCGTCTCCTCGATTCTGTCGGCTGACGGGCGCGAGCGGGATTATCTCGTGGAAGGGCAGCTCTTCTTCGCCTCCGCCGCCGATTTCGAGGCGGCACTCGATTTCCGGGAAAAGCTGGAGCGGGTCCGCATCGATGTCAGCCGGGCCCATATCTGGGACCTGACCGGCGTGCAGGCGGTGGACATGGCGGTGCTGAAATTCCGCCGCGAAGGGGTGGAGGTGGAACTGATCGGGATGAACGAGGCCAGCGCCACCATCATGGACAAGCTGGCCGTACACGACCAGCCGGGCGCCCTCGAACGCATGCTGGGCCATTAGCGATGGACAGCCGGCGCCTGGCCATGGCGAATGAGGGGATTGGACGCTCATGTTTCACCTGACCGCAGACGATTTCTGGCAGCTGCTCCCGCTCGAGGACGCGGTGGAAGCCCTCCGCGCCTTTCATGAGACGCCGGTCAATCCGGTGGTCGGCCGACATCTCCTGCAGCAGCCGGATGGGCCGGGGACCTTCGCTTCGCTCTCCGCGTGGTCGGACACCTACATCGCGGTCAAGCTGATCGGCGCCTTTCCCGGCAATCCATCGTTGCCCGCGCCACTGGCTGCCGGCCAGGGCCTCGTGGCGCTGCTCGACGGAAAGACCGGCGTGCCGCTGATGACCTGTGACGCGGCGGCGCTGACCCATTGCAAGACCGCCGCCGATTCCGCGCTCGGCGTCGATCTTCTCGCCCGTCGCGACAGCGAGACGCTGCTGATCGTTGGCGCCGGCGGGCTGGCCGAGCATTTCATCCGGGCCATATCGGCCATGCGCCCGAACCTGCGGCGGATATGGATCTGGAACAGGACGGAGGAAAGGGCGGGGGCGCTGGCGGAACGGCTGCGGGGCCATGCCATCCCCTGCATGGTGGCGGCCGATCTCGGCAGCGCGCTGGCGGAGGCGGATATCGTCTCCTCGCTGACGATGAGCGAGGTTCCGCTGGTGCGGGGGCAGCTGTTGCAGCCGGGCGCGCATGTGGACCTCGTGGGGTCCTACAAGCCGCAGATGCGGGAAGCCGATGACGCGGTGCTGATGCGGGCCGGCCGGCTTTTCCTCGATACGCGGCTGAATTGCGAGGCGAGCGGGGATGTGTGCCAGCCCCTCGCGGACGGCATCCTGCGGCGCGAGCAAATCGAGGCCGACCTGTTCGATCTCTGCTCGGGCAAGCATGGTGGGCGCGCGAGCGACGCGGACATCACCGTCTACAAGAATGTCGGCGGGGGGGCATCTGGACCTGGCGGTGGCCGCAGAGGTCTATCGGCGGGCGATGCGCGGCTGAGGCGCGGGCACTACCCGCCGAACATGGCCTGGAACTGCCGGGCGCCGGAGGGGGTGAAGGTGACGATGCGCGTGGCTTTTTCCACGCTGGCCCAATCCAGCTCGACAAAGCGGGCGAAGAGGGCACGGCCCAGGCTGCCGGCCAGATGCGAGCGGCGCTCGCTCCAGTCGAGGCATTCGCGGCACAGGGCGGGGCGGCCGGCGGCGAGCGCGTCGATGTCCAGGCCGAGGCCGGCCATGAAGGTCCGGCCGGTTTCGGTCAGCCGCAACTGGCCCTCGCCGGAGGCCAGGTATTGGTTCGACACCAGGCTGTCGAACATCTGCACGCCCATGTCGCCGGCCAGGTGACTGTAGCAGACGCGGGCCCGGCGCAGGGCCTGGTCCCTGGGGCCGGTGCGGCTGCGCAGGTGGCCGGCGCCCGCGGCAAGGCCCATCAGCGCTTCGAGCACGCCCGCGACCTCCGCCGAGGCGAGGGAGAAATATTTGTGCCGTCCCTGCTTGCGGGTGGATAGAAAACCGCTTTCCAGCAGGCGGGCCAGATGGGCGCTGGCCGTCTGCGCGGTGATGCCGGCCTCGGCGGCCAGCTCGGTCGCGGTCAGCGCCTTGCCGCTCATCAGCGCCACCAGCATGTTGGCGCGGGCGGGGTCGCCGATCAGCGCGGCGATGCGGGCAATGTCGGGACCTTCTTCATAGTTCGATGGTAACCGAAGCATGGGCGGAGCGAAAGCCCTTATGATGGGCCCGGTTCATTCCGGAGGACGCCGCCATGCTGACCTGTATCATCCGCTATCAGATCGACCCGGCCAAGAAGGAGCACTTCGTCCGCTATGCGCGCAATTGGGGACAGGCGATCCCGCGCTGCGGCGCCGAGCTGATCGGCTATTTCGCTCCGCATGAGGGGTCGGCCACGCTGGCCTACGGCATCTACAACATTGCCAGCCTCGCCGATTACGAGGCCTGTCGGGCGCGGCTGGCCGCCGATCCGGTCGGGCGGGAGAATTACGACTTCGCCCTGCGCGAGCGCTTTCTTTTGCGCGAGGACAGGACGTTCCTCCGGCTGGTGTCCACGCCGCATGGGGACCAGGCATGATCGCGGTAATCTTCGAGGTCGAGCCGGCAGAGGGGCAGGAAGCGGCCTATCTCGATATCGCCGCCGATCTGCGGGTGCTGCTGGATGAGGTGGAGGGCTTCATTTCGGTCGAGCGGTTCAGGAGCCTCACCAATCCCGGCAAGGTGCTGTCGCTGTCGTTCTTCGAGGACGAGGCGGCCCTGGCGCGCTGGCGCAACAATGCCGCGCATAGACGCGCCCAGGCCATGGGGCGCGGCGGGGGGTTCCGCGATTACCGGCTGCGCATCGCCCATGTGCTGCGCGATTACGGCCTGGAGGCGCGGGCGGAAGCGCCGGCGGACAGCCGCGCGGCGCATGAGGCGTGAGGATCAGGCCGTCTGGGCGAAGCGCTCGTCGAAGGCATAGCCGGCGCCGCGCACGGTGCGGATCGGGTCGGCTTCGCGGCCGCGATTGATGGCGCGGCGGAGGCGGCCGATATGGACGTCCACGGTGCGCTCATCGACATAGACGTCATTGCCCCAGACGCCGTCGAGCAGTTGTTCGCGCGAATAGACGCGGCCGGGATGGCGCATGAGATATTCGAGCAGGCGATATTCGGTGGGCCCCAGATGCACGTCGCGGCTGGCGCGGCGGACGCGATGGGTGGTGCGGTCGAGTTCGAGATCGCCGACCTTGAGGGCGGCCGTCACCAGGTTCGGATTGGCGCGGCGCAGCAGGGCCTGGATGCGGGCCACCAGTTCGGGCACCGAGAAGGGCTTGACCACGTAATCGTCGGCGCCGGTGGTGAGGCCGCGCACGCGCTCCTCTTCCTCACCGCGGGCGGTGAGCATGATGATGGGCACGCGGGCGGTTTCCTCGCGGGCGCGCAGGCGCCGGCAGAGCTCGATGCCGGAAATCTCGGGCAGCATCCAATCGAGCAGGATGAGGTCCGGCAGTTTTTCGGCGATGGCCTGCTGGGCCTCGTCGCCGCTTTCGGCGGTCAGCACGCGAAAGCCTTCGGCTTCGAGATTGTAGCGGAGGAGGATCGCGATGTCGCTTTCGTCTTCGACGATGAGGATGGTCGCGGGCATGTGGATGTGCTCCGTCGGTCGGACTCCCGGTGGGAGCCGATGGTTTTGGTGTTGCCTCCCTCCCCCTTGAGGGGCGGGCCGGGGAGGGGGTGGTTCAGCGATTAACCGCGCGACCCCCACCCTCATTCCCTCCCCTCAAGGGGGAGGGAGGCGCAGATTGATGCGCCAGCGTTCGATCACGCCTTGATCTGTTGCCGCTGCAATTCCTGGACATCGGCGGTGAGCTGCTTGCCGGTGGCCAGGTAATAGGCGCGTTCGGCGATGTTGGTGGCGTGGTCGCCGATGCGTTCGAGGTTCTTGGCGCAGAACAGCAGGTGCGTACAGGTGGTGATGTTGCGCGGATCTTCCAGCATGTAGGTCAGCAGCTCGCGGAACAGCGAGGTGTGCATGGCATCGACCTCGTCGTCGCGATTGCAGACTTCCACCGCTTCGGCGGCCTCGCGATTGGCATAGGCGTCGAGCGCGTCCTTGACCTGGCGCAGCACCAGGGCGGTCATGTTCTTGACGCCGTTGTAGAAGGTGGGCTGCAGGTTGATGCCTTCGAGCTTGAGCGAGCGGCGGGCAAGCTGCTTGGCCATGTCGCCGATGCGTTCGAGATCGTTGGCGACGTGGATGGCGGTGATGATCGCGCGCAGGTCGGAGGCCATGGGCTGGCGGCGGGCGATCATGGACACGGACATCTCGTCGATCTTGCGCTGCATGTCGTCGATGCGCTGATCGGCGATGATGGTGACGTCGGCAAGTTCGCGATCGAGCCGGAGCAGGGCGCGGGTGCCGTTTTCGATGGCGACCTCGACCTGGCCGCCCATTTCGGCAATGGCCTGGGCGAGGGCGAGCAGCTCCTCATTATAGGAGGTGACGATGTGTTCGGCGCCGGTATTGGGCATGGTTTCTCTCCCGATCAGCCGATGCGGCCCATGATGTAGTCCTGGGTCTGCTTGTTCACCGGATTGGTGAAGATGTCCTCGGTGTCACCCTGTTCGATGAGGTTGCCCAGGTGGAAGAAGGCGGTTTTCTGGCTGACGCGCGCCGCCTGCTGCATGGAATGGGTGACGATGACGATGGTGTAATTGGTGCGCAACTCGTCGATCAGCTCCTCGATGATGGCGGTGGCGATCGGGTCGAGGGCCGAGCAGGGCTCGTCCATGAGGATGACCTCGGGGCCCACGGCGATGGCGCGGGCAATGCAGAGGCGCTGCTGCTGACCGCCGGAGAGACCGGTGCCGGGCTCGTTGAGGCGATCCTTGACCTCTTCGAAAAGGCCCGCCTTGCGCAGGGAGGAGATGACGATCTCGTCGAGGTCCGCCTTGTTGCGGGCCAGGCCGTGAATGCGCGGGCCATAGGCGACATTGTCGTAGATTGACTTGGGGAAAGGATTGGGCTTCTGGAACACCATGCCGACGCGGGCGCGCAGCTCGACCACGTCGAGATCGGGGGCATAGATGTCCTGCCCGTCCAGCTCGATGCGGCCGCCGACCCTGGCGCCCTCGATGGTGTCGTTCATGCGGTTGATGCAGCGCAGGAAGGTGGACTTGCCGCAGCCCGAGGGGCCGATAAAGGCGGTGACGGCGCGGTCCGGAATGTCGATCGAAATGCCGTGCAGGGCCTGCTTGGCACCGTAATGCACGGTGACGTCGCGGGCGGTGAGGCGAATGGGGTGATCGATCATATCGGCGGGGTCCAGGTTGGCGCTCAGGGTCTGGTCGGTCATCTTAACCTTGCCGGCAAGCATATCCATTTTCATCATACTCCTTAAGCGCGCTTTTCGAGGCGGGAGCGCAGGAAGATCGCGATGGCGTTCAGCGTGATCATGAAGGCGAGCAGCACCATGATGGCGGCGGAGGTGCGCGGCTCGAAGAAATTGCGGTTCTCGTTGCCCTGCCAGAGATAGATCTGCACGGGCAGGGCGGTGGCCTGCTCGATGGGCGTGCCCGGCACCGAGGCGACGAAGGCGTTCATGCCGATGAGCAGGAGCGGGGCCGTCTCGCCCATGGCCTGGGCCACACCAATGATGGTTGCGGTGAGGATGGAGGGGAAGGTGACCGGCAGGACGTGGTGGAACACCATCTGCGTCTTGGATGCGCCCATGCCCAGGGCCGCCTGGCGGAGCGCCGGGGAGACGCCCTTCAGGGCCGCGCGGGTGGCGATGATGATGGTGGGCAGGGTCATCAGGGTCAGCACCAGGCCGCCGGCCAGCGGGGCCGAGAGCGGCAGGCGGAACCAGTTGATGAACACGGCGGCGCCAAGCAGGCCGAAGACGATGGAGGGCACGGCGGCGAGGTTGTTGATATTGACCTCGATGAGGTCGGTGAGGCGCGATTTGGGCGCGAATTCCTCGAGATAGATGGCGCTGCCCACCCCGAGCGGCACGGCGAGGATGATGACGATGAGCATCATCCAGAACGTGCCCATGAGCGCGCCGAGCAGGCCGGCGGAGGCCGGGGCGGAGCGGGAATCGACATTGGTGAACAGCGACCAGGCAAAGCCCTGGGTGATGGTGCCGTTCTCCTCGAAGATGTCGATGAGGGCGCGGGCCGGGGCGGAAAGCTGCTGCTGGCTATCGCCCAGGTCGCGGTTGATATTGCCCTTGACCCAGTTGTCGGTATTGGCCGAGGCGAGAAGATCGACCTGGGCGGTCTGGCCGAGCAGGGCCGGATTGGCCACGAAGAGTTCGCGCACGCGGTGGCGGGCATCGCTCTCGGTGATGGTCAGGAGCTGGCGGCTGTCGATCTCGAAACCGGCCGGGGCGGCATTGCGCAGGGCGGCCTCGACGACATTGTTCCAGTTGAGCATGGCCACCTGGCGTTCCCAGCCGAGGCGCGCGGCGCGGAAATCGGCGTCGGACTGGCCGGGCGCGCGCTCGGGCGCCGGATCGACCTTGAGCAATTCGGGATCGAAGGCGACTTCCAGCCGGATATTGGACTGGGTGAAGGCGGGGATGCCCTTGCGCAGCACATCGGTGAACAGCAGGGCGACGAAGCCCAGCGCCAGGCAGATGGCCAGGATGCCGAAGAAGCGGAACAGGCGCTCGCCCAGGTGGCGACGGCTGAGGCCGGCCCGCACGCGCTGGCGGCGGATCGCCGCGGAGTCGAGGCTGGTATCGGTCATTCGTACTGCTCCCGGAAGCGGCGGACGATGTAGAGGGCGACGATGTTGAGGCACAGCGTCATGATGAAGAGCGTGAGGCCCAGGGCGAAGGCGACCAGGGATTGGGGGCCGGTGAAGTCGGTGTCGCCGGTGAGCTGATTAACGATGGAAACGGTGATGGTGGAGACCGGCTCCAGCGGATTGCCGCGCAGGATGGGCGCATTGCCGGCCGCCAGCACCACGATCATGGTTTCGCCGATGGCCCGGCTGACCGCGAGCAGAAAGGCGCCGACAATGCCGGGCAGGGCGGCGGGCAACAGCACGTTGCGGATGGTTTCGGACTGGGTGGCGCCCAGGCCATAGGCGCCGTCGCGCAGGGTGCGCGGCACCTGGTTGAGAATGTCGTCGGAGAGGGAGGAGATGAAGGGGATGATCATCACGCCCATGACGAGACCGGCGGTCAGCGCGCTGGTGGCGCTGATATTGAGGCCGACGGCCGTACCGAAATCGCGCAGGAAGGGACCGACGGTGACCAGGGCGAAGAAGCCGTAGACGATGGTGGGAATGCCGGCCAGGACCTCGATGATCGGCTTGACCACCCGGCGCACATTGGCATGGGCATATTGGTTGAGATAGATCGCGGCCATCAGGCCCACCGGCACCGCCACCAGCATGGCGATGGCCGAAATCATCAGCGTGCCGGCCAGCAGGGGGAGGAGACCGTACTGGCCCGCATCGCCGGCGCCGGTGGAGCTGAATCTCGGCGCCCAGACGGTGCCGAAGAAGAAATCGAGCGGATTGACATAGGTGAAGAAGCGGAAGGCTTCGGTGACCAGCGAAGCGACGATGCCCAGGGTGGTGAGGATGGCCACGGCCGAACAGGCGATCAGTGCCCAGGAAATGAACCGCTCGACCTCGTTGCGGGCGCGCAGGCGGGCATTGATGCGGCGGCGGGCGAAGAGCAGGCCCAGAATGCCCAGGCCGGCGGCGGCCGCCACCATGATGAGGAAGGACAGGAGCTGGAAGCGGGCGAGATTTTCGCCGGCGGCCTGCTCGAAGGGGCGCAATTCACCGGTGACGCCGAAGCCGGAGGCCAGATCGCGGATGCGCTGCATCTGCTGGTTCAGCCCGACCTGATCGAGACTGGTCAGCACATCGGTGGGGATTTGCGAGACGATGTACCAATGGGTGACGCCGGGCGAGAAGAAGGCCCAGACGGCCAGGACCAGAACGGCCGGGATCAGCGTCCAGAGCGAGACCAGCGTGCCGTGATATTGACCGCGCGAATGCACGCGCAAACCATTTGGGGTGGCGAGGGCGCGGCTTTTGGACCAGCCCATCTGGTAGGCGAGGCCGAGCAGGACGATGAGCAGACCGGCAATTATGAAAGTGTTCACTTGACGCGCTTTCCTGGCTGACCCGGAAGAAGAAAGGGCCGCCGGTTTCCCGGCGGCCCAATCCGTTTGCGATTACTGGCCGGCCTGGAAGGCGGCGAGCACTTCGGCGGTGACATCGGCCGGCTGCGGGATCAGGCCCGCGGATTCCAGGATGCCGCCATTGCCCGAGACGCCCTCGGACAGGAAGTATTCGGTGAATTCGGCCAGGCCCGGGACCACGCCGATATGCTGGCCCTTGACGTAGAAGTAGAGCGGGCGGCTGACCGGGTATTCGCCGGCGGCAACGGTTTCCAGCGAGGGGGTGACGCCGTCGACGGTGGCGACCTTGAGGGTGTCGCGGTTCTGGTCGTAGAAGGACAGGCCGAAGACGCCGACAGTGTTCGGATCGGCGGTCAGGCGGGCCAGGGTCTCGGTGTAGTCACCGGCGATCTCGACCACGACGTCCTGACGGAAGGTGGTTTCGACGGCTTCGAGTTCCTCGTCGGACAGGCCTTCGGGCAGTTCGGCGGCTTCGGCGCCGGGGGTCACGACGCGTTCCTGGAAGACTTCACGNGTGCCGTGGTTGGAGCCCGGAATGGCCAGCGCGATCGGCTGGTTCGGCAGGGACGGATCGACCTGGTCCCAGGTGGTGTAGGGATTGTCGACGAGCTCGCCATCGACCGGCACCTTGGCGGCAATGGCCTTGAACACCTGAACCGGGGTCAGGGCGAAGTCGGGGCCATTGGCCGAGGAGGCAAAGACGATGCCGTCGAAGCCGAACTGGACTTCGCGGATATCGGTCACGCCATTGGCGGTGCAGGCTTCGCGCTCGCTGTCGCGGATCGGACGGGAGGCATTGGCGATGTCGATGGTGTTGTCGCCGACGCCTTCACAGAACTGGCGGAAGCCGCCGCCCGTGCCGCCGGAGCCGACGACGGGGGTCTTGAATTCGGGGAAGGTAGCGCCGAATTCCTCGGCGACGATGGAGGCGAAGGGCAGGACCGTCGAGGAGCCGGCGATCTGGATGGTGTCGCGCGACTGGGCATAGGCGGCATTGGTGCCGAAGGCGGCGAGCGCGATGACAGCGGCACTGGCGTAGAGTGCGGTCTTCATGGAAGTTCCCTTTCGGAATTCATTGCAAACATGGCCAGCCGCTGGATCGGGCCGCCCTGTGACGCGGCAGACCATAGGAGCGCCCGGCGACAGTTTTATTGCAGTTGCATGACTGGTTTATGACAGGCTAAGCAGCTGAAATATATTCATTTATTTGGGAATAAATATCCGGAGACCGGCATTTGTGACAGGCGGATATGTCGGTCTGCAAGGGGCGGCGGGCGAGTCTGGCGGGGTGAAAACAGTACTTGTGCCATCGTCAGTGTCAGCTTGTTTGGCGATCGGACGGGACTCCGTCACATCGGGACGTGGTTTCTTGGCCTCTCCCCGCCAAAGGCAGGGCCATCGGCCATGGGCCGATAGGACCGGGGGAGCCATCCCCCTCCCCAGCCCTCCCCGCAAGGGGAGGGTGCCGGGCCGGCGTAGGAGACGCAAATACTGCCTCATACCGGATGCGGCGCTGCGTTTGACGTGAGATCCCGCCTCCTCCTCAGTTCGTCACCCTCGGGCTTGACCCGAGGGCGCTTACAGGCTTGAGCCGGTGCCGTGGGACGGGTGGCGACTGGCTCTCGCATCAGGCCCGCGGGCAGTTCGGTGGGGGGGGAGGCCGGCAAGGAAGAGCCCTCGGGTCAAGCCCGAGGGTGACGAGCGGTGGGAGTGGGAGGGTTGGGGGACTATCCGCTGCAACGCAAAGCAGCCTTCTTGCGGATTGTTTCGTTTGGAAGCGTCTTTTGACGTTGCCCCGCCCGCGCCGTACGGCCCTCGGGCTCAACCGGGCAAAGGGGCCTGCGATCAACGCAGGAGGGGGCGCAGGTCGGATTGCAGCTTGCGCATCAGGGGCAGGAAATGGGCGATCATCCGCGAGGTGGGGGAGCGGGCGGTCTGGGCGCCGATATTGATGGCGGCGACGACCTGGCCGGCGGGATTGGTAAGGGGAACGGCGATGGAGCAGAGGCCCAGCTCCAGTTCCTGGTCGATGACGGCGAAGCCCTGAGCGGCGATCACGGCCAGCTCGGTGGTGATCGAGGCCATGTCGGCCTTGGTCCTGTCGGTATAGGCGATCAGCTCGGAGCGTTCGAGGATGGCGCGGGCCTCCCCGGCGGGCAGGGCAGCGAGCAGGGTGCGGCCCATGGAGGTGCAATAGGCCGGCAGCCGCGCCCCCGGCGCCAGATTGATCGACATGACCCGCCGGGTGGAGGCGCGGGCGACATAGAGGATATCGGTACCCTCCAGCACGGCCGCGGAGGTGCTCTCGCTGGTGGCGCGGGACAGTTCCTCGAGAAAGGGCTGGATCAGCCGGGGCAGGGGCGTGGCGGCCAGATAGGAATGGCCGAGATTGAGAATGCGCGGCGTCAGCTCGAAGAATTTGCCGTCATAGGTGGCATAGCCGAGATGCACCAGGGTGAGCAGACAGCGCCGGGCCGTGGCGCGCTCAAGGCCGGTGCGCTGGGCCACGTCGGTGATCGACATGCGCGCATGTTCCTCGTCGAAACATTCCACCACGGCCAGGCCCCGGACCAGCCCATGAATGATATCGCCCTGCCGCATGTGCGCTCCCCGAATTTTGTGCGGAGAGCGCAGTGTAGGGCGCCGGGGGCGGGAGAGGAAGGGCGGGTGGGGAGGGTGGGGAGGCGTGAGGTGGAGCGCCTTTGGCTCCGGCGCGTCTCGGATATTTGCGCCGAGAAATTGGTGGGCCCACCAGGACTCGAACCTGGAACCAGACCGTTATGAGCGGTCGGGGTAGATCAATTTCGGTGGGGAGTTCACCGGAAATCCAAGGATTAACTCACCACTCCTAGCCGCTCCCGATACCCTGAGTGCCCGTTTGTTCCCGCTATTCTGCGGGACATACGCGGGACGTAGAACGGATGTTCACACGTCATCGGCGAGTGCCTCCCATCGCCCAATCTCGCCCCGCTCGACGGCATCCAGTCCGGCAGCCTCGATCAGCGTGGCCTCGTTGGGCGTGATACTGATCTTGATATCAACGTCCCACGCCCGAGCGAGTACCCACATGTGAATTCGATCGCGCGCCCCCGAGAGGCGATAGCTTCGGCTTCGGTGATCTCGCCATTTTGCCAAGCTTGCAGTGCATCATGCGGTGACATCGTCATGCGGCGTCCTCCACCCACCCATCATCGAGCACGGTCTCGCTGGGGTGATAGCGGGCGCCGAAGATCTCGAAGATGGGCACGGATTGAAATCCGGCCTGGCGCAGCATCGGTGAGTGATGCCGATACACGCGCTCATAGACGATCTGCGACATACCTAAGAAGCCCGCAGCGTCGGCCATCGACGCCCCACGCTGGCTCAACCATGTCGCACACGTGTGGCGCAGCGTGTGCGGGATCACTTCCGGTCCGAGCCCGGCGAGGTCGGCAATCCGGCGGAAGCCATTGTTGACCTCGCGGACGGGTTTCCCGCGGTACTCGATGACGAACTTCTGGGCCGAGTTCAGCCGCTTCCAGCGCCGCATGTGCACCAGAAGTCGCCGGGGGATCAGGATCGTCGGCTGCCGCTTATTCGTCTGCACTTCATTCTGATCAGCCCGGTAGAATAGCCCCGATTTGAGATCCACCCAGCCATGCCCGGGTGTCGGCTCGAAGGCTGCGGCGCCGATCGCCGCCGCTCGGGTGCCGGTATAGGCGCCGATCAGCAGGAAGCGAGCAATGTGCCGCGCCGGGCGCCTTTTGGACTGGATTGGCGTCCCTTTCCTTGGCCCCTGAACAACCACGGCTTGCTCCCGCAGCCGCCATGCATGCCAGACCATGGCCGCCAGTTCACCGCGCCGCAGGTACCGGTGCCGTGGTGCCGACCTGGCCGGCAGCGTCACAGCCACGATTTCGCGGTGGTAGCCTTCCTGGCGGTGATAGTTGATCGCCGCGCGCAGGTCCTCGAGTTCGCGCCTGGCGCCGGCGGCAGTGACCATGCGGGGCGGCTTGCCGGTCTTGTCCGGCTTCGCCGACTTCCATGGCATCGACGTGCGCCATGCCACATAGTCGCGGCACGTGCGGCCATTCACATCGCCCAAGGTCTTTTCGCCCCAGAACTCGAGCAGCTGGACGAAGCGCTCCGCCGCCTTTTCCGGACGCTTCTGCTCCGGCACTCGATCGCGCAGGTAGATGGCCACCACGTCGGCGATCAGGATCTCGTCGATATCCTGCCCCTTGCGCCGCGACGGCTCGTGCTTGTCGGAGATGTATTCGGCTAGCGCTTGCTCAGCTCGCGCGCGGTCTTCAATGCCGCAGCCAGTGCTTTCTTCTTTGCGTCCGTCGACGATGCACCAGACCGCGCGCGCCCGGAGCTTGCCTTCGGCGTCGTACTTGGCCGGTCGGAGTCGGAGGCGTGGGGGCTGTGGTCGGCGTGACATTTACTAATCCATGAGAGCACGTGAGAGCGGGTGACGTAGCGGGTGCCGCCTGGGCCCCCGAGCTGAACCGATATGAGCTCGCGCCGCCGGATCGCTTCACGCATCTGCTTGATCGACACCACCCCACCCAGCTCCGGCAGCGCAGCGGCATCGGCGAGCGTCATCAGCGGGTCTGCAGCTGGTGAACTCGGCGCCGGCGTGGCCGTGGGTTTGCCGCCCTCACGCTGAATCTCGGCTTCAATCCTTGCTGTCTCGCTGATCATCGCCAGCAGCGGCATGAAGCCGGAATGGATTGCTTTGATCTCCGTAGCCATTTTCTTTCTCCGGTCTGTCCAGCAAGCACAAAGCCCGCGCTCAGTTCAAGCGCGGGCTCCATCGATCATTAACAAGTCAGCTGAGCGCTACGCTCCCATACCCATCGCACCGGCAACGGCCTTGGCGTGGTCGCCAGTAGTATACTGCCAGCATGCCAGGAGCGAGCGGTCGTGCTTCCGCTCGAGATCAACGGCGAGTGCCGCATAGTCCATCGTCGCCAGGGTAGTGACCAGCACCGCGAATTCGCCCGTGCTCGCTTCGGTGGCCAACTTCTCAGCGCGATCGAAAACCTTGGAGCGGTCGGCGCGATAGACCGCGTCTTTGTACTCAGCCCAGCTGCCGAGCTGCCGCACGTCGATGCCGATCAGGGCTTTGACGGTCTCGACGACCGGAGCGAGAAACTTCCATTCGTTGTAAGTGGTCATGACTGCGCTCCGTTTGCGAAAGCCAGGGCGTCGGCGATGGCGGTGGGCCCTTTGAAATCGTGGACATCATCTTTGATGACGTCGGCGTGCTGCTCGCCCCAGACAGTGATCGGCGGCAGGGTTTTGTGACGCAGGCCGATCCCGATGATCTCGGGTCCGATTTCAAGTTCGGCGCTGTAGCCGGCGTCGAGTGCCGGCTGGATGGCTTTGATGTCGAGCGGATTGATAGTGATGGTCATGGGTCGATATCCTTGAAATCGGGTTCCGGCTGTGCGGGGGTTTCGGGTTCGTCGATCATTTTCGGAAGCCGCGATGTCCAGCCGGCAGGTACGCCGTGCATGTCGAACATTTCGGCTAATCGCCCGATCCACGGCGGTATCGGGCGGGCATCGGACTCGTACCTGCGGATCGTCACCGATGCCGTGTCATCGCTGCCTTCGTAACCAAGGGCCCGGCCTAGGGCGATCGTTGACAGCCCCAGGCGGTGGCGAATGGCTTTGAGTTCGGCGCCGGTCACAGGATTTCACCGGCCAGAAAGCGGCTGACGCGATTGTTCGCAGCGTTGTAGCTGTCAACCAGATCTGCCTGAGCAGGGGTCAGATTGGCGTTGGGGTCGAAGCCACTGTCGCGGAGTTGCTGGGCGATGGCATCACGCTTCTTCGTCAGCACACCGAGACGCTCGACGATCTCTGCCGCAGAGCGGTGGCGGTTCTCGATCCAGAACTTGGCGGCGCCAACGTAGTCGTAGAACATCTTGGCGTCCGCTTCGCTCATGGCTTTGAGTTTTTCGGCGCGCAGGTCGGTCGCCCAACGCTTCTGCTTGGTCGAGCCCGTCAGATTCTTCTGAGACACGCCCTTGGCCGCGTTGCGAGCACGGGTCTTGGCTCCGTCACCACCGTTCGACTCGCGCGGGGGCTTCCAGGTCTTCAAGAACTCCCGGCGAGCTTCGGGGTCATCAGCGATGGTGCCATGCTCCCAGCCGTTGTCGTCTTCCCACTCGCGAATTGCAAAAGCGAGGGTTCCTGGCTGGGGCTCGATGTCACGATTGATCATGTCAGTCTCCATGGAGCGGGGCGCTGCCCCTGTGATCTGACGGCCTCGTCAGCGCCGGCATAACCGGTCGGACCCTCGGGCGCCCGGGAGCGCCCTAGGTTTCGGCCTTTACTCTTCGTCGGCTACGTCCTGCAGGCCCTCGGTGTTCTTTTCCCAGCTGAGGCCGGCACCACCGTTGCGGACCACATAGTCGTAGAGCGCCTTCGTGCATTCTTGGGCGACGAAACCATGATCGGTCATACCGCTACCGATGCCGGCGTGTGCGTCTTGGATAGCTTCATCGACCATGTGGCCGATGACATCGATAGTGAGGCGGTCGGCTTCGTTAGCGGCCACAGCGATGAAGTAGCGAGTGTCGTTAGTGGTGTTCATATCAGTCTCCAAAGAGCGGGGCTCGTTGCCCCTGGGTTGGCGGCTGCGTCAGTGCGCTGCCGATGTGATTAAGGTAGCGTAGCCATATGGCTACTTCAAGGGCCATCGAAAAGAATCTTGCGAAACGCCGATTTCGCGTTGTCCCGCAGTGGCTTAACTGCCTGACATAATCCGTTAACGATATCGCCGCGGCCCCGTTGACGTTTGGACACTGTTTGTGCGATCTGGCCGCCGTCGTGACGTCGCGGTCCGTGCGTGGGAATGAGCCCAGCACCCTGACTGCGCCGGCACTGCCGGGGAAGAGACAGCCGACGGCTGTGCAGGTCCACCGGACTCCATGCCGGCCCGCACCCGCGGGCTGCCATCCAGTCCCCGGCAGGCCATGACAAATCCCGATCTCCAGGCGCATCGCTCGCGTCAGCAGCACATCATCAATATTCGCGACCGCGCGCTGCGGATCGCGAGCATCGGCGAGCTGTTTGCCGGCTTTCCGTTCCAGTCCGCCGACTGGCTCGTTGATGCTGGCATCGCCATCGATCAAGCCATCGATGAACTCGGCGAGGGCGAGGATCTGCTCGGCGTCGTCGAGCCGCTGCGCAAGCTTCGAAAAAATCTGACAAAGTCGACCGTCGCCCGCGCCACCAAGTCGCTGGCTGGCCGCGCAGATCCGAAGCTGATGAAGCGCTTCGCCATCTATCAAGCGTGCAACCGCGGCAGCGCAGAAGAGCGCCGGCAAGTGGCCGCCATGATCGCGGCGGAGCGTTTCTACGACGCCGACGTCGACAGCTATCACCGGCTCTGCACGCTTGTCGGTCTCATGATTGGCGGCGCCAAAGACTCGATGTCCGGCTACCACGATGCGGGCGCGAGCCTGCTCGCAGACATGAGCGACATCGCGTCCGCGCTTGAGAAATCGGTGACCGAGGCGGAAGGCACCGCCGCCGATGCCGAGCCCGGCCTGGCCGAGGGGCTGCTCGATGCTGCCACGAACGATCACGACGAAAAGATCGCGGCGTTCATCTCGTCGATCACAGGCAGGCCGTTGCCGCCTCGCGTCGTCGTGATCCCGGAGCTGCCAAAAGCGGCCACGTCACACCGAAAAGAGATTCAGCGGATGGTCGAGGGCGTGGCCGGCAAGGCCCTGCCGATCGTGCAGACCGGCGACATCGTGGCCATCCGGCGCGAGCTCGACAGCCGCTTTCCCTGGGCGGCGTCGGTGACGGATCGCATTCTGCGCGACCTCGCCGGCGGTGGTGGCGTGCGGCTGCAGCCGACGCTGCTGATCAGCGATCCAGGCCAAGGCAAATCGACGTACGCGCAGGCGTTGCTGGACGTGCTGCAGCTGCCGTCGACGATGCTCTCTATGGCGGGCGCCGCCGACAGCAGCCTTGCCGGCACGTCGGCACAATGGTCGACGACACGACCGAGCGACGCTGTCCAGCTCATCGCGCGTAGCTCGAAAGCGTCGGTCGGCATCGTGCTCGACGAGATCGACAAGATCGCCAGTGGCAACCACAACGGGTCCGCCGCCGATGCCTTGCTGCCGTTTCTCGAGCCGTCGACGTCCAAGAGCATCCGCGACCCGGCACTCGAGGTCGAGGTCGACTTGAGCTGGATTTCGTGGCTCGCCACGGCCAACGACCTCGACCGCGTGCCGAAGCCGCTGCGCGACCGGCTGCGTGTAATCCGCATGCCAGTGCCCGGGCCGGAGCACATCAATGTTCTGCTGAAGAACCTCATCGCTGAGATCTCTGCCGACAAAAGAGAAGACCTCCGGTTCATCGCGCCGCTGGCTCAAGACGAGGTCGAGATCCTGGTCAAGGCATGGGCCGGAGGATCGCTGCGCAAGCTGCGGGACATCACGAAGATCATGCTCGCTAATCGCGATGAGCAAATGGGGAGGTGCTGATGAATATCGAAGTCGATGTCCGCCTCGAGACACTGCGCGACAAGCTCCGCCAAGCCGCCATCCACAGCCCCAGCCCGCGGACGCGATGGGCTGCCGCGGCTGCGCTTCAGCAGTCCGACGCCGACGCGATCGTGCAGATCGTCAGCTCACTGAGCTGCACTTACGCCCCGGCGCTGCGCCGGCTGGCTGCCGAACATTGGAGGTACTCATCATGATCAAGGGCGGACAGCTACTTACAAGAGAGCAGATCAATGCCGGGCTGGAGGCCGCGGCGCGACTGCACGCCGGCGAGCTGCCGTCCGATGCCGAACTCGCGGACGCGCCGGTGCTCGATCTCTGGGCATTCGAGCCGATCGGCGGCGGCCTCGTGCGGCTCGTCGGCATCGTCCACGGCCACCCGATTCTCGATGATGGGCCGTGTACGACATCGCCACTGCTTGCGATCGATCCGCAACGGATGTGGGCACGGACTGTCAGCCGGCTGTACCGCCTGGGCAAGAGCCTCGGAGACGCAATCAATGGTTGATCGCATCATCAGAAATTCCGCGCGCTGTCTTCGCTGCGGCGACGAGATCGTGTCCTGGCATCGACATGATTTTGTCCGGTGCAGCTGCGGCACCATCGGTGTCGACGGCGGCAGAGACTATCTGCGCCGGGTCGGAAACTTGGCGGACGAAGACGGGTGGGTCGACACGTCGATCGTCGTAAAACATGGAGAGCAAGAATGAACATCGCTGACGAATTCCGCGCGATCGCCGGCGCTGCCCTTGCCGGCGACCCGCTGCTCTCGACGCTGCGAGTCAGTGGCACCGACGCCGACTGCTTGTCGTGGTCGATCACGCCCGGGCCGCTGCCACGGAAAATCGGGGGCGTCGAATGGTCGCCGGCGGCGCCGTTCACACGCGAGATCGTCGTTGATCTGATCGGACGCATGATGCGGAAGCGCTGGTCGCGATACGACGCGTACACGCTGTCGGTCGTGCCGGCGACGCAATCCGATCTCGATGATCTGCCGAAGAAATACGCCGCTTGCCGGTACGCAGGCGTGGGTCCGGGTTGGGCTGACTTGTTGAACAGCATGTTCGAAGGCGTGGCCGCGGCCGGGCATACGGACGGCTGGCAAACGTCCGATATAAAAGAGAAATTTGCCACGCTGCGGGTTTATCATGGCGGCCAAGTGGGCGGTATCGGGCGCCAGATCATCGACGCCGCCGAGCATGTCAGCGGCTTCATCTGCGACATGTGCGGCGCACCGGGCAAGCTGCGTGGCAGCGGCTGGTATGTCACGCGCTGCGATGATCACGAGGGGGCGGCGTGGTGATGAAGAAGCCAACGAAAATCGTCGCCGGCGAACTGCAACGCGACCCCGCGTGGAGCGATGCCGAGTACTCGATGCGCCTCGATCATCATCGCGCCCAACAGCGGCTCGGCACCGCAGTTCTGCTGATGATGGCTTCCGGCGATCTGCTGCGAGAAGAAGTCAAAGATGCCGTCAGCGCTGATGAGCTGCGGCGGCTGATCGCGATCGTCGATGAAGTCGAGCGCATCGTCGGCAAGACGTCGCCCGATCTCGTGGCGGCAAGGAAGCAGGCTATAGAGATCTTGGGGGGCGACTATGCTGACTGATGATGCGCTCGACGGCCTGCGCCAGCAGCTCTTCACAGCCGTTCTCCGGCTGGACCGAGAGGGAGATGCCGGTGACAAAGAGGTATGGATTGAGTGGATCGACGATCCCGACAGTGCCTCGACGGCATCACTGCTCAACTACGTCCGCGACAGCCGCTTCGAGCTCGACATCTTGCGGGCCCTTGCCGGTATCGGTGCGGCTGTAGCTGACGATCTGCTTGCCAGGCTGCCGATCCCGATCAGCATGATCTCGGACAGCCGTTGGCAGCGCCGGCGGGAGCTGGCGACGTGGATCGAGCGACTGAGTGCTTTCCAGCTGCAGCAGCTGATCTGGAAAGCACAATCGCTCGCTGATTGCAGCGCTCACGGACGGGTCGCGATCACTGTCGGCGAGCTGTCCGAAGCCGAACTGATCGAAATTATGGACGTCGAGATTCCGCCGCATCTGCGCTGGACACTCGACGATCTCGACCGCCGCCAAGCCGTGCTGCGGCTGCTGATTTTCGCGCTCGAAGCCGCCGGCGTCACCGGCCACGAACAGGCCGATTTCGCGATCGGGCAAGGGCTGCCGGCGACGTGGTTCGTCGACGTGGCTGAGAGCCGCTGCCGGGACATTTCGCTCGATCAGCTGGCCGCTCTTTATGATGTCGCGGCTGGACGCGTTGGCTGGCGGCCCTTTCGAGAGATCGTGGCACGGTATGTCGACGAAGCACGGGGCGGTCGTGAGCATGGATATTGAGACGCAGTATCAGCTCGCAATCCTGGCCGACTTTTACGGGCCATCCGAGCGCGTGCAGCAGCTTGCCGGCTTCAGCGACGCCGCCGTCGACGCGCGCTTCGATGCTCTCGATCCGGATGCCGGCATCGCCGAGCGATTGCGGCCAGCACATCGTCGAGCGCGGGCGTTGCTGCAGCTCGTCGGCGACCAGGATGTAATGCCGGATGGGCGCTTGGCGGAAGCGATCGCGAATGTGCGGCGGGTGCTGCGCGAGATGGACGCTTGGAGCGGACGATGAGTTGGTACAGTGAGAGCGAAGCTTTCCATGCCGGCGCGCACGACGAGTTGGCGGAGCGGTATCCGGGCGAGCATATCGAGATCCTCGACACTTTTGATTTGGCGTACGCCGGATGGGAGTGCGACTCTCAGGGGGCACTAATCACGCATGATGGTGTGCCAGAGCTTGTCATCATCGACCAGGTTGGCGACAGCCGACCGGCGCTTGACGTGCTACGCGATCGGCTAGCCGAGTATCACAGCCTGATCGCGGAGACGGAGCGTGTGCTCACTCGCTATGAGCAGCTCGCTAGCGAGAGCACTGCCGTCGAGCAGGAGCAGGCGTTCGTCACGCTCGACATGCAAGAGTTTCTCGGCCTCGATGACCGCGAATACCGCCTAATCCGGCTGAAGTGGACCATCATTCGAGAGATCGGGCTGATGCTCGAAGATGCCCGCATTAGTGAAGCCCAGTTGGCCGAAGCCGGTGGCTTCGATCGCGAGCAGGTTAGCCGCTGGCTGCGGGGGATTGTGAGCCACGCAACGCTCGATCACCTCGCCCTTCTGCATGACGCTGCCGCCGAACTCGCCGAAATGCCGACGCTGGAACTGATCTTGAGGTCGTCGGAGTGACAGACGCTTGCATCATCGATCGAATGCCGGGCGAATCTGTCAGCGACTACGCGCGCCGAATGAGTGATCTCATCAATCTCATCGCTGGCATCGTGCATGCAGAAGCCGGCATGATGATCGATCTAGATGACGTGATCAAAGAGTTCGACTTCATCGATGAACACGCCGGCGACCCAGCGTGGCAAGAGTGCTGGGATCTGCGCCAGGAGATCGACCGAGTCGTCAGTCGCATGCTGTCGCCGACGCGGCTGCAACGTGTGCTCTTCTTTGCTGAAGAGATGTCTCGATGAAGCTCTGGATCGTCAGCGACCTTCACTTGTCGGCATCGCCCTGGTCTCCGGCGGCGATCCCCGACCACGATCTGCTCATCGTCGCCGGCGACGTCGCTGACGATCCCGGGCGCGCGTGCAGTGAGCTATTTGCGCTCACCAGGCTGACTGGCAAGCCGATCATTTTCGTGCCCGGGAACCACGATTTAGGCGGTGTCCGCATCACGCACGCGTGGACGAATCCGCACGTCGCCGGCGTGACTGTGCTGCCGCACGGCGAGCATGTCGAGATCGACAACGTCCGCTTCGTCGGCGCGACGTTGTGGACGGATTGGCATTTGACGGACACTGAATTCCAGTCGCAATCTTGGGCCGCCAGGGCGATGCCGGAATACCGCTTCGTCGGCGCGACGGATGGCGGCAAGCTTTGGCCGATCCACACGAGCGCTGAGCACGACCGCCACCTGGCGGCAATCGAAGCCGTGCTCGCCAGGCCGTTCGACGGTCCGACCGTTGTCATCACACATCACGCGCCATCCGCGAAGAGCTGCAGCGGCGAGTGGCTCGATGAGAGCGATGCAGCTTTCGCCAGCGATCTCGAGCCGCTGATCGAGCGCTATCAGCCAGCGCTTTGGGTGCACGGGCACATTCACAAAGCCAGCGACTACACGATCGGCGGCACGCGCATCGTCTGCAATCCCCGCGGATACCAGATGCCCGGATACAATGAAGCCACAGGCTTTCGCGAAGACCTCGTGATCTACCTGTTTTAGCGCCACAATCCGAACACATTCCGGCACGCTTTCAAGTCTTTGTTTTCGATAGCCGATTAGCGATCTCGTTTGCCAATACCCCCTGGGGAGGGTGCAGGGAGGGTGTGAGAAAGCGTTACCACCTATGCTTGAACGCTCGCCGAGGTCATGGCAGCGTGGGGTAGGGGGCGATCACATGCGAATACTGGCAGCAACGGTAGCGATGCTGGCGATGGTGGCGTCGCCGGCGCAGGCTTGGACAGTCGACGGCTATATGACGGCTGGTGGTGCGGGCCAGGTGAAGTGTCCGATCTTTCAGAATGCGGTCGCAGAGGGCCGAAGTCAGGGGCTCTCGACGCTGCCGGGAATACGTCGGGTCGAGAATTTCGTCAGCTACGCGCTCGGCTACTACACTCGGTACAACGAGGATATTCCTGGCGTGTACGACATCCTCGACGGCGTGAGGGGCGACAATCTTCACGTGTCGCTGCTAACGATCCTCGACAACTGGTGTGCGGACAATCCCACTGCCGATTTCAACGATGCGCTGGATGAAAGCGTCAGGACGCTCTACCCGTCAGCCAAGCTCGGACCGACCCTGCCGACAGACAATTGAAAAGGCCGGTGCCGGGGGGAGTCAAATCGGCACCGGCCTGGATGGTCACACTCGCACTGCATAGAGGGGCCGGCAGGCGCGAGCGACAATACTACGCGGCAGCCTGGCTGATGGTTCCGGCCTTGGGCTGATCACCACGCATCTCGCGCCGGCCCTGAGTGGCGAGGTGGCTCAGCGTGTCCGGGTTCAGCCAACCCCAGCGCTCCCGGACGGCGGCTCCGCCATGTGAGTCCATCAGTTGCGCCACTTGGCGGGGTGTCGGGCGGATGTAGACGCCGCTGGTCCAGTCTTGGCCCTTCGACTTCTTCATTATCGGGTTCCCTTTTCTTCGAGCATCCAGCCCTCGAGCCGTTCGATGCGGTGTTTGAGATCGTCGCGCTCGCGGGCCGTGCCGCTGCGCAGATTGTCGATTTCGACCCGGGGCACTTGATCCTCGCGCATGAGGCGGATGTCGGCTTCTTGGCGGGCGATGATGCGCTCGATCGGGTCTTTCCAAGCCGTCCCGACGACCCCCAATATGCCCACCAGCAGGACGCCGGCGCTGATCAGCACGGCCCACGGCGTCCGGCTGCGCTCGTCGAGCTTGCTGCTCAGGCCGTTGATCGCCGTCCCAATTTTGTCGAGGCTGCTCTCGATCGCGGTGACCCGCGTGTCGAGCTTGGCAATCTGGCTCTCGGTAGTCTGGGTGGTCACGTCGAAGGCTCCAGTAGACGGAGCAGTGCCCCGAGTTTTGACCGACAGTCGGCGCCGGCGACGGTGATGTCGGTGATGTAGTTTTCGACGTCCGCATCAGTCGCAGCAGGGTTGCCGGCGGGCGATAGCGGTTGCGGAGCGCACGATTTCAGCTCATCCGGGACGTAGACGGCCAGTGTGCCGCAGCCAGACAGAAGAAGTGCCAACAGGGTGATCGCGAGAGCTCTCATTTCAGCCCTCCGATGCGATCAGCCGTTTCAAGCGTCATACGCATCGATTCAGTGATCGGAGTACGATTAGCTTCCGGAACCGCGCGAGTGCGTTCTTTGGCCTCCGCAGCCAGCGTTTTTCTCTGAGACGCTGCCTCGTGTTCAGCGGCCAGCACCACGATGGCGCGTTCGGCGGCCTGACGTTGACGGATCTCTTCCTGTCGTAGACGGACTTCTTGGGTGAGCTGCTCACGAGTGTTGTTGAGCTGATGCTGGAGGATCAGCACGTATCCGCCCGCGATCAGCACTATTGCCGCCAGGCCAAGACCGATCGTGAACTGCAGCTTGGTCCAGAAGCTCATGTCAGCACCGCCCAAACCAGCCAGGCAATCAGCGAAACGGTCATAGTGATGCTGATCCACACGTAGAACTCGATGGCACCTCCGAGACCGGGATTGCGCATCGCGCGGTAGAAGGTGAACACCAGCCCACACAGGGTGATGATCAGCGGCAGGACCCACGTCTCCAGCAAGAAGGAGATCGGCATCACACGCCCTCCCGGACGCCTTCGAGGCAGAGCTCGCGCTCGGCTTTGCGGCGGTTGGTCAGGCCCTGCACGGCCTTGCCGCCGGCCCGGTTCCACTTCAGCAGCTCATCGCAGGCGCCGGCGAGATCACCAGCGTTGGCCTTGCGAACAAGCGTTGAACTGCAGGCTGCACCGGTGCCAACGTTGTAGGCCCAGCTCACCAGCGCCACCTTCATCTTGCCCGGCACTGGGGCCGTAAGGCAGGCGTCGAGGCGGGCCTCATAAGCACCGATCTGGCGGGCAAGCTGGCTGTCGCATTCAGCCTTGGTGGCCGTCTGACCGGGCTTCACGCCATTAGTCTCGCCATAGCAAAATGGTCCACACGCCGACGATGTCGCGGTAGGCCTTGAGCTCGAGACCCTCCCAGCCACCGATCACGCCGATGGCCATTGCCAGCAGCGCGCCGGATCCGGCGATAGCGCCCTTCGTGGTGCGCGACAGTCCGGACTTCGGTGCAGCTGGGGCAGGGGTGCGCTTGAAGAGTCGGGAGAAGATAGAGCTCACTTTTCGCCTCCGGAAACAGTGGCCTGGGCGACGAAGCGAGCGACGAAGGCGGCCATGGTCACCAGCATCGATACGGCCGCGAAGACCCCAGGGCGGACGGGAATGAATGGGCCGGCGATGGCCAGCGCGACTTCGATGCCGGACAGCAGAGCGGCGAGAAGGATCAGCCTGATGCTCCAAGCGTGGCGCAGGACGGCGCGTGCGTTCGGGACGAGGTTCATGCGCCGATCCCGAGGTGCGGATCGTCGTCGTCGATGGTGGCCGAGGCGGTGAGCTTGTCGCCGACGTCCGGCCCGCAGTCGTCGAGCATCAGTGCCAGGACCACGTCGAGCGTGGCCGCGGCCAGCACGACGGCGGAGACGATCAGGCCTGCGTTGAGTTCATCAGCGCAGTAGATCAGCACCGCGGCGGCGACGCCGACTGCGGCGGACCAAGCGTGGAATGAGCGGGTGCGAAACATAAGACCCTCCTGAGGTTGTCAGGAGGGTCGGGGCCGGCGCTGCATCCAACAATGCCGATCTGAGAGAGGAAGGATTACGCCGCGAGGTCGAACAGATCGCCGACGAAGCCTTCCGGGCGTGGCCGGCAGCGCCGCGGCGCTGGCTGTGGTTTGATGTAGACCTCGCGCACCACCTCGACCACGAGCGGTTCAGGCGCTGGCTTGGGAAGGATTGAGGAGGTCAGATCCAGGCCGACTGCATCGGCAATCAAGCATGCCCGGGTGAAAGAGATGTCGTCGATGTCACCGCGGAGAATGCGGGCACGCACGGCTGTGAGCATCGGGCGCCTGGAGACAATGATCGAAGAACAGGGGATCTGCTCGTCCCAAATCTTCTTCCGCACCGCAGCCATGATCTGGTCACGGAACTTCCGTTCACGGTGGCTGCGGTGCTTATCCGGCTTGATGGGTCTCATACGGCAAGGAACTCAATACCAATCCTTACCGACAGGTTACGCGCGCGTGAGGCAATTCTCTAGAGAGAAGCAAGACTGGTTGCATCGATTCGCGACGAAAACGGGAGATTAGTAACAATTTGCAAAATGCACATTATTCCTGCTGGGGAGGTAAATTCTCATAACCAAAGGTTTTGGGAATCTCTACTTGCCCCGGGTTTCTGGTACTTCTTGGCGGCTGTTAAGGTTCGGCGACGAATATTTGCAGAGTCCGCTTGTGCATGGCCTTCATGGCTGGCATCCTGCTGGACATCGGCGCTGGAAACGCCGCGATGCGAACCAGGACTTAACGTATGAAATTCCGATCCAAACTACTGCCCGACATGCGCGAGCAGTACGTCAGCCGGCGCGGCAAGCCCGCCGCCACTGGCGAGAAAAAGGCCCACAATCCCTACAAAAAATGGGTCCCTGATCCGGACCGCAAGCCGACTGTTCCGGCCCCGGAGGACCGCGAGCGCGAGATCCTTGCGCTGCCCGGTATTCCGAAGTCCGCCTTTGTCCTTGGCTGGGATATGAGCGACGCCGAGATCGAAATGGCGCTGCTGGGCAATGCCAAGAACCGCGCCCTGATCGAGGCCCGGGGGCGGGTGAATAGCGAGGACTATTCTGACGGCCAGCTCATTCAGCGGCTGGGCTGGCATCTGACGAAGATGGGCTGGAATGTCGTGCCGCAGTCGCGGGAGGGCGTCCGTGCGCCAGCGCCGCTCGTCCGGATTGGGCGCGGCGACAAGGAGCTCAAGTTTCCTTTCAAGCCCTCGCTCTATCGCGAGCGGCACATGACCGTCCGCGAATTCTTGCATCTCGAGCGGACGACTTACGTCAACATCGCGCTCCAGTGCTGCGCCGCGTCGGCTCATATCCGCGTCATCGACATTGACTGCCGCGACGAAGATGTCGCCAACAAAATGCGCGAGCTGGCCGAAAAGCACCTTGGGGTGACTCCTTTCATCCGCGTTGGCGCGGCCCCGAAAATGGCGCTGATCTATCGCGTGGAGGAACGCCCGGACGCGGAGAAGGAAGAAGACCGCCTGCGCGACATCAAGGCCGGCAAATGGACGCTGCGGCTGCTGAAGGCGGACGGCAGCCCCGATCTGGATGACGAGGGCAAGCCAAGGAATGCGGTCGAATACCTTTCGAACGGCACGCTGTTGACGGCGTTCGGCTACCACCATAAGACCGGCAAGAACTTCGAGTGGATCGGCTCTTCGGACCCGACCCGGCTCGGGCCCGAGGCAGCCCCTGTGATTACCACGTCGCAGCTGCGGGAGTTCACACGGGCCGTGGCGGATTATCGGCCTGTTCAGGAAAGCCGTAGTGTCTCGAATCCCGGCGGCGCCGGTGCTACGGCGACGGAATTCGACAGCTACCAGCGCATCCCGGGAAAATCCGGCAAGGTTTGGATGCCGAAGCGCCTGATGAGCGACCGCTGGAAGCTCGATTCGGAAGGCCGCGTCACTGAAGGCGCCGAAGAGTGGCTCACCGCGCAGACCTGGACCGCCCTGAGCGCCAACGCCTGGGGGCTTTATGACGGCTCTATTTCCTGGGGCGATCTGTATGGCTTGCTCGAGATGGAATGCCGGTATCGCTTGCTGAGCGTCCCCCGCGACAATGCGGCCTTCGCCACTGAAGAGTCTACCTTCCGCACGATGCGCGCAAAGGTGACAACCGCGTGGACGAAGTGGAAGCGGTCGCTCGACAGCTACTCGAGCGGCGGCGGCTATCTCGAATACTGCACTCCGATGACGATCGGGGAGGACGGTCGCCGTCCGATCCGGCAGCACGTGCCCGCCGCGCCGCGGCCCGAGGACGGCTCGCTGGACTGGATGCCGACTGACTCGACGCCGATCGCCGCGCTGTCGGAATTCAAATCGTCGGCCAGGACGGCTTTCGTGCAGAAGTCCGCCGAGCAGATCGAAGCCGACAAGGTCGCGCGGTCGCTGATCGAGAGCCGCGAGGAGCGCAAAAGCGAATCGAACCGCGTCCGCCAGGAGACCCGCGCCCACATCAACGACTGGCTCTACAACACGGTGTCACCGTGGCTGGCATCGTCCGATCGTGAGCCGTCCGCCCCGCATGTCCTGCGCGGCCCCACAGGCGTCGGCAAGACCGTGGGCACACTGGCCGAACTGGCGGAGTGGTGCCGTGAGAACCCGCGCCACGCGAAAGAAGGTCCCGTGCTGCTGGTGCTGCCGACGCATGCCAACGCTGGCGAGGCCATGGCCGTCGCGCAGGAAATCGGCATGTTCGCGGGCCAGACCTATTCGGACGAGATGCTCGATGCGGTCGAGGGGGAGCTGGCCGGCTACGGCGTCAAGATCACGCGCTTCCGGGGCCGCATCGCTGCCGGCTGCCAGCGTGCCGACGAAATGCAGATGCTCACCGCCGCAGGGATTGGCGGCTCTAACCTGTGCGGCAGCCGGGTCGAGGTCGTCAGCGAAGAAGAAGACGCGCCGCTGGCCACCACTCTCGACATCAAGCACGCCAAGCGCGAGGGCAAGAAGCTCCCGAAGCGTGAGATCCTTTGCCCGTTCCGCAAGGCCGGGACGTGCGGATACTACAAGCAGATGTCCGAGCTGCTCACAGCCGATATCGTTATCGTCCCGCATGCCTACCTGACCATCCGGTCGCTGCCGAAGCAGCTGCGCGCGCCCCGCGCAGTCATCATCGATGAGAGCGTGACTTACGCTCTCTTGCAGCAGACCCGCATGCCCCTAAGCGTGCTCCGGGCTGGCCGCGCGGAGCCGTATGTCACCGCCGATGATCGCAAGACGTGGCCGGACATGAAGCCCGAGGATATCTCGCTGCACTATGTCCAGAGCCGCGAAGATCTCTGCGAAATGGTGCTCGACTGGATTGAAAAGGGTTCAGATATTCCGACCGAGCTGCTGAAGCTGAAGGACGGGCTCGGCAAGAAGTTGCTCGCTGCGACAAAGACGCTGTGCAGCCGCAACTACGATCGGAGCCGCAAAATCCGCCCGGACCTGAGCCGCGAGGCTTTGGCCGATATCGCCGCGGCGCCGACCGGGCGTTTCCTCCTCGCCGAGATCCGTATGTGGGATCTGATCGAAGACCGCATGGACCTGATCGAAAAAGGCAAAGCTAAGGGCGAGCACGATATGCGGTGGCAGGTCGTTGAGGATTGGGAGACTGATCCTTCGGGTGCTCGCGCGCTGACGCCGCACATGCGTCTGAGCTGGCGCGTCGAGCCGAACTGGGCCGGGACGCCGACGCTGCTGCTCGACGCGTCGGCGAAACAGCAGATCATTGGCAAGCTGTTCGGCATGCAGCCCGTCATGAAAGAAGTCCGCGCTCGCATGCGTGTGCGTACTGTGCCCATGATCGACAAGACGTGGAGCAACAGCAGCTTCATTCCGCCTGTCGACGCCAGCGAAGATGAGATCAAGACCGCTGCCGAGAACTTGCAAAAGGCGCGCCGCCTCATCACGACGATGGCCATGATCTTCGGGCACGGTCGTGTTCTCGTCGGCACGACCGCAAAGGTCCGCGACTTGATCACCGCGGGCGCATGGACGCCGCCGCCCAACGTCGACTTCGTCCATTTCGGTGCTCTCAGGGGCAGGGACTTCGCCAAGGGCCATGCCGCCGCGATCAGCATCGGTCGCAGCGAGCAGCCGATTAGCATCGTCGATGGCTATGCCGCGGCGCTAACCTATGACGATGACGTGCCGGAAGAGCCCTTCGACAAGCTCGGCACCGGGTTCACCGCGGAGTCGCGTATCCTCTACCGTCCGCAGGGCTGGCAGCGGCTCGAAATGCGCACCGGCCACGACGTCGACACGCTGATCGCCAAGATGCCGGGCAAGCAGGTCAAGGATAGCGAAGGCAATTCGGTCACCGTCCCTTCGTGGGGACAGTTGCTCGAAGAAAGCTGGCGCGAGGAAGAGCTGGCCCAGTTCGTTGGCCGTCTCCGCCCGGTCCACCGCTCGATCGACGACGATCTTCCGCCGCCCGTTTATATCTGCGTCGGCAAAGTCCTGCCGCCCGGTGTCATCGTCGATGAGATCGCCGATCTCGATGGTGTTCTCCGGCTGTGGCCGATGGCCGAACTGGCGCGCGTCACAGGCGGCATCATCGCCGATGGGCTCGGCGCGGTGCCGGGTGCCCGTGAGATCCTGAAGGGGCGGTCCCTCAAGGAATTCAGCGCCGACCTGCCGAAGGGCAAGATCATGAAAGAGCGCCTGATGGCCCCATTCGAGCACGTCCGTTATCGCCTTGCGACCGATGATGAACTGGTGTCGCGGTCGGCGATGATCCTGCCCGGCTGGACGGATGGCGACCATGTTGCTCACTTCGAAGCTCTCAGTGAGCGCTATGGCCAGCTCGTCGACGTGATATCGTCGAAGCCGCCCAAGATCGAAGCGCCCGTCTCGCAGATCAAACCGAAGGACAGCCGCGACATCGACCGCGACGATGCGCTGATCGCCGAGCTCGAGCTGCGCGAAGCCCACGCCGGCGAAGTGAAGGCGGCGGAGCACAGCGCGGTGATGTTCGAGCTGGCCCGGGCCCGCGGTCTCTATGATCCGGACCCGGAGGCCGAGAATTCGGCATTGTCCGATGCGCCGGCGGGCGATGAGGTGGCGGCATGCGTATCGACATCAAAAGCAGAGGAAAGGGATGTCGCTCCGCCTTTCGAGGGGCGCGTTCCGTCTGCTCTGGTTCGTCCAGGCGCAGCGGATTTTTCAAAGCCCCTATAAGTTTGAGTTGGAGTAAGTCAGTGTTCGAGCGTCATATCAATGCTCAGATTCGCAAGATGACGATTAGGTACTTCGCAGACGATCCGGATGGAGATCCCGATCGCTTTGGGGATGGTTACTATTATCGCGTCCGTGGGGTAGACGGTTGGAGCGGGCCTTGGCGGGATAAAGAAGAGTGCATTTCTGTCCATCGAGAGATACTGGAGGACACATTCGATCATCTTCTGCGTATGGTGGAGCTCTACGAAGACTCTCCAGTTCCTGGGAAGCAACGCTATTTGCTCCGGTTCGAAGGGGTCCGGGTGAATGGTTGTGAGCCTCGCTTCTTGATGTGGCCGACGAAAGCACCACAACAGTCTGTTGCCCTTGTAGATGTCGATATTGGCAACCGGCCGGATTTCGAGCGCTTGCTCGCTCCTTACGTACAATTAAACGGTCCGTTGTTCACAGCTGAGGTGGTTGGCACGCTCGACGCTCTATGTCGCTCGGAGGCGCTCGATCACCCGTTATCTCGATACCGCGTGCAGCTTGAACTCTTTTGAAACGGGCCGAATAGACTACATCCGGCATCCATTCACGCGCAGACCATGCTCGACTGCAGGCGAGGGCGATACAGACAGAGATGATGTTGTCTGCTTTGCGCCCCATAATGGCCGTTCAGGCGGTTGCGGTGCCGCCCAAAAGCGGACCCTCAATCATTCGTGGTCATGGGCGATCTCGCCATTGGCGCCTTGAGCCAAACATCTTTCCCCAAAGAACATTTCAACCTACGTTGCGCTGGGGGAGCCATGAAGCCGTTCTACACGCAGCCGATTCTGAATTCGCCGTACCACGCGCCGACGCGGCACCATGCGTTGGGGGAGGACGGCCAGCCGCTCGACCTTCCGCCGGTTAGTGGGCGCCGGCGGTCTCGTTATATGGTCCCCGTACCAGCGGCCCGGCGCCAGAAGCCGCGGGTCGAGCAGGCCGAGTTGGGTCTCGACGAAGGAAGCGGAGCAACCCGCTACAATCCCAGCGTCATCGTCAACGAGATCCGCACGCATGTGGACGCCTGGCGCAGCCTGCCGCAGCCGGCGGATTGGGGTGTAACGCCCACAACGCAGCGGCTGCTGCAGCACTGGCGGCACTACAATTTCCACAACCAAAGACCCTTCTTCTGCCAGGTCGAGGCGGTGGAAACCGCCATCTGGCTGCACGAGGTTGCCCGCGGCAAGAAGCAATACGCGCACATCTTCCGCACGCTCGAGACCGCCAATGAAGAGGCCAATCCCGAGCTGTTCCGCCTGGCGCTGAAACTGGCGACCGGGGCCGGCAAGACGACGGTGATGGCCATGTTGATCGCCTGGCAGGCGATCAACCATGCCCGCCAGCCTAATTCCTCGCTGTTCTCGCGCGGCTTCCTGATCGTTGCGCCCGGCATCACCATCAAGGACCGGCTGCGGGTACTGCTGCCGTCGGATCCGGAGAACTACTACCGCACCCGCGAACTGGTGCCGCCGCAGATGCTGACCGAACTCGGCAACGCCAAGGTGGTGGTGACCAACTACCACGCCTTCCAGATGCGCGAGCGGCTCGACACCAACAAAACCGGCAGGGCAGTGCTGGCCGGCTGGCGCAACGAACAGTTGATCACCCGCGAGACCGAGGGCGAGATGCTGCAGCGCGCCTGCGGCGAACTGCTGAGCCTGAGGAACGTCGTCGTCATCAACGACGAAGCCCACCACTGCTATCGCGAGCGGCCGGGAGCCGAAGCGGAGAAGGATGAGGAGGCCAAGGAAAACCGCGAGGCGGCACGACTGTGGATCTCCGGCATCGAGGCTCTCAAGCGCAAGACTGGTTTGCGCGCGGTCTACGACCTCTCCGCTACGCCTTTCTTCCTGCGTGGCTCGGGTTATGAGGAGGGAACGCTCTTTCCCTGGGTGGTGAGCGATTTCTCGCTGGTCGATGCGATCGAATGCGGCATCGTCAAGCTGCCGCGCGTGCCGGTCAGCGACAATGCAGTGAACGCCGAGACGCCGGTGTTCCGGAACCTCTGGTACCATATCGGCAAGAAGATGCCCAAGAAGGGTGCTGGGAAGTCGGGCGAGCTCGATCCGCGCAACCAGTTCCCGGACCTGCTGGCCACGGCGCTCTTCTCCCTCTACGACCACTACAAGCGGGAATTCGCCGAGTGGGAGCGTGCCGGCATCGGCGTGCCGCCGGTGTTCATCGTCGTCTGCAACAACACCGCCACGTCCCGCCTGGTCTATGAGTGGATCGCCGGCTTTGAGCGCGAGATCGAGGGCGAGCGGCGCTTCGTTCATGCCGGCCATCTCGAATTGTTCCGCAACTATGACGAGCATACCGGCGAACCGCTGCCGCGGATGAACACGATCCTGGTGGACAGCCATCAGATCGAATCCGGCACGCTGGACGATGCGTTCAAGCAGGTCGCGGCCGCCGAGATCGACCAGTTCCGCCGCGAAAAGGCGGAGCGCGAGGGCGCGGCCTCTGCCGGTGCTGTCAGCGACAGCGAAATCCTGCGCGAGGTGATGAACACCGTCGGCCGCAAGGGGCGGCTGGGCGAGCACGTGCGCTGCGTCGTGTCCGTGTCGATGCTCACCGAAGGCTGGGACGCCAACACCGTTACCCACATCCTCGGCGTTCGCGCTTTCGGCACGCAATTGCTCTGCGAGCAGGTGGTGGGCCGTGGCCTGCGGCGCCAGTCCTATGAGCTGGGGCAGGATACCGACCTCGAGGGCAATCGGCTGTTCGAGCCGGAATATGCCGACATCCTCGGCATCCCCTTCGATTTCGCCTCCGAGCCGGTCAAGGTCACCAAGAAGCCCCCCAAGCCGGTCACCCGCATCCATGCGGTGAAGGAACGGGCGGCCCTGTCGATCCGCATCCCGCGCGTGGCCGGGTATCGGGTGGACCTGCCGCCGGATCGGCTGGTGGCGGAGTTCGGCGAGGAACATCGGCTGCGGCTGACACCGGAGGAAGTGGGGCCCACCGAAGCGCGAATGGAGGGTCTCGTCGGCCTGGGGCACGACCTGACGCCCGCCGTGCTCGACGAGATGCGTCCGGCCTCCGTCGCCACCCATCTCAGCAAATATCTGCTTGAGCGCTACCTGCTTGATGGCCATGGCCAGCCGCAATACCACCTTTTCAGCCGCCTGCAGCCGCTGGTACGCCGTTGGCTGGCGGAGTGTGTGGAACTGGTCGGCGGCACCCGCCTGGGCATGCTCACCTATTCCACGGTCGCGAGCCGCGCGGCGGCGCTGATCCACAGTGCGCTGGTGCAGCACGAGGGCTCCGAGGGTGGCGCAGTGAAGGCCGTGCTCGACCCCTACAATCCCGCCGTGGTCACCGACCACGTGCAGTTCATCACCTCCAAGACGGCGCTGTGGGATACCGGCCCCGCCGGCAAGTGCCACATCAACTACGTGGTCGGCGACAGCGACTGGGAGCTCGAATTCGCCCGGGTGGTGGAGGATCACCCTCAGACCCTGGCCTATGTGAAGAACCAGGCACTGGGCTTCGAGGTGCCTTATCTGGCCGGCACCGAGGCAAGGCGCTACCTACCCGACTTCGTGGTGCGCGTGGACGACGGCCGGGGGCCGGACGACCCGCTGATGCTGGTGGTCGAAATCAAGGGCGAGCGCGATATTGACGACCAGATCAAGGCCGAAACCATGCGCACGCTGTGGGTACCCGGCGTCAACAATCTAGGCGGGTGGGGCCGCTGGGGTTTCGTGGAACTGCGCGACCCGTGGAGCATGGGGAAGGACTATGCGGCGGCGCTGGCAGCGATTGCCGCCAATCACAGAGAAAGCAAGTAGTTATGGGCTCGACCTTCAAGACCAACCCTTACGACCTTCATGAACTTCTCAAGGATTGCCACAAGGGCAAGCTGCAGCTTCCGGATTTTCAGCGTAGCTGGGTTTGGGACGAAGAGCGGATTAAGAGCCTGATCGCTTCCGTATCTCGAGCCTTCCCCATTGGTGCGCTGATGACGCTCGAGACGGGCGGTGATGTTGATTTCAAACCGCGCGCAATTGAAGGCGCTCCGCCGGAAGCCAAGGCGGCTGCCCCCCAATCGCTGCTACTGGACGGTCAGCAGCGGATGACTTCGTTGTACCAGGTAGCCCTTCGTGGGCAGGTGGTCGAAACGGTGACCCCGCGCAAGAAGCGCGTCCGCCGCTGGTTCTACATAGACATCAGGAAAGCCCTCGATCCCGCTCTTGAGCGCGAAGAGGCTATCTTGGCTGTGCCCGAGAACAAGGTTGTGGCGGAGGACTTTGGCCGGGTCAAAGTTCTGGATGTGTCCAGCCGGGAAAAGGAATATCGGGAGATGCTCTTTCCCGTGTCCTCAGTGTTCGACTGGGACGAATGGCAGGACGGCTATGATGACTACTGGCGTCAGCAGGACGACAGCGACAGGCGCGCACTCTTCCGGACCTTCAAGAGGGAAGTGCTCGAGAACTTCAAGGGTTACCAAGTTCCTGTCATAGCGCTCGGCCGCGACACATCGAAAGAAGCCGTTTGCCTGGTGTTCGAGAAGGTCAATACGGGCGGCAAGCCGCTCGACGCTTTCGAGCTCGTGACCGCGATGTATGCCGCGGATGGACACGAGTTGCGCAAGGACTGGTACGGCAAGGACGCCGAGCCAGGACGGCACCATCGCTTTGTCAATGCACTGCGTCCCGCAGACAGCAATCGCGGGATCATCGCCGACGTGGCCAACACGGATTTTCTGCAGGCTGTTTCCCTCTTTCATACGCGAGACCTCAGGCGTAGGGCAGTGGATGACGGGAAGCAGGGGCGGGACCTGCCCCAAGTCACGGCTAGCCGCCAGGCGCTGCTGGGTTTGCCGCTTCATGCCTACTTGACCTACCAGGATAGGGTGGAGGAGGGCTTCATGCAGGCTGCGCGCTTCCTGCACCGACTGAACATCTTTCGCATCTACGATCTGCCGTACCAGTCGCAGGTGGTGCCCCTTGCTGCCATCCTAGCGGAGATCGGCAGCGCCTGGCACAACGACACGGTGCGTCAGAAACTGGTGCGCTGGTATTGGAATGGCGTGTTCGGTGAGTTGTATGGTTCAACGGTTGAAACGCGCATCGCCAGAGACTTCACAGAAGTTCCGGAATGGGCTTGCGGCGATGGGCCAGATCCCTCAACTGTGAAGGACGCGACCTTCAGGTCCGAGCGCCTCCACACCATGAGAATGCGATTGTCGGCGGCGTACAAGGGCGTCAACGCGCTGCTGATGAACGAAGGTGCGCAGGACTTCCGCTCTGGCGAACGGTTTAGCGACACCGTGTTCTTCGGCGAGAACGTTGATATTCACCACATCTTCCCGCAGGACTGGTGCAAGAAGCAGGGCATCAAGCCGGCAGTCTTCGACTCCATCATCAACAAGACACCGCTGACCTACCGAACCAACCGGATCATCGGGGGGAGTGCTCCCTCGGACTACCTGGCCAAGCTTGAGAAGGGGACGAGCTCCTCGCCACCCATCGAGCGGGAGCGGCTCGACGCGTATCTCAGGTCCCACCTGATCGAACCCGATCTGCTGCGCGCCGATGATTTCGACGGCTTCATGGCCGACCGGCAGCGAAAGCTCCTTGCGCTTATCGAGAAGGCGACGGGTAAACAGGCCTATCGCGGTGCTGCAGAGGAAGGAGCGGACGTGGCCGAAGATGAAGACGAGGTCGAAGCTCAACTGACTGTAGCCGAACCTTCGCCCGTCCAGGAACCCGCCTGATGGCCCGTCCCCCGAAATCCAAAGACGTCGACTCCCTGCGCCACCAGGATCGGCGGGTGAATAATCCGACGGCGGAGATGGCGCCGGTTTATGAGCAGGCCGAGGAGCAGATGGGGCTCAAATGGAAGGCGATGCGGCTCGAGCGCGCCTTTCCGCTGGCCGAGGGGGAGACGCGCGGGCGCGATGCCGATCTTGATCCGCAGATCGTCTGGAACGGGGTGCGGATCACGCTGACCGAGGCGCAGCGACGGCAGCTGCAGGAGACCGGCACGGTCGAGATCGGCGATGCGCAGCTGGTCTGGCGCGGCAAGGACACACAGGACTGGTCCGATCTCGTCGTCAATGCGCCGCCGCTCTATATCCAGGAGAAGGTGCACCCTAAGGCGATCATCGATGATCTCAAGCGCCGCAGCGATGCGGCGCGGGCGGAGGAGGGCGGCGCGCCCGATCTCTTCGCCGATTTCAACGGCCTCACCGACCCCGAGGATCGCTACGAGTTCTACCGCCATTCCATGCACTGGCAGAACCGCTTCATCCTGGGCGACTCGCTGCAGGTGATGGCGAGCCTCGCCCAGCGCGAGGGGCTCAAGGGCAAGGTGCAGGCGATCTATTTCGACCCGCCCTATGGCATCAAGTTCAACTCCAACTGGCAGGTCTCCACCCTCAGCCGCGACGTCAAGGACGGCAAGGCCGCCGACATCACCCGCGAGCCCGAACAGGTGAAGGCGTTCCGCGACACCTGGAAGGACGGCATCCACTCCTACCTTACCTATCTGCGCGACCGGCTGACGGTGGCCCGCGAACTGCTGACCGAGAGCGGCAGCATCTTCGTGCAGATCGGCGAGGAGAACGTCCACCGCGTCAGAGCAGTCATGGAAGAGGTTTTTGGGCAAACGAGCCTAATCCGTGAGATCATCGTAACCAAAACTTCCGGCTTGGCTGCATCAGACCGGCTGGCCTCCTCCTGCGACTACATTCTGTGGTTCGCCAAGGATGCTAAAGTGGTAAAATTCAGGGCTTTGCAGCGGCAGAAGGACATACTTAGCCCCGACGGACAAATGTACTCGCATGCAGAACTGGAGGACGGTACTAGGCGACCCACGCGACCTACCACTGAGTCAACTCGAGCTCAGGTTAAGCATTATACGGTCGACAATCTAACGAAGCCGGGGCCAGGAAGTAAGTTTATAGTTGAATTTGAAGGGCGACGCTATCAGCCGGGCGCTCGCTGGTGGGGTACTACTCCACTTGGTATGGAGCGAATACGGAAGTCTCGTCGACTTCAGGTTAGTGGAAATACTCTACGCTATGTCCGATTTTGGGCCGACTTTCCTCTTCAGCCGCTGAATAACATCTGGGAGGACATGGGGACGGGCGGCTTTCTCGAGCCTAAGGTGTACGTCGTTCAGACACGCGAAACTATCGTGCAGCGCTGCCTGCTCATGGCAACCGACCCCGGTGACCTCGTGCTCGACCCCACCTGCGGCTCCGGAACTACAGCCACCGTCGCCGAACAATGGGGCCGGCGCTGGATCACCATCGACACTTCGCGCGTGGCGCTGGCGCTGGCCCGCACGCGGCTGATGAGCGCCCGCTATCCCTATTACCTCCTCGCCGACTCCTCCGAGGGCCGCGCTAGGGAAGGCGAAGTCACCGGCCGTATTCCGTCCGATGCGCCCACCGGCGGCGATATCCGCCAGGGCTTCGTCTATGAGCGCGCCCCGCACATCACCCTCAAATCCATCGCCAACAATGCCGAGATCGACATCATCTGGGACAAGTGGCAGGCGGTGCTGGAGTCGCTGCGCGAGCGGATGAATGCTGCGCTCGGTCTCGATGGCGAGGCCGCCTGGCAGGAATGGCAGATTCCGCGCGATCTCGACGCCTGGCTCGACAGCAAGGACGGCAAATCCTTCGCCGGGCTCGTCACTGACGAAGTCCGAGATCTTCATCGTCGCTGGTGGGAGGCCCGGATCGAGCGGCAGAAGGAGATCGACGCCTCCATCGCCCGCGCCGCCGATGTGGAACTGCTCTACGATCGGCCCTATGAGGACAGGTCCAGGGTCCGTGTCGCCGGCCCGTTCACGGTGGAGTCCCTCTCGCCCCACCGCGTCGCCACCGCGCGCGATGACTCGCTGGGCGAGGCGCTCGCTGCGGGCGAAGGGGCCATGCAGCCGGGCCCGAAAAACGTGCCCGAAGCCGATTTCGCCGCTATGGTGCTCGACAATCTCCGCCGCGCCGGCGTCCATCAGAAGGACAAGGCCGACACGGTTCAGTTCAACTCCATCGAGCCCTGGCCGGGCAAATGGCTGGGCGCCGAGGGCCGCTACACCGACGGCGAGGGGCGGGAGCGCCGCGCCGGCATCCTGATCGGCCCCGAATTCGGCACGCTCACTCATTCGCAGATCACCGCCGCCGCCCGCGAGGCTTCGGCCGCCCGCTTCGACGCGCTGATCGCCTGCGCCTTCAACTTCGATGCCATTTCGGGCGAACTCGACCGGCTGGGGCCGCTGCCCATCCTCAAGGCGCGGATGAACCCCGACCTCCACATGGCCGACGAGCTCAAGAACACCGGCAAGGGCAATCTCTTCGTCGTCTTCGGCGAGCCCGACATCGACATCGTCACCACCGACGATGGCCAGCTACAGGTGCGCGTCCACGGCGTCGACGTGTTCGACCCCGCCACCGGCACCATTCGCTCCGACGGCAAGGAAGGCATCGCCTGCTGGTTCATCGACACCGACTACAACGAAGAAAGCTTCTTCGTCCGCCACGCCTATTTCCTGGGCGCCAACGACCCCTACAAGTCGCTGAAAACAGCGCTCCGGGCCGAAATCGACGAAGACGCATGGTCGACGCTCTATTCCGACGTGTCCCGCCCGTTCCCGCGGCCGGGCACGGGCCGGATCGCAGTGAAGGTGATCAACCACTTCGGGGATGAAGTGCTGAAGGTATTTGGGGTGTGAGGGGATGGTGCGCGTCTATCCCCTTAGGTCCCGAGTGAAATCCGGCCGCAAGAAGGGACCGCGAGCAACGCCGCGCCAAGCAGCATTGAATGCGGCAAACCGAGAAGCCAAAGCCGCGTCGGCGAGAAAGGCAGAACGCGAGAAACTTCGTGCCCTGAGGGTTCGAGAAATCTCCGGGGCCAAGAAGGGCAGCAGCGTCGCTGTCTCTGCTGGTCGTGCAGCATCAGATTTCCGCCTGCCAGATCTGCGTAACCTTGAGATGTCGAAGATCCTTGGCATCTGGAAGAATGCAATTCGTCTTTACGCATCTGAGGACCCAAGAAAGCACCGTAGCGGTCGGCTCGCACTGGAAGCGATTGAAGCAGAGTGGGCTAGTCGAGGAATTCACGCGTTGGAACGGCATGGATATTTCTCGTGGCCCGCGACAGATGCAGCAGGTCGAACCGGAGAACTCTCGTTTTCAGACATACCGACGGAAGGTATGCTCGCCTATTTCGAATATCATGTTGGCCGAACGCGTGGGGAAGCGCGGACCATCCGGAGGTCGATACTGGACAGAGTTTTCCTCGGAGAGCTTCCGCCAGTCTTTCCTCAGGCTTACCTTGCTGAATGGTCAAAAAAAGAGAGTGCATCGCGCCTGAAAAAACTGGCTGAGAGCCTCGCCGCATTCTGCCGCAATGCGAAAAGACGCGATACCTCGAAGCTCGACGATGCCATCAAAGATTGGGAGGCCGATTTGGCCTATCTGAAGGACAAGTACTACGTCTCGAGGTTCTCGTTCGGCTGGCCTAGCTCGCGCTCGGAGCAGGGATGACCACCATCCTCGCCGACACCTTCCGCGCTGCACTGACCCGGCTCACCAATGAGGAGCAGAAGCAGGCCAAGCTGACGGCACTGGATCTGCAACTCGATCCAGCCCAGCCCGGCCTGCAGATGCATCGCGTCGACAAGGCCCGGAGCGACAACATCTGGTCAGTACGCGCCGGGCGCGACCTGCGCATCATCCTGCAGAAGTCAGGCGGCGACCTGATCCTGGCCTATGTGGATCACCACGACGACGCCTACCACTGGGCCGAACGGCGGCGGATCGAGGCGCATCCGACCACCGGGGCGCTGCAGATCGTGGAGGTACGCGAACTGGTCGAGGAAGTGGCGACGCCCGCTTCCGAGGCCGAGCAGGCGGCGCGCCCCGAGTCGGCGCTGTTCGCAGAACTGAGCGCAGAGGATCTGTTGTCGGTCGGCGTGCCGGTGGACTGGATTGCCGACGTGCAGGCGGTGACCGAGGACGGGTTCTTCGATCTTGCCGGCCATCTGCCGGAAGAAGCGCGCGAGGCGCTGCTCGAATACGCCACCACCGGCCAACTTACCCGCGCGACGCCGCCGGTCGATGATCCGCTGCAGCATCCCGACACGCAGCGGCGCTTCCGCGTCATGGAGGGCGTCGAGGAAATGCAGGCGGCGCTCGATGCGCCGTTCGAAAAATGGGCGGTGTTCCTGCACCCGAGCCAGCGCGCGACAGTGGAGCGCGCCTGGTCGGGCCCGGCCCGCGTGGTCGGCTCTGCCGGCACCGGCAAGACCGTGGTGGCGCTGCACCGCGTGTTGCGCATCCTCCAGGCGGAGCCGGATGCCCGCGTGCTGCTGACCACCTTCTCCGATCCGCTGTCGCGGGCGCTGGCGGCAAAGCTCCGGCTATTGCTGGGCGAGCGGTCGGCCCTGCTGGATCGGGTAACCATCGCGGCCTTCGATCGCGTGGCGGCGCAGCTCTATATGCTCGCCACCGGGCAGAAGCCGAACATGGCTCCGGCGCAGGTGATCCGCTCGCAACTGCGCAAGGCGGCGGACGAGGCCGATGTGAGCGAGGTCAGCTCGCAGTTTCTCCATTCCGAGTGGGACAACGTCATCGACCCCTGGCAGTTGGACAGCCTGGAAGCCTATGCCGCGGTGCCGCGGGTCGGGCGCAAGAACCGGCTCGGACCCAAGCAGCGAGAGCGGCTGTGGCAGGTGTTCGCGGCTGTCCGCACTCATCTGGCGGCGCGCCGGCTGTTCACCGACTCCAGCCTGTTCGCCGAAACTGCCGCGCTCTTCCGGGACAGGGAGCCCAAGCCGTTCACCCATATCGTGGTCGATGAGGCGCAGGATCTCGGCGTTGCCGAACTGCGCTTCCTCGCCGCTATCGCTGCGGACCGGCCGGATGCCCTGTTCTTCGCCGGGGACCTCGGCCAGCGCATCTTCCGCCAGCCCTTCTCCTGGAAGGGTCTCGGCGTGGATGTGCGTGGCCGGTCGGTGACGCTCAAGGTAAACTATCGGACATCCCACCAGATCCGCCGCGCGGCCGACCGCTTGCTGCCGCGGACGGTGCGCGATCTGGACGGACTCGCCGACGAGCGGGTCGGCACCATTTCGGTGTTCGAGGGACCCGAGCCGGAGGTGCATGTCTGTGCCAGCCAGCAGGAGGAGCGGGAGACGGCGGCGGCGGTCCTGAGCGAGGCGATCGCGGCCGGCATCTCACCCGCCGAGATCGGCGTCTTCGTGCGCTCCGAGGCACAACTCGGGCGGGCCCGGGCGGCCGTGCGGGCCGCAGGCCTCGAGTCGCGCGGCCTCGTCGATCCTGCCCGCGACGAAGCCGACACGGTTCTGGTCGGCACCATGCATCTCGCCAAGGGCCTCGAGTTCCGCATGGTGCTGCTGATGGCCTGCGATCAGGACGTGCTGCCGCTGGCCGAAAGGGTGGAGCAGGTGGCGGATGAATTCGAACTGGATGAAGTGCTGACCACCGAACGGCAGTTGCTCTATGTGGCGGCGACCCGAGCCCGTGATCGTCTGGTGATCACCGCCGCTGCCCCTGCGTCCGAATTCATCGACGACCTCCTAAGCGCCGGCTGAAGCGGCCGCGACCGCTTCCCCGAACAGGCTCTCGGCATCGCTTTCTGAGACGGGCGGCATCAGCATGTCCCGCGACAGGCTGCGCTTGCGCGTCAGCAAGGCGTCGAGCTTGAGGTCAAACGAGGCGTCGCCGAATTGCGGATGCACGGCAAGAGGCACGTGAATGGTGACGGGCTTGTTCTGACCGATGCGGTAGACGCGGTCATTGCATTGGTCTTCCACGGCCGGATTCCACCAGCGGCTGAGGTGGATCACGTGATTGGCGGCGGTGATGGTCAAACCGATCCCGGCGGCCTTGGGCGACAGCACCAGGACTGCAAAGCCCGGCGGCAGGGCCTGGAAGCGATCGACGATCTGCTGCCGCCGGTCGCCGCTCGTCTCGCCATTGATGATGTCCGGCTCCGCGGGGAGATCGAAGTGCGAGGCCAGGATCGCGGCGAAGGTCGCCTGCACGGCCCGATCCTCGATGAAGACCAGCGCCTTCTCACCGTGGCGCTTGATGTCGTCGAGAATGGATAGCGCCTGCTGAACCCGGGCCGAACTCTCGATCCAATCCCGGCGCGAGACAGGATCATAGGCGTCGACACCATCCCCGCCCATGGGGTGCAGGGATACCCCGCGCAGGCTGTGGATGACCTTGAGCATGTCACCCTTGCTGCGCCCGCCCGACTTGGCGGACTGCACGACCTGAGTGTAGGCCTCGGCCTGCGGTCGGGGCATCGACGGCGCGTCGTAGGTCCGAACCTGGCGTTCCGGCAGACCCCGTAGGTGATCGCCCTTCATCCGCCGCAGCATCAAGGGAGGATGGCCGGGCTGGGGCTGATCCACCTTCGCCTTCAGCGTGCGCAGGGCCGCTTCGTCCTCGCCTCCATAGGTCGCCGAGAAGGACTTGAGCGCTCCAAGGTAGCCGGGGGCGATCCGGTCCATGATGCACCAGAGGTCCTCGATGCGGTTCTCGATCGGAGTGCCGGTCATGCCGAGCACGAAACCGGCGTTCATCACTTTGGCAGTGTGGGTGTTGATGGTGTCGGGTGCCTTGATCTTCTGCATTTCATCGAAGACGATCACTGGATACGCCACCCGTGCGAAAGCACGGTGGTAGTTGGACAGCGTCTCGTAAGTCGTCAGCACCCAATCCGCCGAACGGATCGCGTCAACGTCGAGCGCGTCCTCCGGGATGGCATCCCGCCGTTTCAGCCGTCCGAGGCCAGCGCCGAAAACCTGCAGGCAGTGGCCCAGCCCGTCGCCCGCCAAGTGGGTTTCGGCTTCCTTCATCCAGTTGCGCAACAGAGCGGTCGGGGCGACTACGAGTATGGGCCCGGCGTGCTGCTTCGCCCTGGCGCCGCCGACGCGCCGGTTGTCCCGGAACCAGGCGAGGAAAGCCAGCGCCTGCATGGTCTTGCCCAAGCCCATGTCATCGGCCAGCAACACGCCCGGCAGACCGCTGGTCCAGGCATCGACCAGCCAGCCGAAGCCGGCCGTTTGGTGCGGCTTGGGTTCGGTGGTCACGAGGTCCGACGGGAACAGTTTCTGCGCGAACATTGAACGCGGCTTGAGGTCTATGGTGAACTCGACCTCTTCGAGGTTCTCTTTCTTCTTGAGGACGCTGCGATCCTGCGCCACAGGGGCCTCATCGCCCTGATCAGGATCGGGCTTTGGTGCCGGAACGTCCGTGCCATGCTCTTGCTGGAGACCTTCGAAAGCCGCCGAGACGTCGCTGGCAAAGAGCGACAGTCCCTCATACTGCACCCACTCGTCGCCGCGCGCGTTGGACGCTTCGAGTGCAAGCGCAAGTTGCGTCAGCCCGTCTTCATCCATGGGGATCGACACAGAACCAACCTGCAATACGAACGCTTCAGGCAGCCAGCCGCTACCCTTGCGCCGGATCCAGTCGAGTTTCGGCTTCTCCCAGATGCCGAGTTCCGTCACCCGCTCCGAGTACTGTCGCGTTTCGATGAAGATCGTGCCGGTGGTCTCGTCGCCACCAGGCAGCGCCTGCACCAGGGCAGCCCGAGGGTTCTGGACGAAGTTGCGCCGTTCGGTGGCGGACGCACGCTGCGCCTGCTTCACGACGTCCAACGCCCGCTGGAGTTCTGGCTCGACCACGAGGTAGGTGTTGCGGCCCAGCACATAGGACGGGCGGGTACCAAGGCCGTCTTGATTGAAAGCTCGCAGGAACTGGTTCTGCATCTCCGGCGCGAGCAAGGCATGCTCGGCCTGGTCCTTGAGCGCTTCCGGGGGCTCGTGGCCATCTTCCGGAGCGTCGGCGTCATCCTCGAGCGTTGACCGAAGTGCAGCACTTATCAGCACCGGATGGAATTGCGGTCCGTCATGAACCTGCCTGACGTCGAGGCTGAACGCACCTGCCTGGAAGATGCGGAAATTGGTGAGGATGCGGTCGGCCTCGACCGTTTTACCGGCCAGAGGCTCAAGCCGCTGCTGTACTGGTGCCCAGGCAGCGATGCGGGACTCGGACGCTTGACCTTTCGTCCCGTTGTAGTGCTCTACCGCCTCCACCAGTTCATAGACCGGGGCAGTAAGGCGGCCGCTGTGCCCAGACCAGGTCACGATCAATCCCTGCCTCATCGGGGTGAGCGCGCGATAGTTGCTGTCCGACCAGCTCAGCCGGATTTCTCCGTCTGGCGCTTCCACCCGGCCATGGAGGGCGAGCTTCAGTGACAGGGGCGCCACCGGTGGCAGTCCCAACTGCGTCAGGATCGTTCCAGGTGCTTCGAGTAGCGCCGCGGCGGGCACGCTCATGCTGTCGAGGGACGATGATGCCTCGCCAGTTTCGGCCAAGCGATTCAAATACCGGACGGCCGATACGAGTTCCGGACCTGCTTCTTTGAGCCAGTCGGTCAGGAGAACCGCCCGCGTTCTGAAAAGCTGGCTTTTCAGCAGCGAGATCTGCCCGCCGCTGTCGGTGGGTACGAACGAGAACTGAGCCAAACTAGCGCACCTGATATGTGCTGGGCTGCACTCGAACGCCGGTCATTCGGTAGAGCACGTCGCTGACATGATTCTGCCAGCCATATCGATCGGGGCTCGTGTGGCTACGGCTGACCTTGGTGCGGGTGTCGTAGTTGCCTGCGGCGCCCTCAAGGATGCGAAGCTCGTCTGAGCCGTAGCGGCTCTTGTAAAGTCGAGGAGCGGAAGGATCCGCATGATCCATCCAGATATTGTATTTACCGTTATGGCTCCAGTCCGCGACGATCCCGTCACCGATCCTGAGCAGCAGCACGGCATGTCCCGGCTCCACATGCCTGCCTGACTTCTCAAGCCGGGCGAAACTGGCATCGCGCCCGTAGGCACGGCGTGCAGCCTGCTCACCATCTGGGCCGAAAGCCACCCAGGCTTCGGAGATCAGGCCGGCATCATAGACGGCCTCCCAGAAGGCGCGCCGGTATTTCCACATCCGCTCCATTGCTGTGACATCGACGATGTCGAGGAACTGCCGCAGCGATTGTTCCGTCAGCCAGCCCCGCACCACGCCGGTAAGCACGGGGGGAACGTGGTGCCACTTGTTCTTGGGAGAACGGACGCGTGGATCCCCCAGGAGCCGCAGCAGTAGCGACAAGAAGCGATCCCGCAGTGTTTTTTCGGGACGCGCTTGCCCGAAGGGCTTGAGCAGGGCCTCCGCAATCTTGCCCAGCAGACCGTCAAAGGTCGGCTCTCCCCTCTCGTCGAGCGCGTAGCGTTCCACCTTTTCCAGTCGCTTGAGGTGATCCGGCTCACCACCCTCAGCCAGCTTGTCGAGCATGGAAATCGTCACCGCCCGCACATAGCCGCTCCGTGCGCCCATCGCCCCGACCCCGTAGCCGGCGACGATCGCCGCGGCAGGACGGTTCTGCGCTACGACAGCAGCGGCCAGTTTCTGCGGCCCCAGTTCCAGATGGAAGAACGAGAAGTCGTGGTGCAGCTTCGCCCATGGCGTTTCCCACTTTCCGACCAGTTCCTGCAGGCAATCGGATGCTGCGTTCATCCCCTCGGCCGCCGCATCGAAGCGATCCGCGAAAGCTGTTGCCAATGCGCTGAAGGCTCCGGGTCGGCGCGCTTCGCTTACGGCGCTCAGGATGATGCGCAATGCTTCGGGTTGCTCCGCCAGCCGCGCCTGTTCGTGCCACAGGCACCAGGGCGCCTGCCGTGCCTGCCGGCGACTTAGCGGTTCGCCCCGCTGGATGCTGGTGGATATCTCCCGCGCCAGCTCGACAATGTCCTTCGGCTTTGAGTTCGCCGTGGTGACCTCGAGTCGGTTGAGCGCCAGTTGAGCAAGCCTCGATTGCTCGGGCAGCCGCAAGGTGGAGCCTGGATGACCTCGCACCACCATATTGCAGATGTCCAGCAGCCTAGAGGGCATTTGCCTCCTCCACTGCAGTCTGGAGATGGTCGAGCTGTTCCTGCATCTTGTGCGTCAGGTCAATGACGTCCTGGAGTCGCTCCGAAGTATCCGTATCGAGGATGAAGCGCAGGTCAATCCGGCGGTGATGATCATAGTCCGTCGGATCCACCCCGGGGATGGGGCGTGAATCAGCATAACCTGCTGCAGACAAGACCGGTGTGCCCGCCCGATTCTTCAATTCCCGCAGGTACGGTTGCTGCTGGACCAAGCGCCAGAATGTGTTCACGGCGCGCTGCGTCGAGAGCTCCCAGTTTCGCTCCGGCAAACCACGCTCGTCAGTGTGCCCTTCGATGAAAACCGTTTCGATATACGCTGGGCCCGTACTGTTCTCGGGGGAATAGAAGGGCAATACGGTCGCCAGCACTATGGCCAGTTTGTCAACATTGGCGGCCGCCCTCTCAGTCAGGTCTGCACGGTCCACCTCGAAATTGATAGCTTCTTCGTTTAGCCGCAGGACGCCGCTGCGTGGATCGATGGTTACCTCCAGGCCTTCAGCGGCCAGTCGCTCCCGGAGGGTCTCCAACAAGCTCTGTGTCAGGTCCGCGGCCGCTGCAGCCGCCGAGATTTCGGTCTCCACCTGAGCCTGTAGCGCGCGAACCTCGATCTGAACGTCGTTAGCCGTATCCCTTACCTGCTCCAGCCGGCGGATTTGTTCTTCCGAGGTATCGGTCTGCTCACGAAAATTCATCGCAAAGACCATCAGCAGGATGATGAAAACGAACAGGATGCCGACCATCATGTCGGTCATCGAGATGAAGTAGTTCTCATCCTCCTCGGCGTGGTGGTCGATCTCCGCCGATCCAATGTCACTCATCGCGCACTACTCCGCGGCGCGAGGTGCTTGGCTGCGCACCCATTCGTCCAGGATCTCGGAGAGATCCTGCGCTCCCCCGCCGATGGCTTCGACGGTTGGCTGCAGGCTGCCGAGCACCTTGGCGAGTTCCCTGTCCATCTGGTTCACGTGGTCAACCAACCGCTGGAACTGAGCCTCAGTCGTCTCCGACAGTGTGCCGACGGCGGCTGCCAGCGACTGGTCGACCTTGTCGAACTGCTCGCGGTACTTGTCCCAGGTCTCGTTCAGCCTGGACACCTGCTCCCTCAGCGACTGAGCGAGTTCCGAGGAGGCCGCGCTGGCGCGTTGCAACTCGCTCGTGCTGCGATCGACAGCAGTGCGCAGATCGGTCGAGGCGGTGGTGATCTGCTCACCGCTCTGGATCAACGGTGCTGCGGCGTTGCGCACCTGTGCCGCAACGCCGGAGAATGCATCCGCAGCTTCACGGGTCTTCTCGGTTGCAGTCGAGATCGCAGTTGCTTGGCCTACATAGGCCGATACCCCGTTCTGCATCGCCGATTCCAGCCGGCTGATTTCATCGCGAACCTTGGTTAGGACGTCCGCCAGCCCCGACTGCAACGCTTCGGCGGCTTCCGCGCTGGCTTTGCCGACTATGCCAGCCGCTTCGGTCTGCAAGGTCGAAAGTTGATCCCTCGTCGTTGCGACATTGCGTGCCGAGTTGTCCTGGAACTCCTGCATCGCAGTCATGAAGCTACCGAGCTGACCGCCGAGTCGCTCCATGACCTCAGCCATGGCGGCTTCGACCTTAGCCGAGGCGCCCTGCGCAGCACTGCCGAGATCGCTTTCCACCTGGACGTTGGCACGTTCGAAGGCGGCGCGCATGGCCTCGACAACCTCCTGCAGGGCAACCCGGCTGCTTTCGGCACTGCCTTCCAGCCTGCTCCCAGCCTCGTTGACCAGGCGGCTCATGGTCTCGGCAGCTTCGGCCATCTTGCGCGAGAAGTCCTCCCCCGAGCCGTTCAGACCGCGCTGTGTCTGCTGCAGCGCCGCGTTGGTTTCGGCGAGCGTGCTCGCAAGTAGTTTCAACTCGGTACCAGCGCCCCCCTGAACTGATTCCGAGAACTTCTTGAGAAGATCCGTCACGCCCGACTGGCTCGTACTCGACAGCGCGCCAACGGCGTCTCCGATCTGTTGCGTGACGGGAGCCATTGCCCGTCCCAAAGCCTGCTCGATCAGCGGGGTGATGTTCTCGGCAAGTTTGGTGAAATACCGGTCGCTGTTGATCTCCTTGAGCTGATCACGCTGTTCCTTGGCCACCTCGTTCATTTCCACGGTGATGGATTGTGGCGGCGTATAGCGGAGTTGTCGCTCGACCGCGTCGCAGAACCGGCTCAGCGCACCCTCGGCATAGATGACGATCAGCCGCGCGAAAATGGCGAAAAGAATGGAGACGAACAGTCCTGCGATAGAGGTCGAGAACTTGAATGATGCAATTTCCAGCAGGTGCACCATGGCAGCCTGCATCGCATCGGTGCTGGTAAAGTTTCGGGGGTCGCCGGCTGTATTCAACGCCAGCACAATGCCGATGAAGGTCAAGAGCAATCCTGCTCCGACGAAGTAGCCGGAGAGGCTGCCGAGCATCTTGAGGCCCGGCAATTTGTCCTTGAGCAGGCCGAAGTTGATGAACGCCTGCGGGCGAACGGTATTGCCGATCACGCCGTCGGAGCTGCGTTCGCCCTTGAGAAGGGTCTCGTCGAATTCCTTCCAGGCATGTCCTATAAGCGGATGCTTGATCAGTTGGGGATAGACGGAGGTCTCGTAAGCATCGGCGAACGCCATCCTGTTCTTGTAGCGCCCCACGCGTCGGCGCAGGCCCCACATGCCCAAGCGGATCAGCGCGAGATGCATAACGAGATACGCAGCCAGAAATCCTGCACCCACGAACCCCAGTCCAGCCGCAAGCGCCATCGCGAACTCCGGCTCACTGAGCGCCGCAAGCGCAGCAGCTCCCTCGCTGGAGCCGGCACCAGTCACGGCGCGGCTCGCAGTGTCCCCGATCAGCGCGAAATCCAGAAATTCGAACTGGAAGTCGGCCGCGACCGGCACGCCAATCGCAAGCGCCCAAAAGCAGATGAAGCGGAACCAGCCGCTCCAGAGTACCCTATCCAACATAATCAGCATGCCCCTGCTGGCTGGCGGTGTGTCGGTTCGCCAGTAACCAGACACTAGTGTAAAGTGGCCGACTTGGGTAGTTGCCCCAGCCTTTACGGCATTGTTACCGCAAGTTGCCACCGGTAGTTCCGAAGGTGCCTGACGCCACTCCGGATGGCTAGGACAACAGCGGCAGCATCTGCGCCTGCACCTCTGAAACCCGTCGGTCCGGTATCGGCCCCACAGCTGAACACGCCGCCACATTCGTTCCCTCCTCGGCCATTCTGGCTAAAGGAGAACGAAAATGGGTGTTTCACAGTATGACGCGGCCGCCAGAGGGCGGCCCGCCTGGAACGCTGGCCGGCAGGTCGGCGCCAAACGAGCACTAAAGGTTCGGCAGATTTGGGCGATCCGCTTCTTTCTGGATCGTGAGGGTCGTACGCGGGATCGAGCATTGTTCGACCTTGCCATCGACAGCAAGCTGCGAGGCTGCGACCTTGTGAAGATCAAGATCGGCACCCTGGTTGCAGGTCCACAGATCAGGGGCGCGCTCCATGGTGATCCAGCAGAAGACGGGCCGACCGGTCCAATTCGAGATCACGGCAGATGCAAGGGCAAGCCTCCTGGCCTGGCTCGAGAGGCGAGGGGGCACCATAGACGACTTCGCCTTCCCCAGCAGGATGGATGCGGCGGGTCATCTGAGCACCCGGCAATATGCGCGCTTGGTGGACGAGTGGGTGTCCGCCATAGGCCTGCGCAGAGAGGAGTATGGTACTCACTCGCTGCGGCGAACGAAGGCTTCGATCATCTACAAGGCAACGGGGAACCTGCGAGCCGTGCAGATCCTTCTCGGCCACAGCAAGATAGAGAACACCATCCGGTACCTTGGAGTTGATGTCGAAGATGCCCTCGAGCTCGCCGAAGCCACGGAGGTCTGAGAAGCTGCGACCCCGCCGCATCGGCGAGGTCGCACAAGATGGCAGTGTCGAGCGCCCCACCAACAGGCGCAACCAACACTAACTGCATCTGCCTCAGCCAATTCCGGAATATGAAACCAGACCAACCTCGAAGCCGGCAGTGGGGCAGGGGGCAAGTAGCGCTACAGCGGCGTCGTGGTGAGATGAAAGGCAACTCAACCTTCAGGAGTGGGGCCTAAATCTACCAAAGACCATCCATTCCGACGGTTGAGAACTCTCAGCGCGGGCCGCTGGGCACTGCCACGATCAGCTCGTCCGACCCGCCTAGAGCATGAAGGTCGTTCGGAGAAGCGGCGAGCTATGCCTCGCGAGGTTAGCGCTTGCGGCCGAGGCCGGACTTCTTAGCGAGCTGCGACCGCGCTTCGGAATAGTTCGGCGCCACCATCGGATAGTCCCTAGGCAGGTCCCAACGCTCCCGGTACTGCTCGGGCGTAAAGCCATGTGCGCCGTCCAGGTGGCGCTTGATCGCCTTGAAGCTCAGCCCGCACTCCAGGCAGATGATCTTGTCGGGCTGCACCGACTTGCGCACCGGCACAGCGGGGGCCGGCCGCGGCTCTTCGACGGGTGCCGGCGGACCCTGCAGCGCCTGCAGGGCGGCATGGGTGTCGTTGAT
>Ga0065721_10003697_pt1 | contig 102028 bp, 95 predicted proteins | sample Mesricmetagenome_FD_59108 | JGI IMG/M metagenome (GOLD analysis project Ga0065721, IMG submission 59108) | Mesophilic microbial community from rice straw/compost enrichment Sample: eDNA_1 v2 (version 2) | ecosystem: Engineered > Solid waste > Grass > Composting > Bioreactor | place: USA... | reverse complement strand
CGCGCGGCGGACAGGAGGGCGGACTGGACCATCGCCTCGCGGGTCACCCAGCGCATGTCGCGCGGCCGGCGGGAGGCGGCATTCTCGTTCATGAGATGGGTCAGGAGCTCCTGGTCGAGGGAGCCCCAGTTCGCGCCAATGCGCACCGCCTTGTCGTGCCGGATGGCCATCTCGACGATGGCGCCGAACTGACGGTCCTTCTTGTCCTTGAAGCCGACATTGCCGGGGTTGATCCGGTACTTGTCCAGGGCCTCGGCGCAGCCCGGGTGATCGGCGAGGAGCTGGTGGCCGATATAGTGGAAGTCGCCGACCAGGGGCACCGTGATGCCGAGCCGGTCGAGCCGCTCGCGGATGCGCGGGACCGCGACTGCGGCCTCGTCACGGTCCACGGTGATGCGCACCAGCTCGGACCCGGCCCGCGCCAGAGCCGCCACCTGGGCGACGGTGGCGTCCACGTCCGCCGTGTCGGTGTTGGTCATGGACTGCACGACGATGGGAGCGCCGCCGCCCACCATGACGGATCCCACCCGGACCCCGACGGTGCGGTGGCGGGGCGCAGGGCCCGCCACGTCGTCGGGAAGGGTCGAGGCGTCGGAGGACAAGGAGGTTACAGACATCGATCATCCTGAACGGCGGCATTCGGGCCGCAACGGCGGGATTTGGGCCGCCGCCGTTTAGCTGAGGCCTAAACGCGCCTCCGTCAAGCGTGGCTTGAGCGTCTTATCGGCAATGGGCGCAACATCCGACGATCTCGAGGAGCTTCGTCCGCGGTGCGAATCCCTCCTGGACCAGCAGGGCCGCGACCGCTCCGTCGAGGTCGGCGGCGCTCGCCTCGTCCACGCCGCCGCAGGCCTCGCAGATCAGGAAGGCTACGGTTTGCGGGGCGCTGTCCCGGTGGAAACTGCCGATATAGGCGTTCTGGCTGGCGAGCCTGTGGGCGAGGCCCTGCTCGGTGAGGAAGTCCAGGGCGCGATACACCGTGATCGGCGCCACGCGCCGGCCGGAGCCGCTGAGCCGCTCGGCGATCTCGTAGGCGCCCAGGGGCCTGTGGGTGGCGTAGAGAGTCTCGAGAACCTCGCGGCGGATCGGCGTCAGGCGGACCCGGTGGGCCCGGCAGAGGTCCTCGGCCTGAGCCAGCGCCCGTTTGGCGCGTTCGGCCTGCCGTTCCGCATGGGCGCAGGTCGCTGCCCGATGGACGAGAAGGGAGAGGGCGGTTCGGGTCACAATCATGCCTCAGCTTCGAGAACCACCCTGTTCGTATAGGTTATACCGCTACCCTTTCATAGGGGGATTCGTCAGGGCTGGAAGCGCCAGACGCCGGTTTTCTTGATTTCCGCATCTTCCAGGGTCCGGGTCACCGGCACTTCGTACAGGGCCACTTGGTCGAGCCGGTCCTTGGGAAGGTAGCTGCGCCCCGGATCGCCGATGAGAATCGTCGCGCCGCGACCATTCAGGGCGAAGAGCCAGTCCACGACCCGCCGGGCGAGGTCCTGCTCGTAGCAGATGTCCCCGGCCAGTACCGTGTCCCAACCGCGATCCTCACCCACGAGATCCGCCTGAAGCACGTCGAGATCGACCCCGTTCGCCTGAGCGTTGATCCGGATCGCCGCCACGGCGAAGTCGTCGATGTCGCAGGCCGTCACGGCCGCCGCGCCCGCCTTCCGGGCCGCGATGGCCACGAGACCCGAGCCGGAGGCGAAATCCAGCACGCGCCGGCCGCGGACGGTCTCCGGATTGTCGAGGACGTAGCGGGCGAGCGCCTGCCCACCAGCCCAGGCGAAGGCCCAGAAGGGCGGCGGCAAGCCGATGGCGCCGAGCTCCTCCTCGGTCTTCTGCCAGAGCGCCGTCGCCTCGTCGGCCACATGGAGCGCGATTTCCGGTGCATGGGGCACCGGAAGAAGCCGTGTTTCGGCGCGGATGAAGGCGGAGCGGTCCGTGATCACGCGGCCAGCACCTCCCGATAGAGCTGCTTGACGGCGTCCATCACCTGCCGCTCGGTAAAGCCGTCGAGGACGCGGGCGCGGGCCGCCTGTCCCATCCGGGCGACGGTCTCAGGTTGCCCGCTCAGGGCGACGAGCGCCTCCGCGAGCTTTCCGGCATCGTCCGGGGGGACGAGCCTCCCCTCGATCCCGTCCCGGACCAGGGTGCGGCAGCCGGGAACGTCCGTGGTCACGATGGCGCGGCCGCAGGCGGCCGCCTCCAGGAGCGTGCGCGGCAGGCCTTCCCCGCCCCGCGAGGGCAGGCAGGCCACGTGGTGCTCGCGCCAGACGCCCGCCACGTCCCGAGTCGGCCCGTGCCAGGCGATGCCGGGCTCCGCGCTCCAGGCCTTCAGGGTCGCTTCCGGAATCGCCTTGGGGTTGGACGGATCGGGCGCTCCGTAGAGAGACAGTTCGATGGCGGCGCCGCGGGCCCGCGCCGTCCTGACTGCCTCCACGGCGAGGTCGACGCCCTTCGACCAGAGCATCCGAGCAACGAGCGCCACCTTCAGGGGAGGCTGGACTGGGAGCGGCTCCGGCGTCAGAGTGTCCGGGTCGATGCCCGCGCCGCCCACCAGGGTGACGCGCGGATCCGCCGGGTCGAGCCCGAGGAGCCGGGGATCGTCCGCATTCTCGAAGAGATAACGCGTTCCTTTGGTCTGAAGGCCGCGCACGAGCATACGCACCGCCTTTCGGGCCATGCGCGCAACCCTGTCGGTCCGCGCCCCCAGGAAGCCGAGCCCGGTCAGGGCGTAGACCCGCCTGCCGATCCCCGCCATGGCGGCAGCGGTCCCGCCGATCAGGATGCTGCGCAGGGCGATGCAATGGACGAGATCGGCCTTCTCGGCCTTGAGGATGGCCGCGAGCTGCCCCGCCGCGTAGCCCGCGCTCATGGGGTTCAGGCTGCGGCGCTCCGCATCGAGGGGCACGACCTTGCCGCCGAGCGCCTCGATCGCGTCCCGATGCGCGCGCACCCGCGTCACGACCGTGACATCGAGCCCGAGCTCCTTCGCGGCGCGCAGCATGGGCAGGAAATGCGAGACGAAGAACCAGTCCTCGGTGACGACGAAGACGAGCTTTCGCCCGTGAGGGGCAGGGGAGGCTGGCGGTTGGGTCACGGTCGCTCCGAGCAAGAGACGGGGCTCTTCTAGAGCATCGTGCGGAAAAGTGGACCCGGTTATTCGCTGACGCGGCCCTTCGAGTCGTATGAGCGATGCTCTCATGCCCAGGGAAAGCATCGGGAACCTCCTCTTCGGCCGCCCGTTCTCCGCGTCCTGGCCGGATGGCTCGGCAAAGGGGGGCGGACAACGTTCATGGGCGAGTGGTTTCCAACGGTTCTGGGCGTGACAGCCGGGCTCGTCTCCACGTCCAGCTTCGTCCCGCAGGTGCTCAAGGCCTGGCGGGACCGCGACACGGCCGCCCTCTCCAAGCGCACGTATGTCGTGACCGTGACGGCCTTCACGCTCTGGTCGGTCTACGGCTTCCTGATCGGCAGCGCGCCCATCGTCATCTTCAACCTTCTCAGCCTTGTCCTGAGCGGCACCATCCTGGTCCTGAAGATCCGCGACGAGCGCCGTGGCGCCGTAGCGCAGCCCCCGGGGACGGAACCCGAGCCGACACGCCCCGGTTGACGCAAGCCCCCGAACCAAGGCGCGCCATGTCCCTCGATTCATCCCTCGACCCGAATACCTCCACCGACGGCCTCGTCGATCCACGCGACGCAGCCGAAACGGCGGGTCTCCTCTATGTTTCCGACGAGGAGCCCGGCATCCGGCGCCGCAAGGCCGGGAAGGGCTTCTCCTATACGGGTCCCGACGGCCGCAAGGTGACCGACAAGGCGACCCTGGAGCGGATCCGCTCCCTCGCGATTCCGCCGGCCTACACGGATGTGTGGATCTGCCCCAGGTCCAACGGTCACATCCAGGCGACGGGACGCGATGCGCGCGGGCGCAAGCAGTATCGCTACCATCCCGCATTCCGGGAGATCCGCGACAGCACGAAATACGAGCACATGCTCGATTTCGCGAAGGCCCTGCCGGACATCCGCAAGACCATCGACGCGCACATGTCCTTGCGGGGTCTGCCGCGCGAGAAGGTGCTCGCCACGGTGGTTCATCTTCTTGAGGATACGCTGATCCGGGTCGGCAATTCCGATTACGCGCGGCAGAACAAGAGCTACGGCCTCACCACCCTGCGCGACCCGCACGTGAAGGTCGAAGGCGGGGAGCTGCGCTTCCAGTTCAAGGGCAAGAGCGGCAAGACCTGGAACCTCAAGGTCAAGGACCGCCGCATCGCCAGGATCGTCAAGGCCTGCCAGGATCTGCCGGGGCAGCACCTCTTCCAGTATCTGGACGATGCGGGCGCGCAGCAATCCGTCACGTCCGCCGACGTGAATGCCTATCTGCGCGAGATCACCGGGCGCGATGTCACCGCGAAGGATTTCAGGACCTGGGCCGGGACCGTGCTCGCCGCGCTTGCCCTGTCCGAGTTCGAAGCTTTCGACAGCGAGGCCAAGGCGAAGAAGAACATTCGCGCTGCCATCGAGGCGGTGGCGGCGCGCCTCGGCAACACGCCGACCATCTGCCGCAAGTGCTATGTGCATCCGGAGGTCTTCTCGTCCTATCTCGACGGCGGGCTTCTTCTCGACATTCGGGAGGAGGTGGAGGCGGAGCTGCGCGAGACCCTTCCGGCACTGAAGCCCGAGGAGGCGGCGGTTCTCTCGCTCCTGCAGGCCCGCCTATCGGAGGAGGCCGCCGCATCGAAGCTCACGCCCCAGCCCACGTCCAACTCCGCGCCGAAGACGAAACGACGCGGCGCACGCGCCGCAAGTCACGGTGCGGAAGCGCGGGCCTGAGCCGGAGGCCCTGTCCCGCGACCTGATCACCTTTTGCCGCACCCGAAGCGCCCTGGTTTTTTTCCCATTTGGCTCTAGAAGCTTGAGGGGACCGTTCGAAGGAGTGCGGAGATGGAACTTGATGCCTTGATGCTGTCTCGGATCCAGTTCGCCTTCACGATTTCCTTTCACATCATCTTCCCGGCCTTCACCATCGGGCTCGCCAGCTGGCTCGTCGCCCTGGAATTCAGCTGGCTGCGCACGGGCAATCCGATCTACCGCAACCTGTTCCGGTTCTGGGTGAAGATCTTCGCGATCTCGTTTGGCCTCGGCGTCGTGTCGGGCATCGTGATGAGCTACCAGTTCGGCACCAACTGGTCCCGCTTCTCGGAGATCGCCGGGAACATCGTGGGGCCGCTGATGGCCTACGAGGTGATCACGGCTTTCTTCCTGGAGGCCGCCTTCCTCGGGATCATGCTGTTCGGCTGGGAAAAGGTCGGCGACCGCCTGCACTTCTTCGCCACTTGCATGGTGGCGCTCGGAACCCTCACGTCCGCCTTCTGGATCCTCTCGGCGAATTCGTGGATGCAGACGCCGGACGGTTTCGCCGTCGAGAACGGCCGCCTGGTGCCGGTGGACTGGTTCAGGATCGTGTTCAACCCCTCGTTCCCCTACCGCTACGCGCACATGGTCATGGCCTGCTATCTCACCACGGCCTTCGCGGTGGCGGGCATGTCCGCCTGGATGCTGCTGCGGGCGCGCCAGGAGCCCGAGGCTCGGCTCGCCGGTGCGCGGCGGTCCATGTCCATGGCTCTGTGGTTCGCGGCGATCTTCGTGCCGATCCAGATCGGCATCGGGGATCTCCACGGTTCGGGCGTCCTGAAATACCAGCCGACCAAGCTCGCGGCGATCGAGGGCAACTGGGAGCGCCAGGGCAACATGCCCCTGCGCCTCTTCGCATGGCCCGACCAGGAAGCGGAGACGAACCACTACGAGATCGGTATCCCGAAGATCGGAAGCTTCATCCTCACCCATGCGTATGACGGCATCGTGCCGGGGCTGAAGGACGTGCCGCCCGACGAGCGTCCGCCGGTCTGGCCCGTGTTCTTCTCGTTCCGCATCATGGTCGGCATCGGCCTCGCCATGCTGGCGCTGGGCGTCTGGAGCCTCTACCTGCGCTGGAAGGGCGGGCTCTACACCAACAGGCTCTTCCTGACCGCCACCATGCTCATGACGCCGTCCGGCTTCGGGGCGGTGCTCTTCGGCTGGTTCACGGCGGAGATCGGTCGGCAGCCATGGGTCGTCTACGGGCATCTGCGCACCGCCGATGCGGTGTCGCCCGTGACGTCGACTGCTGTTGCCGCCTCGCTCACGACCTTCGTGATCGTCTACGCCTTCATCTTCGGCTTCGGCTCCTACTATCTCGCCAAGCTCCTGCGCAAGGGGCCCGAGCCGGTCGAGGATCTGGACGAGGACGCCCTGTCGAAGAAGCCGAAACGCCCCTTCTCGGTGCCTGACGAGCGCCTGGAGGGCCCGAGCGACCGTCAGCGTCCCCAGCCGGCGGAATAGGAGGCGGCCATGTTCGGATTCGGAACGGAATATGAGGGATTGGCCTTCTGGCTGCCGCTGGTCTGGGCCGGGCTCATCGCCATCGCGGTCGCCATGTACGTCATCGTCGACGGGTTCGATCTCGGCGTCGGCATCCTGTTCAGGAGTGCGCGGGACGAGAACTGGCGCGACCGGATGATGTTCTCCGTGGCGCCGATCTGGGACGGCAACGAGACCTGGCTCGTCTTAGGCGGAGGCGGACTTCTGGCGGTCTTCCACATCGCGTATGCGATCCTGATGCCGGCGCTCTACGTGCCCGTCATCGCGATGCTGATCGCCCTGATCTTCCGGGGCGTCGCCTTCGAGTTCCGGTTCAAGTCCAACCGCTCCAAATTCCTCTGGGACAATGCCTTCCATTACGGGTCGCTCGTCGCGACCTTCGCTCAGGGAATGGTGCTCGGCGCCTTCGTCCAGGGCTTCTCCCACGACGGGCGCCAGTTCACCGGCGGAACCCTGGACTTCTTCACGCCTTTCAGCGTGCTCACCGGAATCGGCCTGATCTGCGGCTACGGCCTGCTCGGCGCGACCTGGTGCGTCATGAAGACCACGGGTGAGCTCGAGATCTGGGCGCGGCGCATGTCCCTGCGCTTTCTCGTCGCGACTCTCGTGGCGATGGTGCTGGTCTCCCTGTGGGTCCCGTTCCTCGGGCGAGAGATCGAGGCGCGGTGGTTTTCCTGGCCCAACATCGCCTTCCTGGCGCCGATTCCCCTCGTTACCGCTTTCGTGGCCTACCGGCTCTACCGAGACCTGGAGTTCGGATACCACAGGCGGCCCTTCTTCCTGGCCATCGGCCTCTTCCTGCTCGGCTATCTGGGCCTCGGGGTCAGTCTGTTTCCCTACATCGTGCCGCCGGCACTGACGGTCTGGCAGGCTTCGAACACGGTGAGCTCGCAGCTCTTCGCACTCGTGGGCTTCGCCATCGTCATGCCCGTGACCTTTGCGTACACGGCCTATGCCTATTACGTGTTCCGCGGAAAGGTCGCCGAGGAGGTCCAGAGCGGAGGCTATGGATACCACTAGGATGAAGACCGGCTCACGCCGCGAGCCGCCCGGAAGTCCTCTGAAGCGGATAGCCTGGTTCGGCCTGATCTATCTGGCGAGCCTTGTGGCCTTCGCGGCGGTCGTCTACGGCCTGCGCGGCCTGATCCCGCACTGAGATCCCTCCCTGGCTTGCCGATCCCGGGCAGGGCCGGATTCATCGATTCGAACGGCCGGCCGGAGCGTTCGGGGGCTTGCGGAAGGCCGGCTGCGACCTCATGTCAGCCGCACGCCGGCATGGTGAACGACCGCTAAGCTGCGGCAAATACAGCAGAAATTTACACTTCTGAAGGCGAAACACTCTTTTCGTAAAAAAGGTTGCGCGCCTTTCAGTTGACATAATTACATGGAATAGGGTTACAAAAGGCGTGGCGTAAGGTAAATGCTGTGCCGGGGGCTTCCTCCTGATATGAATGTGATCGCTAAAGAAAGCGCCCGAAAAGCGCTCGCGAGAACTTTCATGATGTTAGCCCGCACCGTCGCCATCGCGAGATGGCCCCACACCTCGAATGAGCACCTCGCTCTGTTCGAGGGGTAACCGCAACGCATCGGCGCGGTTCGGCTCCGGCCGGTCCGCCTCATGGGACGACAGATGACGCAGGCATCAAAAAGGCACCGGGAAGACAGCACAGAGGTCTATGACGCTCTGAAAGCTTGCAGCCCCTCATTCATCGGCGTCGCCGTGTTTTCGGCGGTGGTCAATCTCCTGGCCCTCACGGGCTCCCTCTACATGCTCCAGCTCTATGACCGGGTCCTCTCGAGTCGGAGCATTCCGACTCTGGTCGGCCTATCCCTGATCATGCTCGCGGCCTATGCGCTCCAGGGCGGCCTGGACATGCTGCGCGGCAAGATGCTGGCCCGCATCGGCGCCCGGTTCGACGAGCAGCTCTCCGCCCGCGTCTTCGACCTCGTGGCGCAGATGCCTCTGCGCGGCGCCAAGCAGACCGAGAGCCTTCAGCCGGTGCGCGATCTCGACCAGATCCGCGGCTTTCTCTCGAGCCTCGGCCCCACGGCCCTGTTCGACATGCCGTTCATGCCGATCTTCTTCATCGGCTGCTTCATGATCCACCCGTGGCTCGGCTGGATGTCCGTCATCGGCGGCATCTGCATCATCCTCCTGACCCTCTACACCGACGCCAAGAGCAAGGGCCCGTCCTACGAGCTGACCAAGAGCTCTGCCGAGCGTCATGCCATGGCCGAAACCAGCCGCCGCAACGCGGAGGCGATCCGGGCCCTGGGCATGCTGGGCTTCCTGGCCAAGCGCTACGACGCTGTCCATTGCCGTCACGTGAACGACGGCCTGCGCGCCAGCGACTCGGCCTCCGGGATCAGCGCCTTCGCCAAGGTCTTCCGCATGGTGCTCCAGTCGGCCGTGCTGGGCCTCGGCGCCTATTTGGTGATCCAGGGTCAGATGTCCGGCGGCCTGATGATCGCGGCCTCCATCATGACGTCGCGTGCGCTCGCTCCCATCGAAATTGCGGTCGCTCACTGGAAGGGCTTCACGGCCGCCCGCCAGGGTTATCGCCGCCTGCAGCACATCATGTCGCTGATCCCGCCGCAATCGCAGCTCCTCGACCTGCCGGCACCCAAGTCCGCCCTGTCCGTGGAGGAAATCTATGTCGGGGCACCGGGCGCGCAGCAGCCCATCGTGCAGGCCGTTTCCCTGCAGCTCCAGGCCGGCCAGGGCCTGGGTCTCATCGGCCCCAGCGCCTCGGGCAAGTCCACTCTGGCGCGCGCGCTCGTGGGTGTGTGGCCGAGCCTGCGCGGCGAGATCCGCCTCGACGGTGCTGCCCTCGACCAGTGGGAGGCCGACGCGCTCGGACGCCATATCGGCTACCTGCCGCAGGATGTGGAGCTGTTCGACGGCACGGTGGCCGAGAACATCGCCCGTTTCCAGCCCGATGCGAAGCCTGACGACGTGATCTCGGCCGCCCAGATGGCAGGCGCGCATGATCTGATCCTCGGCCTGCCCGAGGGGTACAACACCCGGATCGGCGAGGGAGGATCGGCCCTGTCGGGCGGCCAGCGCCAGCGGGTGGCGCTCGCGCGCGCCCTTTACGGCAATCCGTTCCTGGTGGTGCTGGACGAGCCCAATGCGAGCCTGGACGGCGCGGGCGACGATGCCCTGAACCGGGCGATCCTGTCGGTGCGTCAGCGCGGCGGCATCGTGGTGGTCATCACCCACCGCCCGGCCGCGCTCGGCCAGGTCGACCAGGTCGCCATCATGGAAGAGGGACGGATCCGGGCCATGGGCCCGCGGGACGAGGTTCTGCAATCCGTCATGAAGCGCAATACGACGCCTGCCCCGGCTGCCGCCGTACGGCCGCAGACCCCAGCGCCGGCCGGCACCCTGCGAGAGGTGGGTTAACATGACCACGATGATCCTTCAGAAGCCTCAGCCGAAGGCCTCGATTCATGAGAAGGCCCTGCGCCGGGCGGCGGTGGCGGGCAGCGCTATGATCGCGCTATTCGCCGGCACCATCGGCCTGTGGGCCGCGACCGCAACCCTCTCGGGTGCGGTGGTGGCGGGCGGCCAGTTCGTGGTCGATACCAGCGTCAAGAAGGTGCAGCACGCCACCGGCGGCATCGTGGGCGAGCTGAAGGTGCAGGAGGGCGACAAGGTCGCGGCCGGCGACCTCCTGATCCGCCTCGACGAGACCGTGACGCGCGCCAATCTTCTCCTGGTGACCAAGCAGCTCGACGAGTTCATCGCCCGCCGCGCCCGCCTCGAGGCGGAGCGGGACGGGGCCGACCAGGTCAAGGACCCGGAAGAATTCGCCAGCCGTCTCGACGAGCCGGGCGTCAAGACGATCATGGCGTCCGAGCGGACCCTGTTCGACGCTCGCCGTTCGACCCGCGATGCGCAGAAAGACCAGCTGCGCAAGCGCATCTCTCAGTCGCAGGACGAGATCGTCGGCCTGAAGGCGCAGCAGGACGCGAAGGCCCGCGAGGCCGAGTTCATCAAGGAGGAGCTCAAGGGCGTACGCGAGCTCTACCAGAAGAACCTCGTGCAGCTGCCGCGCCTGAACGCCCTGGAGCGCGACGCGGCGAGCATCGAGGGCCAGCGCGGCCAGCTCATCGCGGCGGTGGCGCAGGCCGAGGGCCGGATCGCCGAGACCGAGTTCCAGATCATCCAGATCGACGAGGAGATGCGGGCGGACGCGCTCAAGGAGCTGCGTGAGATCCAGGGCCGCATCGCCGAATACACGGAACGGCGCGTGGCGGCCGAGGACCAGCTCAAGCGCACGGACATTCGTGCGCCGAGCGCGGGCTTTGTGCACCAGCTCAACGTGCATACGATCGGCGGCGTGATCTCGCCGGCGGAGCCGGTGATGCTGATCGTGCCGACGAACGACAAGCTCGAGCTCGAAGCCAAGGTGATGCCCAACGACATCGACCAGGTGAAGATCGGCCAGCAGGCGACGGTGCGGGTGCATGCCTCGAACCAGCGCATGATCCCCGAGCTGCACGGCACGGTGAGCCGGATCTCGGCGGACGTGTCGCGGGACCAGCAGACCGGCGTGTCCTTCTACACGATCCGGGTGGATCTTCCGCCGGATCAGATCAAGCGCCTGGAGAACCTCAAGCTCATCGCGGGCATGCAGGCCGAGGTGTTTGTGCAGGTCAACGAGCGCACGCCCTTCGAGTACTTCTTCAAGCCCATGGAAGAGCAGATCGCCCGCGCCTTCCGCGAGCACTAAAGCCTCTGTTCTTGAGCATCTTCTCACGCAAACCGGTTCCCACTTTTGCGTCCGATGCTAAGGCACTCTGCACTGACGAGACTGGAAAACGGCCTTACGGCCGTTTTCTTTTTGCCTGTGTGAATAAGGCCTGCGATCAGGAGGAAGGGTTTATTCCAAAGCCATCGCTCCAAACGCCTGGGCGATCTTTATCGCGGTGTTCCAGTTGCGGTTGGTTCCGACCGTGCCGAGGGCTTTCAGGTTAAAGCCCGCCGGGATCTTGGATTCCGAGATAGGCATCTCTCCAAACCAGACGTAAAGATCGCCGCTTTCGGTGCGCGCGATGCGCTCCTCGCCTTGGGCGCGCCGCTGGAGCTGCTCCAGGCCCCGATCAGGAAGCGGTGTGCGCATCGCCCAGACCAGCAGCCGGGCCGGAGCGCGGGCGGCCTCCTCCGGAAACGGATTGGCCGCGAGGAGCGCCTGCCATTCGTCCGCTGACTTCACCACCATTTCGGTCGCCCGGCCGTAGAAGCCTTTGCAGGCATTCTCCAGGGCGTCCTCCAGGGCTCGTGGCGCCTCGTCCGAACGGAACAGCAGGTTGCCGGTCGCGATCACCGAGCGCACGTCCCTGCCGCCGATTGCAGACACAAGGGCGCGCGCATCCTCCATCTTCACCCGCTGGCCATTGACCACGATGCTGCGCATGAGGGCGACTTTGAGAGACATGTCGATGGAATCCGTGCCGTACCGGCGCAGCTTCCGCCTCTCTGGGCGCGCCGATCAATCCCTGTCGGGGGCGCCGAGCGGAAAGAGCGATCGATAGGGTCTGGCCTCGTCGACCGCACGGGCGAAGGAGGGACGGGCGAGGAGCCTCTGGCGATAGGCCCTGAGGGCGGAGTGCTCCGCGCCGATCGGATGCACCCAATCCGCGTAGAACAGTGACGGTGCCGCCGCACAATCGGCGAGGCTGAAACCGTCGCCGGCAGCCCATTCCCGGTCTGCGAGAGCCCGGTCGAGCCAGGAATAGGCAGAATCGAGCATGGTCCGCGCTTCCGTCACCCCGTGTGCATCGCGCACCGCTTCCGGGCGGATGCTGTCGAAGACGATCTTCTGCACGGGGGTCATGACGTAGAGGTCGAAGACCCTGTCCATTTTCCGTGCCTCCAGCGCCGCGCGCGGATCCTCGGGCAGCAGGCGGACCGGACCCGGATGTTCCAGGGCCAGGTGCTCGATGATGATGCTCGATTCCACCACGGCCCGGTCTCCGTCCAGGAGCAGCGGCATGCGCCTGAGCGGCCACAGGGTTGCCCATTCGGCTCCGGTTTCCGGCTCCTCGGGCCCGAGGAAGCGAAGCGTGAAGGGCGTTTCGTTCTCGTAGAGGGCCGTCAGCACCTTCTGGCAATAGGAGGAGAACGGATGGGCGAAGAGTTGCAGGGCCATGGATCTATCCGCTTTCATTTTGCAAGCGGTTGAAGCGTAAGCCGACTGGTTTTATTTTGCAAGCGGTAGGAGTTCGCCCATGAACGCAGCGCACCGGTCGGGTTGTCCGATCAACTTGACCCTCGAAATGCTCGGGGACCGCTGGAGCCTGATCGTCATCCGGGACATCATCTTCGGGAACAGGCGCCATTACCGGGAATTGCTGACCCGGTCGGAGGAGGGGATCGCCTCCAACATTCTGGCCGATCGCCTGCGGCGGCTCGTGGATGCGGGTCTCCTGACGAAGAGCGATGACCCCACGCACCGGCAGAAGGCGCTCTACAGCCTGACCGAGCCCGCCATTCAGCTCGTGCCCCTGCTCGTGCAGATGGGCGCCTGGGGCCGGCGCCACGCTCCCGCATCTCCGGCGCTGTCGATCCGCGCTCGTTTGCTCGAGGAGGGCGGTCCCGGCTTGTGGAGCGACCTCATGGCCGAGCTGCGCAGCCTTCACCTCGGTCAGCCCACATCCGGTCCGTCCGTGCGCGAAGCGTTGCAGAAGGCCTTCGAGGAAGCCCTCGCGGCGGAGCACGGGAGCAAGATCGCTCACTCATAGGAACGCAGGAATCTCCGTGAGAATGGCCAATGTCCGCAGCGTGGCTCACCAGATGCCCGGGGACATGCCTGCGGCGATAAGATGCGGCTCAGCCGGCAGGATGCCTCGTCAGAAGATGAACGAATGCATGCTTGGTCCGGTGCGCAGCCGCAAAGGAAACTTTGCCGGGCTTTAGGAGTTAAAGCGTGGCCGTTTCGATTTCGCCCCATTCAACCCCCATTCAAGAGAAAGCCGCTATTTGAGACACGTCGCTCCAGGACACGTCGCGTCTGTGCCGGCAGCCATCGTCTGGAACGCCTGCCGTGGCAGCAGGCGTTGGCGTGTTCGGAGGACGAACGAGGCAGGTGCAAGGCAGTCGCGCGTTGATGCATGAGATTCTTTTGAAAAGTTCCCCGCACTCCGAAACCCAGGAAGAATGGGCGCTTTTCCTCGATTTCGACGGGACTCTCGTCGATATCGTCGAGCGGCCCGATGCGGTCTTCGTCGACCCTGCGCTTCCGAGGGTCCTGGCCGAACTCGAAACCCGCCTCGGAGGTGCTCTCGCGGTCATCAGCGGGCGGCCCATCGCGTTCCTCGATGAGCGCCTCGGTGAGCACCGCTTCGACATTGCGGGCCTGCACGGGCTTGAACATCGCATCGGCGGACGCCTGTTCCTGTGCGATCCCGACGATCATCCGCGGTTGCGCGAGATGGTGGAGCGCCTGGAGGGCATCTTTCGCCCGAAGCCTGGAATCCTCATCGAGGACAAGGGCTGTTCCGTCGCCATTCACTGGCGCCTCGCGCCCATCGAGCGCGATTTCGTCCATGCCACCGTTCACGCGGCGCTCGAGGCTCTCGGGAGCGATTACCGCGTCCAGTTCGGCAAGGCCGTGGCCGAGATCCTTCCGTCCGCGGCCGGCAAGGGAAAGGTGATCGAGAAGTTTCTCCAGCAGGCGCCCTATCGGGGCCGCCGCCCCGTCTTCATCGGGGACGACCTTACCGACGAGAACGGCTTCAAGACCGTGAATGCCATGGGAGGTTTCTCGGTCCGCATCGGGGCGGGCGAAACGGTCGCACAAGAGCGCCTTGGATCGCCTGCCGAACTGAGGCATTCCCTGTCGGTCTGGGCCGAAGGGGGCTCCTTTCCTTTCCAAGGGGGCAATTGACCATATGAGTTCGCTCGACCTTGCCGTCATCGGCAATTGCATGATCGCGGCACTCGTGAACCGCCGCGCCCATATCGTCTGGAGCTGCTTCCCGCGCTTCGACGGCGATCCGGTCTTCTCGCACCTGCTCGACTGCCCGGAGGGTCAGCCGGATGCCGAGCAGCGCGGCCTCTTCGCCATCGATCAGGTGGGCCTCCAGACCTGCGAGCAGCACTATCTCGAGAACACGGCCGTTCTCGTCTCCACCATGACCGATTCCTTCGGCAACATCGTCGAGATCACGGATTTCGCGCCGCGCTTCAAGCATTTCGACCGGACCTTCCGCCCGCCGCTCCTCATCCGCCGCGTCCGTCCCGTGAAGGGACGCCCGCGCATCCGCGTGCGGCTGCGCCCGCATTTCGAATGGGGCGAGCTGCCGCCCGCCAAGACCCGCGGTAGCAACCATCTGCGCTTCGTCGGCCCCCACCGGTCGCTCAGGCTGACGACGGATGCGCCCATTTCCTATGTGGACGAGGAGCGTCCCTTCGTAGTCGACCGTCCCATCTCGTTCTTCTTCGGTGAGGATGAGCCTCTGCGCTCCGAGGCCGATACCACGGCGCGGGAGTTCCTCGACAAGACCGTCGATTTCTGGCGCGACTGGGTCCGCTCCCTGTCCATTCCGTTCGACTGGCAGGAAGCCGTGATCCGGGCGGCGATCACTCTCAAGCTCTGCAATTACGAGGAGACGGGCGCCATCGTGGCGGCGCTCACCACCTCGGTCCCGGAGGCGCCGCACACGCAGCGCAACTGGGACTACCGCTATTGCTGGCTGCGCGACGCCTATTTCGTGATCCAGGCTCTGAACCGGCTGGGGACCACGAAGACCATGGAGGAATACCTCACCTACATCACCAACCTGGTCGACGATGCAGAGGCGAAGCCCGAGTTGCGGGACATGCCGCCGCTCTTCAGCATCACCCGCTCGCCCGACCTGGAAGAGCGCGAGGCCACGGCGCTTGCGGGCTATCGCGGGATGGGCCCTGTGCGCGTCGGCAATGCCGCCTATACGCAGATCCAGAACGACGCCTATGGCAGCATCGTCCTTGCGTCGACCCATGCGTTTCTCGACAAGCGCCTGATCCGGACCGGCAATAAGGCTCTCTTCGAGCATCTCGAAAAACTCGGCCAGCGCGCCATGGAGGTCTTCGACAAGCCCGATGCCGGCCCGTGGGAGCTGAGGACGAAGGCGGCCGTTCACACTTTCCCGAGCGTCATGTGTTGGGCCGCCTGCGACAGGCTGGCCAAGATCGCCCAGGCCATGGGCCGTGAGGATCGTGCCGTCTTCTGGCGCGAACAGGCCAACCGCATGCATGCGGTCATCGATGTCCGGGCCTATAACCGGGAGAAGGGGACCTTCGTCTCGTCCTTCGACGGTGAGCATCTCGACGCGACGCTGCTGCTCCTCTCGGAGCTGAACTTCGTCGATCCGGAGGATCCGCGCTTTGTCGCCACCGTCGACGCCATCGGGCAGGCGCTGCGCCGGGGCGACCTTCTCCTGCGTTACGACGTGGAGGACGATTTCGGCCGCATGCACACGGCCTTCATGATCTGCGGCTTCTGGTACGTGGACGCCCTCAACGCCACGGGGCGCAAGAGGGAAGCCTGCGAGCTCTTCGAGAAGATCCTGAATCTGCGGAACTCCTTCGGCCTTTTTTCCGAGGATGCGGACTTCACGACCGGGGAATTATGGGGCAATTTTCCGCAGACCTACTCCATGGTGGGTCTCATCAATTCTGCCGTACGCCTCAGCCGGAGCTGGGAGGAAGCGTTCTGATCCTCCCGCAGCGGCCACAAGAGCAGAAAGGTCGATAAGGTTCGATGTTTGCGTTTCCCGTCCTGCTTGGCGATATCGGCGGCACCAACGCCCGTTTCGCCATCCTCCCGGCGCCTGAGGAACCCGTTCGCCTTCTGCCCCGCACCCTGACCGCACAGGCGTCCGGTCCGGTCGAGGCCATCGGAAAGGCACTGGAGGGCTATGACGGCCTGGCTCCCCGATCGGCGATTTTCGCCGTGGCGACGCGGGTGGACCGGCCGGTTATCCGGCTTACGAACGCTCACTGGACCATCGACGCGCAGGAGATCGGCACGGCTCTCGGGCTGGAGCGGGTGGTCCTGGTCAACGACTATACGCCAGTCGCCGCCTCCGTGACGGTTCTCGACGAGGCCCGCGGCGACCTGGCGGCCCTGGGAGAAGCAAGACCGGCCGGGCCCGGCACCCGGCTCGTGCTCGGGCCCGGAACGGGCTTCGGGGCGGCTGCGCTCGTCCCCGTCGAGGACCGCCTCGCCATTCTCGCCACCGAGGCGGGCCATGTGGAGTTCGGCCCCGTGGACGAGGACGAAATGTGCCTCTGGCCCCATCTCGAGCGGGTGGGCGGGCGCGTGACCGCCGAGGTCGTCCTGTCCGGCCCCGGCCTCTTCCGCCTAGCCAAGGCGCTGGCTGCGCGGCGGAGCAAGCCTTGTCCGTTCGCGGTCCCAAACGACATCTTGGATGCCGCGCGGGAGGGAGATGGTCTGGCCCGAGAGACCCTGGGTTGCTTTTCCCGCTGGCTCGGGCGCTTCGCGGGCGACCTCGCGCTCACGTTCGAGGCCACCGGAGGGGTCTTCATCGCCGGCGGCATTGCGCCGCGCATGGTCGACGTTTTGCAGCAGGGAGGCTTCAGAGAGGCCTTCGACCGCAAGGCTCCCCACGACAGCTGGGCACGGACCGTGCCGGCCTTCGTCATCGTCAACCGGGAGCCCGCCCTTCAGGGGCTCTCCGCCCTGGTGACCTATCCGGGTCGCTTCGTCTATCAGTCCCAGGGCTGGGCGCGCGGCTGAACCTAGCGGCAGATCGGTGCGCGAGTGCCCGCGAGAACCTGGATTATCCAGGATCTCGTGCTCTGAAGTTCATGAGCCCAGGCAATATGCCCGGCGGAACCTGCGCAGGTCTTCACGTGCGACCAAGTGTATAGAACTCGTCGTTGGGGCGCAGGCTGGTGAAATTGGCCAAACGGTTCGACATGCCGAAGAAAGCCGCGATGGCTGCGATGTCCCAAATGTCGTCGTCGCTGAACCCATGCTCGCGAAGCACCGCGCTATCAGCCTCGTCTACCGCCTGAGCCTGCTGCGAAACCTTCATGGCGAAGTCCAGCATGGCTCGTTGGCGTGGCGTGATGTCTGCCTTGCGGTAGTTACTTGCGATCTGATCGGCGATCATAGGGTTTTTGGCGCGGATACGCAGAATCGCACCGTGGGCGATGATGCAATACTGGCACTGGTTGGCCGCTGAGGTCGCGACCACAATCATCTCCCGCTCGGCTGGGGTCAGCCCGCCCTTCTTGTCCATCAGAGCGTCGTGATATGCCATGAAGGCGCGGAACTCGTCCGGCCGGTAGGCGAGCATGAGGAAGACGTTGGGAATGAAGCCGGTTTTCTCCTGAACCTTGATGATGCGGGCGCGGATGTCCTCTGGAATCGCATCAAGTTCAGGCACGGGGTAGCGGCTGATCGGAACCTGGGTCGATTGGGACATGAGGCGCGCCTCCCGGTTGGACATGAGCCATTGTTGGCAACATGCGTGANCGGTGTCAAAGACGCCTCTCTCGCCTGGGTATGTTCTGTTTGGACNGCGTCAGGAGAAACGCGACCGGCGCGCAAGNTGCCCTGCGCGCCGGCTTTTTGTTGCCTGGATCTCGAAAACACTCAGNGAGTGCCACCAGGGATCGAGGCGAATGACTCGGGCTCCCGCCGGAGCCGGAAGGCCTTAAGCGGCGAGCGCCGACTTAAGTGACCCAGCGTGAATTCCCGAAATCATGATCTGGCTAGACACTGGATCACCTCCTCTCGTTTGGTTGCACATGGACGTAAGATGGGTAGCAGGCGCGCTCCTGTAAACCCTGCGAGAGGAGCTTTTACGCCGCAGGCTCTCCCTTGTCCGGGGCATCCTTGCGTGCTCTTCGGCTTGTCGAAAGGAGGCGGCAGACCCTCTACAGGCGGCCCATGCGACGAATGTTGCCGTCACGATCAGCCCGGAGCACCTCGCGGGGTGCCACGTTTCTGGAGTGCGAAATGTCGCGGGCACTGCATTGTTGAGAGAAAAGTGCATTTGTTACTGCGACAGGGCGAGAAGCACTAGAAAAATCAATAATTTAGAAAAAAGCGTCCTGTTTGCGCTCTAAGCCGAGCTCGGTCGCGTTGAACTTTTGTAACCTCAAGCAAGGTTTTTATGGCAAGGAGGCTCCGGATCACCTCCTTTCGTTGTTGACGGGAAAGACCAATATGGGTTGAAACCCAACAGACCTGAGGGGTGGCGCCCGGCGCCTTGCCCTCGCCCGGGGAATTTCACCCAGAGAATTACGAGAGCCATGACCGACCTTCCGGCCCCTGTGGGCCGCCGCCGCACCTTTGCGATCATCTCCCACCCGGATGCCGGCAAGACCACGCTCACCGAAAAGCTGCTGCTCTTCGGAGGAGCGATCCAGCTCGCGGGCGAGGTGAAGGCCAAGAAGAACCGCGTCTCGACCCGTTCCGACTGGATGGGGATCGAGAAGGAGCGCGGCATCTCGGTCGTGACCTCGGTGATGACCTTCGAATATGGCGGGTGTGTCTTCAACCTGCTCGATACGCCCGGCCACGAGGACTTCTCGGAGGATACCTACCGCACGCTCACGGCGGTGGATTCCGCCATCATGGTCATCGACGCCGCCAAGGGCATCGAGGCGCGCACGCGCAAGCTCTTCGAAGTCTGCCGGATGCGCGATATCCCCATCGTGACCTTCATCAACAAGATGGACCGGGAGGCCCGCAGCCCGTTCGACCTTCTCGACGAGATCGAGAAGACTCTCGCGCTCGATACATCTCCCGTCACCTGGCCCATGAGCCAGGGCCGCAGTTTCGCCGGCACCTTCGACCTGCGTCGCAACGTGGTGCGGCGCATCGACACGGACGAGGAGCCGATCCGGGTGTCCGGTCCCGAGGACGCCGTCATCGACACACTCCTCCCGGCCGAGGAGCTGCAGACGTGGCGCGAGGAAGTGGAACTCGCCCGTGAGGCCTGCAAGCCTTTCGATCTCGCGTCCTTTCGCGAGGGCCATCTCACGCCCGTTTTCTTCGGCAGCGCTCTTCGCAATTTCGGCGTGCGCGACCTCATCGACGCCATGGCCGAGTATGCGCCGCCTCCGCGCGGCCAGGAGGCGGACAAGCGTCTCGTAGAGGCCGGCGAGCCGAAGATGACCGGCTTCGTGTTCAAGATCCAGGCCAACATGGATCCGAACCACCGCGACCGCATCGCCTTCATGCGCATCTGCTCGGGCAAGCTGTCCCGTGGCATGAAGGCGAAGCTCGTGCGCACCGGCAAGCCCATGAGCCTGAACGCGCCGCAATTCTTCTTCGCCCAGGATCGGGCCATCGCCGACGAGGCCTGGGCCGGAGACGTGGTCGGCCTGCCGAACCACGGCACCCTGCGCATCGGCGACACGCTCACGGAAGGCGAGGACATCGTCTTTCGCGGCGTTCCGAGCTTTGCGCCCGAGATCCTGCGCCGCATCAAGCTGCAGGACGCCATGAAGGCGAAGAAGCTGCGCGAGGCCCTGCAGCAGATGGCCGAGGAAGGCGTGGTGCAGCTCTTCGTGCCGCAGGACGGATCGGGCGCCATCGTGGGCGTCGTCGGCGCGCTCCAGCTCGATGTGCTGAAGGAGCGCCTGCAGGCCGAATACGGCCTGCCCATCGATTACGAGCCGACGCGCTTCTCGATCTGCCGCTGGATCTCGTCCGACGACCGGGCGGAGCTCGACAAGTTCGTCGACAGCCATCTCTCGGCCATGGCGCGCGACCTCGACGAAGCGCCCGTCTTCATGGCGGCCAATGCCTTCAACCTGCAATACGAGCAGGATCGCTACAAGGCGATCCGTTTCTCGGACGTGAAGGATTACCAGAAGAAGGCCTGAGAAGGCCTCGTTCCCGGCGGAGGTGTCTTCGCCGGGACTGTCCTAGCCCGCGCTCTTCAGCCCGCGCCTTTGCGGTGCATCTTCCATGACGAAGGCGCCGAGGCGGTTTTCCGGGAAGGCCGCCTGCGTCGCAGCAATATCCGCAAGGGTCGGAAGGCTCGCCTCGTTGCCGAGATGCTGGATCGCGTAAGCCGAGGCCGCGCGGGCCAGAATGAAGTGCTCGCGCCAAGGAAGATCCGGCCGCGCCATGGCGGAATAGACATAGGCTCCGTGGAAGGTGTCGCCTGCGCCGTTGGTGTCGACCACCGCGTCGGCCGGGACGGAGAGCGCCGGCAGGACGCCTTCGGCGCCCGTCTCGTCGTACCAGAGAAGACCGCGTTCACCCAACGTCACGCCACCGATCCGGCAGCCGCGGCTCTTGAGGTAGGTAAGCATCTCGCCATGCGTCAGGTTCATCTGCTCGCCCAGGCGTTCGGCCACGATGGCGACGTCGATGAATTCGAGGAGTTCGTGCGTGTTCGAGCGCAGGCCGCCGCCGTCGAGGGACGTGAGGATGCCGGCCTCCCGGCAGGTGCGGGCGTAATGCATGGCGGCATCGGCCTGGTGGCCGTCCAGGTGCAGGGCCCGGCAACCCGTCAGATTGAGCGGCGGAACAGGGTGAAGGTAATGGTCGTCGCGGCAGCGCACGATGGCCCGCTTGCCGCCGCGGGGCATGATGAAGGACAGGGAGGATTCCCGGACCTTCCGGTGATGGACCGGAATGGCGTATTTCGCCGCCATGTCGATGAACATGCGGCCCAGATAATCGTCCGCGATGGAGGTCAAAAGATCGGGCGCGATGCCGAGCTTGGCGCAGGCAAAGGCCGCCGTGACCGCATTGCCGCCGAACGAGATGGCGTAATCCCGCGCAACGGTCTTGTCGTCCCCGGTCGGTATCTCATCCGCCAGGAAGGTCACGTCGATATAGGTCTGGCCAACGAAAAGAGCATCCATTGCGAGACATTCACCCCATGATACGGGCAACGAGCTTTGCCCAAGGCCCGGCGATTGTGCAACCTTCCTCAGGCAAGCTCAAGGCGCGGCCGGCTTCGATATGACCCGCAAGGCCTCCATGATCGGCTGCGGGGAAATGCGCGAGGGGCCGTCGAAGGGTCTTTCGCGGATCGCGATGAGTCCCAGGGTGGTCACGGCGGCCGTGGAGAAGATCACCAGAGCCGCGACCTGCGCCCGTGGGCGCTCGAGATGTACGATTCCAATGGCTACCTGGGTGATGAAGGCCAGAATGAGGACCACCGTCCACTTCGTCCGGTCGGTCTGATCTCCGCTCAAGGCAAGCCGGTCGTCCCTGGCGGTGCGGAGCTTGAGCACAGTGTCGAGGAGAGCCGTCTGGGCGGCGGAGCCCGCCTCCACGGCGATCTGCGGGTTCGAGATGCGCGCGAGCAGGTCGAGCAGGGCCTGACCGGCCTTGGCCGAACTCTCCTGGTCAAGCATGCGCGGCCATTCCTCCTGAACCAGGGCTTCGGCATAACGCCGGGCGGCTGCACGGATGTCCTCCATGTCCGTCACGGTCGCGGTGCTGATGGCCTGCACGGCCAGCAGGCCCTCCCGCTCGCCCAGAACGGCGCGCGCCGCCTGGCGGTTGCGGTCCCAGACCTCGTTCGCCAGAAAGCCCGCCATGAGGGCGAACAGGACGGCCACAGCGCCGAAGAACGGCGCCACGACGCCCGTGAAGGTGGAAAAGTAAGGTCGAAGGAGCGTCCCGAAGCTCAGCCAATAAATGAGAAAGGCCGTGGAGGCGAAGGTCACGACAAGCGTGATGAAGATCCCCCAAATGGGCATGTCGAGCCAGATGTCGAAAATCACGGATCTCTCCAGGAGCGCACAGGGGCGCGACACTAGAATGTGACGAGAAAAAGGGGAATCCCGCTTTGGTGCGGCGGCCTGAGGCCTCTGTTGCGGCCCATTCAGGGAGGCGGGTGCTCCTTCCGCATGGGTAGGGCGCGTTCGCGAATCATGCGCGGATGAGGCTCATTCCACGAGCGCCGCCAGCCGGGCGGCCGTCATGGCTGCATCGACATCTGTATCGATCACATCGACGGGAGCGCACAGCTCCTGCCGGAAGGCGGCCCCGATGATCGGATGGAGCCGCGTCCCGCCGCCGACCAGTGCGACCGGGCGCGGCCCGACGCGCTTGATCAGGCTGTTGGCGAGTCGCGCCAGCTCACGGCCCGCCTCGCGCAGGATATTCAGGGAGAGAAGATCGCCCGTCTGCGCGGCATCCGCGACGGCCCGGGCCAGGAGGCCGATTCGACCCCGGTCTCCGCCATAGACGAAGGCGCGCACCGTGTCCCACTCGGTTCCGCCAAGCGCCTTGGCGAGCGTGGTCCCGACAGGGGTCGTCCACCCTTCGCCAGGGCTCTCCTCCTCCTTGCGCAGAACCGCTTTCAGCGCCTCACGCGCAATCCAGAAGCCGGAGCCGCCGTCGTCGATCAGGTTGCCCCGGCCGCCGATGCGGATGGCCTGCTTGTCCGGCGACAGGTAATAGCCGATGGAGCCGGTGCCGCTGTAGACGAGGATGCCTTCGCCGAGAGCGAAATAGGACAGGTAGGCGATCCACATATCCTCGGCCACGAAGATCCTGGCGGAGGGAAGGTCGAAAGCCTCGGCGAGGATGCCGCGCATGACGGCTTCGGCCGGCGTGTCGCGGGTCAGCCCCGTGATGCCGGCGACGATCCCGGCCGGCTTCCCGGCCCGGGTGACAGCCTGGGCCAGCTCGCTGCTGATGCGCCGGGCGCGCTCCTCGGCGGCAGCCGAGAACAGGTGCCCGGTGAGCGGTTCCACCGAGCCTTGCGCGAGGCAGGCGCCTTCACGCTCGACGAGGCGCCATCGCGTCGCCGTTCCTCCCGCGTCGATGCCAAGCCCCAGCCCCATGGCGCCCTGCTTCTCCGATGTCCTGCCCGCCGATGCGGGACGCTTATCCTAGGACGAAATCCCCGGGAAGTGTGACAGAGCCTCGCGAAGATTTCCATCGCTGCGCGTCAGGGCGCCCTGCGCCTCCGACGGGTCGATGCCCAGGGCGATGAGCGAGGCGAGCTTCATGTCGCCGTTCGCTCGGCGCAGGGACTCGATGGCGGTGGCGTCGTCGCAGCCGGTGATCTGGGATACCATGATCTCGCTGCGGCGGCGCAGCTTCGCGTTGGTGGCGCGCATATGCACCATCAGGCCGCGATAGACGCGTCCGAGGCGCACCATGATGAGAGTGGACAGGAGGTTGAGAATGACCTTCTGCGCGGTGCCGGCCTTCATGCGGGTCGAGCCTGCGATGACCTCCTCGCCCGTATCGGCCAGGATGGGATGCGAGCAGGCGTCCAGGATGGGGGCGCCGGGATTGTTGGAGATGCCGATGGTCTGTGCGCCGCGCGTCCTCGCCTCCTGCAGGGCCGCGATGGTGAAGGGCGTCCGGCCGCTGGCCGCCACGCCGATCACCACATCGTCCGGCCCGACGCCGGAAGCCCGGATCCCGGCGGTTCCCTGTTCGACCGAGTCCTCCGCATCCTCGACGGCCTTCAGCAGCGCGCCTTGGCCGCCCGCGATCAGGTAGACGAGCTTGTCGTCGGGCCAGTTGAAGGTCGGAGGCAGCTCCGTGCCGTCCTGCACGCCGATCCGGCCCGAGGTCCCGGCGCCCACATAGATGAGCCGCCCGCCCCGGCGAAGCCGCTCGATGGCCGCTTCGGCCGCGGCCGCAATGGACGGAAGCGCGGGCCGCACCGCCGCGACGGCGGAGAGCTGCCCCTCATAGAAGGCCGAGAGAATGTCGGAGCTCGGCCAGGCATCGAGGTCTTGGAAACGGGTGCTGAAGTTTTCGGTGGGCATGATCGGTGCTTTCTTGCAGACCAGTATAGGTCCAGTTCCGGTTTTCAGCAATCGGCGCAGAGCCGGCCTCGAGAGAACTGAGGCGCGTTTCGCCGAAGATTCTCAGCCCTGTTGCGCAAGGGCATCGAAGAGCGTGATCACCTGCTCTCCGGTCGCCCGGCGCAGGGGCAGGATCCCGCTGTCGGTATGGCGGGAGGGATGGACGCGGTTGGTGAGCAGGGACCAGGCGAGACCGCGATCGAAATCGATCCAGAGCCCGGTGCCCGTGAAGCCCGTATGACCGATGGTGGATGGCGAGCAGGCATCCCCGCCGTGCCAGCCCACATAGACGCCCTCCCAGCCGACGGTGCGCTTTTCCGATTCGCGCTTCCTGATCGCCGCTAGCGATGCGGGAGACAGGGCCGAGCCGTCGAGGAGGGAGCGGGCGAAGCCCAGCACGCCGTCGATGGTCCCGAACAGGCCCGCATGGCCGGAGGCGCCCCCGAGCGCGAAAGCGTTCTCGTCGTGCACCTCGCCGCGGATGACGCGCCCGCGCCATGTGCAGCGCTCGGTGGCGGCGCAGTGGCGCGGATTGGGCCGGAAGGTGAGAAGCGGCGGGAGTGGCTGGTCGATCAGCGCCTGCCCGGTGATGCGCTCGATGGCAATGCCGAGCAGCATGAAATTGATGTCGGAATAGACCGGGGGGCCGACCTGCCACACACGCTGGAGAATGAAGGCCCGCAGGGTCTGCGGATCCTGCCCATAGGTATAGAGCGGCTCGACGGCCGGGAGGTGCGTCTGATGCGCAAGGCACTGGCGGAACGTAAGCTTCCGCTCGGCGGCGTTCATGTCGTACTGGCGCAGATCCGGGATCGCCGTCACCAGGGGCGCGTCGAGATCGAGCTTTCCGGCCTCGGCCAGGCGCAAGATGCGCGTCGTCGTGAAGATGATCTTGGTGAGGGACGCCAAGTCGAACCAGGTGTCGCGGGAGAGGTCCTCCCGCTCCGGTTCGATCTGGGCCGCTCCGGCGAAATGCACGGCGCTGCGCCCGTCCGCCGTCACGATGCCGAGAACCGCGCCGGGAATGGCGCCGCGGCGGATCGCATCGAGAGCCGGCGCGAAGGCCTGTTCGACAAGGTCGTTCAGCATTGTTTCTCCGGAACGTCAGGCGGCGCGATGCAATTCTCCGCCCGGCATCGGGTGTGGAACCCCGGTCGTGGTCGGAAGGCTCAAGGGCAGCCCGCGCAGGGAGCGGACCGCGAGATAGCCGAAGGCCTGCGCCTCGAGGAAATCCCCGTTCCAGCCGACGCTCTCGACGGGGTCCACGCTCACGCCCAGCCTCTCGCGCAGGCGCTTCATGAAATGGGCGTTACGCCGCCCGCCGCCGGTCACGAGCCAGCGTCGGGGTGCCTGAGGCACATGCCGGAGGGCGGCTGCGACGGACTCGATCGTGAATTCCGCCAGTGTCGCCGCGCCGTTCTCGTCCGAGAGCGCCTCGACGCCCTTGGCCCTCGCGTGGAAATCCTGCCGGTCAAGGGATTTGGGGGCAGGGCGGTCGAAGAACGGATTGGCCATGAAGGCAGCGACGAGCTGCGGATCTGCAACGCCCGATGCCGCAAGCCGCCCATCCTCGTCAAAGGCGACGCCGCGGCGCCGGAGAACGAAATCGTCGAGGAGGGCGCTCGCCGGACCGGTGTCGAACGCGATGACCGTGTCGCCGTCGATATAGGTGACATTGGCGACGCCACCGAGGTTGAGGATCATCAGGGGCTGAGCCAGACCGCTCGCAAGGGCCCGGTGATAGAGCGGGACGAAGGGCGCGCCCTCGCCGCCGGATGCCACGTCCGCATGGCGGAACCGGTCCACCGTGTCGATGCCGAGAGCCTTGGCGACGCGGGTGCCGAGACCGAGCTGGCGCGTGAAGCGGATTTCCGGGCGGTGATAGACCGTCTGTCCGTGAAAGCCGATGAGCCCGACCTCTGCCGGATTGATCCCGTTCTCGCTCATGAAGCGGCGGATGGCGCCCACATGGGCGTCCGTGACGGCGCTGTCGAGATTCTCGAGCGGCTCGCTCTGGGCGCGCGCGGGCTCGGCGATCAGCTCCAGCAGCTCCCGCCGCAGATCGTCCGGATAGGGATAGGTCTGGCCGGCGCCGGGGCGGACCACAGTGTCTCCGTCCGTCTCGACGATCGACACGTCGATTCCGTCCATGGAGGTGCCGCTGATCACGCCGATTGCCTTCATGGGAAAATGCTGAGCCATTGACCCCTCCGAATGCCTGCCCGACGGAACCATAGCATAGCCCGGCAGGCGGTCTAGAGTGGTATGAGATTGGACCATGACAGGTTCTGAGGGATGGCCTATAAATCCTCAGCGGCTTGTAAGGGAGAAAAGACGCATGTTCAGGTCGGTACTGCGCGGCGCCATCGGCGCAGGCTTCATGATGGCGGCCATGGCCTCGGCCTCGGCCCAGGTGCTGGAGATCGGCATGGATAACGGGCCCACGGGCCTCGATCCGCACCTCATTACAGCCTTTCCGAGCTTCATGGTGGTGAACGGCAACATCTACGAAGGCCTCACGGCCATCGACAAGGACCTGAAGGTCATCCCCGGCCTCGCCGAATCCTGGAACATCTCGGCCGACGGCAAGACCTACACGTTCAAGCTGCGCTCCGGCGTGAAATTCCATGACGGCTCGGACATGACCGCCGAGGACGTGGTCTCGACGATCCGGCGCGTGCAGAGCAAGGAGATCGCGTCGCCGCTCGCGAGCCGCCTGTCCGCCATCGACGGCGCCAAGGCGGTCGATCCGCTGACCGTGGAACTGACGCTCAAGGAGCCCTCCGCTCCGCTCCTGTCGTCGCTTGCGACCATCGCGGTCGTGCCGAGCGAGGTGGAGACCAATAAGGACGCTCTTCAGAAAGCGCCTGTGGGCACGGGTCCGTTCAAGTTCCAGGAATGGCAGCCCAACGGGTTCATCCTGCTCGCGAAGAACGATGCCTATTGGCAGAAGGGCACGCCGAAGCTCTCGGGCCTCAAGTTCAACATCGTGCCCGAATCGGCGACCCGTCAGGTCGGCCTGACCAACGGCCAGTATGCGCTGCTTCCCAATATCGACGCCGCGACGGCCCTGCAGCTGAAGGGCAAGCCCAACGTGAAGCTCGGCGAGACCCTGGACCTCGCCTACATGCTCATCGGCATGAACGTCTCGAAGCCGCCCTTCGACAATCCGAAGGTGCGTGAGGCGGTGAACTACGCCATCAACCGCCAGGAGATCGTCGATGCGGCGCTCTTCGGCGCCGGCGTCCCCGGCGGCCCCCTGTCGCCGGCCCTGAAATCCTGGGCGCTCGATGTCAAGGAATTCTCCTGCTACAAGCCCGACCCGGCCAAGGCGCAGGCGCTCCTCAAGGAATCCGGCGTCGCGATGCCGGTGACCGTGACGATGAACGTCCTGCCGCGCCAGGACGTGAAGGACGTCGCTCAGGTCGTTCAGGAGCAGCTCAACAAGGCCGGCTTCAAGGTGGAGCTGAAGAACCAGGAGCAGGGGCAGTTCATCCAGGACTGGCGCAACAGCAACTTCGACATGTTCGCCTCCATCAATGCCGGCAGCCCCGATCCGGACGAGTATTTCTACCGCACGTTCCGCACCGGCGGTTCGACCAACGTGTTCAAATACTCGAACCCGGAAATCGACCAGCTGCTCGACAAGGCGCGCACCCTCCAGGACCAGGCCGCGCGCAAGACCGCCTATGACCAGGTGCAGAAGACCCTCGCCTGCACTGGCCCGGTGGCGCACCTGACCTACGGCACCCTGTTCTCGGCCATGCGCGACAAGCTGAAAGGCTACGAGGTCATGCCGAACCGCTCGCTCGTGACCCTGAAGGACGCGAGCCTCTGATCCTGCATCCCCCGGCGCCGCATCGGGCAGCGCCGGGGATTTTTATGAGCGTCAACACGAATTCACGATGAGTCGCATCCTGCTCTCGCGCCTGGTCGATCTGGCCGTCGTTCTCTTCGGCGTCTCGATCATCGTCTTCCTGATGATCCGCCTCATTCCCGGCGACGCGGTGGCGATCATGCTCGGCGCCAATACCGAGATCACGCCCGAGCGCATGGCCGAGCTCAACAGCCGCGTCGGCCTCGACCGGCCGGTCGTCGAACAGTACCTGAGATGGGCCGGCGCGGCCCTGCAGGGCGATTTCGGCACATCCCTCTGGACCGGGCGGCCCGTTTCGACCGAGATCCTCATCCATCTCTGGCCGACGCTCGAGCTGACCGTCCTGTCCCTCCTCATCGGTGCCGTTCTGGCCGTGCCGCTCGGCTGCTGGATGGCGCAGACGCGCGGGCGCGGCGCCGACGTCGCCATGCGCATCGGGGCCATTGCCGGGCTGACGATCCCGTCCTTCTGGCTTGGCATTGTCCTGATCCTTCTGTTCTCGGCCTTTGCGCCGGGCTTCGCCTCCCTCGGCTACGTGCCGTTCTCGGAGGATCCCGTCGGCAATCTCCAGCGCATGATCCTGCCCTCCGTCGCGCTGGCGCTGCCGATCCTCGCCAATCTGTCGCGCCTCGTGCGGTCCGCTATGCTCGACGCTCTCGGGCAGGACTACGTCCGTACGGCGCGCGCCAAGGGCCTGAGTGAAAGGCGGGTGGTCTACAAGCACGCCCTGCGCAATGCCCTGATTCCGTTCCTCACCAGTGTCGGCATCATGACGGGCTACCTGCTCGGCGGCGCCATCGTGGTCGAGCAGGTCTTCGCCATTCCGGGGCTGGGCCGTCTCATCCTCGGGGCCATCGCGGAGCGCAATTATCCCCTGATCCAGGCCACGATCCTGGTGGTGACGGCAGGATTCGTATTCGTGAACTTCCTCGTCGATTTTCTCTACATGATCGTCGATCCGCGGGTGAGGGCCTGAAGCCGTGTCGCGTTTGGCCAAGAACAAGCTCCTGACCTTCGCCATTATCCTCGTGGCGCTGCAGATCATTCTCGCGGTCGGCGCGCCATGGTTCGCACCCTACGATCCCATGGCGCAGAGCATCGCCCGTCGCCTGAAGGGGCCGACTGCCCTCAACTGGCTTGGCACCGACCAATTGGGACGCGACGTGCTGGCGCGCATTCTCTATGGATATCGGACATCGCTCATCGCCTGCGTGCTGGCCGTCGGCATCGCGCTCATGGTGGGTGGGGCTCTCGGGCTCGTGGCCGCTTACTATCGTGGCTGGCTCGACCGCATCATCATGCGCGTCATGGACGTGCTCTTTGCCTTCCCGGTGATGCTGCTCGCCATCGGCATCATCGCGGTGCTCGGGCCTCATACCTACAGCGCGGCAGCCGCCATCGCGGTCGTCTACACGCCGATCTTCGCCCGCCTCCTGCGCGGCCCCGCTCTCGTCCTGTGCGAGAGCGAATACGTGGCAGGCGCAAAGGCCATCGGCGCATCGGATGGGCGCATCATCTTCCTGCATATCCTGCCCAACCTCGCCTCGGTCATCCTGGTCCAGACGAGCCTTCTGCTCTCGGCCGCCATTCTCGTGGAAGCGTCACTTTCGTTCCTCGGCCTCGGGACACAGCCGCCGACGCCGTCCCTCGGGCTCATGCTCTCCGAAGGGCGCAACTTCCTCCAGCTTTCCCCATGGAGCGCCATCTTCGCCGGCTTCGCGATCCTGTTCCTGTCGTTCGGCTTCAACCTGCTCGGCGATGCGCTGCGCGACACGCTCGATCCTCGCCTGCGAGGACAATCGTGAAAGTGAGGGATGCGACGCGGGAGGATATTCCCGCGCTCGCAGAGATCGCGGAGGCATCCTACCACGCGGCCTTTGCGGCCATCCTCGAAGAAGGGGTCATCGCCGAACGTAATGCCCCCTTCTTCACCCGTCGCTTCGAGGAGTCCTGGGAGCGAATGCTCGTGGTCTGTGCGGACGAGAGTCCGACGGGCTTCCTCCTCATGACCGACCGACATATCGACATGCTCTTCATGGCACCGACAGCCAGCGGGCAGGGCGGCGGTACCAGCCTGCTTCGTGAGGCGGAGAGGCGCGGAGCGAAAAGCCTCGAATGCTTCCGCGACAATGCTGCTGCACGCCGGTTCTACGAGCGGCATGGCTGGCGTGTGGAGCGGGAATACGAGCGCGATTTCGCAGGGAAGAGCCGCAGTTTCGTCCACTACGTCAGGGAATAAGCCTTAAAGGCTGACCACCTGCCCGGTGCGCACCGACTCGTCAGCCGCCAGCACGATCCGCAGGGATCGGACCGCGTCCCTCATATGGTCGGTCAGATCCAGATCCTCGTCGATGGCCCGCAGCAGGAAGCGCTGCTCGCGCTCGCACAGGGCATCGTGATCGGGCTCGTCTGCCGTATCGATGGGCTCGTCTCGCCGGGCGAAGGTGCCGTCCGGATTCAGGTCCGCGTGGTGGAGAAGGATTCGGTTCGTCTTGGTGTGGGCATTGATGTCGTCCGATCGGATGCCGCCTGCGGTCTCGGCCATGACGATGCTGACGCTGCCCTTCGGCCCGATGACGTCCTTCACGAAATAAGCCGTCTCGCTCATCATCGGTCCCCACCCGGCCTCATACCAGCCGACCGAGCCATCCTCGAATTTCACATGAAGGTGGCCGTAATTGTACATGCCGGCCGGCATGTCGTCCGTCAGCCGGGCGCCGACTGCATGGACGTGAACGGGCTTCGCGCGGGTGATCTGGCACATCACGTCCACGTAGTGCACGCCGCAATCGACGATGGGCGAAAGGGATTGCAGCAACCTTTTATGCGCATCCCAGGCCTGGCCGCTCGATTGCTGGTTCAGGTTCATGCGGAAGACATGGGGGGCGCCGAGGGTCTTGGCGATCTCGATGAACTTCATCCAGGACGGATGATGTCGGAGGATGTAGCCGACGACGAGCTTGCGCTTCGTGCGCAGCGCCGTCTCCACGACGCGCTCGGCATCCGCCACCGTGTCGGCCAGCGGCTTCTCGACGAAGACGTGGGCGCCGGCCTCCATGGCCTGGATCGCATACTCAGCATGGGTGTCCGACCAGGTGTTGATGGAGACCACATTGGGCTTGAGCGCCGCCAGCGCATCCTCATAGCGGCTGAAGCGCTGCGCCGATTGCAGGGATGCCGGCAGAGGTGTCTCGCCGATATTGCGGGTGCACAGTCCCACCACCTCGAACCCCTCGATGCGGTCGTAGGCCAGAGCATGGGACATGCCCATATTGCCGAGCCCGACCACCAGAACCCGCTTCGTACCCATGACCGTTTTCCTATTCGCCATCGATCCAGGTTTGCTGCACCTCGAGCGCATCGTCGAGCAGGACGAGGCTTGCCCGGTAGCCGGGCGCGATCCGTCCGAGTTCGCGGTCGAGGCGCAGGAACGCAGATGGAGCCAGGGATGCCATGCGTAAGGCATCCCGCAAGGGCAGGCCAAGACGGTGGACGGCGTTGCGCACGGCGCTCGCCATGTCGAGATCGGATCCTGCGAGGGTGCCGTCCGCGGTGGTGAGCTTTCCGTCCCGGCGATAGATCGTCCGGCCATGGAGATCGAAACTGTCGAGATCGGTCCCGGTCACGGACATGGCGTCTGTCACCAGCATCATCCGGTCCGTTCCCTTGGCCGCAATGGCGACACGCAGGGATGCGTCGTCCACATGGTGTCCGTCGACGATCAGGCCGCACCAGGTATCCCGGCTGTCCAGCGCCGCGCCCACGGGGCCCGGATCGCGGCCCGCAAGAGGCGGCATGGCGTTGAACAGATGGGTGAAGCCGCGCAGCCCGTGGCGAAAGGCTTCCATGATCTCGTCGTAGCGGCCTGCCGTGTGCCCGGCGCAGATGAGAACGCCTGCATTGGCGAGCCGTGTGACTGCCTCCAGGCTGTTCTTCTCGGGGGCCAGAGTGACGAGGGTGCGCCCCTCGCTCAGGGAGGTCAGGATGGCGACATCCTCATCCTCCATGGGGCGCATATAGGCCGGGTTGTGGACGCCCTTGCGTTCGGGATTAATGAAGGGACCTTCCACGTGGATCCCGAGGATTCCGGGAATGCGTGCCGACAGCGCCTGCCGCATGGCCGCAACCGCCTCTGCCATTTTCTCACGGGTATCCGTGATGAAAGTGGGCAGGAGCCCGACGGTGCCGAAGGACCGGTGCGCAGTCGCGATCCGGCGCAGCCCCTCGACGTTCCGTTCGTCGTTGAAGAGAACGCCGCCGCCACCATTGACCTGCACGTCGATGAAGCCGGGTGCGAGGAGCCCCTTCGTCTCGCGCAGGTCGATGCCCGCGGGAAGATCCTTCTCGAAAGGAACGGCGACGATGCGACCATTCTCGACAACGACTGCACGGCCTTCGAGCATGTGGTCGCCGTCGAAGATGCGGGCTCCTGTTAGCGCGAAGGTCATCACACCGTCTCCGTCACTTTGCGCAGGCGCGGCGGATTGTCGGGGTCCCGTCCGCGGGCCTGCGCGACGGCATTCACAAGAGGATAAAAGCTCTGGATCAGCGCGAGAGGAGCCACGAACGGATGAAGCCCGTCGAGCCAGGGCAGCGTCACAGCTGCCGGACCCTCCGCTGCGCCCGCGACGATCACCGGCACGTTCTGCCCGCTCAGCTTCGAGACGAGGTCGTTCACGCCGCTTAAGGTCTCGTCGCGCTGGCTGAGGACCAGGACCGGAAAATGCGCGCCCGCGAGCGTCCAGGGGCCGTGCATCAGCTCGGCGGCGCTCATGGCCTCCGCGTGAATGCCCGAGGTTTCCTTCAGTTTGAGTGCTGTCTCCTGGGCCATGGCGAAGCCGACGCCGCGCCCGACCACGAAGAGATTGTCGGCGTCCTTCAGCAGCGGCAGCGCCGCGGACCAGTCGAGGGCCGCGGACTTTTCCAGGACGTCCGGGAGGCTGTCGAGGGCCGTGAGCAGCTCCCGGTCCTCGGACCAATGGGCCACGAGCTGAAGGGATGCCGCAAGCGCCGCGATGAACGACTTCGTCGCGGCCACGCTCTTCTCGGGCCCGGCATGGAGAGGCAGGACGATTTCGCAGGTCTCGGCGAGGGGCGAGGAGGTATCGTTGACGAGCGCAACCGTCAGGGCGCCGTCATCGCGTCCGGCTTGAGCGAGGTTGAGGATGTCCGGGCTGCGCCCGGATTGCGAGACGGCGAGAAAGAGAGCATCCCGCATGCGCGGACGCGCTTCATAGACAGACGTTACGGACGGCCCAACCGAGGCGGTCACGAGGCCGGAATGGATCTCCAGCAGATACTTCGCAAAGGTCGCCGCATTGTCGGAGCTGCCCCGGGCGCAGGTGACCGCGAAAGGAGGCGGGGATACACGCAGGCGCGCACCGAGATCGCGGCACAGATCCGCATTGATTGCGAGAAGACGCGACACGACCTCCGGCGCCTCGCGGGCTTCGCGCAGCATGGCCGTCGTTTTGATTTGGTTCTGATCAGGCATCGTGTTGGGTCCGGTCAGGCGGGCTGATGGTCAGCTCGGCGACAAAGTCATAGGCATCGCCCCGGTAATAGGACGAGGTGAATTCGACAGCTTCGCCCGTTCCGGTGAAGGAGCGCCGTTCGATGTAGAGCGCCGGGCTCTGCGTCGGCACCTGAAGCAGGGAAGCCTGTTCGTCGGACAAGAGCACGGCATGGAGCCGCTGCAGCGCCCGGGTCGGCATGACGCCCTGCTCGTGCAGAACGGCATAAAGGGATTGCTTGACGAGTGACGGATCGGGCAGGAAGCGGCTCGGCACCACCGCGTGCTCGATTGCCATGGGGATGCCGTTGGCTAGGCGAAGGCGGTTGACTCGGCTAACCTGATCGCCTGGCGAAAGGCCCAGCGCCATCAGCTCGTCCGGCGAGGCCTGCCCCACGGAGCGGCTGAGGAGGATGGCCGAGGAAGGAAGGCCCCGGGCCGACATGTCGTCGGTAAAGCTCGAAAGACGGGACAGGGGCTGCTCCAAGCGCATCTGTGGCGCAATGAAGGTGCCGGATCCCCAGCGCTGGACGAGAACGCCCTTCTTGACGAGCCCGGTAATCGCCTTGCGCACCGTGACGCGCGAGACGCCCAGTTGCTTCGCGAGATCGCGCTCGCCTGGCAGGGCATCGTCCGCCTTAATGGTCCCCTTGCGAACAGCCTCCTCGATGGATTGCTGCAGCTGGAGATAGAGCGGTGTGGGATTACCTTCGTCGAGAGGCAGGAGGGCAAGAGAGGCGGGACTCTGGTCGGTCATCGACGCCTCCGGGCGAGCGGCTCCTGCGTCGTCTGCCGCGCCAGAAGGATCGCTCCATCGAGCGCGTCCGCCTCTGGGGGTACGATGACCTGTTGCAGGGGCGGCGGCAGCCATGAGCGCAGCGGCTCCGCCAAGCCGCCGAACAGGCACAGAGCCGGAGCGCCGAGGTCGAGGAGACGCGTGGCGATCTGCGCCATCTGGTGTGCGGCGTCCGCGATCAGGTCGAGCCCGAGCGGATCGCGCCGGAGGGCGTGCTGGAGAACGACAGGCGCATAGCGGGCGTAATCCGCCGGGCGAGCCTTGCCGACCCAGTCGACGATCGCTTCTGGACTGTGACCGAATTCTGTCAGGATAGCCTGCGACAGCGCGCTCTGCGGGATGCGCCCGTCATAGGCCCAGATGGTCCGGCGCAGGGCTTCGCGCCCGATGGCGGCGCCGCTGCCCTCGTCCGAGATTTCATAGCCCCAGCCGCCGACATAGCGCCGCTCTCCGGCAACGACTCCATAACCGCAGGAGCCTGTCCCGACGATGATGATCGCGCCGTCGCGCCCGCCGAAGGCGCCGAGCCAGGCGGTGTGGGCATCCGTATCGATCGCAAAGGACGCAAAGGGGTGTGATCGCGCCATCAGCCGCTCGACGGCGCTGGACTGCCCGGCTCCGGCGGCGCCCATTCCTGCATGAATGCGGCCGAGATCCGCCACCCCAAGCCCCGCCTCGTCGAGCGCAGCCCTGCAGGCTGTCAGGATCGCATTCCAGACCAGATCAGGATCGAGTCGGATGTTCGAGGGCCCGCCGCTCCCTTCACCCAGGAGATTGCCTGCGGCGTCGCGCAGCCGTGCCCGGCATTTGGTGCCGCCGCCGTCGATGCCGAGAAACAGGGAATCAATCATGGTCGATGGGCCGCAGGTGACTATCCGCGAGGTCGTCGCTTCGCGGGGCCACCATGCCACTTAATATCCAGTTCGTGAAGGGCGCATTTGGGAGAAAGGGGTCTTCCCGGAAAACCCTTGCCGGGGCGCTGCTTTCACACAGGGGAGGGCGCCCATCGAATAGGATATGGTGCTCGATCTGCCTTCGGCAAGGCGCTTGCCGGGTGGCAAAAGTGGCGATACCAATATGAGGTCACTTGTCCTCAAAAGCCCTCTCAAGATAGCCGGAAAGGCTAGGGAGGCAACACGAGAAGGCGGGTTCATCCGCACGGGACAGGTCGAGGGTTCGAATAGAACGGGCCATGGCAGGCGCCCGAAGCCTGCGAGGAGGAAGACGACGATGAATCGTGTCGATACGAAAGCCTTTTTCAAGCAGGCGGGTCGGTTCCTGGCCACCGTCTCTGTCGCCGCTTCAGCCCTTGCTTTCGCACAGGCGGCTTCGGCTCAGACGCTGACGATCGAAAGCTGGCGCAACGACGATGCGGATGTCTGGAACAACCAGATCATCCCTGCTTTCAACAAGAAATATCCGAACATCAAGGTCCAGTTCAAAGCGGACCCGCCGACCGAGTACAACGCCGCCCTCAATGCGCGTCTGGCCGGCGGAACGGCCGGTGACCTCATCACCTGCCGGCCTTTCGACGCTTCTCTCGACCTCTTCAAGAAGGGGCAGCTCATCTCCGTCAACGACGTGAAGGGGATCGAGAACTTCTCGGATGTGGCCAGAAGCGCCTGGTCGACCGACGACGGCAAGACCACCTTCTGCATGCCGATGGCGTCGGTCATTCACGGCTTCATCTACAACAAGGCCATCTTCGACGAGTTGAAGCTGACGCCTCCAAAGACCGTGGCCGAGTTTCATGCCCTGCTCGACAAAATCAAGGCAGACGGGAAGTACACCCCCATCGCCATGGGGACGGCCGATCAGTGGGAGGCCGCGACCATGGGCTTCCAGAATATCGGCGTGAACTACTGGAAGGGCGAAGAGGGGCGTAAAGCTCTCATCGAAGGCAAGCAGAAGTTCACCGACCCGGCTTATGTGGAGACCTTCAAGGAGCTGGCAAGCTGGGCGCCCTACATGGGTGACGGCTACAAGTCGCAGAAATATCCGGACACCCAGAACCTCTTCACGCTCGGACGCGCCGCGATCTATCCGGCAGGCTCCTGGGATATCCCGATCTTCCGTAAGCAGGCCGATTTCGAGTTCGATGCTTTCGCGCCTCCGGTGCCCGCTGCGTCCGGCAAGTGTTACATCAGCGACCACACGGACATTGCGCTCGGCATCAATGCGAAATCGAAAAACGTCGAGGCGGCGAAAACCTTCCTCAGCTGGATCGCGTCTTCCGAGTTCGCCGATATCTATGCGAACGCCCTGCCGGGCTTCTTCCCGCTCTCCAAGGAGAAGGTCACGGTCAAGGATCCGGTCGCGGCGAAGTTCGTCGGCTGGCGCGATACCTGCGAGAGCTCCATCCGCAATTCCTACCAGATCCTGTCCCGCGGTACGCCGAACCTCGAGAACGAGCTCTGGAACGTGAGCGCGCAGGTCATCAACGGCACCATGAAGCCTGAAGAGGCCGCTAAGAAGGTCGAGGACGGCCTCGCCAGCTGGTACGAGCCCCACAAGAAGTAATCGCTTCATCGGCGAGGCGGGCCGCCCATGGGCGGCCCGTCCTTCACACGTCGGATGCCTTTGCGATGTCGACCCAGTCCCTTCAGACGAGTCTGCCCCTGGAAAGTGTGCCGAGACGATCGGGCTTTCCGATGCACATTGCCGTCTTCCTAGCGCCGGCGGTGATCGTCTACTCGGTCTTCTCCATCTATCCCCTCATCGACACGATCCGCCTCAGCTTCTACGCGGGCGATCAGGCGGGGATCCGCCATTTCGTCGGGTGGGGCAATTTCCGGACCCTCCTTGCCGACCCCGCCTGGTCGGGCCAGTTCTGGAATGCCCTGCGCAACAATCTCGTGTTCTTCGCGATCCATATGGTCGTTCAGAACGGGATCGGCCTAGGGCTTGCCATGTTGCTCAGCCTGCCACGCCTGACCGGCGGCAGCGTGTACCGGACTCTGATCTTCCTGCCGACCATGCTCTCCGTGGTCATCATCGGCTTTATCTGGCAGCTGATTCTCAACCCTCTGTGGGGGATTGCGCCGAGCCTCCTGAAAGCCGTGGGCCTGGGCAGCCTCTTCGGGCCGTGGCTCGGGCAGGAATCGACCGCGCTCGTGACGATTTCCCTGATTTCCGTATGGCAGTTCGTCGGCATTCCGATGATGCTGATCTATGCCGCCCTCATCAACATCCCGGACGATCTCCTGGATGCCGCAACGGTCGACGGAGCCGGCCCCTTCAGCGTGTTCTGGTTCGTCCGCCTGCCCTTGATCCTGCCGACGCTCGGTGTCGTCTCGATCCTGACCTTCGTGGCGAACTTCAACGCGTTCGACCTGATCTATGCCGTCAAGGGTGCGCTCGCCGGTCCGAATTTCTCCACCGATATTCTCGGCACTTTCTTCTATCGCACTTTCTTCGGCTACCAGCTCCAGGTGGGCAGTCCGACCATGGGCGCGACGGTCGCGACCGCCATGCTGGTCGTCATCCTGATCGGTGTGATGATCTACCTGTTTGGCGTGCAACGGCGGTTGCAGAGACATACGTTCTGAGGGTGCCATGAACCGATCCATCCGGCCGGGCCGCATCGCCGTTCATCTGGCCCTCGTGCTCTATACGGTCATCGCGATCGGGCCGATCCTGCTGATCGTGATCAACTCTTTCAAAACCCGCAGAGCCATCTTCGCGGATCCTCTCGGGTTTCCGGATGCGCGCACCTTCACGACGATCGGCTTCGATCAGGTCTTCGCCAAATCCGACTTCGGGCTTTACTTCTTCAACAGCCTGACCGTGACGATCGTGTCCCTGGCGCTGATCGTCCTTATCGGCGCGATGGCCGCATGGGCGCTGACCGAGTACAGATTCCCGGGCAATACGATCCTTACCCTTTATCTGGCAATCGGTATCATGGTGCCGATCCGCCTGGGAAGCGTCAGCATCCTGCGGATGATGGTGGAGTTGAACCTCGTCAACACCCTGACGGCGCTCATCCTCGTCTATGTGGCGCAGGGCCTGCCCTTGGCGATCCTGATCCTGGGAGAGTTCATTCAACAGATTCCGAAGGATCTGCGCGATGCGGCGCGCTGCGACGGAGTCAGCGAGTACCGCATCTTCGCCAGCATCATCCTGCCTCTCATTCGGCCGGCCATTGCCACTGTCGCGGTCTTCACCATGGTGCCGATCTGGAACGACCTCTGGTTCCCTCTCATTCTTTCGCCCGGTGACGGCAAACAGACGATCACTCTGGGGGTTCAGCAGTTCATCGGACAATACGTGACCGACTGGAATGCCGTGCTGGCCTCCTTGACCCTGGCGATCGCGCCGGTCCTGGTCCTCTATGTCTTCTTCTCCCGCTATCTCGTCCGAGGCCTCACGGCCGGGGCGGTCAAATAACATTCCTCCTGCGACAGGTTGCATGGCATGGCTGACGTTTCTCTCCATGGACTGGCGAAGTCCTTCGGGCCCGTCGATATCCTACGCGACATCGACCTGACGGTGGAGGACGGGGAGTTCGTCGTCTTCGTCGGCCCTTCGGGCTGCGGCAAGTCCACTCTCCTGCGCATCATTGCGGGCCTCGAGAATGTGAGTGCCGGCGAGATCCGGATCGGCGGCAGACGTGTCAACGAATTGCCTCCGGCGGACCGAAAGATCGCCATGGTCTTCCAGTCCTACGCCCTTTACCCGCATATGTCGGTTTACAAGAACATGGCGTTCGGCCTGAAATTCGCAAAGACCGATAGAGCCGAGGCTGATCGACGCGTGAGGCAGGCGGCCGAGATCCTGCAGCTCACTCCCTACCTGAACCGCAAGCCCCGCGAGCTTTCCGGTGGGCAGCGCCAGCGTGTCGCCATCGGTCGCGCCATTGTCCGCAACCCCAGCGTCTTCCTGTTCGACGAGCCGCTCTCCAATCTCGATGCCGCTCTGCGCATCAACACGAGGCTGGAAATCGCCAAACTGCACCGGGAACTCGGTGCGACCATGATCTACGTCACCCACGATCAGGTCGAGGCGATGACATTGGCGTCGAAGATCGTTGTCCTCAACCATGGCCGGGTCGAGCAGGTCGGCGCACCGCTCGACCTTTACCATCATCCCAGCAATCTCTTCGTCGCCGGGTTCATCGGATCTCCCCGGATGAACTTCATCAAGGGTGAGGTGCGCTCCGTGACGGAGAGCCGTGTGACGATCGGATTCGCAGGGGCCGAGGCGGTTTTCGAGGGGGCGGTCGTGAGGCTCGCACCGGGTGACCCGGTAACGGTCGGAATCAGACCCGAGCACATGGCCGAGCAGGGGAGCGACGCAATTCCGCTCACGGGCCGGATTGATGCCGTGGAACGGCTGGGCGAGGCAAGCTATGTCTATATGAAGCTCGCAAGCGGCGATGACGTGGTCGCCCGCATCCCGGGCGACATGGAGACGAATCCGGGAGACGGCTTCACGGCCCGCTTCACACCGCGGGCGCTCCATGTCTTTGACGCTGAGGGCCGATCGGTCCGCTCCGCGAAGGCTCTTTGAGCATTCGGCCCGGAAACGGCGAGCTTTGGAATCAGGTGCTGCGGACCCAGTTGATCACGGGTTTCTCCCGCCACATGCAACGCTCCAGCCGCAGGCCGATCAGATGCTGCATACGCGCAAGGGATTGCTCGTCCTCTGCTTCGATGACGAGTGTCAGATAGCGCTTTGAAGCCCGCATGGTGCAATGGCCGAAGTCGAACTCTGCCCGCCCCTTGGTGCCCGAATAGGTGGCGGGAGTGCTGGGAGCGAACTGCTTGCAGAGTTGCGCGAGGTAAAGATCAGGTACCTCGGTTCCGATACTGGCCTCTGATCTCAAGGCTGGCATCACAGTCACTCTCATTCTTAGAAATAGCTGGACTCTGGAAAGGCCCTTCTCCTGGGGCATCTTCCAAGCGTCTCAAAATGCCTCATCTTGAGAGGACATTTCAATCAGGATTTTCAGTAAAGTGCTTCAAAATAAAGGAATTTTACTGTTATATCGTCAAGGTTGGCGTGAAATTCAGAAGGCCGGTGCCGACCAGTTGCGCAGAAAGGCGGGAACCTCTGTAGCGGCCATGGGAGTGGCGAAAAAGTTTCCTTGTGCCTGCTGGCATCCTTTTTCCCGCAGGAAGCGGGCCTGCTCCACCGTCTCGACACCTTCGGCGATCACGATCATGCCGAGGCTGATCCCCAATTCGATCACGGCAAAAACGATGGCCGCATTGTCCGGATCCGTCTCGAGCCCTTTGACGAAGCTCTGATCGATCTTGATGTCGTCGACCGGAAACTGCTTAAGATGGATGAGAGACGCATAGCCCGTTCCGAAGTCGTCCAGGGCGATTCGGATGTTGTTGTCATGGAATTGTTTCAAAGCTTGCGACACATGGGCCGCGCTTCGTCCCAGGAAAACGGTTTCGGTGATTTCCACGTCCAGACGCTCCTTGGGAACGCCGGCTGTGTGCAGGATATCGAGAAACCGCTTAGCGAGGCCGATCCAGTTGAACTGAGCTGACGACAGGTTGACGGCGACGCGCCCGCAATCGATTTCCTGGCCAAGCCAGCGCCGGATATCCGATGCCACTTGGCGCAGGATGCTCTCCCCGACACCGATGGACAGTTCGGGATCATCGAAGGCGCTGGAGAAGGATGCCGGGGTCAGCAGGCCATATTCCGGGTGGCGCCACCGGGCCAGGGCCTCGAAGCCGACCACCCGGCCTGATGCAAGATCGATCTTCGGCTGATAGAAGGGGACGATCTGGCCTCTCTGCAGCGCCTCCTGAATCCCTCGCGCAACCGCCGCCTTATGCTCGATATGGTGGCGCATATCGGGAGAGTAGATGACGGCACAGTTCTTGCCGCGAGCCTTCGCCGCATAGAGCGCGAGATCCGCATCCTTCATCAATTCGGCCGGCTTGTCGTCGTGGGCTGGGTAGCTCGCGATCCCGACGCTGGCATGGCAGGACAGAACGCTCTCGCCGAACGGAACCGGTTGCCCAAGCTCTGTCAGAACCCGCTCCGAAAGAGCGCGGGCGCGGGCAAGAGGATCGGCACCTGTGACGACGAGGACGAACTCGTCTCCGCCTAGTCTCGCAACCGTGCCGTCATCCTGGGCCAGGCCGCGCAGACGCTGGGCCACGGTCTTCAAGAGCGCATCCCCGGCATCGTGACCAAGCGTGTCGTTGACCATCTTGAAATTGTCGAGGTCGATCAGGAGGAGGACTACTCCGGTCCTGTGCCGCTCGGCTTCGGCGAGCGCCTGTTCGAACCTGCTCTGGAAAAGGGCACGATTAGGCAGATCCGTCAGCGCATCATGGCTCGCAGCGCGCCAGGACCGCTCTTCTGCCGCCTTGCGCTCCGTAATATCCACCACGGCGGACATGATGTGCGGAACGCCACCGATATCGAGAGATTTTCCCGCCAGGAGGACCGCGCGGAGAGACCCGTCTGCGAGGCGGATCGTCGCCTCGAAATCGTGAACGTAGCCGTCTCTCTCCATCGTCCTGAGGAAGGCCTGCCGTTCGGCGGGATCGACATAGATCTCGTCGACAGACTGGATGCCCAGCGCGCGCCAATGGGCGCCGAAGAAGCGCATTCCCGCCTCGTTCGCATCGACAATCACGCCGTCCGCCCGCACCACGGCCAAGGGGATGGGAACGGTCTTGAACATCGTCTCGAACATGGCCTTGCTCTCGGCGATCTCCCGGTTGGCCTGCCGGAGAGCATCGATCGCGAACCACTCCGTTCGCCGCAGGCGGTTTGAATGGGCAAGAACCAGAACCAGGGCGGCGTTCAGCATGATCATCGCCAGGATAAGTCCAGGAGCCGTGGGGCTGGACCGTTCCGGGAACATGTAGCCGATGAGCATCATGGCGCTGCATCCCACTCCGGACGCAACGGACCAGCGGAAGGCCGTGGGAACGGCGAGGTAGTAGATCGAAGGCAGCAACAGGACAGCGAAGAGCGCAATCTCGCTATGGGAGCTGACCAGGAACGCGACGGCTATCCCGGTGATCCATTCCCAGGCGATCATCTGCTTCTGGGCCTGGTGAAAGCTCGTGGCCTCTCGGATCAGCCATAGGCAGACGAGGGCGATCAGAACCACGACCAGCCGGGCCGGAACCGCGACAAAAAAATGCGGCGTACCATAGAAGCGCCAATCACTGATGAGGAACAGGGCGTTCAGGATGGCTGAAAATATGAGGAGCAGGCGCACATGCCGTAGCGTCTCAGGGAGACGCCCGGCCTGGAACGCAGCCTCGCGGTCGGGCGCGGAGAATTCGCCGCCGATCGGGGTCAGGGATGGAGCTTGAGGTTCTGGCATCAGGTCACGCAATGGTCCATCATCCAGTTAACGTCAGCTCTCGTGCCCACTGCAAGAGGCGGCCGCAGAGATTGTGGCTAAGCCTAAGGGGAACAAGGCTTATTCTGAAGGGGCGCTGCCGTTCGGTTATCCTCGCCAGGGACCAGGATTCTAAGCCCGTGGGCCCGCAGGGGTTCCTTAAGCCGGAAAGGTCATGGCTCCAAGGTGGACGAGACCGATCTGGTCACCGGATCCTGCAGAACGGCCGCGGGAGGGCCCGAGAGAACGACCCTTCCCTGGGCGACCAGGACCATTTGTTCCGCCGTGTCCCTCACGTCTTCCGGCGTATGGATGGACATGATGACGGTTACATTCCGCCTGCGCCGAAGCGTGTCCACGAGGGCCATCATGGTGTGGCGCAATTGAGGGTCGAGGCTGCTGAAAGGCTCATCGAGGAGAACCAGCGGTCGGCCGGAGACGAGAGCGCGGGCCAGGGCGACGCGCTGGCGCTGGCCACCCGACATTTCGCCGGGCCGGCGGCCTTCGAAGCCCTTCAGGTCCACGGCGTTCAGGATATCGGAAACCTGATCCCGCTCCTCCCGGCTCAGCCTGAGCGAGGGACGGATTCCAAGGGCCACATTCTCTGCCGCAGACAGATGAGGAAAGAGATTATGGTCCTGAAAGACGATGGCGACGGGTCGCTCGGATGGGACCAGCGGCAAGAGATCCCTGCCACCAAAGGTGAGCGTCCCACTTTGGGGCGTTTCGAAGCCCGAGATCATGTGAAGCAGCGTCGTCTTGCCCCCGCCCGAGGGACCGATGACGGCGCAGAAGGTCCCCTCCTTCACGCGAAGGGAATAGTCGGCCGTGAAATCCGGCCATGACAGACGGCAATTCTCAATCACGAGCATAAGATAACCGGCCGGAAAGGCGTGCGAGGAAAAAGGCCACGAGGACGATGATCAGGCCGATCGCGGAAGCTTCTTCGAAGCGGTATGCCCCCAGCCTTTCGTAGAGCAGATAGGGCAAAGTCCGCAGTTCCGCGCCTCCGAACAGCGCGATGATGCCGAAATCGCCGAAGGACAGCGCCATTGCAAGAGCGAAGGCCGAGCCCAGCGGACGCTGCAGCAGGGGCCAGTCGACGATCCTGAGCTTGGCGAGACCTTTCAGGCCGAGTGCAGAGGACAGACGCCCATATCGCTCCTCGGCCAGCATGAGGCGCGGTGCGACGGAGCGATAAGCGAAGGGGAGGGAGGCCAACCCATTGACGAGCGGCAGGAGGATCAGGCCGGCGAGCGACGGATCTACAAGAGGCCTGACGATCAGGTAAAGGCCGGCCGTCAGGGCGAAGGGCGGCATGGCCAGGAGGATGTTCAGAACGAAATCGAACAACGCTGCTCCGCGGGGCGAGCGGAGCACAACGCGCCGATTTCTTGCTGCGGCGCCCAGGAACAGAGCCAGGCAACAGGCCAACGTGGCGGCTGCCGCTGCGATCATCAGGCTCGTCGCGAGCGCCTGGAGGAGGTCTGCGTCTGCTACTGCACCCATATGGCCGAGGCCCGTGAGAACGCTTAAGGCAAGCGGTCCGATGAACAGCAGGCCGATGGCGAGGACGACGAGATCGAGTGCTTTCAGCCGGCGATCCGTTCTGTCAGGGCGCGGAATGGCGTCACGCAGAGTCATGGCCGCGGGTGGACGTGTCAGGGTGCCGTGAAGAAGAAGAACCACCGCCAGACAGATGGCGACCTGTACGAGGGAGAGGGACGCGGCGCGGGCGAAATCCAGATCGACCTTGAGCGCCTCATAGATCGCCACCTCCACTGTCGCGCGGCCCGGGCCGCCTCCGAGCGCCAGCACGATCGCAAAGCTCTTGAAGCAGAGAAGAAAGACCAGACTGGCGAGACCTGGGATCTCAGTACGGAAAATGGGCCAGTCCAGATGGCGGAAGATCTGGGACGGGCTGAAGCCAAGCGCGGACGCGAGGCGCCATTGCTCGGTAGGGACCATGTTGAGCGCATCCAGAGCAATCCTGGCCACGAAGGGGGCGTTCAGGAAGACGTGCGCGATGAGGATGCCGGGATAACCGAAGATGCTCACAGGTTCATTGAGGCCGAATGGAGCAAGGACCTGGGCCAGCCAGCCGCTGCGCCCATAGACCGTCAGGACCGCGAAGACGACGACGATGGTCGGCATGACCATCGTCGTGCCGAGCAGCGCAAGGAGAGCTTCCCGGCCCGGAAAGCGTCGGCGGGCAAGCGCCAGGGCCAACGCAATGCCGAGGCCGAGCGACAGGATTGTCGAGATCCCCGCCTGGATGAACGAGAAGGCGAGGATGCGCAGCAGATAAGGACCGATGGAGAGGAGGTTCGATTCCGCGCTGCCGGTCCTCAGGAGCGCGAGGAAGCCGCCCGCAACCAGCGCCAGAATGGCGAAAGCCACGAGACTGCCGGGATGGGGCGGCTTGAGGCGCATCGTCCGGTCTTACCGGGCCGTGGCATTGAGCCAGCGGTCCACAAAGGCGCGACGATTCTTCTGGACCTCGTCCGGCGTGAAGAGGAGCGCCTTGCTCGGCTGGACCACATCCTTAAAGGCTGCGGGCAGGCCGGCTGCCGGAGTTTTTGCCGGCATCATCCAGTTGCCTTCGGGCATGGCGGACTGAAACGCCTCGGAGAGGATGAAGTCCATGAATTTCCTGGCGAGCTCAGGATTCTTGGACGTTCTCGTCATCCCAGCAAGCTCGATATGGAGGTAATGGCCCTCTTCGAACGGCGCCGCCTTGTACTGGTCCTTTTTTTCGACCGCGATGTGATAGGCTGGCGACGTCGTGTAGGACATTACCATGTCGGCCTCGCCCTTGAGGAACAGCCCATAGGCTTCCGACCATCCCTTGGTGAAGGTGACGATTCGAGGCTTCAGCTGCGCCCAGGCTGCATCGGCCCGGTCCCCGTAAACCTTCTGCATCCAGAGCAGGAAGCCGAGGCCCGGTGCGCTGGTGCGGGGGTCCTGGAGCACGACCTTCGGGCCGTTCGGGTCTTCCACCAGTTCCTTCAGGCTCTTGGGAGGATGGGGGAGCTTGTTCGAGTCATAGACGAAGGCGAGGTATCCCCAGTCGTAAGGAATGAAGGTGTCGTCCGTCCAGGCTATGGGCAGGGTGAGACCTTTCACGTCCACCCCGTGAGGCGCAAAGATGTTGAGGGCTTTCGCCTCTGCGGCCAGGTTCATGTCGAGGCCGACGACCGCATCGGCCTTCGTTCCCTCTCCCTCCAGCCTCAGGCGGCCGACGAGGCTGCCGGCATCCTCTGCCGTGACCCAAGCGAGCTCGCAACTGCAGACAGCCTCGAAGCGCTCCTTCACGGCCTTGCCGGGCCCATACTTCCCGGCGAATGAACTGTAAGTATAGACCGTCAGAACGGGCTTCGTCTGGGCAGAAGCCATGCCGCCCGCGAGGCAGAGTGAGAAAAAGGCAAGGGCAAGTCGGTAGAACATCAGGAGCGCTCCCATGCGTGGAATCGGCCGGATCCGCGGCGTGGTGTGCAGGGCGCGCAGGTCTTCCTGCGATGTTGCATGCTCATTCCCTCCGCCGGCATGACCCGGATCAGGTTCAACGGGTCGGCAGCTCCGCTGCCTCTCAGCCCTTCAGGGCTCCCCGTGAGACGATCTCGCTTCTAGAACACTTCTCCCGGTGGAACAAGCGTGGCCCAGGACAGCGGGGCAGACGGACGGACCGGTGAGGCCCTGGAAGGAGGGAAAGACGGAGGACGTTGCCGCCCATGGCAAATTCTGTTTGGAATGGCAGCACGGAGCCGACAGGGGAACAGATGGCGGGGCGGGCATTGAATTGTGACGTGGCCGTGGTGGGCTTGGGTGCCATGGGGGCGGCGGCCCTCTACCAGCTCGCCAAGCGAGGCGCAAAGGTCATCGGCATCGACAGGTTCTCCCCACCGCATGACAAGGGCTCAACCCATGGAGAGACGCGGATCACGCGGCAGGCAATCGGGGAAGGCATAGCCTATGTGCCCCTGGCCCTGCGCTCCAACGAGATCTGGCGGGAATTGGAGGCCGAGACTGGCGAGACGCTTTTAAGCCAGGTCGGCTGCCTCATCATCGGCGCGATGGGACCACTTGCGAGCGGGCCGATCCGCACGAGCTTCCTGGCAACCACGAAGCAGGCCGCGGAGGATTATGGCATCGCCCATGAGGTCTTCGGCCCAGACGAGATCCGGGCCCGCTATCCTCAGTTCGCACCGCGCGAGGACGAGATCGGTTACTTCGAGCCGGGTGGCGGATATCTGAACCCGGAGCGCTGCATCGCCGCGCAACTCGCCAGGGCACAGGCCCTCGGAGCCAACCTGCGGCTTAATACGGTAGTGCACTCTCTCTCGCCGGAAGGGGACGGAGTCAGGATTGAGACGGACCGGGGGAGCATCCATGCCTCTCAGGCCATCGTCTCTGCCGGTCCGTGGGCGCCGGAGCTCCTCGGGGCGCCGTTCGACAGGCTGCTCACTCCGAGCCGTCAAGTGATGCACTGGTTCCCCGTGGAGGAGGACTGGGCGCTTCGCTGGACGGAAAGCCCCGTCTTCATCTGGGCTCCGGGCGGAGATCCAAGGGATTTCTTTTATGGATTCCCTTCTCTGTCCGGCTCCGGAATCCTGAAGACGGCGGGCGAGCAATATGACGAGGCGACCACGCCCGAGACGGTCGATCGCGCCGTCGCTCCTGTGGAGCCTCACGCCATGTACGATGCCCATCTGGCAGGTCGTCTCCGGGGAGTCGGGCCGCAGGCGGTTCGGTCCGTCACGTGCCTTTATACGGTCACGCCGGACTCGCACTTCCTGATAGACCGGCACCCAGACAGTGATCGTATTCTCGTTGCGTCGCCCTGCTCAGGGCACGGTTTCAAGCACTCGGCCGCGGTCGGCGAGGCTTTGGCTCAGGTTGTCGTCGAGGGGCGAAGCCGGATCGACCTGTCGCCCTTCGGGCTCTCACGGTTTCGGTCCTCCTCGACGACAGCTTAGCCTCGTGGAGCCTGTACCTATGAGATACCCGATATCGCCAAGCTGCCACGGCGGCTCTGCCAATCAAAAAGAGAACTATATCCTATATGGTGGCTGAGAAAGCCTCGCCCCGAATGGTCGGATTGCTGCTTTGCTTCACCAAGCGAGCGGTTTAATGATGGGCTGGCTACGGCAGTATATGAGACCAGAGAGGCTCCTTGGGTTCGGCTGATGGAAGAGCTGCCGATATATAACGGGCAAGCGATCTTTTATGTCTTCATCGGGTGCTTGGCCCTTGTCGCTGCATGGCTGGCCGGCCGGGCATCTGCGCAACGACCCCTGGCTGCATTCAATCAGGCTGTCGAGCGGTGGCGGAAGGGAGATCTCCAGACACGGATCAGGGTGCTGGATCCACACACGCCTGTCGGGCAGCTGAGTCTCGCATTCAATGACATGGCAACCAAGCTCAGTCTTCGTGAGGCGGAGCGCGAGAGTGTTCTGCGTGTATTGCACGAAGGGGAGGAGCGCCTTCAGATAGCACAGGATGTGGCAGGCCTCGGCATCTGGGATTGGAACCACCTGACCGGAGAAATCTCCTGGTCCGTGCAGATGTACCGGCTGGTCGGGCTCGACCCGGAGGCGACGGATGCCAATCTGTCCCTCGTGTGGCAGCAGCTCATTCATCCTGAAGACCGGTCATGGATGGAGCAGGAGGTGCGGCGCTTCTCGCGCACTCTCGATCCTCTGACGGCGGAATATCGTATCCTCCGCGAGGACGGATCCGTCCGGTGGCTGCTCATGCGCGGACAATCGCTTCCCGATGCGGACGGCAAGCCTGTTCGGACCGTGATCGTCAATCTCGACATCACGTCCAGCAAGGACAGCGAGATGCGTGAGCGTTTCCTCCTGTCCCTAAGTGACAAGATCCGTGACCTGGACCGCCCGGACGAGATCCTTATGGCGGTGGCCGAGGCACTGGGTCATCACCTGGGCGTGACGCGTGTCGGCTATGGAGACGTCGACAACGCCACGATGATCCTTTCCACGCTCGTCGACTGGCATACGGAGGAAGCGCCGGACGTTTTCGGTCGCCACCCGTTGAAGCCTCTGGGGCCGTCTTTCTGTTCCGACCTGAAATCCGGCCGAACCGTCGTGTTCGACGATGCGCTCTCGGACCCGCGTGCCGAGGGACATTATGCGGCCTATGCGGCGCTGGATTGCATTGCGTCCATTTCGGTGCCGCTCGTCAAGGAGGGGCAGCTCAGAGCGGCCCTCTACATCCACAGCGGAACGTCCCGGCGCTGGTCGCAGGCAGAGATCGACCTATGCCGCGATGTGGCCGAGCGCACATGGGCAGCCGTCGAGCGGGCCAAGTCCGATGCTCGTCGCCGGCTGCTGATCAACGAACTCAATCACCGTGTGAAGAACACGCTGGCGACCGTTCAGTCGATTGCCGCGCAGAGCTTCAAGGCCGGCGAGCCCAAGACCGCGCGCGATGTCTTCGAGGCGCGTCTTTTCGCGCTTTCCAAGACCCATGACGTGCTGACGCGGGAGAACTGGGAGGGAGTCAATCTGTGCGACATCGCCGAGGAGGCCATGGCTCCGTACCGGCGGGATCAGGTCGAGCGGTTCACCATCGAAGGGCCGGCACTGCATGTGCCGCCGAGAATCGCGCTTCCTCTCGCGATGGCCCTGCACGAGCTCTCCACGAATGCGGTCAAGTACGGTGCTCTTTCGGTGGATAGCGGCCGGGTGCTCATCCATTGGGATCTCGTCGAAGGTTGGGACGAGAAGGGCCTGATCCTGCACTGGGAGGAACAGGGTGGACCGCCCGTCAAGGCGCCGACACGGAAAGGCTTCGGCTCGAGGCTGATCGAGCGCAGCCTGTCCCGGGAACTCTCCGGGAGGGTCACCCTGGATTACCGTCCTTCCGGCCTTCTCTGCACGATCAGCCTTCCTCTCCCGACCGCCCAGGGAAACCTGGCCCGCACGGCGAATTTTGCCTGACCAGCCATCGCGTCCCGGCAAGGCAGGAACACCCGAGCTCGGTTCCCGTTTCATTAGGACACCGAGAATGTTGTTCCATGGCAACCCTGCTGCACGGCCCCCTGACCGAACGATCCGTTCATCTCTGCATCGATATGCAGCGCCTGTTCGCGCCCGAAGGGCCATGGCCCACTCCTTGGATGGAGCGGGTTTTGCCCACGGTAGCCCGTATTGCGGAGCGCTTTCCGGAGCGGACGGTCTTCACCCGTTTCATCACGCCCCGGCGCCCTGAGGACATGCCTGGCACGTGGCGGGCCTATTACGAGCGCTGGCGTGAAACGACGCGGGAACACCTCGATCCGCGATTTCTGGAGTTGATGCCGCCCCTGGCAAGCCTCGCCCCTCCGGCCACCGTCATCGACAAGCCGGTCTATTCGGCATTTGCGGGGCATAAGCTCGCGGATCACCTCAAGGAGCGGCAGGCCGATGCTCTCGTCGTGACGGGCTCGGAGACGGATGTCTGCGTTCTGGCGACCGTGCTGGGAGCCGTTGATCATGGCTACCGTGTGGTGATTGTCGCGGACGGGCTGTGCAGCTCGTCCGACGAGGGGCATGACAGCCTGCTTTCACTCTATAGCAAGCGGTTCAGCCAGCAGATCGAGACCGTCGACAGCGAGACCGTCCTTTCGGCCTGGACCTAACGGTGCCGGAGCCTTAGCGGCGCGTGTTTCCGCCGCTGCCCGAGAGACCCGCTCGGCGCAGCGCATCGGCCATTGCGCCGCCGGATGACGAGCCCGTCTCGCCTCTGTCCGGCCGCTTGCCGGCACCCTGGGACGGGCGTCCCTTCGATGAAGGTGCGCTCTCGTGCCCGCGTGGAGCCTGCCCCTTCCCGACAGGGTCGCTCATGCGCATCGTCAGGGAGATGCGTTTGCGGGCCTGGTCCACTTCGAGAACCTTGACGCGCACGATGTCACCCGGCTTCACGACGGTGCGCGGGTCCTTCACAAAGGAATCCGAGAGGGCCGAGATATGGACGAGGCCGTCCTGGTGTACGCCGACATCCACGAAGGCGCCGAAGGCCGCGACATTCGTGACGACGCCTTCGAGCATCATTCCAGGCTTCAAGTGACCGATGGACTCCACGCCTTCGAGGAAGTTCGCCGTCTTAAATTCGGGGCGAGGATCGCGGCCCGGCTTTTCCAGCTCGCCGAGAATGTCCTTCACGGTCGGAATGCCGAATGTCTCGTCGGTGAAGCTGGAGGGTTTGAGCGTCTTGAGAAGCGATCCGTTGCCGATCAGAACCTTAATGTCGCTCTTGGTCGCCTCGAGGATGCGCCGCACGACCGGGTAAGCCTCTGGATGGACGCCCGACGCGTCGAGCGGGTCATCTCCGTTGGGGATGCGCAGGAATCCCGCAGCCTGTTCGAACGTCTTGGGTCCCAGGCCCATGACGTCGTTCAGGGCCTTGCGTGTGCGGAACGGGCCGTTGGCATTCCGGTGCGCCACGATGTTCTGCGCGACCCATTCGCCGAGGCCCGAGACGCGGGCGAGGAGCGGGGCAGAGGCCGTGTTGAGATCGACACCCACCGCGTTCACGCAGTCCTCGACAACGGCGTCGAGGGAGCGTGACAGCTTGTGCTCGGCCAAATCGTGCTGGTACTGGCCGACGCCGATGGATTTGGGGTCGATCTTGACGAGCTCCGCCAGCGGATCCTGCAGGCGCCGCGCGATCGATACGGCTCCGCGCAGGGAAACATCGAGGTCGGGGAGCTCCTGACTGGCATAGGCAGATGCCGAATAGACCGAAGCACCGGCCTCGGAAACCATGATCTTCGTCAGCTTCAGGTCAGGATGCTTTCCAACCAGTTCACCAGCGAGCTTGTCGGTCTCCCGGGACGCGGTTCCATTGCCGATCGCGACGAGTTCCACCTTGTGAAGGCGGCAGAGGCGGGCCAGGACCGCAATCGACTCGTCCCATTGCCGCTTCGGCTCATGGGGATAGATGGTGTCAGTCGCGACCACCTTTCCGGTCGCATCCACGACCGCGACCTTCACGCCCGTACGATAGCCCGGATCGAGGCCGAGGGTTGGCCGTGCGCCCGCCGGGGCGGCGAGCAGGAGGTCGCGCAGATTCCCGGCGAAAACCTTCACGGCCTCGTCCTCGGCGACCTGCCAGAGACGCATCTTCATGTCGAGCTCGATGGAAAAGCGCAGTTTCGTCCGCCAGGCCCAGCGCACGGTCTCGAGCAACCAGCGGTCTCCCGGGCGCCCCTTGTCGGCAATGCCGAAGGCCAGGGCTGTGCGTCCCTCATAGGAACTCACGTAGCCGGGTTCCGCCACGTCTTTGTTTTCCTCCATGCGAAGATCGAGAATCTCCTCCTTCTCGCCGCGGAAGAGGGCGAGGATCCGATGGGAAGGAAGCTTCGTCAGCGGTTCTGTGAAGTCGAAGTAGTCGGCGAATTTCGCCCCGTCCTTCTCCTTGCCGTCGCGCACCTTCGAGGTTAGGCGGCCCTGCTGCCAGTAATTTTCCCGCAAGGCGCCCACGAGTTCAGCATTCTCGGAGAAACGCTCGACCAGGATCGCGCGGGCCCCCTCCAGGGCAGCCTCCGGGGTAGCAACCTCTTTATCGGGGTTGACGAAGGCGACGGCTGCTTCCTTCGGGTCGCGCTCGGGCTGGTTCAGCAACAGGTCCGCCAGGGGCTCGAGCCCGGCCTCCTTGGCGATCTGAGCTTTGGTGCGGCGCTTCGGCTTGAAGGGGAGGTAAAGGTCCTCAAGCCGGGCCTTTGTCTCGGCGCCGTTGATCTGTGCCGCGAGCTCATCCGTGAGCTTTCCCTGCTCCCGGATGCTGTCCAGAATGGTCTTGCGCCGATCCTCCAGGTCCCTCAGGTAACGCAGGCGTTCCTCCAGCGTGCGCAACTGGGCATCGTCCAGTGTTCCGGTCACCTCCTTGCGGTAGCGGGCGATGAATGGAACCGTCGCTCCGCCGTCGAGAAGCGTTATGGCGGCCTGGACCTGCCATTCCTGGACGCTCAGTTCGCTCGCGATGCGCTGGCCGATGGTTTGCATGAGTCGCTTCCTCAAGAACAAGGCGCGGCTTCTACGGGCCATCCCTTGTCGGGTCAACGGGCGGTCATTCCGGCCGGGGCGCTGTGCCGCAACGGCAAAAAGACCGTTCAGGAGAAATTCCCCTTGGCCTCCGAGGGCTTGGGCGATAGACCGTCCGGCCCGTTTGCCAGAAGGTTGCGCCCGTCATGCCCCTTGCCCCCCAAGACCTCTCCATTGGCATCGACTTCGGCACGAGCAACACGGTGGTCGCCATCGCGGACCAGGCCGGCGGCGTGGAGGCGCTGACCTTCGACCACCGAGGAGCGAGGCTGAAGGTCTATACCACGGCCCTTTGCTTCTGGGATGAACGGCACGGGAACGGCCTGAAGACGCGGGTCGAGGGTGGCCCCTGGGCCATCGAGCGGTTTCTGGAAGGGCTGTCGGCTCACCGCTTCATCCAGTCCTTCAAGACCTTTGCGGCGAGCGCTTCCTTTCAGGAGACACGGATCTTCAGGGAGCGCTTCCGCTTCGAGGATCTCCTGAGCACCTTCCTGCGAACCCTTCTGCGCCACGGTGGTGAGTGGTTCGATCTTTCGGCGCGAAGCGTGGTGATCGGCCGCCCGGTCGAGTTCGCGGGGCATCGTCCGGACGATGCCCTTGCGATGCGCCGTTATGGAACGGCTTTCGGCAATCTGGGGGCGAGCCACGCCCGCTATGTCTATGAGCCGGTGGGCGCCGCCTTTTTCTACGCGCGGGAACTCGACCGAGACGCGACTGTTCTGGTCGCGGATTTCGGCGGCGGCACCAGCGATTTTTCCGTCATGCGCTTTTCGAGGACAGGTGGCGCATTGCGGGCGGATCCCTTAAGCCATGCTGGCATCGGGCTGGCCGGGGACGCTTTCGACTATCGGATCGTCGACCAGATCGTTTCCCCACGCCTCGGGAAGGGCGGAAGCTACCGATCCATGGGGAAGGTTCTCTCCATTCCGAATCACTACTACGCTAATTTCGCGCGCTGGAACCAGCTCGCTCTCATGAAAGGCAGCGGTGACCTTAAGGAATTGCGGGAGCTGGCCCGTGCTGCGCTCGATCCGGAACCGCTGGAACGGTTCGTGGATATTGTCGAATATGACCTGGGCTTTGATCTCTACCAGGCCGTCTCGGCGACCAAGATGGCCTTGTCCTCGGAGGATGAAACCGAGTTCCATTTCAGGGCCGAGGGCATTGATATTCGCGCTCCTGTCACCCGGCGTCAGTTCGAGAGCTGGATTGCGGAGGATGTCGACCGCATTGCCGAAACCGTCGACAGAGCCCTCCGGTCGGCGCGTGTCCGGCCCGAAGAGATCGACCGGGTGTTCCTGACCGGAGGCACCTCTTTCGTGCCGGCGATTCGCCGGTTGTTTCTGGAGCGGTTTGGCGAGAGCCGGCTGACCTCGGCGGACCAGTTCGAATCCATCGCTTATGGGCTTGCGCTGATCGGTCGGACGCAGGATCCGGATCGGTGGGCCGTCGAGGGTGGTCGAGAAAAGGTGCCGATGCCCTTGCCCTGAGACACTCGGCGGGCTTTATTTGCAGTGCAGCAAAACTGAGCCCGAAGCGAGGCCCCGGCCATGTCTCAATCCGCTCCTGACATGACCCCCGACAAGGATCTGCCGCTCCGCGAGGATATCCGCCTCCTGGGGCGCCTCCTGGGGGATACGATCCGTGAACAGGAGGGGGAGGCAGTGTTCGACGTGGTCGAACATATCCGGCAGACCTCTATCCGCTTCCATCGGGATGAGGATGCGGCGGCCCGCCAGGAACTGGAGACCACCCTGAACAGCCTGTCCCACGGACGGACGAACCAGATCATCAGGGCCTACAGCTACTTCTCCCACCTCGCCAACCTCGCGGAGGATCAGCACCATGTGCGTCGGTCCCGTGCTCACGCCATGGCGGCGTCTGCGCCCCGTGAGGGGACGATCGCCCGAGCCCTGGAGCTTGTTCGTGAAGCCGGGATCCCACAGGCGGAGCTGCAGCGCTTCTTCGCCTCCGCCCTGATCTGCCCGGTTCTCACGGCCCATCCCACCGAGGTGCGCCGCAAGAGCACCATCGACCGTGAAATGGAGGTGTCTCAAATCCTGGCGCAGCGCGACCGGCAGCACCTGACGCCCGAAGAGGTCGTTGCCTGCGAGGAAGCTCTGCGCCGCGCGATTTTGACCTTGTGGCAGACCAGCATCCTGCGCCGAACCCGGCTCAAGGTGATCGACGAGGTAGTCAATGGCCTCTCTTATTACGACTATACCTTCTTCCAGGAATTGCCCCGCTTCTATGCTCAGCTGGAGGATCAGCTCGCCGGGATGGATTCTGCCTGGTCCAATATCGAGCTGCCGTCTTTTCTGCGTATGGGAAGCTGGATCGGAGGGGACCGGGACGGGAATCCCTTCGTCACGGCGGATGTCCTGCGACAGGCTCTGCTCCTCCAAAGCAAGCAGGCAATCGGCTTTTACCTTGAGGAAATCCACCTGCTCGGCAGCGAGCTGTCCTTGGACGGCCGCTATGTGAGTATTTCCGAGCAACTGCAGAAACTGGTGGATGTGTCGCCTGATCACTCTCCTCACCGGCAGGATGAGCCGTATCGCCGCGCGATCTCCGGAGTCTACGCGCGCCTCGCGGCGACCGCGAAGGCTCTGGGTTTCGGTGAGGTTGTGTATCATCCGGCCGCGGAGGCTCCTGCCTATGGCGGTGCGGAAGAGCTCGCGGGCGACCTTTCGGTCCTCCATCGATCCCTCGCGTCGAACGGATCAGGCGCGCTCGCCCGCGGACGGTTGCGCACGCTGCGCCGTGCCGTGGACGTATTCGGCTTCCATCTCGCCAGCCTCGACCTGAGACAGAACGCCGACGTTCACGAACGCGTCGTGGCAGAGCTTTTCGAGCAGGCCAGTCCCGGCACCGATTATATGCAGCTGACGGAAGAGGAGCGAGCGGCGCTTCTTTTACGGGAGCTTCGCACACCGCGTCCCCTGACCTCTCCGTATATGGATTACTCTCCCGAGACGACGTCAGAGCTTGCCATTGTCCGCGAGGCCGCCAGGGCGCACGAGCTCTATGGACGCATGTCGGTGCCGAACTACGTCATCTCGAAAGCCAGCGACCCTTCCGATGTCCTGGAAGTCGCCTTGCTCCTCAAGGAGGCAGGTCTGCTCAGACCCCATGACGGGGAGATGAGCCTCAACATCGTCCCGCTCTTCGAAACGATCGATGATCTGCGTCGATGCGGGAAGGTGATGGATGCCTTGTTCTCCATGCCGGATTACATGCGCTTCCTGCGCAGCCGGGGCCAGATGCAGGAAGTGATGCTGGGCTACTCCGATAGCAACAAGGACGGTGGTTTCCTCACCTCCGGATGGGAGCTCTACAAGGCGGAGATCACGCTTGTCGAGGTCTTCGGGCGCCATGGCGTGGCCCTGCGTCTCTTCCATGGACGCGGAGGTTCCGTCGGGCGTGGAGGGGGGCCTAGCTATCAGGCGATTCTCGCCCAGCCTGGTGGTGCCGTTCAGGGTGCGATCCGAATCACCGAGCAGGGAGAGGTGATTGCGGGAAAGTACTCCAATCCCGATCTGGGGCGGCGCAATCTCGAGATTCTTGCGTCTGCGACGCTGGAGGCGAGCCTGCTGCACTCGGGCGCCCCAGCGCCGCGCGAGGAATATCTGAAGGCCATGGAGGAGCTCTCCGACAGCGCCTATCGGGCTTACCGCAATCTGGTCTACGAGACAGAGGGCTTCGAGCGCTATTTCTGGGAATCGACCGTCATCGGTGAGATTGCCAACCTGAATATCGGAAGTCGTCCTGCCTCACGGGCGAATTCACGTCGCATCGAGGATCTGCGAGCCATCCCATGGGTGTTCGGCTGGGCACAATGCCGCCTGATGCTGCCGGGCTGGTACGGATTCGGCTCGGCGGTCAACGCCTGGCTCAAGAACCATCCCGATACAGGACTTTCGCTGTTGCAGGAGATGTATCGCGAATGGCCGTTCTTCGAGGCTCTGCTTTCGAACATGGACATGGTTCTGGCTAAGAGCAACATCGCGATCGCGTCGCGCTATGCCAAGCTTGTGGAGGATGAGGAACTAAGAGAAGCTATCTTTCCCAGGCTTCGGCAGGAATGGGAGGATTCCATCGCCAAGCTTCTTGCAATCACGGGTCAGGATGGTCTGCTGGACCGAAATCCTCTGTTGGCTCGCTCCATCAGAAACCGCTTCCCCTATCTCGATCCGCTGAACCATCTCCAGATCGAGTTGCTGAAGCGCCATCGGGCGGGGGATGCGGATGAGCGCGTCGTGCAGGGCATCCACCTCTCCATTAACGGCGTTGCCGCAGGCTTGCGTAATAGCGGTTAAACACAGCCATCAAAGCAAGACAGAAGGCTTAGCTCTTCGCCTTCCGGTTACCTCTTGAAAAAGAGACGCCGCGGTCTTCCGTCTCAGTCAGTTCAGAGAGCCGGGCTGCCAAGTCCTGAAGCTGTTCGGCCGTCAGAACAAGCTTTGTGCGGCGTCCTGCAAAGTCTTCGAAAGCGAGTTCGTACTCGTCACGAACTGCCGAGACATCGAACCTGAACAATCGGCGCGTTCGTACAGGACCAGCCACTGCCAATCTCTCCAATAGGATAGTAAGCCTTTCGTTTAAGAAGGCACCGTTGGGTTTTCAACCCTGTGCGGATCGGAAAAACGTCCTGAATCCCCAGGTGTGCAAATATGACGCTGAAAGGCGAGCGGACGCAGCCAATTCAAGGATTTGAACGATATATCGAATTGTCGAAGCTATAGCTCGCTGTCGTGCGGAGCCGGGACCCCGGCTCCGCACCGTCGCAAAAACTATTCTGCAGCCATTAGAGGCTGGTGGCCTGCGGCTTCCAGCGCAACCGCCGTTGACTGGATCACGGCAGCGAAACGCACAGCCGTGTGGATCTCAGCAGCGCCGACACCGGCTTCCCGCAGGACCTTTTCATGGCTGTCGATGCATAGGCCGCAGCCGTTGATGGCCGAGACGGCGAGGGACCAGAGCTCGAAATCGATCTTGTCCACGCCGGGGTTGCCGATCACGTTCATGCGCAGTCGCGCCGGCATCGTGCCGTACTCCTTGTTCGAGGCAAGATGCACGAACCGGTAATAGACATTGTTCATGGCCATGATCGAAGCGGCCGCCCGGGCCGCATCGAGAGCCTGAGGCGACAGATGCGCCGTAGCTTCCGCCTCGAGCGCCTGCGCCACCACCGGGTTCCGGGTGGCCAGGCCGCAGGCGACGAAGAGGCCGTATTTTCGCTGGGGCGAAAGGCTATCGTCCGTCGCAAGGGCGGACAAGTTCAGGCGCACGTCCTTCGCAAAGGCCGGCAGCTTTTCTTTAAGGCTTTCGATGGACATGGGAAACCTTAAGCAGCCTTCAGCGTATCGCCGCCAACCTCACGGTTGCAGGGGCAGAGTTCGTCCGTCTGCAGGGCATCGAGCACGCGCAGGGTATCCTTGGGATTGCGACCCACGTTGAGATTGGTTGCATAGACGTGCTGGATCGTGTTGTCGGGATCGACGATAAAGGTGTAGCGATAGGCGACGCCGTCCGGTGCGCGCACGCCCAGTCCGTCGACAAGCGACCCGTTCGTATCGGCAAACTGCCAGATGGGAAGCCGGTCGAGATCCCGATGGTCGCGGCGCCAAGCCAGCTTGACGAATTCATTGTCGGTCGAGCCGCCCAGAACAACTGCATCGCGGTCATCGAACTCGCCGGCCAGACGGGCGAACTCTGCGATCTCGGTCGGGCAGACGAAGGTGAAGTCCTTCGGATAGAAGAAGATAACCTTCCACTTGCCCGGGAAGCTTGCTTCCGTGAGGACCTCAAAGGCGCTCTCGCCGTTCTCGACATGGTTGTTGAACTTCGGCTTTACGCCGGTGATGGAAAAGGCAGGCAGCTTCTGGCCGATACCCAGCATCGAAAACTCTCCTAAGGCGGGAATGTTGCGGCGCAGTGATGCAAAAGCCTTAGCGAAAGGTCAACAGGGCTGCCCGAAAAAGATCGATGCAGGAACCGGGGAGGGCACGGCCCCGTTGAAAAGGAGAGCATGCCCTGTAGGCGCAACTCTCAAGACTTTGAACAAACAGGAGAAAAAGATGCCCCGTGGTGACAAGTCGGCCTATACGGATAAACAGAAGCGCAAAGCCCGGCATATCGAGGAATCGTATGAGAACCGGGGTGTGTCCGAGAAGGAAGCGGAACGCAGAGCCTGGGCAACAGTGAACAAGGAATCAGGCGGCGGCAACAAAAGTGGCTCCGGCCGGGGCTGAAAACCAGTCACAACTCAGCAGAACTTGAGAGCAGGCGTGGCCGAAACGTCTTGGTCTCCCGTCTGGCAACGATGTGATCGGCTTCTGCCAAGGGGCGGCGATCCGGAAAGGCATCCTTGCCTGTGAGCCGTCGCCCTGCTTCACGTCATGATGGGTGACGGTTTTACTCTCCATGTCTGCCGGTTGACGCTGTTCCTTAGTCGGATTCCTCCCAGCGCTGTCAAATTGTGGGCTGGAAGTCGGACGGCTTCGAGCATTCTCCCAATTTGCCCCTCCGTGGTCTGAGCGAAAGGCCGGCTCCCGAGCCTTGTGGGGGCTTTCATCTGCGTGATAATCCGGCTTATCTGGGAAATGCCTATCCGACACGGATATGGGATTCCTGCTCTCGCCCGGTGCCTGTTCCCAGGAGGATGTCTTGCTTACGAGTTCCGCTGCCGGAGTCTTCGTGATTTGCCCCACGCCCTTTCACAACGATGGCAGTCTCGATACCAGATCGACCGACACCATGGTTGAGGCCTTCTTGGCTGCGGGCGCAACAGGCCTCACCATTCTGGGCATCATGGGCGAGGCGCAGAAACTGGCCGCGGAAGAAGCCCTTTCGTTTGCGAAGCAAGTGATTGCAAGAGTGGCAGGGCGCGTCCCGGTGATTGTTGGCGTATCTGCTGCCGGCTTTGCCGCAATGTCGGCCTTGTCGCGCAAAGTTATGGATGCCGGTGCAGCCGGTGTCATGATTGCCCCGCCGGCGCACCTTCGGACGGACGATCAGATTGTGTCCTACTATGCCGATGCGGCAGAGGCTATCGGGCCTGAAACGCCTTTCGTCATCCAGGACTATCCCCTCGTGGCCGGTGTCGTCATGACACCTCAGGTTATCATGCGCATCATCGAGCAAAACCCCTCCTGCGTTATGCTCAAGCACGAGGATTGGCCAGGACTCGACAAGATAACGACCCTGCGTCGGGCGAGCGAGGCTGGGCAGGTGCGTCGCGTCTCTATCCTCTGCGGAAATGGAGGACTCTTCCTTCCCTTTGAGATGGAGAGAGGGGCCGACGGTGCAATGACCGGATACGCCTACCCAGAGATGCTCGTAGGTGTCGTCGATCTGATGCGACAGGGCAAGCGCAGAGAAGCCCATGATCTTTTCGACAGGCACCTGCCTCTCGTCCGATATGAGACTCAGCCCGGCGTTGGATTATCCGTGCGCAAATATGTGCTCCAGAAGCGCGGAATCATCGCATCGGCCAGCTTGCGCAAACCTGCGCCGAAGCTGACGTCAGAAACGATCGCCGATATCGACTGGCTGATGGAGCGCATCGAGCGCCCACACGAGGGAGCCTAAATATGGAAACGAATCTCAAGGGGAAACGCGCCCTGGTGCTCGGCGCCAGCAAGGGGTTGGGCTTCGGTATTGCCCAGGGACTGATAGAGGAGGGGGCTCGCGTTGCTATTGCAAGCCGCACCATGGAAGGCTCCAAGTCGGCGGCTGACAGGATCGGCGCCATTCCGCTCGCCTGTGACACGGGAAAGACGGATCAGATCGATGCATTAGCGCGAGATGCGGTCGCGGCTTTGGGTGGAGTCGATGTGCTGGTTCTGAACAGCGGCGGCCCGCCACCCGGAAAGGCGCAGGGCGTCTCGTCCGAGCAGTGGCGGAACTCCTTCGAGGCCATGTTCGTCAATCTGGTTCGTCTGGCGGATCACTTGCTGCCTGGGATGATCGAGCGCAAGTTCGGTCGTATCATTTCCGTGATCTCCTCCGGCGTGATCCAACCCATCCCGAACCTCGCCATTTCCAATGCCGTTCGCCCGGCCCTCGTCGGTTGGGGTAAGACCCTCGCCAGCGAGGTGGCGGCATTCGGTGTCACCGTCAATGCCATTGCGCCGGGACGGATTGCGACTGATCGGTTGAAGCAGCTTGATGCCGCCAATGCCGAGCGCACGGGACGATCTGTCGAGGAGGTTGCCACGGCCGCGCGGGCCGGAATTCCGGCGGGGCGGTATGGCGAGATCGAGGAATTCGGAGCGGCGGCAGTCTTCCTCGCCAGTGAGAAGGCGTCGTTCATCACTGGCTCCATCCTTCGCGTGGACGGCGGCCAGATCTCCTGCACCTGATGCCTGACGCTACTAAGTTTGTCTTGATCTTAAAATAGAAGCCGCCGGAGACAGCAGACCCGGCGACTTTTCTATGACTGCGTCCACCAGATTTGAATATGAAAAATTGCTGTTTTCTTGATCCTGCTCATCTCAAAATAGAGATGCTTGATCAATCACGCGCAAGCCGAAGGCCACCCCTAACGAGCTTCTGCCAGACCTCCTCCGCATCGTCCGCGAAATCCATAAGCTCGTGATCGAAAGGATTCGTCATTCCATGCTCGATCAGCGCATCGAAATTGATGATGCGGGTCCAGTACTCCCGATCAAATAGAACGACTGGCAGGGGAGGGGCCTTTCCTGTCTGACGGAGGTTCAGAATTTCGAACAGTTCATCCAGCGTCCCGAACCCACCGGGGAACACTACCAGTGCATTGGCCCGCATGGCCAAGTGCATCTTGCGCATGGCAAAGTAGTGAAATTGGAACGTCAACTCCGGAGTCGAATAAGGATTTGGCCCTTGCTCGTGCGGCAGGGTGATATTGAACCCGATCGACGGAGCTCCCACATCCGCGGCTCCCCGGTTCGCGGCCTCCATGACGCCCGGGCCGCCGCCAGTGGCGATGACGTTGTCGCGAATACCATTTCCTACAGTAAGAGATCCACCTCTTTGGGACGCAATGGCTGCGAATAAACGAGCCTGCTCATACCAGAAACTTTGACGTCCGGGCCCATCCTCCCGAACGCGGGCACTTCCGAAAACCACAATGGTCGAGCGCACGCCCCATGCGCGCAGATAATGCTCAGCCTTGGCGTATTCCAGCTGGAAACGCACCCCCCGCATGTCGTCGCTGAGGAGGAAGTCCTGGTCGCGTGCAGGAAGCCTGTATGACGGCGATGCGAGTTGAGCCGTATTCGAGGGGATCTCGTCATGCATAGTTGACCTCTCCCCAGCGCAGGCGGCTTGTGCGATCAGGCATGGAGGAACGACTTTCGCCAGGCATCGAGGTCATCGAGCGAGACATTCGAGCCACAAAGCACAAGTCCGACCACGGAATCCTTCGGCAACGTGGGAGCAACCTTCGTAGCGGCGGTCAGCACGCATGCGGCTGCCGGCTCGCATAGGACCTTTTCTGTCTGGAGCAGCCAGTTCAAGTCCTCGACGACAGGCTTGTCCTCGACGAGGATGATATCTTGCAGGAACTGCTTTGCTGCCGATAATGTCCGGTGCGTCGCAAAAGGAGCCCCCAGCGTACGGGCTATGGACGTGGCGTGAATGGTGACAGGTTCATCGGCCTTCAGGGCCTCAGTCATTGTCTGGGCGCCTGTTGTCTCGACGCCGTAAATCGTGAGGCTCGGTCGCTTTGCCTTGAGGGCCGTCGCCACGCCGGCCATGAAGCCGCCGCCGCCGATCGACAAGAACACATGAGTGAGGTCCGGAACATCTTCCAGAAATTCGAGACCGAGCGTGCCATGGCCGGCAATGATCGCCGGGTCGTCATAGGGATGAATGAACAGCATTCCGTCATTCGCGTAAGCTTCCGCTTTAGCGAAGGCCTCAGCCGCATCTTCACAGAGTTCGATCGCAGCACCGGATCGCGTCGTCAGATCGATATTTAAGCGCGGCGTGGCTTTCGACATCAGGATCAGCGCTTTCATGCCAAGCGTATTGGCCACATGGGCAAGAGCAATGGCGTGATTGCCTCCCGAAACGGTCACCAGACCCTTCTGGCGCTCTGCATCGCTCAAGCGCAATGCCTTGTTAAGAACGCCACGGACCTTGAAGGAGCCTGCGATTTGCAGGGCCTCCATCTTGAGAGCCGTGCGAAGACCAAGGCGCGTAGAAACCTCCTGGCTCTCGAAGGCAGGGGTTCGCCTGACACGTCCAAGAATTTGGCTGCGAGCAGCCTCGATATCGGAGAGCGCAACGTCAAACGTCTTCATTCGCCTATCCTCTCTACGCAAAGGCAATACAGTCGATCTCAATGAGAACCTGCCCTGGAAAACGTGAGACTTCCACTGTGGAACGTGCCGGATAAGGCGACGAGAGCAGGCGGGCATAGACCTCGTTCATGGCAGCAAAATCATCTAGATTTGCGAGAAAGATTGTCGTCTTGACGACCTTCTTCAAAGAACTCCCCGCCTCTTCGAGAATAGTGTTCAGACTTTCTAGAACGGTTTTCGTCTGGATCTGGATGTCCCCTGGCCCGATCAGATTTCCGTCTTTGTCAAGAGGCAGCTGTCCGGACACGAAGATCATGTCGCCGAAACGGACGGCCTGGGAGTAGGGGCCCATCGGGGGAGGGGCTCGATGTGTCAGAATATGGGTAAGAGTCATGATGGGCCCAGAAGGATGCGGGATCATGCTCGTATGATTTGCTCCTCGTCAATCCAGGACGCTTCATGGCCTAAAAGAGAAGGAGGCTTGACCGTTGATGGGAGCGAGCACGATGCTGGCCTTTCGGAAGGAGGCCTGCCGCATGTCCCTGTCACCTCGCGAGATGCTCGCCCGTCTGATCGCATTTCCCAGTGTCTCGACCGTCAGCAATCTCGACCTGATCCACTTTGCTCAAGAGTGGCTGCAGAATCATGGCGTCGAAAGCTACCTTGTTCACAATCCCGAAGGAGACAAGGCCAACCTCTACGCGACCATAGGGCCTAAGGTCGAAGGCGGCGTCGTGCTCTCCGGGCATACCGATGTCGTGCCTGTGGAGGGACAGGCCTGGACGACGGATCCTTGGACCCTCACGGAGCGGGATGGGCGCCTCTATGGGCGCGGGACCACGGATATGAAGGGATTTGATGCTCTGGCTCTGGCACTTGTTCCGGATATGCTTGCGGCAAATCTGAAACGCCCGATCCATCTTGCTCTGTCCTACGATGAGGAGCTAGCCTGTCGCGGCGCCCCCTCCATGGTTCGAGCCATGGCCGAGACAATCCCCACGCCAGCCGCCGTCATCGTGGGAGAGCCGACGCGTCACTGTGTTGTTACGGGCCACAAAGCCTCTGTTCAATTGCGGACACGCATTGCCGGCCATGCGGTTCATTCGAGCCGGGTAGACCAGGGTGTCAGCGCGGTCATGAACGCAGCACGCCTGGTCGTCTGGCTCGAGGACATCATGGAGAACAACCGGCAGGAGGCGGACCCTGGAAATCCTTTCGAGCCCCCTTATTCCACCCTGCATTGCGGGGTGATGGAGGGAGGTAGTGCGGCAAACATTGTTTCGTCCTCGGCTTGGTTTTTCACGGATATCCGGGCCATTCCGATAGAGGACCCTTGGCACTACCTGGAGCGGTATAAGGGATATATCCGAGAGGTCATCGAGCCCCGCATGAAGGCCATTGCTCCAGCGGCCGGTGTTGAGGTCGAAGTGATTTCCGAAGTTCCGGGGCTACGTCCAGAGGAGGATGGGGAGGCGGAACGCCTGATGCGGCGGTTGACCGGCGACAATGCCACGCATGTGGTTGCCTATGGCACGGAAGCTGGCCTCTTCCAGGCGAACGGCTGGTCGACCGTGGTCTGCGGGCCGGGGGATATTGCACAGGCCCATCAGCCCGATGAATTCATAGAGATCAGCGAATTAGAGGCCGGAGAGCGCCTGCTGCGGCGTCTTATCTCCGAACTTGCCGCCTGATCGAAGGGGCGTCGTTCTAAGACGGGACTAGACCGTGGGCCTATTCCCTGAGTAACCTCCCGTTCGGAGGAGGCGAAATTGGCATAAAGCCAAGCTTCCAAACCATAAAACATCGCGCAACGACGCGAGACTTCCAGTGGAGAATCAACAGAGATGACGATCCGAGCCAAAGTTCTTGCGGCTGCCGCCGCGGCCCTCCTTGTAGGGACGGCCCTGCCGGCCATGGCCGTGACTCTTCGCTATGCGAACCAAGGAGACCTTAAGTCTCTCGATCCCTATACTCTCAACGAGACCACGACCAACGCTCATCTGGGCCATGTTTATGAGGGCCTGACCAAACGCGGCAAGGATCTGAAGGTCGAGCCGGGCCTCGCGGAGCGATGGGAGGTCAGCGATGACGGATTGACTTGGCGCTTCTTCCTTCGCAAGGGGGTGAAGTTCCACAATGGCAATCCCTTCACGGCCGACGATGTGGTCTTCTCGGCCAATCGGGTCCGTGCCCAAGGGTCCAATTTCCAGACCCGGGTGCCAAGCGACTCGGAATTCGTGAAAGTCGACGACTACACGGTCGACGTGAAGCTCAAGAAGCCCAATCCGATCCTGAATTACCAGTGGGACACTTGGTATATCATGGACAAGGAGTGGAGCGAGGCCAACAACACCGCTGCTCCGACGCCGGCAGCCGCGACGAGCCCCAGCTATTCATCTCTGAATGCCAATGGCACTGGGCCGTTCAAGATCGAAAGCCATCAGCCGGGTGTGAAGACCGTCTTTAAGAAGAACCCGGATTGGTGGGGCAAGGTCGAGCATAATCTCGACGAAATTGTTTTCACGCCGATCAACTCGGATGCGACCCGGGTTGCCGCACTCCTGTCGGGCGAGGTCGATGTCATCGAGCCGGTCCCGCTTCAGGACATTCAGCGCGTCAACAGTAGCCCCAATGCCCAGGTCCTTACCGGTCCCGAACTGCGCACGATCTTCCTCGGGTTCGATCAGATGCGGGATGAGCTGCTGTATTCCAACGTCAAGGGCAAGAATCCTTTTAAGGACCCGAAAGTCCGTGAAGCCTTCTTCAAGGCAATCGATATCGAAACGATCAAGTCAAGGGTCATGCGCGGCCTCTCGACACCGTCGGCGCTCATGATCGCGCCGGAGCTCTTCACCTACTCGAAGGATTTCCAGCGTCCGAAATATGACCCAGATACCTCCAAGAAGCTTCTGGCTGAAGCCGGCTATCCTAATGGCTTCGAGGTCGGGATGGATTGCCCGAATGACCGCTATGTCAATGACGAGGCAATCTGCCAAGCGGTGGTCGGAATGCTTGCCCGCGTTGGCGTGAAGGTCAATCTCATGGCACAGCCGAAGGCGCAGTATTTCGCCAAGGTGCTGAAGTCTGGAAATTATCAGACCTCATTCTATCTCCTCGGGTGGACCCCCGGCACTTTCGACAGCCACAACGTGCTTTACGACATCGAAGGCTGCCGGGATAACCCGAGCTCCTCGCGGGGCGAGTCGAACCTCGGCAATTATTGCAACAAGAAGCACGACGAGTTGACCGATAAGATCCTAGTCGAGAACGACAAGGCCAAACGCGATCAGATGATCAAGGAGGCATTCCAGATCACGACCAGCGAGTATGGCTACATCCCCCTGCATCAGCAGTCGCTGTCTTGGGGCGTGTCGAAGAAGGTGAAGCTCAGCCAACGCGCCGATAATTCGGTACTGCTCTATTGGGCACACAAGGAATGACGCGCTCTTGAAACCTGAGATCCTGGACGTTGCCTTGCAACGCCCAGGACGCTTTTGGCACGAGCTGTGCAGGCCCTGCACAGCCGAAGGGATCATGAGCCTGACTGATGCTTGCTTTTATCGTCCGCCGTGTATTTCAGGCTATCGGTGTTCTGTTCGCCGTTGGCATCATTGCTTTCTCGATGTTCCGTTTCGCCGGAGATCCGGTCAATCAGATCGTCTCGATCGATACGCCGGCTGCTCAGCGCGAGGAGGTGCGCCGGTCTCTCGGGCTGGATGATTCTGTCCCAGTCCAGTTCGCACGCTATCTTGGAGGGGCGGTGCGGGGAGACTTCGGGGTGTCCTATCAGTTCCGGCAGCCTGTTTCGGACCTTCTGGCGGAGCGAATGCCGGCCACGCTCGAGCTTGCGTTTTGCGCAACCGTCTTTGCCGTTGTCTTCGGCATTCTGATGGGGGTCTATTCGGGCCTGAAGAGAGATAGCGCTCTTGCCAAGCTGTTTCAGACCATCTCCCTGGTCGGCATTTCACTGCCGACATTCCTCATCGGCATTCTCCTGATCTATCTCTTCGCCGTAACCTTGGGGTGGCTGCCATCCTATGGGCGAGGGGACACTGTTCGCATCGGCTGGTGGTCGACAGGATTGCTGACGTCATCGGGCCTTCTGGCGCTGATCATGCCATCGATCACCCTCGGGCTCTTTCAGATGACGCTCATCATGCGCATCGTACGCGCGGAAATGCTGGAAGTGTTGCGGACTGATTACATCAAGTTCGCGCGTGCTCGCGGCCTTACGACAAGAGCGATCCATTTCGGGCATGCTTTGAAGAACACCTTGATCCCGGTCATAACGATCGTCGGGCTTCAATTGGGATCGGTAATTGCCTTTTCGATCATTACAGAAACCGTTTTCCAATGGCCGGGCATGGGGCTTCTGTTCGTCCAGGCGGTGCAGAATGTCGATATCCCGATCATGGCGGCCTATCTGATGCTCGTGGCGTTGATCTTCGTGCTGATCAATCTCGCTGTCGATATTCTTTATACTGTCGTCGACCCGCGCCTGCGCTCCACTATTCGCCAGCCCGCATAACGGAGGCAGACATGACGGTTTCCACGCAAGCCTCTTCCACCGCTCAGAATCTACCAACCTCCCGGATCGGACGTTTTTTCGACAGTGACATTTGGGCAAGCTTCAAGCGTTCCAAGCTGACCATGGTGGCAGCGGCGCTCACGCTCATGTTTCTCGCAGTTGCAATTTTTGCAGGTGTTCTGTCGCCGCAGAATCCGTTTAATCCAGCCGAACTCGATTTGCTCAACAGTCGCCTTCCCCCCATTTGGGAGGCAGAGGGACAGGCCCCATTCCTGCTGGGGACCGACGAACAGGGCCGAGATATTCTCTCCGCAATCCTTTACGGACTGCGCATCTCGCTTCTTGTCGGCTTCCTCGGAGTTGCCTTCTCGGCGACGCTCGGGATCGCACTCGGATTGATTGCAGGTTACTTTGGTGGCCTTGCCGATACATTGATCATGCGTGTCGCAGACGTCCAGCTCACCTTTCCTGCAATCCTGATCGCTCTTCTCATCGATGGTGTCGTCAAATCCGTCCTGGGGGGAGACCTCGATGCGACGACCATCCTGGCCGTCCTGGTCTTTTCCATCGGGCTGAGCTTCTGGGTCCAGTACGCGCGCACGGTTCGAGGCTCCGTGCTGGTGGAGAAGAACAAGGACTATGTTGCGGCCGCGAGACTGATCGGCCTGCCAGCGCCCGCGATTCTGATCAAGCATATCCTTCCAAACGTGACGGGCCCTGTTCTCGTCATTGCGACGATTAACCTCGCTCTGGCGGTCATCACGGAAGCGACATTGTCCTTCCTTGGCACAGGAATGCCCGAGACGATGCCATCGTTGGGAACCCTGATCCGGATCGGGAACAACTATCTGTTCTCCGGTGAGTGGTGGATCGTTGCATTTCCGGGTTTTGCCCTCGCGGCTCTGGTTCTCGCCATCAATCTGCTAGGGGATTGGTTGCGCGATGCCCTCAATCCCAAGCTGCGTTAGGGAGGCTGAGCTATGGACAATCCCGTTCTTTCTGTACGCAATCTTCGGGTGGAATTCGTGACCCGGCGCGGCATTCTCAAGGCTATTGATGGGGTTTCGTTTGATATTGGCCGAGGTGAGGTTCTTGGAGTCGTTGGCGAGTCGGGTGCAGGGAAGTCTGTGACCGGTTCTGCAGTGATCGGCCTGATCGATCCTCCAGGACGGATTGCAGGAGGCGAGATCCTTCTGGATGGTCGGCGGATCGACAATCTGCCGCCCGAGGAGATGCGCCGGATCCGGGGCAAGCGGATAGGGATGATTTTTCAGGACCCTCTGACAAGCCTTAACCCGCTCTATACAGTTGGAGAGCAACTGATCGAGACGATCAGGACCCATATGCCTCTATCGGCTTCAGGAGCTCGCAAACGGGCAATCGATCTTCTGGCAGAAGTAGGGATTCCCGCAGCCGAACGACGGATCGACAGCTACCCTCACGAATTCTCCGGCGGCATGCGCCAGCGCGTGGTCATTGCGCTTGCTCTTTGCGTAGAGCCAGAACTCATCATCGCTGATGAGCCGACAACGGCCCTTGACGTCTCCGTCCAGGCTCAGATCATCTCACTCTTGAAGAAACTCGGCCGTGAGCGAGGCACGGCGATCATGCTCGTGACGCATGATATGGGTGTAATCGCCGAAACGGCAGATCGAGTAGCTGTAATGTATGCCGGCCGGATTGCCGAGATTGGCCCCGTCCAGGAAGTTGTACGGCAGCCGCTGCATCCCTATGCTCAAGGACTGATGGGTGCCATTCCGTCGCTTCGAGGAGAGGCGCATCGGCTGGCCCAAATTCCCGGCTCGATGCCCAGGCTTTCCGCGATACCGGCCGGCTGTTCGTTCAATCCGCGTTGCCCGTTTGCCTTCGATCGGTGCCGGGTAGAGCGACCTGAAGCTATTACCCGCGGCAAGCACCCTGTTGCCTGTCACCTCTATGATTCTGTTCCTGCCGCAGCCGAGGCCGTCGCGTGACTGAAAAGCCCTATGCCGAAATAAAGGATTTGCGCCGAGTTTTCGACGTGTCGAAGCCTTGGCTCAACCGGCTCCTCGAGGGTGGAGAGCAGCAGTTTCTGAAAGCCGTCGACGGAGTTTCTTTCCAGATCGAGCGGGGAGAGACCTTCGCCCTTGTGGGCGAGTCAGGGTCAGGAAAGTCGACGGTTGCTCGCATGGTCGTTGGCCTCCTTCCTCCGACGGACGGGAGCGTGTTGATCGATGGGGTATCTATGATCGGACGCGCATCGGGCAGTGAGCGGCAGAAATTGCGGCGCCGCATTCAAATGATCTTTCAGGACCCCTATGCCAGCCTCAATCCGCGTTGGCGTGTCTCGGAGATTATCGCGGAGCCGATTCGAGCATTCCGGCTGATTGAGGGTGAGAGTAACATTCGCGCCCGAACTGACGAGTTGTTGTCGTTGGTCGGGCTTCATCCAGCTGACGGAATGAAGTTCCCGCACGAATTCTCTGGAGGACAGCGGCAGCGGATCGCGATTGCGCGGGTTCTTGCGTCCAATGCCGAATTCATTGTCTGCGACGAGCCGACCTCTGCTCTCGATGTCTCAGTGCAAGCACAGATTCTCAATCTTATGCGGGATCTTCAAGATCGCCTGGGGCTCACATATCTTTTCATTAGCCACAACCTTGCTGTCGTAAGGCATATGGCAACGCGTATCGGGGTCATGTATCTGGGGCGGATCGTCGAGATCTCAGGAGGGCATGAACTCTTCGCTCGTCCGCAGCACCCTTACACGCGCATGCTTCTCGATGCAGTGCCCGATATGGACATGTCAGGTCGTCAGCGGACGCCGATAAGTGGTGAGATCCCCAACCCGATCAATCCGCCAAGCGGCTGCACGTTTAATCCGCGCTGCCCCTTTGCCAATGAGAGGTGCCGCCGAGAGGCTCCACCTCTCATCGCCGGTGTCGCATGTCACGCAGTTCATGAAGGGCGCCTCGCTTCCTCGGCGGCCGCTTAAAATATACGATATCTTCGAAAGAATGCCTCTTCGCCTGAAGAAGTGGAGCTTCGCCTGGCAAGCATAACAGAAGAGCAGGCTTGACGAGAAGGCGGCAGTTGGGCCGAGCTACCGCTCGGTATGTCTGAGATTACGCAGCTCGAACTCCCTTCAGGAAAGCTTCCACTTCCTGATTGAGAATGGAAGAGTTTCGCGAGAGCTCGCCTGCGGAAGAAAGAACCTGAGCTGCAGCTGCACCCGACTGCGTCGCAGCATCTTGGATATGGGCGATGTTGCCTGTCACCTCGCGCGTTCCACGAGCAGCCTCGTTGACCGAGCGGGCGATTTCCTGCGTAGCAGCCTGCTGCTCTTCGGCAGCGGCTGCCACAGAGGTCGCTATCTGGTGCATTTCCTCGATCGTATGGCCGATTTCCCGGATCGCCACGACGGCTGCCTGTGTATCCTGCTGAATCCGTGTAATCTGAAGGGATATTTCGTCCGTAGCCTTCGACGTTTGGTTTGCCAATTCCTTGACTTCGGAGGCCACAACAGCAAACCCTTTTCCGGCCTCGCCGGCTCGAGCTGCTTCGATCGTGGCGTTCAGGGCAAGAAGGTTAGTCTGGCTCGCGACGTTGCTGATAAGAGCAATCACGTCACCAATCTTTTGCGCACTGAAGGCTAGCGCCTCGACGCGCTCATTGGTCAGACGCGCCTTTTCCACGGCGGCAGACGCGATATGGGACGACTGCAGGACTTGCGTGCCTATTTCCCCTGCAGATGCAGCCAGCTCCTCCGTTGCGGCGGCAACAGCCTGGACATTGGATGAAGTTTCCTCCGAGGCCTGGGTTACGACACTCGACTGCTGATGGGCTTGGTGAGCCACAGAGGCCATGGACTGCGCTGTCGTTTCCATTTCCCGGGCCGCCGCGGACAAGTGCTGAACAAGACTGCCGATACTGCCCTCGAAGCCATCCGCAAGGTTGACCATCTCAGCGTGCCTCTTCTGGGCAGTCACTTCGTCAGCATGCGCTTGGTTGCGCCTGAGTTCTTCGGCTTCTGACATGGCAGACGAAAAGACGGACATGGCTCGCCAGATCTCGCCGATTTCATCTGCTCTACGCTTCATAGCAGGGAGGCGGAAGTCACCTGAAGCAAGCCTCTGAATGGCATCTGTAACCGCCTGAAGAGGGCGCGAGATCTGCAAGTGCCCCATCGTGGCGCCAATAGCCATGCCACCAATTACTCCGGCCAGGGTCAGGCCAATGAGAAGCGTGAGGCGCCGAGTATAGGTTTCGTGTGCACTGTTGTTAATCGCAGTGAGGCTATCATTGCTTCTCTTGGTGATGTTATCGATGGCTTGTTGAAATGCCTTGCGGTTGGCTCTGTTCCCGTCATTGAATCCCTGCTCCGCCGCAGCCTCCGGAGAGACCTGGGTACCCAATCGAACGGTTTCCGTGCGAAACTTCTTAAATTCGGCGGCGTCTATCTTTAACCGGTCAAAATGGGACTTATCCGTGTCTGGAACGAGAGGAGTCCACTGATCGAGAAGTTTGTCGATGTCTTCCAGAGAGGCAGTAACGCCTTTCGCGTACTGTTGAGCTTCCGTTGTGTCCTTTGCAGCATAGATCCCTCGAGCTTCCATGACGACTGCCGTGACAAGACGGTTTAGACGTTCGCTGTAAAGTGCTCGCGCAGAAGCAGCCTGACTGTCCTCAAGTGCGCCGTTGAAGCCTCGCAGTGTATCGATACCAACTGCCGCAATAGTGGCAGTCACCAAGCTGAGCGCTCCAATGAGAGCAAATATCTTCGTACGGATTTTCATGGTGCTGCCCAAAATGGAATCGGTATCGAGAGCTAACAGAAGGAGTTGTAAATTATACATGAATGAGCGCTTAGGACCGACCGAGTTCATCAGGTGCACCAAGCCTGCGCTTTCGGTAAAGCAAGGTGACGATATGTATCAGAGCTTACTGCATTCATGTGTTGCTTACTAATCAAGTTGCAGCTCCTCTTATTGGGAGATTGGATCAGAAGCAAAAGATGGCTCTGGATACGGATCACGGCTGATACGATATGAACCGGAATTTGAAGCGTGCCATGCAGTCCTTTCTGTATTGAGGGACTTCCAAGCCTTCCTTCGTGAGCAGGAGCAATATGGCGATGTAGCCTCTCTAATCTGGGCACAAGAACACTGCACCGGAATTCTTTTCAGATAGAGGCTTCGGATCTGATTGAGACTGCTCATGTTCCCAGCGACGTATCTTGAGCGAGAGCGACCAATTGCCAGGCATCTGAGTAGTTTAAAAGAAGCCTGAAATTAATTTCGAGTGTTATAGTACTGGTTTAAGAGCGTAGTCTCTATAAGGGACTCCACTGAACTTCTCATAACACATAGGCACAATGCTAGACATAGTATGAACTGTATTATTTCAAATATTAATGAGAATATCTTCTCTCGCTGGCGCAATCGCATATATGCTTTAGGTTTAAGACAGCGTGATAATTAACCTTTTATAGATGGCTCTATCTCTATTGATTGTCCTTGAGGAAGGGCCCTCTCAGAAAGCGCCCTGTCCAAAGACCCGTAAGAGTCTCGTTGCCCACGTATTGAGAAGTCTAGCCCGTGAAACATTGCCTGATTGTCGATGACTCGGCCGTTATTCGTAAGGTCGCGCGACGTATCCTGGAAGACTTGGCGTTCCAAATATCAGAGGCTGAGAACGGCGAGATAGCACTCTCGATGTGTAAGGCGGGTATGCCGGATGTCGTCCTTCTGGACTGGAATATGCCCGTGATGAACGGGTATGAATTTCTAACCCATTTGCGCCAGGCCCCGGGGGGTGAGAAGCCGAAGGTTCTGTTCTGCACGACGGAGAACGACATTGCGCATATCTCGCGTGCTCTGCAGGCCGGAGCTGATGAATATATCATGAAGCCGTTCGACAAGGACATTGTCGCTGCAAAGCTTCAGGAGGTTGGGCTCGTATAGTTTGATCCGTATGGGTCAGCCAACATTCAAATACTAGGCTTTTGATTATGCCGATATCGGTTGCAGCTCAAACAAGTTCTCCTCCAGGGCGGGCGCAGACACGTGTCATGGTCGTCGACGACAGCGCTGTTGTCCGCGGTCTTGTCACACGTTGGCTCACGGAGGTCGGCGATTTCGACGTCGTTACGACAGCCTCCAATGGCCGCCTCGCTCTCGAGGCTCTCGACCGCTACGATCCGGACATCGTTCTCCTCGATCTTGAAATGCCCGAGATGGATGGAGTCGATGCGCTTCCCTTGCTGTTGAAGCGCCGTCCAGGAGTGAAGGTCGTCGTTGTCTCGACGCTCACCCAGCGCAATGCCCAAATTTCTTTGAAATGTCTCTCTCTCGGTGCGGCGGATTACTTGGCCAAGCCAGATGGGCAGCGTCAGACAGCAGCCGCTGACGAATTCCGTAGGGAGCTCATTGAGAAACTCAAAGCACTCGCTTCGCGGAGAAGCAGAGGGGCTTTAGGCGTTGCGGCCGCTGTACCGCAGCAGCCCAAGCTCCCGAGAAAGCTCGCAGGAGCTCGCCCCGAATGTCTCCTGATCGGAGCGTCCACAGGCGGGCCACGCGCAGTAGAGCGGGTTCTCGCCGGTCTTGGCTCTGCTATCAAGCAAGTTCCCATCCTCATCGTCCAGCATATGCCGGCCATGTTCACCAGTGTCTTTGCCGAGCACTTAAAGACGCAAACGGGCGTGCATGCGCGGGAACCTCTGGATGGAGAGCCTGTTCGTCCAGGCGTCGTCTTTGTGGCGCCAGGAGGAAGGCATATGGGCCTCTCGACCGATCGTGGCGGCCCTGTCATCCGTCTTGATGATACCGCGCCTGTTAATTTCTGTCGTCCAGCCGTGGATGTGCTCTTTCGAGATGCTGCTGCGATCTACGGAGGAGCAGCTCTTGCGGTCATACTGACCGGAATGGGATCCGACGGAACGCACGGAGCGCGCCTAGTCGTCAATGCTGGAGGATCCGTCTTTGCTCAGGACGAGAGCACAAGCATTGTCTGGGGCATGCCGGGGAGCGTCGTCAAAGCAGGATTGGCGCAAGACATCCTTCCTCTCGAGGCGATTGGACCTGCGTTGAAAAACTACATCACTGGGCCCTCCTCATGAACGAGCCTGATTTCGAGTATCTCCGAACCTTCTTGAAGGTCCGTTCGGGGCTGGCGCTTCCTCAGGAAAAGCGCTACTTGGTGGAGAGCCGCCTCGCTACCATTTGCAGAAGCTTTGGTGTCGCCGATCTGACCGAATTGGTGAAGGCCATTCGCGGTGGGCGCAATCTCACGCTGGAAAATGCCGTCATTGAAGCAATGACGACGAATGAAACCTTTTTCTTTCGAGACAAAGGCCCCTTTGACCTGTTCAAGGATGTCCTGCTGCCACGCTACTTAAATGCTAGGAGCAATGTCAGGCACCTTCGGATCTGGTGTGCGGCTGCCTCAACAGGTCAGGAGCCCTATTCTCTCGCCATGCTTCTTGAGGAAGCCGCGCCCCGTCTCATTGGCTGGAAAGTCGACATCCTCGCAACGGACATTTCGAATGATGTCCTGGCCAAGGCCAGAGCCGGACTCTACAATCAGTTCGAGGTGCAGCGGGGTCTTCCGATCCAGTTGCTGCTGAAGCACTTTACTCAAGTCGGAGACCAGTGGCAGATTTCATCGAAAATGCGGGCAAAGGTTGATTTTCAGCAACTTAATCTCATCAAGGATTTCAGGCACTTTGGTACCTTCGATATCATCTACTGTCGAAACGTGCTGATCTATTTCGATACTCCGACAAAGGGCGATGTTCTTAAGCGCCTCTCGAATGTGATGGCGCCGGATGGCTCTTTGATCTTAGGAGCCGCCGAGACGGTTCTTGGCCTTACAGATGCTTTCCTGCCTGATGCCACTCATCGGGGGCTTTACGGAAAGAGCATGGCAAAGGTAGAGCAAAAGCCGTTGTCTCCTGTGCTCGCCATGTCCCGCTAGGCAGAATGCCATTGTCTCGGCTTAAGGAGTGACGTCCCCGTCGACGACAGGGGACGTCGCCGCGCGAATTGCAGGCCGGCGGATGCGCTGCTCAACTGTTTGCGGATGTTGACCCGCTTGCCTGGCCTTGCTCCTTGCCCTCCATGGAAGCGCCCGTGTTTCCCGATTGCTGATCCTCGGAAGAAGCACCGAGGAGAGCCATGAGATTCTCCTCGGGAAGTGGCCTTGAGAACAGATAGCCTTGCAGTTCGTCGCACCCCATCTGAATAAGGAGCCGGCTCTGCTCCTCGGTTTCCACACCCTCGGCGACTACCGTCAGCTTCAGGGTTCGGCCTAAAGCGACAATGGCAGAGATGATCGTCGATGAGCCAAGATTGGATGCATGGCCCAGATGCTGAACAAATGAGCGGTCGATTTTGAGCTTATCGATTTCGAAACGATGAAGGTAGCTCAAGCTGGAATATCCGGTTCCAAAATCATCTAAGGCTATTCTGAAGCCAAAACCTCGTAAGGCCTTTAATGTGCTCCTAGCCAGCGGGTCATCTTCAAGAAGAGAGCTTTCGGTGATCTCGAGTTCGATTTGGCGTGGATCAGCCTGGCACTCTCGGACAATCCTGATCACGTTCTCGGCAAAACCTTGAATGCGGAGTTGGATTGGAGACAGGTTGACGGCAACAAAGAGGTTGGGCCAGTGCCGTGCCATGGAGCAGGCACGGCGGAGAACCCATTTGCCCAGAGGAGCGATGAGCCCGGTTTCCTCCGCAATAGGAATGAACTGACCGGGAGAGATAAGACCCATCGCCGGATGCTGCCAGCGCACAAGCGCCTCCAGGCCGATAATCGATTGATCGTGGCTTGAGACCAGTGGTTGATAGAAGACCCTCAGTCCATTCTCCGATAGCAGTGCCGTACGGAGCTCGTCCTCGATCTTGCTGCGGAACTGAACGGTCTCATCCAGAGATAGGTCGAAGAAGCGGAAACAATCGAAGTCCTGCTCCTTCGCGCTATAGAGCGCGATATTGGCCTTGCGCATAAGATCGGCACGATCAGCATTGGCTTCCGACGCCAGCACGGCGCCGATGCTTATGCCTACGAAGACTTGGTTGCCGAGGATCTCGAAGGGATGCTTCATGGTCCTCATGATGCGCTCGCACAAGGCCTCGATATCAGGCTTTCCGTGGATTCCAGTCTGAAGAATCGCAAACTCATCGCCTCCTACGCGAGCGACCGTGTCCGTGGATCGCAGGAGGCCTGATAATCTGCCGGCGACATCGCGGATCAGGATGTCACCTGCCAAAGGACCTAACGTATCATTCACCTGCTTGAAGCGTTCGAGATCAAGCATCAGCACGGACATGCTACCGCTGGGGCCCTGTTGGGCGATGGCCTGATCGAGACGCTCGGCAAACAGAGTGCGATTGGGGAGACCCGTGAGGCCGTCGTGAGAGGCGAGATGCTGCGCATAGATCTGGCTTGCCTGAAGCTCGAATACGGAACGCTGGAGAGAGCGCGCAAGCAATCCCATGACAGCGACCACGATACCTATGACGAGGGTGGCGATTGGCCCAAGGACACGCAGAATTCGTGTTCCCGGAAGCTCGGGCTCCCACATGAAGTAGCCGATGTGCTCACCTCGATCATTTCGAAGCGGCAAGGCTACTTCGCTCGCGGAGGTTGAGGCTGCTTGTGTGAAGCGCGGCCTGTCGATCAGGCTGCCCTGCGCAAGATTGGCCAGAAAATTCTCATCCAGAAAGTGGACGCCAATTATGATGAATTCGCTGCCTGGTTCCTGCGTCACAGCCGATGTCAGCGGCACGAACCTGGCGGCGCGCGCAGCAGCAGGCCGCCCGTCAACCGCAACCAAGCGGGCGGGGCGCACCTCCTTCGCAAAGAACGGCGTAACCGTTTCGTGCTCTTGAGGTTGGCTGGGCTTACTATTTCTGGCCTCATCGATCAGGATCGATAGATCCTGCTGCACTTCCAGGAATGTAAGGGCCGGGGCGCGAGCGCCCTCTAGCATGGCATAGACGGGCTCATTGCGATCATTCAGGATATACACCTGATTGCGGCCGAACATCTTATAGAGCCAAATCCCGATTTCATCATCGACCCAGTTCCAATCTGGGGCGGGCTTTTGAAACTCTTCGACAGCTCGATCCCATGCCGCAATGGTCTGCTGTTGCCTTGCAAGCTCCTTCAGACTCGTATTGATCGCATGACGCGCTGCCCGGACTTGTCGTTGAACCGAGACCTCGTTACTCTGACGTGCCGTCCAGAAAAGGCCGAAAACGGTCAGGCTAATGGCCAACAATACAGTCACTCCGACCGGGAGCAGGATCTGGGCTGAAAGCCGCCTAGTTGAAAGTATGGTCTGAGAAAGCGAACGGAACACGTAGACTCACCAACATTCTTCTTTCCGGGCTAGTTCCCGGACATAACTTGGTATTCCCATCATGGCTTGGCAGTGCCGCCTGTGCCGTTGTACTCGCCTCGCGAGTTGTTGTGCGATATTCCTGCTGTTCTCCAAGCTTGACAATACTCAATGCCCCTCAGAGTAACCGCAGTTAGAGCAAACATTCGACATCAAAATATGAGTTTATATAGGAGCTGCCTCAAGCAACATAGACAACTCCCATTCAACTGGGAAATGTCTTGGACGGTATCTGTCGGGGTGATGCCTCTTCCATCGGATAACGCTTATCATGAGCGTGCTTGAGACTCCTAAATATGTTTGTCGCTATCCTTCGCTGAATGTATGAGGTTTCAGCCTTTCTTGTATTTTGGAGGGATCTGCGGCCGCGGTTTGTCGATGTTATGCGACCTGGCATCGAAGTTGGCAATTATTGTATGGAATTCGAGCTCACTAATTCGTGGCTCATGAAATTTCTACGGGAAAATACCTACAGGATCATCGAGTATCGAGTAAATTCCAGAACCGCCTAACGATCGGACGCTCATTCGCAAGGAAACGGTAGAGGCGGATGTCGACGCTTAGATCCCAGGATGGATCTCCGGCTCGGACAACGCGGCCCGCCGCAAGGTCGTCTACGAGAATACTCTCTGGAATCCACGCAAGGCCGGAGCCGACAAGAACCATTGCCTTCAAGCCCTCAGACATAGTGTTCTCATACACTTGAATGCGCTCTAGGGAGCGATGTTCGAATAGGCTTGTCAGTGCGTGACCAAAGAATGCCCCGGGGCCATAAGCCAGATAGCGAACCGGTTTGCCGGATTCATTGATCGGGTGGAGAGGGTGGCCTTCAGCATCGGGTGCCGAGACGGGGATGATATTCTCCCGGCCCAAGGTCCGATACATAAAGCGCGTCTCATCGATCATGATCGGGACATCGGGATGGGCATAGATAAGGAGGAAGTCGCTCTCCCCCTCGATGAGCGAGTTCACGAAGCCTTCCATGCTGCTGTTGTCGGCACTTAAACGGGTCGAGAGTGCGCCAAACCGTGGCTCAAGGCTTCTAAGCCAGCGTGGGAAGAATGTAATCGACAGGGTATGGAGGGCAGCAAAGCTCAAGGTATTGGCTCTGATGCCCTGACTTTCCCGGATTTCATTGCGGCTTCGGTAGAGGCTAGCTACGGCCTCCTGCGCCACAGGAAGGAAGTCCTGCCCCGCCTGAGTGAGATGTGCCGGATATGTGGCGCGATCGACAAGAGGCACACCAAGCCAGGTTTCAAGCTGCTTGATGCGGCGGCTGAAGGCGGATTGTGTGACATGACGCTCTTCAGCCGATCGCGAGAAGCTCAAGGTATTTGCAAGACTGATGAAATCCTCAAGCCACTTGATTTCCATGCCGGACTCCGAGTGCGGATCATGCGTGCCTTCGTTCTAGCGAACACGGACATCGGTAACGGATGCGTCTCGATGACGGGCAGCACACTATCCAAGTCACCTTGGCTTGCAAACTTCGACTACGTGTATATGTACGAAATAACGTGTAGATATCCTGCAAAATATAGGAAACGCTCTCATGTGGATCAGGGCACGAGGCAGATGCAGTAGATGGGTTCTAATGCTGGATCAATGACGTCATGGACTCACCAGTCCTCAGGTCGCGCGCTCGAACTGGACCAAGCGGCTTCGGTTCAGGAAAAGCCCGACACGGTCCCCGTTGAAGACAAGACTGGAACGCTTCGTCCACGGTCCGTCCTTACCGTCCATGAGAAGCCGTTTGCCACCGAGTGGCAGGAGAGGTGCGCTCGTTCGCGCAGGGCCGATGCCCATATCGAGCTTGTCATCCTGAATCGTGAAATCCGCATGGTAGGCCGGGCACACCCAACGGCCTTGGACCTCCGATAGACAGTCATCCGGGCGAACGGGAACGAAACGGCGCGCCGCATGGCCGACTTCGCCCTCAATGGCATCACCCGTCCAGCGCAGGCGCATGGGCATATGAGCCGAAAGCGAAACGGACCATCCATCCTCGCCTTGATAAAGAGTCTCTCCGGCACCGAGAAAGATTGCGACGCCATCTTTCATCTCGAGCCAGAAGGGGCCTTCCTCCGTCGCGTAGAGGCCATCCGGGATAGAGGTGCTACGCGAGGGCAGGTTCTCCCCAAGCAGAGACGCCATTACTTGCAGAGTCAGCCCCGACGGCGCGGTGTCCTCGCGATTGGATACTAGGACGACGCCAACATGGCGGTGAGGGTCAAGAAGGAAGTAGTTCTTATAGCCGGCATGCGAGCCACCATGGCCGACGAGGTGATTGGCGCCGATTTGGGACCAAGCGAGCCCAAGCCCGTAGCGGGTCGGCCGTCCATCTGCGAGAAACCGCGGCGCAGAGAGCCGCTCCAACCAACCTGCACCTGGGCCACGATTACTCAGAAGCGCCTGCAGCCAAACCGCCAGATCGCGCGCACTTCCCGTCAGGCTGCCGGAGGCCGAGAGATGCAGGCCGGCAGTCCCGAGCTGCCAGCCCTGTTCGGATCGCCAGTACCCAGGCACCAGGCCGGGCACGGGGTCGAACCATAGTTCAGGGGCACGAAGAGCGATCCCGAGAGGGTGGGAGATCCTCTCCTGGACCAGTTCATCAAAGAGCAGCCCCTTGTCCTTTAGTGCAGCCTCGACGAGACGATAGCCGGTATTGGAGTAGGAGATCTCATGCCCGGCCGGGAAGTTCACATTCCCCAGGCTATAGAGAAAGTCGAGAATCGGCTGTGCTTCCGTTGCTGTATGAACGGACAGGCCCAGCAGGGACAGTGTATCGCGGACATCCGGTAGACCGCCTGTCATATCAAGAGCCCGGCCGACAGTGACATCGGCCATAGGGCTGCGCAATCCCGGCAAATGGGATCCCAAGCGATCTTCGAGAGCGATCCCGCTCTCATGGCTTAAAGCCATGGCGGCAAAGATATGCTTGGTAATCGATGCGTAGCGGACGATGCTGCTACTAGAGAACGGAGCGCCTGTTGCCAGGCTTTCCAGGCCGCCACAGGCCTCAATCCTGATATCGTTTTCGTCGAAGAGCACGATTGCGCCACCGGGGCCTCCCTCACGCGTCCATACGTCGGTTGTGCGCGCGGCAGTTTCCGCAGCCGAAGACCAGTGCAACTCGGTCGAAGCAACAGACATGGTCAGTTCCTGAGCTGAAAGAGATGGAAGGCTCATGCAGATGACGGGATCAGGCAGCTTCTTCGAGATCGACGCTGAGCGCGCGCAGCTGCGCCGTATGGGGGTGACGGATCCTGCCAGCGCGCAGGTCATCGGCGCCTAGCTGCTCCACCATCTCGCCGCCGATCATGACCCCGATCCGGGGGCACAGATGTGCGACGACCGCGAGATTGTGGCTGACAAGGACATAAGTCAGATGCCGTCTCTCTCGCAGGTCGGCGAGGAGGTTCAGGATTTCCGCCTGGACAGAGACATCAAGTGCGCTGGTCGGCTCGTCGAGGAGGAGAACTTCCGGCTCCGCGATCAGTGCTCGCGCGATCGCAACACGCTGGCGCTGTCCGCCGGAGAGTTGGTGCGGGTAGCGGAAGCGTACCGTGCCCGGCAATGCAACCTCGGTCAGAATCGTATCGATGCGCTGGTCGATGTCGCCGATTCCGTGCACCAGGAGAGGTTCGCTCAGAATGCGATCAATGGTCTGGCGAGGGTGCAGGGAACCGTAAGGATCCTGAAACACCATCTGGGTTTTTCGGTAGAATGATTTATCGCGGCGCGGTCGCATGGCCTTCCCGTCGATCGCGATGCGCCCGGACCATTCGGAGTTTAACCCGGAAATGGCGCGAAGAACGGTTGACTTGCCCGAACCGCTCTCTCCGACGATCCCGAAGCTACCTCCGGCCTCGACCTGAAACGAGACCCCCTTGACCACCTCGTTGCTGCCGAAGCGAACGCGCAGCTGTTCAACATCGATCATGATTGAAGCCATGCAGCGTCACGGCTCAGAACCGGCAGACGCGATTTGGGATGGGTGAGGGACGGCAGGCAGTTGAGCAGGCCGCGCGTATAGGGATGCTTGGCCTGGCTGAGGCTGCCAGCCGTGAGTTCCTCGATGATCCGTCCCGTATACATGACCGCAACGCGGTCGCAGAAATGCGAAACGAGGGGGAGATCGTGGCTGATGAGGATCAGCCCCATGCCGCGACGAGACACGAGATCCTCCATGAGACGCAGGATCTCCGCTTGAACGGTCGCATCCAGGGCACTTGTCGGCTCGTCGGCGATCAGCAGCGACGGATCAGGTGCCAGCATCATGGCGATCATGACGCGTTGGCCCATACCTCCCGATACCTCGTGGGGGTAGAGATCATAGACGCGGCGCGGCTCCCGGATCCGCACTTGGTCGAGAAGGTCGATGGCAGCTTCCATGACCTCCTTGCGCCCGCCGCCTTTATGAGCCCGCCAAGCTTCTGCCACCTGCCGGCCGATGGTCATGACCGGGTTGAGCGAGTATTTCGGATCCTGAAGGATGAAGCCAGCTCGCTTGCCGCGAATGCGGCGCATAGTGCGCTCGTCGGCATTGAGGATATCCATGCCGTCGAAGGAGAGGCGGTCCGCCGAGATGGTTGCACTCTGTGGAAGCAGGCGCATCAAGGCGCGTGCAGTGAGCGACTTGCCAGAGCCACTCTCTCCCACGATTCCGAGCTTCTCGGTGCCGAGGGAGAGGGAGATACCGCGCACGGCCTCAAAGATGCCCGTTCGAGTCTTGAAGGACACTCGGAGATTTTTGATATCGACCAGCATCATCGTTGCTTCGGATCGAGGACGTCGCGCAGGCCGTCCCCCAGGAAGTTGAAGGCGAGCGAGGCCAGGAAGATGGCGAGCCCTGGAATGGTCGGAACCCACCATTGTTCGAAGATGAAGCGCTTGGTGGTCGCAATCATCGCTCCCCATTCGGGCGAAGGCGGCTGCGCACCCATGCCGAGAAAGCCGAGGCTCGCGGCCGTGATGATGATGGAGCTCATATCCAGCGTAATACGCACGATGAGGCTCGGAACGCACAGAGGGGCCACGTGCCGGAGCACAATCCGCCCGGCGGGGGCACCCGTCAGGCGGCAGGCGGCGATGAAATCGCTGTTGCGTACGGTCAGGGTTTCGGCGCGGGCAAGGCGCGCATAGGGGGGCCAGGCCGTCAGTGCGATGGCCAGGATGGCGCTCTCCACGCCGGGCTTCAGGGCCGCCACGAAGGCCAGGGCCAGGATGAGGCGAGGAAAGGCCAGGAAGATGTCCGTCACGCGCATCAGGGTGCGGTCGACAACGCCACCTGCATAGCCGGCGATGCACCCAATGGCGAGGCCCAGCGGTGCCACCAGGACCACCACGGCAATCACCATGCCGAGCGTCACCCGACCACCATAGAGGATACGGGAGTAGATGTCGCGGCCGAGCTCGTCCGTGCCCAGCCAATGCGCCGCTGAGGGGCGGGCGAGGCGATTCGCCAGATCCTGCGCGCCGGGATCGTGCGTCGCAAGGAATGGCGCTGCCAGAGACAGGACAACGAAGGCGACGATGATCGTGAGGCCGATCATCGCCAGTGGATTCGACCGGAGGTCGAGCCATGCGCGATATCGGCGGCCCCAGGCGGCCTGAGTTCGGGAAGCTGGCGTTTCCGCCAGCAGCCATTCGCGGGAAAGGACTGTGTTCATCTGACGCGCGGATCCAGCTGCCGATAGAGGGCATCTGCCAGAAGGTTAAGGCCGACATAAACCAGACCGACCAGCAGAGTTGCGCCGATCACCGGATTCATGTCGGCGTTCATAAGGGAAACTGTGAGGTACTGCCCGAGGCCGGGCCAGCTGAAGACCGTCTCGGTGACGACTGCGCCCTCCAGCAGGCCCGCATAGGTCAGGGCCAGCACGGTGACAAGCTGTACACCCACATTCGGAAAGGCATGACGCCAGATCACAGTCGAAGGCGAAAGGCCCTTCGCCCGTGCCGTGATGACATATTCGCCATGAAGAGCATCCAGCATGAAAGCGCGCGTCATGCGCGTGATGTACGCCATGCTGAAATAGGCCAGGATGCAGACGGGCTGCACCATATGGGCCAGAGCATCCCAGAACGCATCCCAATCCCCGGCAATCAGCGCATCGATCGTCAGAAGGCCGGTCACATGGGGGACCATATCCTGAAAGACGATATCCTGTCGCCCGGGACCCGGTGCGATCCCGAGAACTGCATAGAAAACAAGGAGCGAGATCAGGGCCAAGACGAAGACGGGAACCGAGTGGCCGGCAAGGCAGACGACCCGGATCGTCTGATCGATCCAGGTGCCTTGCCGGACTGCGGCCCAGACTCCCAGAGGGATTCCGATCAAGGCCGCGACAATGATCGCCGCCGTCGCAAGTTCCAGGGTCGCTGGAAAATAGCGGGCAATGTCGCTGGTGACAGGGTTGTTCGTGAGGATCGACCGCCCCAGGTCTCCGTGCAGCAATTGCCCTAAGAAATAAAGGAATTGCTGCAGGAGAGGCTGATCCAGACCCATCTCCTGACGAACTCTTTCGACAACCTCCTGAGGCGCGTTGTCACCGACCGCGGCGAGGACCGGGTCGATAGGCATGACGCGTCCGATCAGGAAGGTGACGATGACGAGCCCGATCAGGGTAAGAGAAACGCTGGCGAGAAGACCCGCCAGCGCGCCAAGTCGCTTTTTCACGCCTTGCTGGCTCCCGCATAGGAGTGAGTGTCGGAGAGCGTGCCTAGGCGCACTCCCGAGACGTTCTTGCGGCAGGCGGCTGTCGTAACGGCCTGCATCATGATCGCGAAGGGGCTGTTGGCCATGTGATCGCGCTGAAGCTTCTCGTAGAGGGCGATACGCTTGGCGGGGTCGCGTTCCTTGAGGGCTTCAACGGAGCGTTCCGACATCTGCTTGTCCTGCCATGACGAGCGCCAGGCAAGTGTACGGTTGCGGGCATCGTCGCCGTTGTCCGTGTTGACGCAGAAGGCCTCTACGTTGGTGTTTGGGTCGAAGTAGTCGGACCCCCATGCGGTCAGGATGAGCTCGTGCTGGCGAGCGCGCATCTTGGTCAGGACCTGGCGGTTCTCCGAGGCCATCAGCTTTACGCGAATGCCAATCTCGGCAAGATTCGCCTGGATGGTCTGGGCGATGTCCGGATAGGGCTGGGCGGAGTAGTGGTCCATGGTCACGTCGAAGCCGTCAGCCAGCCCGGCCTCCGCCATTAGCGCCTTCGCTTTCGCCAGATCCTTCTGGTAAGGCTTGTCGTCGATGGCACCGGGGAAGCCTCCCGGCACCATGCTCTGGTGCACAGTGTGCGTCAGGGGCACGATATTCTTCTGGATACCCTGATAGTCGAGGGCCCACTTGATAGCCTGCCAAACCTGCGGCTTTGCGAGATTGGGACTCTTCTGGTTCATGGAGATGACCATGAGGGAGGCCACGCCCTTCCGGACCAAGTTGTAGTTGGCGTCACCCTGAAGCGTACGGAGCTGCTCGGTCGTCAGATTGCGCGCGACGTCTGCATCGCCCTTCTGGAGCATCAGAAGCTGTGCAGACGGATCGACGATGTGCCGGAGAATAATCCGCTTGATGTTGCCTTTCTGGCGGGCAGGATTGGCGTCAAGCATGATGCTCTCGCTAGGCTTCCAGGAGCGAAGCACCCACTCGCCAGATCCTGCCGTATTTTGGCGTAGCCAGCCGTTGCCGAGATCGTCGCCCTGCGCCTTCTCGAGCGCCACCTTCTTCTCGACGACGCTGCCCACATTGGCGGAGAGGCAGTAGAGCAGGAAGGACGGCGAGGTCGGCTCTTCCAGGGTCAGCACCAAGGTGTTGGCATCGCTCGCCTTAATGCGCTCAGCCACATTGTCCTTCGTGAAGCCAAACTGATTGATGATGAAGGCCGGACCCTTGTTCATGATCACAGCCCGCTGCAGCGAGAAGGCCGCATCCTCGGCCGTCACAGGCTGACCGCTTGCGAACTTAGCGTCCTTGCGCAGCCGGAAGGTGATTGACTTGCCATCGGCGCCCGGTTCCCAGGACTCAGCCAGATCACCAATGATCTCGGAGGGTTTGTCGAGACTGGGCTTGACCAGCTTCTGGTAGCAGTTGCTGCTGATTTCACTCCCTACGGCCTCGAAGCTCTCGTGAGGGTCGAGGCTGGTCATGTTGTCGAGTTGCTGCACCACGACGAGGATGTCCTTCGGCGTGTCCGCGAAGGCTGCAGACAGGGCCGAGTAGCTGAAGAATGACGCGGCTGTGGAGCCTGCGAGAAATGTGCGCCGATTAAGCATCCCTATCATCACCTCTGTTCAGGAAGAACGGGCCCTTTGCCCTTGTTGTCAGCGGAAGCAACCTCTTGCTCCGATGAATGGCCTTCTCATCTGTATGCTTAGTTCGGACGTCCTTGGAACCGCGTCTCTATGTCTCGCTTGAAACCGTGAGGTTCTGGCGAGAGATCCGCGATTCAGGCTCGTCCGCCTGAGCGGAGGAACGTACACGGGGCGACTTTTGCCTGACAAATTCGGAAAATGGCATCCCTTATGCATGGGATGCATCAAAGCCACCCCGTAGGCCTTATGCAAGTCGGGTATGATTTCCGTCGGAATTTGAATTAGCCGAACCGTCCGACAGAAATCTACACGGGATGTTCCTGAGGCAGGATGCCTCGATCTACTTGTTGGAATCCCATGGCGGCTGAAACTCTCGTCCCGGTCTTCGACGGGCATAACGATGTACTGCTACGTCTCTGGCAGACGGGCGATAAATCGCCAGAAACTTTCTTTCTGAACGGAGGAAGGTCCGGTCATCTGGACCTTCCCCGCGCACGGGCAGGGGGCTTCGCCGGTGGTCTTTTCGCTGTCTTCATTCCGTCTTCGGCCAACGGTGTGGGAAGCCATGGAAAGCCCGAGGCCTTGCCGCCGGCCCTTGAGGAGGCGCAGACCGCGACCGTTGAATTGGTATCGCTTCTGGTTCGGATGGAGCGTACATCCGAAGGACTGCTGAGGGTCTGCCGCAGCGGCCATGATATTCGTGCCGCCATGGCGAGTGGTGCGTTGGCGGCCGTGCTCCATGTGGAGGGCGCCGAGATGATCGACCCCGATCTGAGGATGCTCGATGTGCTCCATCAGGCGGGACTGCGTTCCATAGGGCCTGTCTGGAGCCGACCGAATATTTTTGGCTATGGTGTTCCGTTTCGCTTCCCCTCGACGGCCGATATCGGGCCCGGCCTGACCGATAGGGGGCGCGAGCTGGTGAAGGCGTGTAACCGCCTGAGAATCATGATCGATCTGTCGCACCTCAATGAGCAGGGATTCTGGGATGTCGCCGGCCTCTCGAATGCCCCTCTCGTGGCGAGCCATTCCAATGTCCATGCCCTCTCGCCGCATTCGCGCAATCTGACCGATCGCCAGCTAGACGCGATCCGGGACTCGGATGGCTTGGTCGGTGTGAATTTCGGTACGATGTTCATCCGTGCCGATGGTCGCAAGGACTCGGATACGAAACTCGACGAACTCGTACGTCATATTGATTATCTCGTCGACCGGATCGGGATTGACCGGGTCGGTCTCGGATCCGACTTCGACGGGACCACGGTTCCGCAGGAGCTCGGCGATGCCAGCCATCTGCCGGCGCTCGTCGAGTGCTTGAGGACCAAGGGATACGATGACGAAGCTGTACGAAAGGTCTGCCACGAGAACTGGATCGGCGTCCTTGAAAGGACCTGGGGCGCGTAAGCTACGGTCTTAATTAATAGGAGCATCCGGCGGCCGCGAGCAGCTCCAGCGCTATATCCGACTGATGTACCGTATTGGCCCCTCGGTCGGGCGCGGCCCAATAGGGCGATCTGCCTCATTGATCGCCCTATTCGCAAAAAGGCCCGAGGTGCCGCCGCGATCCGGCGCAGAAGGGCAGGAGCGTGCACCGTGCTTGGTAGAAGTACGTCTTCCCAGGTTTCCCAAGAAATTTAAGTCACCTTGGCTTGAGCCGACAGAATTCTTGAGCCTTAGGCTCGCCCTCCGGTAGGAGACGAGCCTCGGCTTTCTGGCGTGCAGGCGGGTAGGATTTCTGAAGATCCACCCTGCTCTAGGGTCAGCCTCAGGCAAGATTGCTGGCTTACCCAGACCTTCAAGATACCCGTATCGGAGGTCTCAGTGGGGGATATCTATCTTTTCGATGTCGCCTCGAGACAGGCGCAATGGCTTGCGGTTCGGCAGGCGACGATCTCGAGCAACATCGCAAATGCAAACACTCCAGGCTTTAAAGCCAAAGATGTCGAACCGTTCTCAAAGGTTTTCGACCAGACCCACCTGACGATGGCTGCAACCGACAAGGCCCATCTCGGGTTCGATGCGACGCATACAAAGCCATCGAAGGTCAAGAAATCCGATAGCTGGGATGTGATGCATTCCGGGAATTCTGTGAGCGTTGAGCAAGAGATGATGAAAGCCGGCGAGGTTAACCGGCAGTACTCGCTAAATACAAGTATCGTGAAAGCATTTCATAGAATGATTCTGTCCAGCACGAGGTCGGGCCAATGATCGATCCTCTGCAGGCCTCATCGCGGCTAGCAGGAGCTGGCCTCGAAGCGCAGTCCATGCGGCTTCGCATCGTCTCCGAGAATATTGCTAATGCCCAGTCGACTGGGAAGACCGCGGGATCCGACCCATATGCCCGCAAGACGATCACTTTCAGAAGCGAGCTCGATCGCGCTCTCGATACGGCGTCCGTGAAGGTTAAGGAAATTGGTGTCGATCAGGCACCCTTCCGGGTGGAGTATGATCCAGGCAATCCTGCTGCGGACGAAAATGGCTACGTGAAAATGCCAAACGTAAACATGCTCGTTGAGATGGCCGACATGCGAGAAGCCAATCGGTCCTACGAGGCCAACCTTCAGATGATGAAGCAGACACGCTCCATGATCTCGAGCCTAATCGATCTCCTCAGAGGTGCATGATGCTCGAAGCCATTTCCTCCATCACTTCGGCTGTCGATAAAGCGAATGCTTTGTCTTCGGCGCGTGCTGTCCAGACGACGAGGTTAGGCCCGGCTGCTTCGCCTCAGAGCGTGGATTTCGGCGACATCATGGTGCAGGTTGCCGCAAACGCTGCTCAGACCTTGCGTGCCGGGGAATCAGCGGCGATTGCAGGCATTCAGGGGAAGGCCTCTGTCCAGCAGGTCGTTGAGGCGGTCATGTCGGCTGAACAAGCTCTGCAGACGGCCATTGCGATCAGGGACAAGGTTGTCGCGGCCTATCAAGAAATCTCGCGTATGGCGATCTGAGGAAGTAGCTATGAGAGCGCTCGCAATTGCTGCAACCGGGATGAATGCCCAGCAGCTCAACGTCGAAGTCATCGCCAATAATATTTCGAATGTAAACACGACGGCCTTCAAAGGGGCGCGTGCGGAGTTCACCGATCTGCTCTACCAGGCGGAACGGCTTCAAGGCATTCCCAATCAGGGCGGCGAAACACCTCTTCCAGAAGGTGCCATGCTGGGTCTCGGCGTGAGGACAGCGGCAATTCGTAACCTGCATCGTCAAGGGCCCTTGACGAACACGACGAACCAACTTGACGTCGCCCTGAATGGCCGCGGCTGGTTTCAAGTACAGGGGCCGAACGGCGAGGTCATTTATACGCGTGCTGGTTCCTTCAATAAGAGCGATACCGGCGCCGTTGTTACGCTTGAGGGATACGCTCTCCCGGGTATCAATCCTGTTCCTCAGAACACGACCGACATCTCGATCAATCAGGATGGGCGCGTTTTCGCTAAAGTCAGCGGAGAAGTCGATCCGGTAGAGCTTGGACGGATCCAGTTGGCCAACTTTGCGAACGATTCCGGCCTGGAACCGATCGGAAGTAATTATTATCGCGAAACGCCTGCTTCGGGTGCGGCCGTTGCTGGATTCCCGAACGATGAAGGCTTCGGAAGCGTACATCAGGGCTACCTGGAGAGCTCAAACGTCGACCCGGTAAAGGAAATTACGAACCTTATTTCGGCTCAGCGGGCTTATGAAATGAACTCTAAGGTCATACAAGCGGCTGATGACATGGCAGGCACCGTCTCCAAGGGCATCCGCTAAACAGGCGTATCGACAGCGATGGAGCGAGTGATGAAGAATTCTTTGTTGGTCATGATGGTTGCCGCCCTTGTCGCTGGCGTCGCTTCTCATGCGAATGCGGAGAACATCATTCTACCCGTTCCGGCTATGACGATTTATCCTGGAGATACGATCAAAGAGTCGATGCTCAAGGAAAGAAGCTTTCTCTCAACGTTTCGTGCACGTGCGGCAGTGATCGAGTCGCCCGTCCAGCTTATCGGAAAAGTTGCGCGACGGACGTTGCTTCCTGGAGAAGCTATTCCGGCGAATGCTGTCGACGATGCTCAATTGGTGACACGTGGCGTGACGACCCAGATCATCTTCCAAGAGGAGGGTTTGACGATCTCTGCCATGGGAGCGCCTCTGCAATCCGGCAGCTTGGGAGAGCAGATCCGCGTCCGCAACGTCGATACCGGAAGGATTATCCTCGGTGTCGTCCAAGCAGACGGAACAGTTCGTATCGGTGGGCGCTAATGAAACGCCTGGCCATTTTACTCATCGCCCTGCTGGCTTCCGGCTTCGCGCAAGCGTCAACGCGCATCAAGGATATCGCCTCCGTTCAAGGTGTCCGTGACAATCAACTGGTCGGCTATGGCCTTGTCATGGGGCTTCAGGGAACGGGCGATACCCTCAGAAACTCCCAGTTCACCGAGCAGTCCCTCCAGTCGATGCTCGACCGGATGGGGGTGAATGTTCGTGACATGCCTTTGCGAACCAGGAACGTGGCCGCTGTTGCCGTGACGGCAGATCTGCCTCCCTTCATCGGCACGGGGTCTCGGATCGACGTCACTGTTACGTCCCTCGGTGATGCAACATCACTAAAGGGCGGGACGTTGATGCTAACCTCCCTGATGGGCGGTGATGGGCAGGTTTATGCTGTTGCACAAGGGCCTGTTGCCGTTTCCGGGTTCAACGCGACCGGGCAGGCAGAGAGCTTGACACAGGGAGTCGCGACAGCCGGGCGGATCCCGAACGGCGCCCTCATCGAGAGGGAAGTACCTGGAGCCATGAGGGAGATGTCCACTCTGGTCTTGGAGTTGAAGAATCCTGATTACAAAACGGCGACCTTGATCACCGACGCGATTAATGCGTATGCCTTGGGGCGATACGGGAAGCGTGTCGCAACACCACGCGACTTCCGGACGATCGCTCTGAATAAGCCACGCGACATTGGAACGACGCGATTTATCGCCGAACTGGGCGACCTTCGTGTGCAGCCCGATACGCCGGCTCGCGTCGTGGTCGACCAGAGGACCGGAACGGTTGTCATCGGCAAGAACGTTCAAATTTCGACGGTCGCGATGACGCATGGGAATTTGACGGTGAGGGTGACCGAGACACCTCTTGTCTCCCAGCCGGAGCCGTTCTCCAATGGGCGCACGACCGTTGTTCCCCGGACGCAGATTACAGCCAGTGAGCCTGATGCTCACCTTGCGGTGATCGGAGGCTCGGATCTCCAGACACTTGTCAAAGGCTTGAACCAGATCGGCCTCAAGCCGACGGATATCATCGCTATCCTGCAGGCGGTGAAGACCGCGGGTGCTCTGCAGGCAGATCTGATCGTGCAATGACGCTGTCCGAGCCCATCTGTCTGCGCATTGCCCTCGCGGGACAAACGATGATTGATCCCGGGAATAAGGATCATGGCTTCATGAGGATTATCTCGCTCCCACTTCGGCTCCTTCTCATCTCCGGCCTCATTCTAGGATCTCAGGGAACCGGGATCGCTCAAGAAAAGCCGCAGCAGACTGCAAATGGCATGCCGCAGAAGGCAGCAGAGGCCCCGAAGGAGCCGAAGCAGAGCCTGTATTGCGCCAATATTGCGGATGCTGCTGCAGATGCCCGTTATGCTTGGCAGAAGGAAACGTTGACCGCTCTCGAGAAGGAAATCGAAGGTCGGATCAAGATCCTTGAGGAAAAAAGAGCTGAGTACGAGGACTGGTTGCGCAAGCGAAACGAATTCCTGGCGAAGGCGGATGAAACGGTTGTGGCAATCTATACCAGAATGCGCCCGGACGCTGCTGCACTTCAGCTTGCCAATATGCAGGACGAGGCGGCTGCCGCCATTCTGGCAAAGCTGAATCCCAGAAATGCCAGTGCAGTTCTTAACGAAATGGAACCTGCCCGTGCGGCTCAGCTGACCGGCGTTCTGACCGATGCGGCCAAGCGGTCGCAGGAGAGTGAAAAGTCATGATGAGATATCTCCCGCTCTCCATCATCGTGCTCTCTTTGGGGGCTTGTGCGTCAAGCGAGCTCGGGCGTGAGCCGCCCATGACGCCCGTCGGCTATGGCCTCACCGTTGCAAGGGAGCCGGTGCCGACCGTGTTCGGAGCGGCTGCCAGGACTTCTCACTATTCTCTCTGGACACAGAATAGCGCGGATCTTTTCCAGGATCCTCGGGCAAAGAAAGTGGGCGACGTTATTACCGTCAGCATTCAGATCAACGACAAGGCTCAATTCGATAATGCGAGCGACCGGTCTCGCAACTCCAAGATTAACCTTGGCTTTGGCGCCAAGTATGGGTTCAATGGGAATACGGGCGACTACTCCGGGAGCGGCGATATTCGCTCCGGCTCGTCGACCGAGGGACAGGGGTCGATCGATCGATCGGAGAAGCTTCGACTGTCGGTTGCAGCAGTCGTGACGGAAGTTCTACCCAATGGCAATCTAATCATTAGCGGTTCCCAGGAGGTTCGTGTCAACTTCGAGGTCCGTGTTCTTAACATTGCAGGTATCGTCCGACCGAACGATGTATCCCGTAAGAATACGATCAGCTATGAGAAGATTGCCGAAGCTCGTATCTCCTATGGCGGACGAGGGCGCATCACGGATGTCCAACAGCCGGCCTGGGGACAGCAGGTCTATGATGCGATCACCCCATTCTGAGCTGGTCTTGGGAGGCGTCTCATGAAGCGGAAGAAGATAGGGCTTCCGGCATCAGGAGGGCGAGGAAGCTGGCTCGTGATCTTGACGGTCCTCAGCCTACTTGCGGGAGGAACGGGTGGGCTCTTTGGGTTATATCTCGTTTCAAAAGTCGAGAAGGCCGTCGATGAAAAGAAGAAGGGTGAGGAGGGCAAGAAGCCTCCGACTCTTGCGTATTCAGGGGAGCTCACGTCTAAGGCGATCTCGCCTGTCGTGACGAACCTGGCGAATGGAGATGAGACCTGGGTGCGTCTCGAATCCTCAATCATCTTTGCGAATGGAGCCTTGCAGAATCCTGATGTCATTATTTCTGAGATCCGCCAAGATATCCTGGCCTATCTCAGGACCCTTTCCGTCACGCAAATTCAGGGTGCCAGCGGGCTTCAACATCTTCGTGAGGATTTGAACGAGCGTGTCGCCCTGCGGACGAAAGGGCTGGTCCGCGAGCTTGTCGTAGAGACTCTTGTCGTGCAATGAAAACATGAGATTTAGCGCCAGCAGCGACATGCAAGATGCCTGAGGTGCTGCCGGAATATGATCTTGAAGACCTGATCCTTGCCATAACGGCTTTAGACAACAATGAAATTAAGACTGCTCTTCATCGCCGCCTTTTCCATTTTTGCAACAGCGGCAAGCGCCCAGGTTCCGGGACTGGATACTCTTCTCTCGCCAAGCGATGGAGCCGCGAGTGGTCGGATCGTTCAGATCATCGCCCTGCTCACCGTCCTTTCACTTGCTCCAGGCCTCCTGATTATGGTCACGAGCTTTACACGCTTCGTGGTGGCCTTGTCCTTCTTGAGGTCGGGCTTGGGTCTTCAGAGCACGCCGGCCAATCTCTTCCTCATCAGCTTGTCGCTGTTCATGACGTTCTATGTCATGGCTCCGACTTTTGATCGCGCCTGGAACGAGGGTGTTCGACCCTTGACGGAGAACAGAATTACGGAAACGGAAGCTTTTGCTCGTGTCGCTGATCCGTTTCGCGACTTCATGTTGTCTCATGTCCGTCCAAAGGACCTGCAGACGTTCAGCGACATGGCGGCAGCCAACTTTCCTAAAGCCGAAGAGAACGCGAAGGTGGATCTGAGAGTCATCATCCCGGCCTTCATGATCTCGGAGTTGAGACGTGGCTTCGAGATCGGCTTCCTGATCGCTCTGCCCTTTCTGGTAATCGACATGATCGTCGCAACACTCGTGATGTCCATGGGCATGATGATGATGCCGCCGACCGTGATATCGTTGCCATTCAAGGTTCTGTTCTTCCTCCTGATCGACGGTTGGAATCTCCTGATTAGTGGTCTCGTCCGATCCTATTTTTGAGCCTCTCTGCTTGCCAATATCAGCGGGCGCCCGCAGGGCAAGCCGCTAACCTTGTGGCAAGCAACCTGTACATATCTTTGATCTGGGCAGGCAGGCGCTTGGCCGAAGTGCCAACCCAGATCGAAGTCGAGGTGATTAATTTTCCTCGAGACACTGAAGTTTCAGTTGCACTAAGCGTGCAGAGCGTTGGCACTACGGGCGCTGTTTAAGGCTGTGCTTTTGAGCGGTGCAGTTCATCCTAAGCGCAATCTCCGCACAAGATTAGGTAGCGAAATTGCCGCGACATTGGACGCTTCCTGTATCGAGCCATTAAATGACCGGTCGTCAGCACGCTGAGAAACTCTGGACGAATATTCTTGAGCTTGGGGCACGCCGTCTTGCTGCGCTCGGCTTGATCGGACTCGCGGTCTTCCTGGGGGTCGGCATCGGAGCCTATTATTTGAGCCGTCCTGCGCAAGAAGCCTTGTATGTGGGTTTGGAGCGCGAAGATGTCAGCCGCATCGGTTCCGCCCTAAAAGATGCCGGAATTCCCTTCGACGTCAGTTCTGATGGAACTTCTGTGCTGGTCCGCTATGGACATACGGCGCAGGCTCGCATGCTCCTGGCAGAGAAAGGACTGCCGCAGAGCTCAAAGTCAGGGTACGAGCTTTTCAACGATCTGGGGTCTCTCGGCTTGACTTCCTTCATGCAGGAGGTGACACGGATTAGAGCGCTCGAAGGCGAGATTGCCCGCACGATCCAGACCATGAAAGGTGTCAAGGCTGCGCGCGTCCACATCGTTCTTCCGGATCGGGGATCCTTTCGGCGTGATCAACAACCTGCATCCGCATCAGTCGTCATCCGCACGGAGCCCGCAGACGACATGGGCCCTGCGCAGGCGATCAGGCACCTTGTAGCGTCCGCCATACCGGGCATGAAGGCTGACCGCGTAACCGTCCTCAACACGGATGGTATGCTTCTCATGTCGGGAGACGACGGCGCGAATGCCTCGACGGGGCGTATGGCGAGTCTGGAGCGGAATGTCAGCCGCGAGATTCAAGACAATATTCGTCGGACATTGACGCCATATCTGGGCCTTGGGAATTTTGAGATCAGCGTCGCGGCGCGTCTGAACACTGACAAGACAAGCATCAACGAAACTATCTATAATCCCGAGTCAAAGGTGGAACGGTCGATCCGGACGGTCAAGGAGACGGAGGTCTCCCAGAACCGCGCCAATCAAAAGCCTACGACCGTGCAACAGAACCTGCCGGAGGAAAGGGTAAGGGCCGAAGGTGGGGAGAGCTCTAGCGAGGATAATCAGCGCCGAGAAGAGCTGACGAACTACGAGATATCCTCCAAAACGATCCAAACGGTCAGCGACGGATACGCGATCAAGAACATATCGGTCGCCGTACTCGTCAATAAAAGCCGCCTGTCTGATCTTTCGGGAGGAGAAAGCGCAAATCAGGCTGCCATCGACTCGAAGATCGCGGAAATCGAACAACTCGTTTCGTCTGCTGCAGGGTTCGAAAAGGGGCGGGGCGATCAGATCAAGGTGGCTGCCGTCGGGTTTATCGACGACGGACGTATGATGGAGCCGACACCTCCGCTCGGACTGACGGACGTTCTCATGCGCCAGTTTGGAAATATTATTAATGCCTTGACGATTCTGATCGTCACGACACTTCTGATCTGGTTCGGGCTGCGTCCTGCTGTGACGGCCATCCTTGCCAAGCCAGAGGCTGAGAAGGCGTTCGAGAGCGAAGCGCCGGCACTGGAAAGTGCAGCATCCGTTCTAGCCGAAGCCAACGCACAGATTGAAGCGGCCGAGAGCGTGCCTAACCTGATCGAGGATCTGACCGGGAAATTGAGCCGCTCGCCTCAAAAGAAGCTTGAGCAGCTGATCGAGTATGATGAAGAGCACGCTGCATCCATCCTCAAGCAGTGGCTGATTCAAGAGGCTGCCTAATGGCAATCTCAATTGCCGATTACCTCATGGATTTTGACTTGGGAGGCGGGGGCGAGAAGTCGCCACCTCCTCGCCCAAGCTCCGTTGGCGCGCCCCGTGAAGAAGCCCGTAGCGATCAGGAGGAACTGATCAGGATTGCGGAGATGCGCGCTCGTGAGGAGGAGAGACGGGCGGCCGAGCGCACACTCGAGGTGGCCTTGGCTTCTGAACGGGCTGCTGCAGAAGACCGCCTACGTATGGAGCGGGAGCGCTGGATACGGGACGAAGCCGAGAGGCTATCTTCGGGGCTGTCGAGCGGACTCAAGGAGATTGAGGAGAAGATCAGCGACAAAGTGGCGAAGATCTTGATCCCATTTCTCGGTGCGACACTTCATGAGCAGGCTCTGAATGAGCTTGCGTCCACTCTCGATGCATTGCTCGCTCGTAGGAGCGCAGCATCTGTTACGATTGCGGCATCGGATGACCTCATATCCGAACTCAAGCCGCGCCTCGGCGTCCAAGGAGATATGGTAAAATATCTTCCAAATCAGAGCACTGATTTTCGAATTGTCGTTGACGAGACCATTATTGAAACGCGACTGAGTGCCTGGCTGGACCGGCTAGCTGAGCCGTCAAAGGTAGATTGAACATGCCTGATCCAGACAAGCAGGAAATCATCATCGTCCGCCGATACGAGGCGGAAGAGGAACATCACAAGGGTGGCGTGTGGAAGATCGCCCATGCTGACTTCATGACAGCCATGATGGCGTTCTTCCTCGTCATGTGGCTCATCAGCGTGACGGATAACGAAACGCGGTCTACGATTTCCAATTACTTCAATCCCTTGAAGCTGGCGGAGAGTACAACCGATCGGAAAGGGCTGAATGATCCCAAGAACGACTCTCATGAGACGAAGGAGGGGAGCAGCAAGACGACAGCGAAGAAGGGGGGAGCAGAAGACAAGGGGGGGCGTGCGCCTCAAACTCAGACCTCTCACTTTGAAGAAGGGGCCTTATTCCAGGACCCTTATGCGGTGCTGGCAAAGTTGGCCACGGAAAACGATCAGGATCAGGCGCGGGGCACCTTGGGAGCGGACAATCCTCTCGGAGAGGCAGGGGAACCAGGCATGAGCGGTGGAGAGGCATATCGCGATCCCTTCGACCCGCTTTATTGGCAGGTTGCTCCCATGCCGAAAGCCAAAACGAAAACGCCCGGAACTCCCGGTACGATGCCTCCAGCCCCGGAAGAAGGCTCAATAGACGCCCTGGCTCCGTCTTCCAAGGCGAAGACCGACGCCTCAAGCCTTGCCAAGGGCAAGGACCAAGCGGCGTCTGTGCAGACGACCGAGAAGGAGCCTTCTGAAAATATTACTCCGCTGCAAGGCTCCGACAAGGGCGGGCTAGAGGCGGAAATCAAGGCTGAGATCCAGAAGGTCGTTCCGCCTCCCAAAGCCTCGGATCAGGCACCTAAGGTGGAGGTCAGCCGCACAAGTGAGGGCGTTCTCATCAGTGTCACGGACGATCTGAACTTCAGTATGTTCGCGGTAGGCTCTGCCGAGCCTCAGCCGAAGGTTGTACGTGCCATGGAAAAGATTGCGAAGGTTATCGGCAGCCGACCGGGCAAGATTATCATCCGCGGTCATACAGACGGACGCCCGTTCAAATCGGCCACTTATGATAATTGGCGCTTATCGACGGCGCGCGCTCATATGGCGGCTTACATGCTCATTCGAGGGGGAGTCGACGAGGCACGCATTGCGCGAGTCGAGGGACACGCGGACCGGAGCCTGAGAAACTCGTCTGATCCCTACGCAGCCGAGAACCGGCGGATTGAGATCCTTCTGCAGGAGGGGACGTAGTGCCGGCTCCATGGCGTTCAGTCCTGGCATTTGCTGTAATCTTCTGCGCATGCGCGTCTCCCGCGGCCGCGCAGGAGAATATGGATCTGTCTAAAGCGGGCATATCGCCAGTCGAGCTCGTGCGAACTCTCCAGATCCTACAGGATCAGATTGCCTCGGGTTCAACCAATGCGCATGTTGCCCAAAGAGCCTTGCTGACACGGATCGACGAAAAGCTCACGTCAATGGACCCGCCGGTGTGGCAGGAGTCGAAGAATGTGAGGGCCGCTGTGGCCTACGTCCTCAGTGGAGGGCGTCCTGATGTTCTCAAAAAGATCCTGTCTCTGGAGGGCCTGAATCCGCTGGACGATACATTGGTGCGCGGATCGTTGGCTTATGTCGAAGGCCGGGAAGAGGAGGCTCAAATGATCCTCGGTGACATTGATCCGCAGACGCTCCCCGCTACTATGTCGGGACAGGTCGCTCTGGTGCAGGCTGCTCTCCATGTCCGCGATGATCCCTCGAAGTCGATCGCTTTGCTCGATTTCGCGCGGCTTCAACTCCCCGGCACGCTCGTGGAAGAGGCGGCCTTGCGGAGGGAGATCTTCGTCGTCAGTCAAACCGGCGACACGAAGAAATTCGACTTCCTATCCCGTCAGTATCTGAGGCGGTTCCGGTACTCCGTCTATGCGGGAAATTTCAGACAGCGTTTTGCCGCAGCGCTCATGCGGCCTGAATTTACGCGTGATCCCGGCTTTTTCTCCAGGCTCGTCGCCATGTTGAGCGAACTGGAGCCTGCAGGCCAGCTTGAACTATATCTTCTTGTCGCTCGTGCCGCCGTCAGCCAGGGGCAGACCAAGGCTGCGATCCTTGCCTCGGACAAGGCGTCCGAGTTATCCTCGAATGATAAGACTAGCGCGAATAGAGCTCGGCTATATCGGGCCGCTGCGCTGATCGTCACTCCACAAGGCTTCGAGGAGGCTGCGCGTCAGCTGAGAAGCGTCGACCGTGCACTTCTCGAGACGACGGATGTAGCGTTGCTGGATTCTGCCTTGTCAATGGCAACGTATATCCGGAGAAGTCCGAACGAGACAGTTGCTGCTGCGCCAAGCACGGTGTCCTCCGCCCCTTCGAAAGATCTGCGCAGCGCCGCTCAAGAGCCTACGCCAACCATATCACGCGCCCAGGAAGTTCTTGGGCAGATTGATAAGCTTGTTCGGAAGGGAAACTGATGAATACGCTCGAATTCCTGGTTCAGAACTTGGCGAGGAAATCCGAGGCGCAGTCTTATAAAGCCGGGGTGCTTAATGCCAGCGGTACAGAGGGTCTCTCAGATGCGGATGGAGAGTCGAGCTTCGGCACGCTTCTGAATGCCCTGTCGGCCAAGGGAGACGGTGTCGATATGCTCCTGCGTCCGGATGGCTCCCGTTCCGATCAGAAGGAGCCGGTAGAGAAGCGTCTGGGCTTATTGAAGGATCCAGCGTCGACAGAGGTCCCGCTGGCGTCTGAGGAGGCAAATGTCGAGACTTTAGCTCAGGGCATTTTCCCCCTCCTTGTGCAAACGCAGCAGCAGGCTTCGACCATGCATGGAGCATTGTCCTCTGTCGCTTATGGATCGGGTTCCCCGCCCTATATGGCCAAAGGCGAAAATGAGGGTGCGAAGGGAATCGAAGGCGCCGAAGAGATACTGTCGCTCAAGGTAAAGGTCCTTCACCAGGAAGCTCACTTCAAACCTGTCGTGACGAACGCTCTTTCTCAGGGCTCTATGATCGGTGCCGGTGCCCCCCTCTCTGATAAGCAGTTTGCTTCTCTCATCCCATTGCAGAGTGAGGGATCCGGTATTGTGGCGCAGGATAACCCCGACACTGTGGAAACCCTAAGCAACGCCAAGGCGAGTTCCTCGGTCGCAAAGACTTCTGAGATAGATCTCAGGTCGACCACGGGAGAGTCGATTTTTCATCAACTCGCGAACGCGATTGCAAAGGAAGCGATTAATTCTCCCCGACAGCAGGCACAGGATGTCACCGAGATAAGCCAGCCCTCGGCGAACATTGTCCTGAAACCTTCCGAAAATGCCCTGAGAGTGCTGAGCATCCAGCTTCACCCAGTCGAGCTCGGCGTCGTGATAGTGAAAATGCGCTTGTCCGGGGACCAGCTGGAGATGGAGCTTCATGCTCATAACGAGGAAACGGCCGATCTCCTGCGCAAGGATGCCGAGAAGCTCTCTGGCCTGCTTCGTACTACAGGATACCGCGCCGACATCGTGACCGTTCATACGACGCGAACGGAGATGCTGCAGCAGGAGACCCCGGCCCGGCAGAATGACTCGTGGGCCTCGCAGCCGCAATCCGGAGGGTCTCAGCAGGGACAGGCCGGACAGCAGGGCAGCGCAAGGCAATCTTCGACCGATATGGATGAGCTGAAACATCGGGTGCGAGGCCATGTGGAGAGCGAGCGATCTGCTGAAAGTCATTCTGGCGGTATTTATCTCTAGCCTTGTGTCGGAGGCCCGAGCGGCCGAAAATGCCTGCGAGCGCGAGATGATCCGGGCCTCTTCGAAGCACGGCGTTCCTCTGGGTATGCTCTATGCGGTGGGGCTGGCTGAAACGGGCAATCGAGGCTCCCTCCAGCCATATGCCATGAACATCGAAGGGCGTGCTTACTTTGCCCAAAGTGCGACTGACGCCCTGAGGCGCTTCGAGGAGGCGCGACAGACCGGCGCCAAACTCATTGACCTGGGCTGTATGCAGATCAACCACCATTACCATCGAGAGCGGTTCGATTCCCTCGAGAGTATGTTGAACCCGCGGGAGAACGTCGATTACGCGGCTCAATACCTGAAGCAGTTGCGCCAGAGGGAAGGTAGCTGGACGATGGCGATTGCCCGCTATCACGCGGGCCCCAACAATGATCCCGCCCAGAAGCAATATGTCTGTCGTGTCATGACGAACATGGTTGCGACTGGTTTCGGCCAATGGACACCTGCAGCGCAGAGCTTCTGTCAGTGAGGCCGGCAGAACCAAGTGCCGTCGCTGCGCTGACGTCAGCGCGTCATCATTACAGACAAGCTCCCATTCTCGATCTGTCCGATATAGGTCGAGCCGCTTGGCTGCAGGTGTGCGACGACGCGTCCTTTTGAATAGAGCTCAATTGCGTTGCCCCGCAGGGCCCACGTGTTGACCTCGCGCAGGGCGGTATCCTGGCAGCGGCTTATAGACGCCTTATAAAGGTCGAGCGTCGAAGATGTGGACAACTGGATCTGGCACGTATCCCGGCCGATCCGAAGCGCCCATCGCCCCGAGAGGGAGGCAATACTGATGGGCTGCGGCTCGGTGTTCGGCTGCGATCGCGCCCCGGCCTTCGCCGCAACCTCTGCTCCTTGTTGAGGATCAGAAGGGGGCAAGGTGGGGGGCGCTTCGGCATGCGAAGGGGGCGGCTGGTCCGGAGTAGCAACGGGCCCGCCGGGTGGAGCTACGTGGCGGGAAGCCCAGGGGCCGATCGGCTCAAGTGGCACCTGAACGTCGGGCTTTCGGGGCGAGCCCTCAGAAAAAGTGGGATACGGCGGTGGCTCGGTCGGTTCGGGAAATGGTGCGTTCCATGGACTTGAATACAGCGACAGGGAGCGATCCCAATACTTGGTTTGCCCCCACGGATCGGTATAGGGAGTGCCGGTTCCCGTGCAGCCCGACAAGATGAATAGACAGGGAATGACAGGAGATATGCGCGACATCAAGAAGCGCGATCCTCGGGCATAAGGAAGCAAGACAAGAGGGCCTTTTTTATGAACGCGAGCTTTTCGACTGTCTGGAAGAGATCGTAGGGTTCCTGAAAAGAGGGGCTGCCCATGGTGAGGCTCAGTGCACTTCGCCCGTTCTCACCCGACGAAGGTATAGCCGATGTACCGTTTGGCCTCGATGGGATCATAGCCGAGGCGGGCACGCAGCTTCTTGCGCAGCTTGCTGACATGCCCCTCGATCACGCTCTCCTCGACATC
>Ga0065721_10003696_pt1 | contig 102140 bp, 92 predicted proteins | sample Mesricmetagenome_FD_59108 | JGI IMG/M metagenome (GOLD analysis project Ga0065721, IMG submission 59108) | Mesophilic microbial community from rice straw/compost enrichment Sample: eDNA_1 v2 (version 2) | ecosystem: Engineered > Solid waste > Grass > Composting > Bioreactor | place: USA... | reverse complement strand
GTGGCGGCGGTGCTGGAGCAGGTGGCGGCGGCGGAGCAGGCGGCGGCGCTGGAATTGGTGGCGGCGGCGGAGCAGGCGGCGGCAAAGGCATCGGCGGCGGTGGCGGCCAAATGCAAGAAGGCGGCAAAGGCAACGGCGGCGGTGGCGGCCAGATGCAAGAGGGCGGTAAAGGCGGCAAAGGCATTGGCGGCGGTGGTACAGGCGGCGGCAAAGGCATCGGCGGTGGCGGAACCGGCGGCAGCAATGGCGGCGAGAACAACATTGCGCCTAACAATCAGGCGCCAAACGCTGCACCAAATCCAGCGCCTAACAAAGCGCCAAGCGAAAATTCTGCACCTAACATGCGTTAAACCTCACATAGAAGCAAGAAGTAATCAAGGGGGTTGTCCGGCATTGGACAACCCCTTCAAAACTTTTTTTCAAAAACCCTTTACATTTACCTCGAAATAAAGTATCTTAAAATCAAGATAAACGAAAGCGAGGCGAGCACATGGAAAAGGAAAAAGATGATTCGCTTGATCTTTACATCGCGCTTGCCAGAGCAAGCCAATGGGTGAACGCTCATGCCGACCGGGATATCCGTAAGCATGGCCTTAACCGGACCGAGTTCGGGGTACTTGAGCTTTTGTATCACAAGGGTCCGCAGCCACTGCAGCAAATCGGAGAGAAGGTACTGATGAGCAGCGGCAATATCACTTACGTCATTGATAAGCTGGAGAAGAAAGGCTTTGTTTGCCGCAGAGCTTCTACCGAGGACCGGAGGTTAATTTACGCCGAGGTTACTGATAACGGTACACAGTTTATTGAAGAAGTGTTCCCACAACATACTCTCATTATTGAGGGAGCGGTTGCAGGACTGACGACGGAAGAGAAGCAAGCCGCAAGTGCGCTGCTCAAGAAATTAGGCAAGTATGCACAGACGACCTTCAAGTAGGAATGGTCGTACTTTATCGGATATTGCAACCAGATCATATATCTTAATTTAAAGATTCTTAAAAATTTAAAATAACCTTATTAGGAGAGTGGAATTTATGACAACCAACCAACGTACAGCAGGGATCCATCATATTACGGCTTTTGTAAAACATCCTCAGGTGACTACAGACTTTTACGCAGGGGTGCTTGGTCTTAGGCTCGTGAAAAAAACAATCAACTTCGACGCACCTGAAGTGTACCATCTGTATTTCGGCGATCAAGCCGGCAGCCCTGGCACAATCATTACGTTCTTCCCTTGGGAAAACTCCCGTAAAGGTGTTGTAGGCGGCGGCCAGGTAGGTTACACCACTTATGTCGTACCTGAAGGTACGCTAGACTTCTGGAAAGAGCGCCTCGCAAAATTCGAGATTGAATTCAAAGAGACCTCCCGCTTTGGCGAGCAGTACCTGCAATTCGCCGATCCGGACGGTTTGCTCGTAGAACTGGTAGCACGCGAAGATGGTGCAAGAAGCACATGGTCGTTTGGCGGCGTATCGGCTGACCATGCGATCAAAGGTTTTGGCGGCGCTATTCTGTACAGCACTAATCCGGCGGCAACCGCGCAATTGCTGGAGCATGTAATGGGTCTGTCGAAAGTGGATGAAGAAAATGGTCTGGCACGTTACCAATCGTTTGGCGATCTGGGCAATATCATCGACGTGAATACGGAGCCAATGGCAGCCGGTCATGGCGGTCACGGCACCGTTCATCATATCGCTTGGAGAGCCAAAGATGATGCCGAGCATCTCACTTGGCAGCAGCATGTAGCAGCGAACGGCTTCCAGCCAACGCCAATCGTCGACCGCCAGTATTTTAATGCGCTCTACTTCCGTGAGCAAGGCGGCATACTGTTCGAGATCGCGACAGATCCTCCAGGCTTCGCACGTGACGAAGATCCTGAACATCTTGGTGAACAACTGATGCTGCCAGCATGGTACGAGCAGCACCGCGAAACACTGGAGCAGCTGCTCACACCATTTGATGTGCGGGTCATGGAACTGGATCGTTAATACTGAAAAAACATTAGGAGGTTTATACCATGAAGCATATATTCAAACAGGGGACGAATCCGGCGGCGCCGGTCCTCGTCTTGTTCCATGGCACAGGCGGCACAGAGCATGATCTGCTGCCGCTTGCGGCAGCCTTTTCGCCGGAGTCATCCGTACTCAGCATCCGGGGCAATGTCTCCGAGAATGGAATGGCGCGTTATTTCCGCCGGATAGCAGAAGGCATATTCGATTTGGAGGATCTGGTGTTCCGGACAAAGGAGCTGAATGATTTCCTTGACCAGGCGGCAGAGGAGTACGGTTTCGACCGCAGCAACCTGGTAGCCGTGGGCTATTCCAACGGTGCTAATATCGCAGGCAGCCTGCTGTTCCACTACAAAGATTCGCTGCGCGGGGCAATCCTGCATCATCCGATGGTGCCGATCCGGGGTCTTGCATTGCCGGAGCTGTCCGGAGTACCGGTATTTATCGGGGCCGGGGAGAATGATCCGATCTGCTCGCCCGAGGAGACAAATGAATTGGAAGGCTTGCTTATTGGTGCGGGCGCAACGGTAGACGTGCATTGGGAGAGGTTCGGCCATCAGCTTACCCGTTCTGAGGTGGCTGCTGCTGCAGCTTGGTATAAAGACCATTTTTAAGAAAGAGGAGGCGGCGCGATCATGATCCGGATTGATGCAGAAAACTTAAGCGAGCGGGAGAATTACAAGCTGCTTACGGGTACGGTAGTTCCAAGGCCGATTGCCCTGGTAACAACCTTATCCGAGGATGGTGTGCTGAACGCGGCGCCATTCAGTTATTTCAATATCGTGACGGCTGATCCGCCGCTCATCTCCGTATCCGTGCAGCGCAAAAAAGGTATCCCGAAGGATACCTCTCGTCATGCGATCGCAAGAGGTGAGTTTGTCGTTCACATTGCGGATGAATCGTACGTGGAAAAGCTGAATGTTACGGCAGCCAGCCTGCCGCCGGAAGAAAGCGAGGTTGCTCTCGCAGGACTGACGGCGGTTCCCAGCGAACGGGTCTCCGTTCCCGGCATAGCGGAGGCCAAGGTCCGGCTGGAATGCATACTGGAACAGGCGATTCCGCTTGGCGGAACGGCTGAAGCTCCCGCTGCCGATCTGCTGATCGGCCGTATTGTCCGCTATCATCTGGATGAATCCATCGCAGATGAACGAAATCATATCGATGCGGCAGCGCTGCAGCCGGTCAGCCGTCTTGCAGGCGCCTCATATGCGAAGCTTGGCGAGCTGTTTGAAGTAGAGCGGCCTTCGTAATTACTCTTCGCCGCGTGCTTCGAACCGTTTGATAATCTCCACAATAACCTGCACGGATTTAACCATGTTATCGATAGAGACATATTCGAATTTGCCATGGTAATTCTCGCCGCCGGTGAAAATATTCGGAGTCGGCAGGCCCATATACGACAGCTGTGAACCGTCGGTACCGCCGCGGATTGGCTTGATAAGCGGCTTGATATCCAGACTCTCCATCGCATCGCGGGCAATTTCGACGATATGGAATACCGGCTCGATTTTGTCCCGCATGTTATAGTACTGGTCTTTCAGCTCAAGAACGATGCTATTTGGACCATGAAGCGCTTTTAATTCCTCGACAATGGCTGAGATAGCAGCTTTGCGTGCTTCGAACTTCTCGCGGTTATGGTCGCGAATGATGTAGGACATCTTTGTTTGTTCCACATCGCCCTGCAGCGTGTTCAGATGGTAGAAGCCTTCATAGCCTTCGGTATGTTCAGGCGCTTCATTAACCGGAAGACGGCTGTTAAGGTCCATGGCGATTTTCATCGAGTTGATCATTTTGCCTTTGGCTGTGCCCGGATGGACGTTGGTGCCGTTGACGGTAATTTTGGCAGCCGCTGCGTTAAAGCTCTCATATTCCAGCTCGCCAAGCGGACCGCCATCAACGGTGTAAGCATATTTGGCGCCAAAAGCAGCCACGTCAAAGCGGTGCGGACCGCGGCCAATCTCTTCATCAGGCGTGAAAGCAACGCGGATCTTGCCATGCTTGATGTCCGGATTGGCGATCAGATAAGCCATTGCGGTCATAATCTCGGCAATGCCGGCTTTGTTGTCGGCGCCAAGCAGCGTTGTGCCGTCGGTTGTCATAAGCGTATGGCCCTTGTACTGGCTCAGCTCCGGAAAATCCTTTGTCGACAGTACGACGCCTAGCGCTTCGTTCAGCGTAATATCGCCGCCTTCATATTCGACGAGCTGCGGCTTTACATTTTTGCCGGTAAAATCCGTTGCTGTATCTACATGGGCCAGGAAGCCGATAACCGGTACCTGTTTATCAGTGTTAGCCGGCAGTGTGGCCATTACGTAACCGTTGGCGTCGATTGTTACCTCTTGCATCCCGATCGACTTGAGCTCTTCAACCAGCTGGTTCGCGAGAGTAAGCTGGCCGGGCGTTGAGGGACAGGTCTCGCTCTCCTCATTAGATTGGGTATCTACAATGACGTACGAGGTCAGTCGTTTAATAATCTCTTCTTTCATTTGTTCCGGCTCCTTTCACAGGTAACTTGTACATGTCCTCATTATAAAGGAGTGCAGAGCAGAAATCGAATAGCCGAACCTAAGTGAAAAGGCTGCTCCTGTTGGTCATCATGGCCACCAGGAGCAGCTTTTTGCTATATAAGTTGGTATCAGCAGGCTGTTCGTCCACAGTAGGTTCCCATCGCTGGCTGAATAAGAGGAAAAACCCGTGCTGCAGAACGCAGCACGGGTTTATGGTGAGGGCAGGCAGCGCCCTACTCGCTGAGGAGTTGTTCGGTCAACTGGTTAGCGGCTTTGGCAGTGGATATGCCCAGCTTGTCGGAACGGGCGAACACGTTCATGAGTGTGCCATAAATCCGCTCGACGCGGCTTCTGGCGTAGGAGGGCGAGTTGTCGTTCAACTCGGCCGCGGTTACGATGATCCCGCCGGCGTTCAGCACATAATCGGGAGCATACAAGATGCCCCGCTGATGAAGCACATCGCCATGCCGCTCTTCGGCCAGCTGATTATTAGCGGCCCCGGCAATAATCCGGCATTGGAGCTGCGGAATAGATGTATCGTTGATGATGCCGCCCAGCGCGCAAGGGGAGTAGATATCGCATAGCTCATGCACGATATCATTCACGCCAACTGCTTTTGCCCCGAATTGCTGAACCGCCTCCCGAACCAAATCCTCATTTAAGTCCGTTACGACCAACTTGGCTCCGGCATGAGCCAGGTAGCGGCAGAGGAACATTCCGACCTTTCCTAGTCCTTGTACCGCAACAACCTTGCCGGACAAGCTTTCCGCGCCATCCAGTTTCTTCAGAGAAGCTCTCATTCCTAAATAGACGCCGTAGGCGGTCATATCCGCTGTGAACGTACCGGAAGCACCAAGCGATCCGGATATATCGGTGACATACCGCGTCTCCTTATACACCCAATCCATATCGGCCGAGGTTGTTCCGACATCCATCCCGGTAATGTATTCGCCTTGCAATCGGTTGATGAAACGCCCAAGAGCACGGAATAAAGATTCACTCTTTTCCTTGCCAGGGTCCCCGATAATGACCGCTTTGCCGCCGCCGAAGGGCAGCTCCGCCATGGCGGATTTATAAGTCATCCCTTGAGCCAGCCGGACCGCATCTATTATTGCATCCTCGACGGACGGGTAGCTCCACATTCTGCAGCCCCCAATAGCAGGGCCAAGCTTCGTATTATGGATTGCGATGACAGCGGTTAATCCGCTCTGCGCATCCTGAATTACCTCCAGCCGTTCGTAGTCATCAAGGTTCATCAAGCTCCGCATATCCATATAAAATCCCCCTTGTCTGGCAGTCCAGCAGCATTGGTATTACCGTTGTATTCAACAGCAACAGCCAATGCTACTTGAAGTCAAACAAGGGGGGCGATTATTTTACTACAATATTTAGAGATTTTCTCACACGGTGGACCTGCGGATCAGCAGGAAGGAAATGATGGCGAAGCAAGCGACAAACGGCAGCAGCCATAGCGACAGCTCGAATGCGGTAGTATCCTTCAGCCAGTTCAAGATTGGTTCCCACCAATTGTTAAGCGTGGAGAGCACAACCAGAAGGGTTGTTACGATCATGCCAGCGAGGCTTGTAATAAATAAACCGATTGCTCTGAATTTTCGGAAAATACTTCCGATCATAAAGCCCCCCATGAACATAGTCAGCAGCAGGATGAACTCCGTCAGGAACACCTCGGCCAAATTGCCGTCTGTCAGGAACGGAAGCTTGAAGAAATGCAGCTGTACTCCCCAGAAGTTGGTGGCTTCCTCTATACCTGCCAGGATCATCAGAATCAGCGTCACAATTACGCTCGACAGGATGGCATTCAAGACGGTTCCGATATAATAATCGGTTCTCCGAATACTGAAGCTGACAGCAAACGGGAAGGTTTGCGGCAGAACGATAATGCCGAGGACAAGCATATAGATGAAGATGGACGATAAGCCGCCGGTGTAGATCTCTACGCCGCTTCCGAAGCCGATAATCAGATTCACGATAAAGCTGGATCCAAGAATGCCGGCAGGAACGGTCATCCAGGCATGTTTGTCACGGATTAGAAGCTTGAGCACATTCGCGATTCGATTCATGGACGTGAGCCTCCTTTGGTTTCAAGTTTTTTATTGGTTAACTGAACGATCAATTGCTGCAGAGAGATGGCGGCTGTTTGCAGCCCAAGCGATTCCAAGCGTTTCCGGTCCGTTTCCGTCAGTCTCTCGAACACGCCGGCAGTCAGCAATCCGCCAAACGGCTCGCGGGAAATGACCTTTTTCCCTGCGATAAAGCTTTCAACGGCATTTGCCGTGCCGGCGACCGAATAGGCTGCACCGCGCAGCTCGTCGGCATCCTCGTTAATGAGAATCTTCCCGCCGTCGATGACGATAATATGCTCCAGCATTCGGCTTACCTCATCAATGAGATGGGTGGATAACACAATGGTCCGAGGATATTCGGAATAGTCCTCAATCAGCCGGTCGTAGAACATGGCTCTGGCAACAGCGTCCAATCCCAAATACGGCTCGTCAAAAATCGTCAACGGCGCGCGGCTGGCAAGCCCGACAATAATGCCAACGGAAGAATGCATGCCTCGCGAAAGCTTCTTCATTCTCCGCTTCAAGGGAAGCTGAAAGTCTTGCACCAGAGCATTTGCGTATTCCTTATCCCAATTCGGGAAAAGGGAGGCCGACAGCTCCAGCACATCTTTGACCATATAGTTATCCGGGTATTTCAGGCTCTCTTTAATAAAGCAGACCTGGCTGAGCACCCGCTCGTTCTCATAAGGCGCTTCTCCGAATACTTTAAGCTCTCCGCTTGTTGCGAACAGTTGGGCTGTAATCATATGCATAATCGTTGTTTTCCCGGCGCCATTACGTCCGAGCAGCCCGTAAATTTTATTTGGCTCAAGCGAGAATGTAACGTTATTCACGGCCGTTACCTTCCCATATGATTTGGTTAAATTTTTCACTTCTACAACGTTGTTCATCATTTTGCATCCCCTCTCCGGATCATATCCGATAATTGATCAGCCGAAATACCCAGCTTCTCTGCTTCTCTCAGCATCGTAACGACATATTGCTCGAAAAACTGCTCCTTGCGCTTCTCTACCAGCACAGCACGTGCTCCCGTGGCTACGAACATTCCAATCCCTCTTTTCTTATATAAGATTCCTTCGTCTACCAGCAGGTTGACGCCCTTTGCAGCTGTTGCCGGGTTAATCTGATAAAAGGAGGCGAACTCGTTCTTCGAAGGCACCTGCGTTTCCTCCGGAAGCCGACCTTGTATAATGTCGTCTTCTATTCGCTCGGCAATCTGCACGAAGATGGGACGACTGTCATCGATGATTAGTGTCATATCGTTATTATCACCTCTTGGTTACCTAAGTGGTTGATTACTCGTGTAACCAACTATACAGGAAGCTGAATGGAGAGTCAATGGGCGCGGCACAAAAAATAAGCAGGCCGTCTGCATATGTCAGACGGCCTGCTTATTTGGCTATAGCATGAACTATGGCGTTTCGTTAATTTTGCCCATGAGAATCTGCACCTGCTTTCGCAATGCAAACAGTTCTTCCGGCTCTACATCCGTTCCCTCAAACAAACGTTCAGGCACACAGGAAGCCTGTTCCCGAAGCCCTTGTCCCTTCAACGTCAAACGGACAACCAAATGCCGCTCATCGGATTTATCCCGTGCTCTTGTCAGAAGCCCCATGGATTCCAGCTTCTTGAGCAGCGGAGTTAGTGTGCCCGAATCCAGAAGGAGCTTGGCGCCAAGCTCCTTCACCGATACATTATCCTGCTCCCACAGGGCAAGCAGCGTAATGTACTGGGTATACGTAAGGCCAAGCTCGGCTAATAACGGCCGGTACAGCTTGGTAATTTCTCTAGAGCATGCGTAAAAGGCAAAGCATAGCTGGTTATCCAGCTTAAGCAGTTCATCGTTGTTCACAGCTGTCGGATCCCCCTTTTTATAGTCCAGCTCTATATAAATTGTATGCAATTAATTGGGTGATTGTATTGTAGCATTGCCTCCAAAACGTGTCAAAAGGAAACCAGAAGGAATAAACAGCCTTTGACAATGCGGAATATATTTTATACAATTTAATCAATGACAATCTATTTAGAAGGAGATGTATTCATAATGTCCTTATACGATATCGAGGTAAACAACATTAAAGGCGAGAAACAAACGCTGGCTCCTTACAAGGGCCAAGTGCTGCTTATTGTAAATACGGCGACCAAATGCGGATTTGCCCCGCAATTCAAGGGCCTGCAGAATCTCCACGACACGTATAAGGAGAAGGGCTTTGCCGTATTAGGCTTCCCGAGCGGCCAATTTATGAATCAGGAGCTTGAGGATAATGCGGAGATTGCACAATCCTGCGAGCTGAACTTTGGCGTGAATTTCCCGCTTTATGCGAAGATTGATGTGAATGGGAATACCGCACATCCGCTGTTCCAGAAGCTTACGCAGGAGGCGCGCGGATTGCTTGGCTCCAAGCGGATCAAGTGGAACTTCACGAAGTTTCTGATCAACAAGGAGGGCAAGGTGGTGAAGCGGTTTGGTCCTAACGTGACCCCGGAGAAAATTAACGAAGAGATCCAGGCATTGCTTGAATCGTAATAAATCCTTATTCCAAATAAGCCGTGGCCCGCGCATCATGCGTTGCCCCGGCTTATTCCCGTTAATAGGCTATACCCGCCCGGGCACGCGAATATTGCTTGCTGAACAGCTGGGCATAGGCAAATGCAGCGGTATCGCCGGTGGTAATCCGCGTTCCGTTCTCCGGCAAATAGCTATGCTCCGCGCGGTATCTCCCTTCGGCCGGGCCGTCCGGCAAATAAGTGGGACAGACCAGGGTCCAATCGAGCTCTGAGCTCTCCAATATCCGTAATACCGCATGATGCTCCTCGGCAGCCCGCGTGAGTGATCTCTTCGATTCACTGGATTGATAACGGAGCAATCCCGGTTCTGTCCGGCTGTTCAGTACCCCTGCAGTTCCAATCGCTACAAGCCGTTTGATCCCCTGTTGATGCATGGCATCCAGCATAAGAGGCAGGCTGTCAGACAAGACGGTTCCCCCGTCTGTACTTAATGCGCTGATCACGGCATCTGCTCCCTGCAGGGTCTCCTGAACGGCATCTGCCTGAATGGCATTCCCTTTCACAATCCTCAAAGAGGCGTTACTGTCTGCCAGTGGTTTTAATTTGTCCGGTGTTCTGGCGAGAGCTGCAACCGTATGTCGATCCTGCAAGGCGAGGGCGCATATCAAATATCCGACCCGTCCAGTCGCTCCAAAAATAGCAATGTTCATTTCTTCACCGTCCATATATAATAGAATCTGCATTAAAATTTTATCATAAACCAGCAACATTCCCGTAATCAGCTGCGTTTATTACATAGGCAAGCAGTTATTTTTTTTGTCTATTGGCGTCCAGTATCTGTAAAACATTGAAATGGATTGATATTTAGGGGGAAGAAAGAAAGTGGTTCGAATCCGTTTATTCGCTTGGACGAAGTCTATTTTTATTACTATGAGTCTATGCCTGATAGCAGCTTGTTCCGTTCCTTCCGAGGCGAAGACGGTCAGCTTTTACGTCAATGGAGAAAAGGTAAAGCAGCCGCCGGCCGTAGATATGGTCGATGGTGAAGCGATGGTGCCGGCTTCCTTTCTGGAAACGACTTTTCAGTCCACACTGGAATGGACGCTGAAGGACCCGGTGAGCAACGGGATTTATTATTCCGATAAAGTTGCTGTTCTGATGTACCATGATTTAAAGGACCCGTCCGCAGTGAAGACCAAGAGTGAAGAGCCAGAATCCGCTATTCCGCTGGATGTATTCAAGGAGCAGATGGAGCTGCTTAAGGCAGACGGGTTCCACATCATCTCAATCGATCAATATGCTGATTTTATCGAAAATAAAGGAAATGTTCCGGACAATGCGGTATTGCTTACGTTCGACGACGGCTATGAAAGCTTTTATACAGAGGCCTTTCCGGTTCTGAAAGAGTACGGTTATCCGGCCGTTAATTTCGTGATCGTCTCGGGGGCAGACAACCATGCCTTAAAGGGCCGGCCGAAAATGACCTGGGACCAGATGCGGGAAATGCAGAAGTCCGGCATGTCCTTCTACAATCATACTTACGACAGCCACAAATACGGCGTGATGCGTGCCGACGGCTTAACAAAGCCGGTACTGACCCGTCATCAATATTTGAAGAAAGAGCAGCGTGTCGAGACGGATGAGGAGTATCATACCCGCGTGAAGACGGATTTGGAGAAAGCCGAGCTGCGGCTTAAGGAAGAGCTTGGCAACACGCGCGGCGTTATCGCTTTTCCATACGGGGCGTATAATGCCGAGGTGCTGGATATTCTGAAGGAAGTCGGTATCTCCATCTCCTTCACGGTTAAAGAAGGGATTAACGGCCGCGGGCAGACGAACGGATTCCGCGTGAACGGATCAAGGGAAGGCGAATCCGCGAAGCAGCTGATGGAGAAGCTGAAGGCGCTGGATATGAATCAAGCGGCGGTGACGATTCATCTGGACGGCCGGGAGGCGGCATTTAAGGAGCAGCCGTACAAAGGGGCAAACGGGGTTATGATCCCGCTCAAGGAATACTGCAAGATGAAAGGCATGAAGCTGCACTACAGTAAATGGAAGAAGCAATACAAAATTACGGCATAATAATGAATTTATAAAACCCAAACATAAGAGCTGCATTTCTTGACCCGAATGGGACCAGGGATGCAGCTTTTTTGCGTTCCGGTATTCCTTGGCAATCGCATTCTGTGAGGATATTCGGTTCTGGAAGGAACAAATAATAACCGTACAGACCAATAAAGTTCGACAGCTTTCGAGCGGGCGGAATTTAAGGGGGAATCTCAAGACCTAAAGAAAACCTACCTCATATCCTAAGTTCACACATTGTAAGGGTTTGCAGATTTCAAGATAATAAGAGCATCACAAACAAGGGGGATAAACAAATGGCTAAAATGAATATGAAGAGCGTTCTTGGTCTTGTTCTTGCAGGTTCCTTGGCAATCAGCTTGACAGCTTGCGGATCTAACAATAATAACGGCGGTAACGATACTCAAGCTTCCAATAATACAGGCGGTGCTACAAACGCTGCTACAGAGAAACCGGCAAGCAACGAAAAAGTTACAATCACTTTCCAAAACATTTATCCAGATCCAACCGATCCTAAAAACGGCATGATGAAAAAGATCGTAAAACAATACGAAACGGATCATCCAAACGTGAAGATCGAGCTGGACTCCCTAAATACGGACCAACAAAAGCTGAAGCTCAAAACACAAGCCGCTTCGCATGAAGTACCGGACATCACAATCGTTAACCCGGCTGCTCAAATGCAACCTTTCGTTGACGCAAATCTGTTTGCGCCGCTCAATGACATGGTTGAACAAAACGGCCTGAAAGATACCTTCCAAGAAGGCGTTCTTGATTTCTATACCTTCGACGGCAATCTGTACGCTTTGCCGGACGGTAACAATATCGGCGTTGTTTATTACAATAAAGAGTTGTTCGAGCAAGCAGGCATCGCCAATCCGCCAACAACTTTCGAAGAAATGATTGAAGACGTAAAAACCTTAAAAGCTAAAGGCATTCAGCCAATGGCAATTGGTGAAAAAGATACTTGGACCGGTTCGTTCCTGTTCATGAACATCCTGCTCCGCACCAACGGCGGCCCTGGCTTCCTGGCTGATGTGGTATCCGGCAAGAAAACATTCGAAGATCCGGCATTCGTTGAAGCTGTAGACGCTATGCAAAACCTGATTCAAGCAGGCGCGTTCCAAGAAGGCGTTACATCGTTCGACTACAATGCTGGTGAGAACCTGTTCAAAACCGGTAAAGCGGCTATGTACTACATGGGTTCATGGGCAACAGGCGGTATCGAGACATCGTCTGTAAACGGTAAAGTAGGCGTATTCAAATTCCCTACTGTTAATGGCAAAGGCGACCCTAACCAATTCATGCTTGCTCCAGGCTCTGCGTTTGCAATCTCTGCAGACAGCAAACACTTGCCGGAAACAAAAGATTTCTTGAACTACTTCATGCTGAACTTCCCTAAAGAAGCATTCGCTGTTAAAGGCGCTGTAGGTCTTGCTCAAAAAGTGGACGGCGACTTCAAAGCAGCCGGCTACTCCGATATGGCGATCAATGTTCTGGATCTGTTCAAAGAAGTTAAAGGCGGCGACCTGTCGTTCGATAACACAATGAACCCTGGCACATCCCAAGGCCACTTGACTGCCATCCAAAACATCTTCGTTCAGAAGAAAGATTCGGCTGAAGTTGCGAAAGAGCATCAATCCGCATACGAAAGCAACAAATAAGCTTTAAGGCACAAATAAAAATAAAAAGCTGCGCACGGTGCGAAAGGGGTTCTCTCCCAGGAACTCCTTTCGCACTGATGTTTAAAAAATAGCTAAAAGTTAGGAGGGCACACGAGATGAACGTACTGAAGGTTTCGAAGTTAACGATAGCGCTGTTCGTGCTGCCGTGCTTGTTGCTTTATATCTGCCTGGTGTTCGTTCCCATTATCGTTTCGATGTACAGCGGCCTGCTGGACTGGAACGGGATTGGCGAATCAAAGTTTGTCGGACTGGATAACTTTAATAAATTATTATTTCATGACCCGGTGTTTTGGCCGGCTGTACGCCATACTTTAATGTTTGCCGTATTTTCTATGGTTGAAATTCCTGTAGCGTTGTTTGTTGCTATTTTACTTAACCGCTTCGTCAAGAAGCCGAATTTCCTTGTATCGAGTTATTTCATGCCGGTAATCTTGTCGGTCGTTATTATCGGACAACTTTGGAAAACAATCTACAACCCTGCTTCCATGGGCGGCATGCTTAACCAACTGCTTGAATGGGTAGGCTTGTCGAGCTGGCAACAGCAGTGGTTGACGGATCCAGATATCGCGATGTACAGCTTGTACTTCGTAGCATTGTGGCAATACCTTGGCTATCACACTCTTATTCAATTTACGGGTATTCAGAACATTCCGTCGGATATTTATGAAGCAGCCAAGATTGATGGCGCTGATGGCTTGAAAGCTGATTGGCATATTACAATGCCGATGAACATTCCGATCTTCAAAATCTCGATTGTTCTTGCCTTTATCGGCTCGCTTCAATCGTTCGACATGATCATGGTTATGACAGGCGGCGGTCCTGCTCACGCAACGGACGTTATTTCGACGCATATGTACAACATGTCATTCCTGTCGATGAAATACGGATACGGAAGTGCGATTGCAGCTATTCTTGTTGTCGTCTGCCTCGTTGCAACAGTCATCATCAACTACGGCTTCAACCGTCTGGAACGGAAATACACGTAAGGAAGGAGGGGTACTGCCATGAGTCAAAATACAAATACTGCAGCTTTGCCGGCCTATAAGCCGCAGAAGAAGTTTTCCATCGGGAAATCAATCGTATGGATCATACTGGCAATTCTGTTCGTCACCCAGTTGTATCCGCTCCTGTGGTTGGGTATCTACTCGTTAAAAACAAACGAAGAAATTTTATCCGGCAGCTTCTTTGCCCTCCCGCATGCTCTGCAATGGAACAACTTCAGCGATGCGGTAGAGTCGGGCAATTACTTTAAATATCTTGCGAACAGCTTGAAAGTAACTCTGATTACGATGGTTGGCGTATTGTTCCTCAGCTCGCTTGTATCCTTCGCAATCAGCCGGTTCAAATGGAAGTATGGTCCGGTCGTAATGGTCATCTTCCTGATCGGGATGATGATTCCGATGCAGGCGACCTTGCTGCCGCTGATGATCATCTTTAAGAACATGCATATTTTGAATTCGCATCTCTCGATTATTTTGCCATACATTGCATTTCAGACACCAATCGCCGTATTTATTCTTAGCGGATTCATGAGGTCAATCCCTCATGAGATTGAAGAGTCGGCGATCGTTGATGGAGCAGGCGTGTTCCGGATCTTCTGGAATATCATCCTGCCGGTATCGGTTCCGCCAATGATGACCGTTTGTATCCTGACCTTTATCAACATCTGGAACGAGTACATCCTGGCAGCAACCTTTATCTCGAGCGAACGTCTCAAAACATTGCCTTTCGGGGTATACAGCTTCGTCAGCCAGTATTCGGTTAACTACGGTGCGATCGGCGCATTCCTTGTTCTTGGAGCGCTTCCGGTTATTATTATTTACTTCCTGCTGGCAGATAAAATTACAAAAGGTATGGTAGCAGGCGCGGTGAAGGGTTAAGACCCTTCCCGCTTTTTTGTGTTTTTTTATGCTACAATAAAGAAGTGAGCGGACAGGCTTAAAGCAAGAATTTTCGTAATTCTTTAAGCTTATGCTTACGAAGTAAGAATTACTTCGTAATTCTTTAAGCTTATGCTTACGAAGTAAGAATTACTTCGTAATTCTTTTTAGGAGGAGCAAAGTTGGCGCGTTATCGGGGAATGCACTCTATTCAGAACCGATTATTTCTACTGCTGTTCTCTTCGATGATGACCCTTCTCATCCTGGTCAGCTTTCTCTATTATCAGAAGACGACCCAAATCATTCACTCGAAGATCAGTGATCTTGCCGAAAAGAACGTGTCGCAGACGGTAGGATTATTTGATCTGCTTCTTGAGGGTTATGACAGCGTGACCAAATCGCTGAACAGCAACTACGAGTTATCCCGTCTGCTTATGGAAGCAGATAAGGAAACAAACATTAGCGTCAGTGTTATGAATGAACGGTCGATTACGAATATTATCGGTACCGCATACTTTTCCCGGGATGATATTGTAGGCATCCATGTGATGACGAAAGGCGGCAAGCTGTACAATTATGAACGGCGGTTCGCCGGTCTTGTGAACCAGGATTACCGGTCTGCCGAATGGTACAGCAAGCTGGTCAATTCAAAGGGCGAGATGGTATGGCTGGGCTTGTCGAAGGGCTCGCTTATTAACAGCGTGCTGCAGGAGCCTGTCTTTATTTTTGGCCGCCAGCTTTATGATCTTACGAACTATAAGCCGGTGGGAATTGTCCTGATTGAGTCGGACCCGAAGCCTATTCTGTCTGCCTTGTCCAACGCATCGATCAGTCCTAACAGCCGGGTGTTTATCGTTGATAAGAATAATGAGATTATTGCTTCAACGGATGAGCAGCAGGATGACTTGTCGATGGAAGCGAATGCGGAAGAACAGCTCCCGGTTCCATCCTTCAGCGGCTTGCCTAAGCCAAAGGGCAATGAGATTGTGGTCGACAATAAGACGAATGATTTAATCGTATCGGCCAAAGCGGCCGTTGCGGATTGGACGGTTTTCGGGCTGACACCCAAGTCGGATATCAGCGAGGAGCTTGTTCAGACCAGACTCTACCTGCTTGCGGTTATCATTGCGGTTATTTTGCTTTCAATTATGCTGGCGACTCTAATCTCCAGGAATATCTCCTCGCCGCTGAAGCTGTTGATCCGGGAGATGAAGCAGATGGAGATGGGGAATTTCCGAGGATCGGTTAACGTCAAATCGTTCGAGGAAATTAACAGCCTGGTCTCTTCCTTTAATCGGATGGTACGCCGAATGGATGAGCTGATCGAACGGATTACGCTGTCCTCGATCAGTGAGAAGAATGCCGAGCTGCAAGCCTTGCAGTCGCAGGTCAATCCGCATTTCCTGTACAACACGCTGGATATGATCTATTGGATGCTGGATGAGCGGGAGAATGATCGGCTCGGGCGTGTTATTTTATCCTTGTCTCATATGTTCCGTTACAGCAGCGACTGGGAGGAAGCGTCAAAGACGACACTCCGTCAGGAGCTTGAACAGATGCGCCATTACATGACGATTATCGAGAATCGTCTGGTCGGGCGTGTGAGCACTGAGGTCCAGGTCGATAATATTTGGCTGGATGCCATTGTACCGAAGATGACCATTCAACCTGTCATCGAGAATGCGGTGAAGAGCGGTCTTGAACCCCTTGACCGTCCGGGACTTCTCAGGGTATTCACGGTAGCCGATGAAGAAGCGAATGAACTGCGTATTGTGATTGAAGATAACGGGGTTGGTATTGAAGAGGAAGTCTTGAAGGAACTGCAGGCGATGCTTCAGGATTCCGGTCCGGGCCGCAACTATAATGCGCAGGAAGGACGCGGAAGAAGAGGGATTGGCCTGCCGAATGTGCACCGCCGCATTGTGCTGATGTACGGGGAGCCATACGGCTTGCGTATTTCCAGCGAAATAGGAAAAGGGACGACGGTTATTATCGCAATACCGCTTCCTGCAAGAGGAGGTTAAACGGGCGATGAACATATTAATCGTAGATGACGAAACCGTCATACGTGATGGCATTAAACGGACGTTGAGCAACCGGTTTCCGGCATACAGCACCTTCCTGGCTGTTAATGCCGAAGAGGCGGTCGCCCAGCTTCGCAAACACCGGATTGACATTGTGCTGACGGATATTCTGATGCCGGGCATGACAGGTCTTGAACTGATGAATCTGACCCGCGGCATCTATCCGCGGGTGAAGTGGGTTGTTATTTCCGCTTACTCGGAATTCAGCTATGCGCAGGAAGCCGTACGGCTTGGTGCGAAGGACTACTTGCTCAAGCCGATCGGCAAGGAAATGCTGGCGGAGATGATTGAGAAGATCAGCACAGAGATCGAACAAGAGCGGGAGCTGATGGAGGAAGCGGAGCTTCTGAAGATGAACCGCAATTATTTGCGGGAGGCCGTGTTCCAGCGCTGGGCACAGGGGCTTGATATTGGACGCTTCGATATGCTGCCGTTTATGGAAAGTCATCCTCATTTCAACCTTATAATGGTGAAGATGGAGAGCGACAAGGTCGTGCAGCTTGAGCATTTCATGATCGAGAATGTGCTTGGCGAGCTGATTGAGAAGCATGGTCAAGGATTTGTCACCATCTACGATAATAAAAGCTTGCTTGGCCTCGTCACGCTGCCGGAAGGCGGAACGATATCAGCTCTTCTGGAAGAGCTTCGCACACATTTGATCAAATATTTGCGAGTGCCGTTCCAGATTATGCATACGGATGTGATCAAGGATATTGATGCCGTGCCGGGCGAAGTGCAGCGGATGCGCCAGGCTTCATCGACGCAGGTGTATGAGCATTATGCAAGCGGCAGCGATCAGTCGATTGAAGTTGCGCTTCAATATATTCGCACGCATTATCATGCCGATCTGTCGCTTGAGAAGGTGGCCGCTATTGTGTATCTGAATCCGGTCTACTTCAGCCAGCTGTTCAAGCAGAAGACGGGGGCCGGCTTTAAGGAATATGTCATTGGCCTCAGGCTGGAGCAAGCAAAGCAAATGCTGCTTAATCCGAAGCTGAAGCTGGCTGATGTCGCTGAGAGAATCGGTTATCAGGACATGCGTCATTTCTCTCAGCTGTTCCGCAAGAAGTATGGGGAGACGCCTTCCGAGTTCCGGCAGCGCCATCCTGCGGATATCGAGAAGCAGAATTAATTTTACCGAGCGCTTGCTAGATGAGGGAGTCCTATGTCCATTAACAAGACCCCGACTAATCGGGTCTATACCTATATTGCACAGCGGGGCATCGTATCGCGGGCCGAGCTGATGAAGGAATTCTCGATGACAAGCAGCAGCATGACGCGGCTGCTTGAAGATATGATTGATGCTAACAAGCTGCAGGAAAGCGGACGCGGCAGCTCTACCGGCGGCAGAAGACCCATTTTATATGAGACGAATCCAACCTACGGTTATTTGTTTGGTCTCGAGATTTCGCGGATCTATTCGTCAATGGGTTTATATGATATGCATATGAACAGGTTATCTTCCATACGCTGGAAAATGGATGAGGGCATGACGCCGCATGTATTCATGAAGCGGGTGCAATCAGCCGTCCACAGATTTGTCGGGGAGCATGGCATTCGTCCATCGGCGATTGTCGGAATGGGCGTTGGTGCGGTAGGTCCGCTTGATCGTGAGCGGGGTCTTATATTGGATCCCGTCTATTTTCCTGCCCAGGGCTGGCGTAATCTTCCGATCTGCGAGCTGCTGGAGGAACGGCTGGGTTTCCCGGTGCTGCTGGATAATGGCGCCAATACTGCATTGGTGGGGGAGCACTGGGCGCTCCGAAGCGAGCATTACAAGCATATGCTCTATGTACATGTGGGCGCAGGCCTCCGTTCAGCCGTCATGTCGAACGGCCAGCTTGTTTACGGAGCTGCCGACATGGAAGGAGCGATCGGGCGAATGATTATTCAGGCAGGCAATCTGTCGCAGCCAGGAAGTTCAATTGACGGAGCATTGGAATCATTCGTATCCGTCCATGCGATTGAGAATGAAATGCGGGAGCTTGCGGCAGCGGGATCGTTGCCGCTGCATGGGGAAGCTCGCAGCGGCAGAGGAGAGGCATGGAGCTTCGAACTGCTGCTGGAGGCTTTATTGGCGGGTGATCCCGTTGTTCAGGAGAAGTTCAAGCAAGCCGCTGCTTATCTGGGGGTCGGGTTAGCCAATCTGATTAATGTGCTGCATCCCGAGAAGGTGATTCTTGGTGGGGCCCTCCTTAATGCGCATGAAAGTGTGTTTGAGACGGCAGTGGAGGTTGCCAGAAATTATACGTATTATTATCCGCAGTATAAGCCGTTGTTCTCGAAAGGTTTGTTGAAGGAAGAAGCTGTCGCAGCCGGTGCGGCAGTGATGGTACTCAAGCAGCTGCCATAGAGGGATTTTGACTGATAAGAAGAGGTGACAGCATGACAGCCGCACAAGCGGAGAAGCCATCGAAGGAATTTCATTTATTTTTTCTGACATGGCCGATATTTCTGGAATTATTGTTATTTATGCTAATGGGAGTTGCCGATACCTTTATGCTGAGCGCGATCTCGGATAATGCGGTATCGGGTGTGGGTGCCTCCAACCAATACCTGTTTATTGCTTTACTGGTCCTGGAGGTCATCGGTAACGGTGCATCGATTGTTGTTGCGCAATATATCGGATCGAGACAAATGAAGGAAGCCGCCAAAATCTCGGCGCTTAGTGTGACGCTTAATCTGGCGGTTGGTCTCGTAATGAGTATTGTATTTGTCATCTTTAACGGCATGATCCTGCAGAGCCTTAATCTGCATGGCGAGGTGCTGGATTATGCGAAGACGTACTTGTCCTTTGTTGGCGGGTTTATTTTTCTGCAGGCACTTATTAATTCAGTATCCGCGATTATCCGGGTACATGGTTTCACGAAGGAAGCGATGTTCGTATCGCTTGGGATGAACATTGTCCATCTGGTCGGCAATTACGCCCTGATTTTCGGTCACTTTGGGTTCCCTGAGATGGGGGTTCACGGTGCAGCGGTTTCAACTGTGATCAGCAGGGCGCTGGCGCTGCTCGTCTTCTTCTGGATGCTGTATCGCATTATGGAAGTTCGAATGAAGATTCGTTATTATTTCACATTATCTCAGGCTTATATTGGCAAAATATTAAGAATCGGCATTCCATCGGCCCTTGAACAGGTTATGTATCAAGGCTGCCAGATGGTGTTCCTGTATTACGCGACCTTCCTTGGCGAGGAATCGCTGGCTGCCCGCCAATATGCGGCGAATATATCGATGTTTATTTATTTGATGGCCTTCTCCCTCGGATCAGGAACATCTATTATTGTGGGCCGGATGATTGGCGCAGGACGCCAGACGGATGCTTACCGCCGGGTATGGTACAGCACAGGCTGGGCTTCTGTCTCCAGCGCCATTATGATTGCCTTTGTTATGATATTCCGCGAACAGCTGATGAATATATTCACAAACGATCCGGAGATCATCCGCCTCGGCTCCCAAGTGCTGCTGTACAGCGTAATTCTGGAGACCGGCCGTACGATCAACATCATTCTCGTGAACTCGCTTCGCGCATCAGGAGATGCGAAGTTCCCGTTATGGGTGGGGACGGTATCGATGGTGGGCATGAGTCTGCCGCTTGGCTACTTCTTTGTATTTCAGCTCGATATGGGTCTTCCGGGGATTTGGCTTGCTATTGCAGCCGATGAATGGCTTCGCGCCTTTACGATGTCCTTCCGCTGGCGCAGCAGGGCGTGGGAGAAGCATGCACTGGTGAAACGGGATCATCGGGCGACGGCCGCAACGTAATATGGACAGAGGAGCGTTTGATCATGACCTCAACTGTGATAGAGCAGCCTCTTCATTCTTATCATCTTATTGCACAGACCTGTTTGCTTGCGGGCAAAATCATTCTGCAAAACGGCGGCGAGACGTACCGGGTAGAGGATACCATGGTGCGGATTGCCGCCGCTTATGGTATTGCGGACGCACAGAGCTACGTAACGCCAACCGGTCTATTATTTGCCATGGATGCCTCCGTGCCGACGACAAGGCTGATTCGGATCTCGGAGCGCTCAACGAATCTGCGTAAGGTGGCGCTCGTGAATGATATCTCGCGGCGGATCAGTCAAGGCAAGCTGGAGGTGAGCGAGGCCCACCGGCTGCTAACGGAGATCGATGAACAGCCTTTTGCTTATCCGGTCTGGCTTCAGGTGCTGGTTGCAGCCATTGCGAGCGGCTGCTTCCTGGTGATGTTTGGCGGGCGGTGGCATGATTTTGCGGCGGCTGTCCTTGCCGGGGGATTAGGCTTCGGGAGCATGGTTCTGCTGCACCGGCTTGTGCCGGTCAAGCTGTTTGCCGAGTTTGTTGCATCTTTGCTGCTCGGGGGAGCGGCGATTCTGCTAGTGAAGAGCGGAGCAGCTTCTAATATGGACAGCGTCATTATTGCTTCTGTCATGCCTCTTGTACCTGGTCTGCATATTACCAATGCCGTTCGGGATTTGATGGCAGGACATCTGGTGTCGGGATTGTCCAAAGGAGTCGAAGCATTCCTGACTGCCTTTGCGATAGGCGCCGGCATCGCGGCTGCGCTGTCATTTTATTAGCAGGGAGGGGGAACAAGAATGTCCTGGGGCTGGATTGAACAAGCCGTTATGAGCTTTATCTCCGCGGCGGCCTTTGGCCTTATCTTTAATGCACCCAGACAGATGCTGCCCCAATGCGGCGTTGTCGGGATGATCGGCTGGCTGCTGTATCTGGTATGCACAGAGATGGGATTGGAGGCGATTCCTGCAACGCTGATCGCTGTTATCATCGTGGCGATTATCAGCCAGCTTTTTGCCAAGCTGTACAAGACCCCGATAATCGTGTTTAGCGTCGCGGGCATTATCCCGCTTGTGCCGGGCGGCACCGCGTACGATGCGATGCGCAAGGTCGTGGAGAACGAGTACGATATTGCGGTTCAGCTTGGCGTTAAAGCGTTTATGATTTCCGGAACGATTGCGATTGGTCTTGTTCTCTCCGAGGTGGTGAACCAGACGATTCGCCGGATAGAGCGGTTATAGCGCAACAATAGAGAGGGACGTATCCGATGGAAGCGGCGGAGCGTTCTTTTTTACCACAGGGTGTGCAATGCGGCCAAAGATAAGTGGATACAGCGCATTAAAATTGCGATTGCTGTCTTGCGGGGGTTATACTGGATAAGAATCTACCGGTCACATCTTGAGAGGCGGCCGGAGCCAGGAGGCAAGAAGCATGAATCTTCTTAGCAGTGTGTCACAATTCCAGCAGCTGAAGCAACTGATCACACGGTTTATGATGACGTATAAGTTTGCACTGGACGAAATGGAGACCAAAATTGAAATTTTAAAAGAAGAATTTCAGATGCTCCATGACTATAATCCGATCGAGCATACGAAATCCCGGCTGAAATCGCCGGAAAGCATAATGAATAAGCTGGTCCGCAAAAATCTGGAGATTTCGCTGCCAAGCATCAAAGACAATATCAGGGATATTGCAGGACTGCGTATTACATGTTCGTTTATTAAGGATATTTATCTCATATCCGATATGCTGCAAAGGCAATCCGACCTGAAGGTGCTTGAAGTGAAGGATTATATTAAACAGCCGAAGCCTAACGGCTATCAAAGCCTGCATATGCTGATTGAGGTGCCGGTCTTCTTGTCCGACCGTGTGGAGCATGTCTGCATCGAGGTGCAGATTCGGACAATCGCGATGGATTTCTGGGCAAGCCTGGAGCATAAAATTTTCTACAAATATAATGCCGCTGTGCCGGAAAGTCTTGTACAGGAGCTGAAGGCAGCTGCGGATTCGGTAACGGCGCTCGACCGTCAGATGGAGCGTCTGCATCGGGAAATGGGCGAGATCAAGGCAGACAATGTGATTGATGCCGAGGAGCAGCTTAGGCTCCTGCAAATCGACAATCAGCAGTTTAATATCCCGATTGCGCTTCTGGAGATGATCGGAGATAAGCCGGACAATTAATAGGTATGGAAGTGTCGATAACATGCTTATCGGCACTTTTGTTTATATAAGCTTATTTATGCTTACGAAGCAAAAGCAAATCACAATTCTATTTAGGAGGAAGCAGTTTGAAGCTGATTGCAAATACATATCCTTTTCGCTTGGAGCAAGGCTATGAATTAGGTGTTGGACCAGCCGGTTATGAAATGATGGCCCAAATTATCTCCATATTCCAGGAGCCCCACTCGGACATTCTATTCTCTTATACGAATTGGGATCGCGATAGGGATCCGCATAAAGACGAATTAATGAAGGAAGCTGCGCATGATTTCCATTACGGTATCATTAATGATCCGGTGACAGGTTCAAAGGTAAAGGAAATTCTGCTGCATCATTATGCGCCGGAGCGCGATCCGAAGGCTAGTCAGTCTGTGATGGAAAAGCTGTTAACTTATTTTAGAGAAGTTCCATTGGAAGAATTAAATGAAGAGCTATTGCGAAAAATTGGAGCTGCCGTATACGAAATACAGGGGATTTATACACTGGAAGAGCAAGAGACGGCTACGCAGGAATTCGTAAACAGCCGGTTGGCCGCCACCAATTCGGTCTGGCTGCTGCCTTATGATCGTCCCGTTTATTTGAAAAATATTATGTGGTACAGGGTCAATACGGAAGCGGAAATGGTACAGGCATTTGAGTTGACGGACTGGTGGTTCACCTGTGCGATTGTTGATCGTAACAAGTCGGTAGAGGACTATCGTTATTTCCTGAATTATACCGAAGAACAGGGGGAGGATCATGATGGTATGGTTCTGTATATATCTACTCCGGACCCGCAGCATTTCAAGGATACCATTATCCCAAGGCTGAAGGAGCTGCTGGGAAATCAGTTGGAGATCGTTGGTTGAGAAAAGGGGAACATCGGATGTTAGGCTGTTTTGTGAAGCATTCCTTGCTTAATTTGTCAGCAGAGTAGTTAAGGCTAAGGTCCATCAGGGACCTTAAGGGAGCAGAAAGCACCGGAGTGAAGCGGGTTAGGGCCCTTGATGGACCCTAACCTTGTTGACGATTTGCGCGAGGCGGCTGTGATGGCAACTAGCAATTCATTCGATGGCGATTATTGCAAGGGAGTATATTTGCTATATCGCATAGCGGTTATGCAATGTTTCCGCCATCTCGCGGACCTGCTCGGCGGACGGGAGAATCAGGCTGCCTGCGGCGGGCAGTCCCTTCTGCGCTTCCTTGATAACTTGCTTCACAGCTGCTGCAAAAGCCTGCGATGCCCCCGAACCAAGTCCAGCCAGCTCTTCCAGGCTCGCGGTGCTGGCGTCTGTCACCACCGGGAAGTCAACTGCATCCGCCCCGGGTGACGCAAGATCATAGAACGAACGAACAAGCCGGGCGCGCTCTGCCCCGGAGCCTGCCGCCACGATAAAGGCCTGAATAATAACCGCATGAGCCTGCCGCCGCTGGGCGATCCCGCAGAACTTATAGCCGCCGATGCTCAGGTCGAACTCTCCCGGACAATAAGCCCCTTTGATCTCGCCCTTGTCGACCTGCCGGCCAGTTCCCTGCAGTGCCAGCCGAATAAGCTCATACATCTGCTCGAAGTTGTCATGAAAGTGGAAATCAAGCGCATCGCTCTTTGGCAATATTAACGACAGATTCACGACTCCCTTATCCAGCGGCACAGCAGCTCCGCCCGAATTACGGACCGCAGTAGCCCAGCCTGCTGTCTCGAGCAGATCCCGTGCTGTCCCGGCACCAGGCAGGCGGCTGTCGCGCAGTCCCATGATGAAGGCGCGCGGGTGGCGCCATATATGGCATACGGCAGGTGCTCCCCGCCCTGTGCTTCTGCATAACAGCTCATCCAGTGCAAAGGCGTACAGCGGGTCTTCCTCCGACAATTCATCCATCCGGTCAAGCAGGACAAGACCACGCTCGTCGAGCTGCTCTAGTGCACTCCATTTCATGGCTGATTACCTTCCCCTCTAGCTAAATCCAATTCCAATATTCCCATCATACTGATCCCTTGTGGGGATGACAAGGCGTGCCGGCCGTTGTCATATATCCGCTGCTGTTCTCCGGGCATAGCCTGTACGTAACAATCGCACTATGAAAATACTGCTCCTAAGCGATGATCGGATACGAAGGAGCGTACTGTGAGGTATGCTCTTTTTCACCTCTTTTATAGTTATTGCTACTAACCTTATAAAAATGGCATTTACACCCTTTGTAAGTTCCTGTAAAATCCAAGTCAACGATGAATTTTGACAGCGGTTACATAATTGAGGGCACAAATAGGCCTGAAAGAAAAAAAGGGGTTGAGGAGAATGATGGATTCTGCTCATGACGTCAGGGATTATGAGCCGTTAGCAGCGGAGCAGACCCTGCTCCGGGTGGAAGGCCTGAAACGCACATTTGGCCGCGGCTCTGGTGCTGCAGTTGTCCTGCAGGGTGTTAATTTATCGATTGCACGGGGGCGGCTTATTGCCCTGAAGGGACGTTCCGGCTCCGGGAAAACAACATTGCTGAACCTGCTTGGAGCGCTGGATCTGCCGACGGAAGGGACCGTAGACTTCGACGGTACAGTACTCAGCCAGCTGTCTGACAAAGCGCGGGGAGATATCCGCAGAACGCAGATGGGTCTGATCTTCCAATCGTTTGCGTTGTTTCCGCTTATGTCTGCCTATGAGAATGTTGAGTTTGCAATGCGGATTGCGGGCGTGCCGGCCTCGGCCAGAAAGGAAGCGGCGCTGCAGGCGCTCGATTATGTCGGTCTTAAGCCGCGTATGCATCATCGTCCGTTCGAGATGTCCGGCGGCGAGCAGCAACGGACCGCGATTGCCCGGGCAATTGCACACAAACCCAAGCTGCTTCTGGCGGATGAGCCTACGGCCGAGCTTGACAGCCGGACTGGCCTGCATATTCTAAGCGTGCTGCGCGATCTGGTGCGGGAAGAGGGCATGACAGTTGTGATGACCACGCATGATCCGGCCATTATGGAAATCGTAGATGAAGTCTATGAATTGGAGGATGGAACCATTGTTGAAGCTGCGAAACTCTAGTCTGGCGATGTCACTGATTGTTAGCTTGTCCCTGCTTGCAGGCTGCTCCCTTATTCCGGCCGAGGAGGAGCCGCTGAAGCCGCCGCTTGTGAAACCTGCGGAGCAGAATTACTCGACCGAGCAGGTCAAGATGGGCGATATCCGCCGCGAGGTAAAAGGCTCCGGCGTGTTCGAATCGACGGCAAGCGAGCTTGCCCAGTTCAAGGCGCAGGGCGGCCGGCTCAAGAAGCTGTACGTATCCTCCGGCGATGAAGTGAAGAAGGGCGATCTGCTGGCCGAGCTTGCGGTAGACGGGCTGGATGTCCAGACGCTGGAGCAGAAGCTGGGGCTCGAGCGGGCCGAATATGCGCTGAAGCAAGCGAAGCAGGGCGGTAATGAGCAGGAGATACATATTGCGGAACTGCAGCTGGAGATCGAGAAGCTGAAGCTGGATAAGCTGGAGCAGACGGCCGAGCAGAGCAAGCTGCGGGCAACGATAAACGGACAGGTTGTATTTGTCGAGGAGCTGGCAGAGGGGGATTTTGTACAGCCGTATCAGACGCTTGTGCGGGTGGCAGATCCGACCAAGCTGCGGTTTTCCTACCGCTCCTCGGATGCCGGCAGCATCAGCGAGGTGCAGGTGGGCATGAACGCTGTAATTACCGCCGGCAACAATTATGAATCAAACGGCAAGGTTGTGCAGACGCCATCCTCGGCTCCGCTCACGACCGATGCTGATTTGAAGTCCAAGTATAGCAGTACGTTGTATGTGAATGTAGACAAGCTGCCGCAGGATGCGGAGATTGGCTCGAGCGCGAATGTATCCATTGTCCTTGTTGAGCACAAGAATACGGTCCTAATTCCGAAGAGTGGACTTCGTTCGTACTTGGGACGTACGTTTGTCCGTGTACTCGACGGCAAAGCTTTGCGGGAAGTAGATGTTGAAGTAGGCATCCAATCGGCAACAGAGGTTGAAATTGTACGCGGGCTGAAGGAAGGCCAGACGATCGTTCTGAACTAATTCGTTTTATACCACATTTTGTGAAGTGGAGGCTTACCTGTGGCTTTATTGTCCATGATTGTGCGTAAAATGACGCAAAACAAGTGGCTGGAGCTCAGCTTGCTGATCGGACTTGTCATTACAGTCGGCTTAGTCTCCAGCATTCCGACGTATACCGAGGCGATTCTTTCCCGCATGCTGGTGAAGGAGCTGGAAGCGTCGAAGCTAAGCTCTTATCCGGGCACAATGAATATGCGATTTACCTATATCGGAGCGAACAACGCCGAGCAGCGCATCAAGCAGATGCAGACGAATGAGAAGTTTATGCAGGAAAAAGTGCTTCCGCTTATTCCCGTTAATCTGCTTGAGCAGACCTCCGATTTAACAACATCGGCATTTGATCTCAGTACGGAGCAGCCTCCTCCTCCAGGGGAGAAGAAGAAGGTATACCGTATGAGTCTAGCCAGCGTCAAGGGTCTCGAAGAGCATATCAAGCTGGTTGACGGACGTATGCCGGCGGACAAGCCGGTGGACGGGGTCTATGAGGTGCTGGTTACGGAGAAAGGCCTGAACACGCTGCATACCGTTCTGAACTCGGTATTTGTCTTCGAGGATGTGAACAAAACCAAGGTCCGTGTGAAGCCGGTTGGCATCATGACCAAGAAGGTTGATGATGATCTCTTCTTCCTGTCTCCGGATCTCGGGGGATTCTCCAATTCTCTTGTCATGAACAGCGATGTGATTGACCGGGAATTTATCCAGACGCACCGATTGCTTGTGAATTCGAATTCCTGGCATATCGTACCGAAGTATGAGGATTTGGAGCTTCGCAATATTGACCGTTATTTAGAGGCAGCCGCGCTGCTGAAGGCGCAGGTGAAGTCTAACTATCACTATACGCTTGAGTCGCAGTATGTTGATGTTATCGAGCGGTACTTCAAGAGCTCCGAAAGTCTGCGAATACTGATGTGGTCGCTTAACGTGCCTGTCCTGGCGATGCTGGGGCTATATGTCTTTATGGTATCGAACCTGATTACCAATCGGCAGAAAAATGAAATCGCCGTCCTGCGCAGCCGCGGCGCTGCCCGCTGGCAGATTATGCTGTCCTACCTGGTAGAATATACGCTGCTAGGTGCAGTAGCTGTTGCTGCAGGGCCGCCGCTCGGGTTGTTCTTGACCAAAGTGCTGGGTTCCTCGAACGGATTCATGTCATTTGTTCAGCGGTCCGGCATCCGTGTTCATCTGAACAGTGAAGTGTATGTATACGCGGCAGCAGCCGCAGTGACTGCTCTGATTGTGATGCTTGTGCCGGTTATCTTCGCAACCAGAACGACGATTGTCGGCCACAAGCAGCAGCTCGCCCGCATGCAGCAGACACCGTTCTGGCACAAGCTGTTCCTGGATGTTATTGCCCTTGCCGTCTCTCTGTACGGCCTGCGGGTATTCCATGAGCGGTTGAAGACGCTGCAAACCCTGGGTCTTGATAATGAAGCGCTACATATCGATCCGCTGCAGTTTGCCGTACCTGCCTTATTTATTCTTGGCGGCGGCATGCTGCTTCTGCGGGTATATCCTTATTTCCTCCGGCTGGTCTATTGGATTGGACGCAAATGGTGGCCGCCATCCATGTATGCGACTCTTATTCAAGTTGGCCGCTCAAGTGCCGGTTATCAGTTCCTGATGGTGTTCCTGATGATGACGATCGCAACCGGGATGTTTAGTGCGAGCGCCGCCCGCACCATTAATCATAACTCGGAGGACCGAATCCGGTATGCGAGCGGAGCGGACATTGTGCTGCAGGCGAATTGGCCTAATGACAAGCCGCCGGAGACACCGGGAGGAGGTCCGCAGCAGGAAGCTGCTTTCACACTGACCAAGCCGGTTATCCACTATTCGGAGCCGCCGTTTGAGCCTTTTACCCAACTGGCCGGCGTTGAAAGTACGGCAAAAGTATTGATACACGATAATGCCTCTTACAGTACCGAGGAAGGCTCCGGATCGGCCAAGCTGATTGGAATTGATTCGGATGAATTTGGACAGACGGCCTGGTTCAGGGATGGATTGCTCGATTATTCGTTCTATGAATATTTGAACCTGATGGCTGCTGCGCCTAATGCCGTGCTGATCTCGAAGACCTTGGCCGACGAGGAGAAGCTCAAGGCTGGAGATACGGTCTGGGTAGGCTGGGATGGCATCGATATGCAGCCGTTTGTGGTCTATGCGGTTGTTGATTATTTCCCGACCTTTAATCCAAATCCGCGGGATGCGGAGACTCCTGCACCCAAGCTGATTGTAGGCAGCCGCCTGCAGATTCAGACCTATTTGTCGCTGGAGCCTTATCAGGTATGGTTGAAGCTGAAGCCTGACGCAAGCGTTAATGACTTGTACCGGGATATTGAAGATAAGAATTTGGGGATAGTCGATATTGCCGATATGAAAAGCAAGCTGAGTACGGCCAAATCCGATCCGTTCCTGATGGCCGTTAACGGCACGTTAACGCTTGGCTTTATCATCTCGCTTGTGATCAGCTTTGCTGGCTTCCTGCTCTATTGGACATTAATTCTGCGCGGACGGATGCTGCAAAACGGTATTATGCGGGCGATGGGCCTGTCGCTGCGTCAATTGATCGGAATGCTGACGGTCGAGCAGCTGCTTACGTCCGGGGCCGCTATTGTCATTGGTCTGGTCACGGGACTCACGACAAGCCGTTTGTTTGTTCCTCTGTTCCAGAATGCCTTTGATGCGAAGAAGCTGGTGCCGCCGTTCCGGGTTATGGTGGATCCGATTGACTCCATCCGAATCTATATTTTTGTTGGCTCTACCATCTTGATCGGGCTTGCGATTCTGGGCTACATGCTCTCGCGCCTCAAAATTCATCAGGCCATTAAGCTGGGGGAGGATTAAGCGTTGATACACTGCGAAGGTTTGGTCAAAATCTACAAAGCAAACGAGCTGGAAGTGTTCGCGCTGCAGGGCCTTGATCTCCATGTGGAGGCTGGTGAGCTGATGGCGATCATCGGCAACAGCGGCAGCGGCAAATCCACGCTTCTCAATATGCTGGGCGGTCTGGACCGGCCGACGGCCGGCAGCCTGATGGTCGACGGCAAGGATCTGATGAAGTTCAAGGAGCGGGATTTCGTAAAGTATAAAAGGGAAAGCGTTGGCTTCGTCTGGCAAAATAATGCCAGAAACCTGATTCCTTACCTGACCGCTCAGCAGAATGTCGAGCTGCCGATTCTGCTGAACGGCCGTCGTAAGCAGCAGCGGGCGCGGGAACTGCTCGAGGCGGTGGGATTATCCCACCGCGCCCATCATAAGCTGCAGCAGCTGTCCGGCGGGGAGCAGCAGCGGGTGGCGATCGCCATCGCCCTGGCGAATCATCCCCGGCTGCTGCTCGCTGACGAGCCGACCGGCTCAGTGGATACGAAGATGGCGGCGCAAATTCTGGAGCTGTTCCGCAAGTTAAACCGGGAGCTTGGTCTTACGGTTGTTATCGTTACGCATGACCCGGAGCTTGCCCGCAAGGTTGACCGCGTAGTCTCGATTCGTGACGGCAAAATCTCCTCCGAGATGCTTCGCCGCAAATCGTATATAGAGGAGCTTGCCGAGCTCGCGGAGGATGAGGCGGAGAGGGAATCTCATGTCGAGTATGCGGTGCTGGACAAAGCAGGCCGCCTCCAGGTGCCGCATGGCTATTTGGAGGCGGCCGGATTCAAGGATCATCGCAAAGCAAGGGTGCAGCTGGAGAACGGCAGAATTATGCTGTCTCCGCCCGAGGAAGATTAATTGAGCGGAATACGCATCTCCACGCAGGTACCTTCATTCAGCTTGCTGCTGTACTGCATATTTCCGTTATGATGCTGGATAATTTGTTGACTGATCATAAGGCCGAGGCCATTGCCCTCGGCCTTTCGTGTGAAGAAGGGCTCGCCCAGCCGTGCCAAATCCTCTTCCGGGATACCCACTCCCTGATCGCTGATTCGGATCAGAATCATTTGTTCCGACTCCCGTATAAGCTCGAGTGTCAATTCTCCGCCGTCAGGCATGGCTTCCATGCCATTCTTCATCACATTAACAAGCACTTGCTTAAGCTGGTTGGATTCGCATCTAAGCGGCGGTATGCCCGGATCGAGACGGGTTACCATCTGAACATTATGGATATTGGCTTCCGAGTCCAGAAGAACAACGGTATCATTCATAATGGTATACAGATTGGCATCCTGATAACGGTCGGCTTGCGGCTTTGCAAAGACGAGGAATTCGCTGACGATTAGGTTAATCCGGTCAAGCTCGGACAGCATAATATTCAAATACGACTTGTCCAGCCTGGCGTCCTTCTGAAGCAGTTGAACAAAACCGCGCAAGGTTGTAAGCGGATTGCGGACTTCATGGGCTACGCCTGCAGCGAGCTGTCCGACTACAGACAGTTTCTCCGAGCGGCGCAATATTTCCTCGGTCCGTTTGCGTTCTGCAATATCCCGGGCGATGGCTGCAAAAGCGACAATTTCTCCATGCTCGTCCCGGATTCCCGACAATGTGATGCTTACTTCTATCTGGTTGCCATACTTATCATGCAGGATGGTCTCATAGTCCGTAACTTGTCCTCCGCCCAGGATAATACGGGTCTTCTCTATGAACTTGTCCAACAGCTCCGGAGTAAGCATATTGAGCTTCTGGCCCACAGCCTCCTCAAGTTTCCAGCCAAACATGTTTTCAAACGCTTTATTGAAATCAATGGTTATCCCTTGAAGATTAACGAGATGAATGGCATCAGAGGTATTATTAACAAACGACTCCAAATATTGCTTCGTATGGTTTAGTTCCTTGGCAGCTGCAGTAAGCTGCGTCTGGTAATTGTACAGATTATGGCTCATCGCATTCACTTGTGAGGCTAGAGTTCCAAGCTCGTTGTTGCTGTCGATATCGATCTGTTCCCCGAAGTTGCCCCTTGAAATCTCATGCATCCGGTTGAGGATAAGCTGCAGCGTCCGGATCATGAATCCTGCAATGAAAGAGCTTGAAGCAACGGCGGCCGTCATTAAGCCTAAGGAAATCAGAACTTGTATAAGCAGCTGTTTGAACAACGGTTCCTTAATGGCGGCATAATTGAAATTGACAACAATTACGGATTTGCTTGTTCCGGATATGGGGATGAAGCTCTTCATCACTTTATGGCCGTGAATCTTTGCTTTGGTGGTCACGATATGCCCGCTCTGATCCGCTTTCATCAAGTTGGTGTAATCATGGATATCTGCATAGTTGTATTGTCCAAATATCATGCTTTGATCATCAAGCTTGTAAGGAGGCAACTTTTCTTTTAAAGCAAGGACTTGAGGATCTCTATAAAAAGCCGGGTTGAAGCCGGAGACTTCAAGAATGGAAGGGTTATCTCCTATGATTTGCCGTGTAATGGCATCGCTGCTCTTCAGTTTCTCCAGATTGTAGAATGCTCCGGCATGAACAAGCGGATTAACCAGGTAGTTGGATTTATCATTATAATAAACGCCAAGTTTATTGACATCATTAAGGTTAGAAGGAATGATTGTAATCGGCGGTGACCAGAAATGATTCAGCTTCTGGCCTTGAGGAATGATGACCTGGCGAAGCTCAAACAGCTGACTAAAAGCCGTATACCAATAACCTAAAGCTTTGGAGCTAGCCCCAATGGCTTTGGGATTAGATGATTTCTGAGCGGTAATGTCATCTCCGTCCTTCGCCCACAACGTAATATGATCAACACCAAGCTCCCGGCTTAGCATGACCAGTTGGTTATTGCTTACGTTGGCTATATCGGGATCAAGCTTTGTTTGTGCCGTAATGGCGGCAACCCGCAGCTTCTCGCCAACTGAATACTCGATGAATTGTTTCGATTTCTGAGAAGCGTCAAGCATCTCGCCAATCTGCTTGGCAATGCCGATCATTTGACGCTCGGCGTCTTTTTTAAGTTGGGAAGAGGTGGAGAAGTAGTAAATCGATAGATTCAGACTTAGAATGACAATGACCGTCAATGATATGAACCAGGCCAGCTTGGTCTTGATAGACAAAACGGTATTCCTCCTGAAGGTTTTGCACAGCAATAGAATTTTTTTACATATGGAATCTAGTATATCGCAGTTAGGAATACAGGAACATAGCAGATTATGTCGAAAGTCCGGTATTCACAAGAAATGGAAGAGGGATTCTATGTTTAATAGGAGAGTGGATAAAACAAAAGGAGCGGCCTTCATTCTGAGGCGGCTCCTTTGATGCTATTAATGTTCCCGGCGGCGCATGACTAGCGCAGCAGCCCCTGCAATAATCAGGGCAATAGCGAGGAACGGACGTATAACCTCTACTTGATTGAGGAATGTACCAAGCGAGAATACGGCGAAGAACAGGAGACCCAGCACGGCCAGAATATTGATCGGAATCAGCAGCCATTTGTTCCGGTTGCCGAACCAGTAGAACTCGAACAGACCGGCAGCGACCGCGATGATAAAACCAGGCCACATGTATTCCCAATTATCGAACAGCATGGCGATCTGCGAAGTCACACCGGATACCAGCAGGATGCCGCCGGGGATCAGAACTCCAATGCCTTTGCGTCCGGTCATGGAGAAATACAGCCAGTGGAAAAACAATCCCAGCGGGATGACGAATAAGCTTGGCCAGAAGTAGCCGAATAGATTGCCCGGGCCAAAGTTTGTTCCTTTGTTCAACAGTAAGTATGCACCGAGAAGAATAAATACAGGGCCAAGAATGGTCCTTTTATTCATTGCGCTCATCTCCTTTAGGTACAGCATATCATGCGGGTTTTTAGAAGTCCTCATTCTTTAGGTCACAACGCAAACCCGACTAAAGTCCAGTCCTGTAAAAAATTCGTCGTATTAGTCATAATCTCACAGATTACGACATTTTACACCTCTTGTAGGATTCTATGAAAGCGCTACAATTAAGATATAAATAAACAGGAGGTGATTACGATGAGCCATGAAGAAGAAATCATTCAAGCAGCGGAGGAATCCGTAGAAGAAGTGGCAGCAGCTGAAGAAGCTGCTGAGGAAATTGCTGAAGAGGTTGTAGCGGCTGCCGAAGAAGAGGCAGTTGAAGCAGCTGAGGAAGAAGCGGCGGTAGCTGAAGAAGAAGCTGCTGTTTCCGAAGAAGAAGAGGCTGATGCTGAAGAAGCATCCGATGACGAAGCAGAAGAACAATGATTACGGTCATTTTATAAATAAACGTATACCCGATAAAGGCTGTCCCAAGTCATTCATTGACATGGAGACAGCCTTTATATACATTTGCGGGACGTAAGCTGTAAGCTGCTCCTAAGAAGCATGGTCACATTAACAGTCCAGACAGGCTTGTTTGAGATGCTTCTTGGATCGTAAGCATAGAGGCCTAAAAGAATGGCTGCATGCAAAGTAGGGCCACATTGGATTTTGTGCAGCATAACGGGACATTTTTGCTTGATAACCCAACCTACATTGGATTGCCTACAGTATAATCAGTCCAATTTGGACGATGGTGACTCCTTCCTTTTCCATCATTGGAGCTGATCCAACGTAGCCGCCCGATCCTTCCGTTTAACCTGATTTTACTGTAGTAAATCCAACGTACGGTAATTGAAGAAACTTTCTTATGAATTCTCCAGCATGAAACGCGCCTTGCCGCCAGAAGAAGGAGAAAGCCGGTTCGCCCTGTATTCACAGGAGATAGTATTTGCATGTGAGCTTGTCGCTTTGGTATGCTCTTTATTGATCATCAAAAAAGGGAGAAGTACACATGATTATAATTAAGAATGAGGCGGATATTACCCGCATGCATGAAGCCGGCAAAATTCTTGCCGAAATCCATAGACAAATTGCCAAGCTGATTGCGCCGGGCATTACGACCCATGAGATTGACCAATTTGCCGAGAAGCTTATGAAGCAATATGGGGCGACACCTGAACAGAAGGGTTACAAAGGTTATCCATACGCAACCTGTGCATCGGTGAACGATGTGATCTGCCACGGCTTTCCGAAGAAGGAAAAGCTGAAGGACGGTGACATTGTAACGATTGATATGGTCGTTAACCTAAACGGTTGGCTGGCAGACTCTGCCTGGTCGTATGCGGTCGGCAATGTTTCGGAGGAGGCTGATCATCTGCTGCGGGTGACCAAAGAGTCGATGTACAAGGGGATCGAACAAGCGGTTGCCGGCAACCGGATCGGCGATGTGTCTCATGCCATTCAGGTGTATGCCGAAGCGGAAGGCTTCTCGGTTGTGCGTGATTTTATCGGCCATGGTATTGGTCAAGATATGCATGAGGACCCGCAGGTGCCGCATTACGGCCCGCCGAATAAAGGCCCGCGCATCAAGGAAGGTATGGTCTTCACAATTGAGCCGATGCTTAATGTCGGTACTTACCAGGTGAAGATCGATTCAGACGGTTGGACGGCGCGTACAAGAGACGGCAAGCTGTCTGCCCAATACGAGCATACGATTGCCATTACGGCGAACGGACCGATCATTCTGACCGAGCAGTAAACGACAAGCTTCGAATAAGGGGATTCGTTCAGGCGGCGCACGCTGCCGGAATGAATCCCTTTTTACATCTGTTTACAATCCCCTCTGAATGAAAGGAACTGCTACATAATCAATAATAAAACAACAAATCAATTGCGTGATAATCCAGAATTATTACCCTAAAATGAGGACAATGATGCCGCCGTCCATCCATGAACCCGGAGGCTTCGGCCGATATCTTCTACATCGTGAAGTATTGGAGGTCATCCTTTTATTTCCTTGTTGACCCGAAATCATGAATTTGAAATAATAGCAAGCATTAATAGAGCATGATAGAGCTGCATCACTTGGGGGGATGAACATGTACGGCGTGCTGGTTGTCGACGATGAGCCGCATCACCGCCGCGGCATCGCGGACATGCTGCGGAGCCTTAGACCGGATTATCGTATTTTTACGGCAAAAGACGGTGACGAGGCGCTGCGGATGGCATCGGGAAACCGGGTCGAGATCATGATTACCGATATTCGCATGCCCAATATGGACGGGCTGGAGCTGATGGAAGCCCTGAACCGGCAGCAGCATCGAATGAAAATTGTCATTCTTAGCGTATATGGGCAATTTGATTACGCCAGAAAGGCTTTAACGCTGGGAGCCTTTGATTATTTGCTGAAGCCGCTTAAGCAGGATGAAATGAGCGAGATGCTTGTCAAGCTGGAGTCCGCTCTGGAGGAGGAACAGCGGCTATTGCAAGAGGAGGAGTCTCTTAAGCGGAAGCTTTATTCGGCTGTGCCTGTCTATGAACAGCATCTATTGAACAGATGGATACGAGGAGAGCTTGGGGAGGGGGACCATGAAGAAATCGATCGCTTGCTGCCGGATGCGGGGGCAGGACTGGCTGTGGCCTTAAAGTTTGATCCAAAGCAGATTCAAGCTTTGTATGCACAAGAGGAGTTTGACGTATTCAAGCTCAGCTTCAAGTCATGGTTCCAGCAGCAGCTGGACTCGATCGGCTCCTTGATCGCTTTTTATTTGGACAGCGTGGAGCCAGTTCTTATATCCATTATTTCCCCGAAGCATCAGGTCGAATGGCTGCTGCAGAAGGATGTGGATCTGTTGACCGGCCTTATAGGCAAGGTACGATCTGAGTTTGACCTGCGCATCGCAATTGGCGCGGGCGAGATACGGACCGATCCGTTTCAAGATATCCCCCTGTCATTCAAGCAGGCGAAGGATGCTCTTGATTTTACCTTTTACGAGGGCTACGGAGTTCTCTTTCACTTTGCTGAAATCGCTTACGATTCAAGGAAGCCGGTGCTTCAGACCAATTCGTTCGAACCTAAGATCGGAGCAGCAGTAACCCAGCTGGACCGGAATGCGGCAGAGGCGGCGTTGGAGGAATTCACCGTTCAACTGCTTGATGGCAAGCGTCCCTCCTCCGCTCATTTTAAGGAACGGATGCTGTACATGATGGTCAGTCTGGCTCAAAACAACGAAACGTTGTTGGGCAGAGAGGATACAGGCAATCTGATCGCCGAGATGGAGTTCGAGCTGCCGGCCAGTGATTCGTACCAACAGCTCCAATCGAAAGCCGCCCACTATTTAGGGCGTATCATTGACGTGATGGAGAACCGGAAGAAGAATAAGAATCAGATTATCATCCAAATGTGCATCGATTATTTGGAGGAGCATTATATGGAGGAGCTGTCGATGGAGATGATCGCAAGGCGTTATTTCTTCAGTCCCGCCTATTTCAGCGGCCTCTTCAAGATGCAGACCTCGCTGACCTTTACCGAGTATTTGCTGCGGCTGCGAATCGGAAAGGCCAAGGCCTCTCTAGGTGACGCCGACCGCAAAATATCCGAGGTGGCGCAATCGGTAGGCTTCCGGGACGCCGGATACTTTACACGGATTTTCAAGCGGGAGACCGGCCTGTCACCCGAGGAGTACCGCAAAAATATGGTGGTATAGGGGGAAGCTATGCGGCTTAGAAAAAAGTTGATCCTCTCTTATATCGTCCTGATTACGCTGCCGCTTGCCATTCTGGGCACGGGTTTCTATTTCTCAAGCCAGCAAACCATGCAGAAGCTTGCGCGGGATAACGTGCTCGAGATCGTCAAGAAGAACAATCAGCTTATTGACGAAAGGCTGTCCAAATTACAAAGTGACAGCTTGACTCTGATGACAGAATGCGATCTGTTCCAGCTGTTTAACGGCACGCCAAGCAAGGACGGGCTGAAGCAGCTTCAGACGGACCGGAAGGTCAGAGAAATCTTGAATCGGTATTTCACGCAATCCAGCTATCTTTACTCCGTTCAACTGGTTACACAGGATTATGTCTATGGGGATAAGGGCAAAAATACATTCCCGCCAAAGCAGTTTTACGAGACGGACATGTATACGGAAGCCCGTATACAAAAGGGCAGAATGGCCTGGATTCCGACCTATGATTACTCCAGGAAGTATAAGCTTCCGGAGCTTGACCACGCGGATCTGGAGTATCGCCATTTGTTCTCGGCCGTGAGGGAAATCAGTCCCTCCTGCGTTCGGGAATCCATTATTGTGCATGCGAAAAGCGGCTCGGAGCGGCCGTATCTGGTTATGAATTTTCAAGACAGCTTGTATGACGACGTGTTTGAGAACAGCATTCCGATTCATGGGGCTTCGTATAGGGTAACGAGCCGTGACGGCATCGTTGTAGCGAGCCAGGCGGAAGACAAGCTTGGCCAATCGGTAGAAGCGCCTTGGCTTCGGGAGTTGTGGCCGCGGGGGAGCGGCACGGCTACGGTCGTCGTAAACGGGGAGACCATGATTGCCTGTTTTGCATCCTCCGCGGTAACCGGCTGGATGTCAGTCGTCCTGATTCCGCCTAAGGAGCTTGTTGCCGGGATTACTAAGACCATTAATGCTTTTACTTTGACCTTGGGCGCATCGCTTTTGATTTTGTCGCTGTTGTTTGCCTACCTGATTTCATCGCGGATATCGCTGCCCGTCAACAAGCTGCTTCTTGCAATCAAGAGAGTAGGAACGGGCGATTTCAATGCAAGAATTGAAGTGCCGCACGCAAGCAAGGATGAGTTTGGCCATGTATTAACGAAGTTCAACAGCATGAACGAGAGAATCGGGCAGCTTATCGAAGAGAACTTTGTCGTGAAGCTGCGGGAGAAAGAAACGGAAATCATGGCTCTTAATATTCAGCTTAATCCCCATTTTCTCTATAACACGCTTAATATCATGAATTGGATGGCGGTCAACGGCAATAAGGAGCAGGTGAGTCATATGCTGATCAGCCTCTCCCGCATGCTGCATTACACGACGGATAATACCAGAGACTCCTCCAAGCTTGAGGATGATCTTAATTGGCTGAAGGATTACATCGTTATTATGAAAAGCCGTTTTGACGAGCGGTTCGAGGTTTCGTTCGAGATTGATCCGGGGCTGCTTGGCGCAAGCGTGCCGAAGCTGTTCCTGCAGCCGCTCATCGAAAACGCCATTATCCATGGCTTCCGGAATATCGAGTCGGGCGGCGTCATAACTGTATATGGCCGAATGTCAGAGGACAATATCCAATTTATCGTAGAGGACAACGGCTGCGGCATGGATGCAAGCCGCAGGGTGCTCTCGGACCAAGGAGGCAGCGTTGGACTCCGTAATGTAGACAAACGGATCAAGCTGCTATACGGTAGCCTCTACGGGATCGAGATCGAATCCGAGGAAGGCCTCGGCACCCGTATCATCCTTAAATTCCCTTACAAACCTCATGAATAGTAAAAGAAGTGCTGCAGGGTGATTTCCCTCAGCACTTCTTTTGTTACATACAAGGCTCCACTAAGATAAGCCTTGGCAAACCCACCCTAACCCCAGGTTAAAGGCAGGCGGAGTAGTTGAGAGGAATCCCCGAGCAATGGCGATCGGAAGAACATTTGATTGCGGAGTCTGCACATTAACCTACACTCCCACGATGATCGTAAAATCGTCCGTAAAACGAAAGATTGTTCAATATGCTTTTCGGGGAGGAGACGATAGACTAGGAATTAGCCGCTGCAGCGAACTAATGGATACCAGGGGGAATCGTTCGATGATAAGAAAACACTTACGCACATGGTCTTTACTCACTGCTCTCAGCTTGTCTCTTGTCTCCGTTGTAACCGCTTGCGGAGGGAATGAGAATGGCAATTCCGGCTCTTCGGCCTCGCCCAATAGTAATAGCCCGTCTGCCAATGCAAGCGGGGTATCGGACAGCAAAGAGAATGTAAAGCTGAAGTTTACGTACTGGGGCAGTCCTCAAGAGAAGAAAGCAATGGAGGATGCCATCAAAGCTTTTGAAAAGCAAAATCCCAATGTAAAAATCGAAGGTCTGCATATTCCGGGCGACGATTTCCTGCAAAAGCTGAACGCCATGATCGCGGGCAATGAAGCGCCGGATGTCAGTTACTCCGCCTCCTGGAAATTAAAAATGGGCGAGGAAGGTCTGATCTACGACTTTAATGATCTGATGAAAGAGGATCCAACGATTAAGAAAGAGGATTATTTGACCTATGCCTGGTGGAACTGGGCTGCCGACAAGAGCGCCGGTCCTTTCCAGGCCTCTGTAACCCCAACCCTTATGTATAACGTCGATATGTTTAAGGAAGCCGGCGTCGAGCTGCCTCCCACCAAAGCGGAAGAGGCTTGGACATGGGACGAATTCGTAGCGGTGGCGAAGCAGCTGACTCTCGACCGGAACGGCAAGCATCCGGATGATCCGGGCTTTGATCCGAAGAACATTAAACAATACGGCGTGAAATACAGCCTTGGCTGGAACGGCTACATGCCGCTGGTCCTGTCGAACGGCGGAGATTATCTGAGCGCGGACGGCAAGGAGTTCGGCCTGTCGAAGCCTGAGGCGGCGGAAGCCATTCAGAAGATTGCCGACCTGATCAATGTGGATCATGTCGCTCCGTCCCCGGTTCAGGCGAGCAGTATTCCTGCTCCAGCAACCGCGCTGCAATCGAAGAAGGTTGCGATGGTTGTTGACGGAAGCTGGAACCATCTCGATCTGAGCAAAACCAAGCTGAACTGGGGCGTTGGTGTATTGCCGATCCTAAAGGACTATAAAACATTCTTCCACGGCGGCTCGCTCGTTATCTTCAAGAGCACGAAGCATCCGAAGGAAGCTTGGGAGTTCTCCAAATTTCTGACGGACCCTAACAACGTGCTGGAGCTTCACCAAGGCTTGTGGATGCCGCAAATGAAAAAATGGTATGAGGACCCGGCGCTTATCGATAAATGGGCTAGCGAGGATCTGCCTGGCCGCCCTGCCGGCTTCCAGGATGCTGTTATGAAGTCCACTTACGAGCATGAAGTGCCTGCTCCCGAAAACAACGTGAAAAACTTCGTCGAAATCGATGCGGCCGTTGGCCCTGCCCTTGATCAGGTATGGCTGGGCAAGAAAACCGCCGAACAGGCGTTGAAGGAAATTGAATCGAAAGTAAAACCTCTCGTGCAGGGAACCTACTTAAAATAATCGGTCGTGGAGGCGGTCCTGCGGTCCGCGCAAAGCAAGCAGGATCATCGGGCCGCCTCCTCCATCCGTTGGAAAGGAGCCGATTCTAAATGTCAGTCATATCTACCGAAACCCAGCGGAATATAGGGCCAAAACGGCGGAAAGCTTTCAAAAACGACCTAAACGGCATTTTGTTTGCTTCGCCGGCGATTATTGGATTTCTTCTATTTACGCTTGGCCCGATGATCTACAGCTTTTACGTCAGCTTCACCGACTTCTCTGGCACCAACGTGCCATCCTTTATCGGTCTGGACAATTATGAGCGGATGTTCAGCGGCAAAGATCAGTACTTCTACAAATCGCTCGGCGTTACGATTTATTTCGTTGTACTCAGCGTGCCAACCGCCATTATTTATTCCTTTCTGATCGCCCTGCTTCTTAACAGAGACGTGAGGGGAAAAGCGGTATTTCGGACGATTTTCTACTTGCCTTCAATCGTGCCGATCATCGCCATCTCGTTTATTTGGCTGTGGCTGCTTAACCCGGATCTGGGACTTGCCAACGAAATGCTGCAATCACTGGGGCTGCCGACAAGCCAATGGATCTTTGGCGAGAAATCCGTTATCCCGTCGCTTGCCATGATGAACCTGTGGACGACGGGCGGCACGATGATCATCTTCCTGGCCGGCCTGCAGGACATTCCGAGGCAGCTGTATGAAGCGATCGAGATGGACGGAGGCTCCCGCCTTGCGAAGCTTCGTCATATTACGGTGCCGATGATGACCCCGACGATCTTTTTCAACCTTATTATGGGCATTATTAACGGCTTTCAAATTTTCTCGCAGGCCTACGTCATGACGAACGGGGGACCGAACAACGCAAGCTTGTTCTACGTCTTCTACCTGTACCGCGAAGCCTTTCAGTTCTCCCGCATGGGCAGCGCAAGCGCGATCGCATGGGTGCTGTTCGCCATTATCATGGCGCTGACGATCATTATATTCAAAACCTCGCGCAAATGGGTTTATTACGAAGGGGAGGGGACGCGATGACCAGACGGAAGTGGACGGAACAAACGCTTGTGTACCTCGTGCTTGTGGCCGGAAGCGCGTTCAGCTTGCTCCCGCTTGTCTGGCTGCTGCGCAGCGCGCTAATGGATATGGGGCAGATTTTCGAGATGCCGCCGGTGTGGATCCCGAATCCCATCCGTTTCTCGAACTTTTCCGAAGCGCTGACGACGCTGCCGTTCGGGCGGTATTTTGTAAACACCATTATCATTGTCGCACTGACGATAGCCGGCGTTGTCATTACCTGCTCGGTCAGCGCCTACAGCTTTGCGCGCATGAAATGGCGGGGCCGGGACCTGATGTTTGGCCTTTTGCTGTCGAGCATGATGCTGCCTTACGCCGTAACGCTTATTCCTTCCTTTGTCGGGTGGAGCAAGATTGGACTGACGAACTCCATCGTTCCGCTCGTAGCGCCGGCGTGGTTCGGAGGCGGAGCCTTTAATATTTTCCTGATGCGGCAGTTCTTTATGAGCATCCCCCGGGATCTCGACGAGGCGGCTTATGTAGACGGGGCGAGCCATTGGCGGATTTTTATTTCCGTTATCGTGCCGCTCACGAAACCCGCGTTGATCGTCGTTGGATTATTTACTTTTTTGGGCTCGTGGAATGATTTCCTCGGACCGCTTGTATATTTGAACAGCGAGTCCAAATATACGCTTGCGTTAGGGCTTCAGCAGTTCAAAGGCATGTATGCGGCCGAATGGCATCTGATGATGGCGGCGGCAACGGTCGTGCTGGCCCCGGCCATTATTGTGTTTTTTATCGGACAAAAATATTTTGTAGAGGGTATTACGTTGACGGGTATTAAAGGCTAAAACAACGAAACGGAGCGATTAGCATGCACGAGCTGTATTTACGCAAAGAGGGAACTTCCCATCGCGACTCCAGCTGGGACCGGACCGGCGGCAATCGGGATTTCATGGATATTAAAGCAGGCACGACGGCTGTTATCTCGGATATTCAAGGCTCCGGCGTTATCAAGCATATTTGGATGACGGTTGGCGCCCGGGACAAATATGCCTTCCGCAAGGTTCTGATCCGCATGTACTGGGACGGGGAGACGGAGCCAAGCGTCGATTCGCCGGTCGGCGATTTCTTCGGGGTTGGTCATGGCGTGGCCAGCCACTACGTGTCCATGCCGCTTAACATGATTACGACCCAAGGCGTCGTGGAAAATAAAGCGGCGATGAACTGCTTCTTCGAAATGCCGTTTCGTCAAAGCGCTCGGGTTGAGATTGTCAACGAATGCGAGAACGATATGGTGCTTTACTTCTACGTGGACTACGTGAAGCAGCCTGTATCCGAGGACAGCTTCTACTTCCATGCCTCATGGAGAAGAGAGAATCCGACCAAGGGTACGGCGGATCTTGATCAGCTTAAAGGGGAGCAGGATTTGCAAAATAAGCCCAATTACGCGCATGACGATAAGGTATGCGAGATTAAGAATCTGACGGGCGACGATAACTACGTTCTGCTCGATGCCGAAGGCGAAGGCCATTATGTCGGTTGCAATCTGAGCATTGATCATATCAACCCCGTTCCGGGCTTCAGCTGGCCGGGCGAAGGGGACGACATGTTCTTCATCGACGGCGAGCCGTGGCCGCCGCGCCTGCACGGCACGGGGACAGAGGATTATTTTTGCGCCGCCTGGGGTTATCCGTCAGGCCAATATTATGCGCCTTACCATGGTCTATCGCTTTACGCACCAATCCGGGAGAACGGGGATGCGTGGAAGGAAAGCAACACGATTTCGTTTAATGACTATTCCGGCAAAATGACGCAATACCGTTATCATATTACCGATCCGATTATTTTCAGGAAATCGATCCGCTTCAGCATCGAGCATGGACACGGCAATTGCCAGTCCAACGACTATTCATCCGTAGCTTATTGGTATCAGCGCGAACCGCATAAGGCATTTCCCGAAATGCTGCCCGTAGAGCTTCGTCTGCCGCTTGCCGAGAAGGATAGCGCGAGACGGTTCTACCGGACATTCTAATTTAGAGGAGCGATAGAATCGATGGACCGTTATAGACCGAGGTATCATTTTACGCCGCCAAGCAATTGGATGAATGACCCGAATGGGCCTTTTCAGAAGGACGGCGTTTATCACTTGTTCTACCAGCATAACCCATCAAAGCCTGAATGGGGTGATATTCATTGGGGCCATGCGACAAGCGCGGATCTGGTGAACTGGACACATAAGCCGATTGCGCTGACGCCTTCCCGGGAGTTGGGAGAGGTTCATGTCTTCTCGGGCTGCTCCGTCGTAAACGGGGAAGAGGTGGTTCAGTTCTATACGAGCATCGGAGATGGCGAACGTAACCCGACAAGCGGCGCGCAGCAATGGATGGCCAGAGGAACGGATATGGTCAATTGGGTGAAACCGGATCTGAATCCGGTGCTCGCCTCCGGGCTGCACGGGGACTTGCAGGTGACCGAATGGCGTGATCCTTACGTCTGGAAGGAGCCGGACGGCTGGCGGATGCTGCTTGGCGGCAGGGCTGAGGGAAGAGGCGGCGCCTTTATTTACCGCTCCAATGATTTGGAAAGCTGGAGCTTTGCGGGAATTTTTGCCCAAGGGGACGAGCAGATCTGGGAGTGCCCGCATATTTTCCGCTTTGAGGATAAAGCAGTAGTGTTCTATTCGCCAAGCAAGCAGGTCCGTTACTTATCCGGCACGTTCAGCGGCGATAAGCTGACAAACGTGATGAAGCATGGAACCGTGGACTACAGCGGTCTCGAAGGCTATTATGCGTCGACCGGCTTCGTGGACGAGAAGGGCCGCCGGGTGATGCATGGCTGGATTCCGGAAGGAAGAGGCGAAGGCTTCCCGATTGATCTGGACTGGGCGGGGGCGCTTGCGCTGCCGCGCCTTGTGGAGTTGAAGGAGAACGGGGCCATTGCGATGGTTCCGGTTCCGGAACTTGCGAGCCTAAGGGAAGAGCGTTATAGCCTGGAGAATGTCATCGTTGGCGCTGGTCAAACTCCGGTAACAACTGGGCTGCGCTCAATGTCCTTCGAATGCTTACTGACGGCAGACCGATCGGAATTGGAGAAAGGCGAACTGGTTGTTTCGCTGTTCGTCTCGCCTGACGGGTCTGAGCGTACGGATGTGCGCCTGAGCCTGGCGGCGAACACCGTGGAGATCGACCGCTCGAGGTCCAGCCTGTTCCCGAACGTCCACAAGACGACGGTGAAGGGAGAGTGGCTGGCTGGGGAAGGCGCGGTACATGTAAGGATTTTCGCGGACCAGTCCATAATCGAAGTGTTTGTGGATGACGAAACCTGCCTTACCGCAAGAGTCTATCCTTCTTTGGAGGATAGCGGTGGCATTGAGCTTAGAGCCGGCAGCGAGCTGGTCGTGTCCGGAATGGATCTTTGGACTATGAGAGCGGCGGATATCCGCGCCGGAGAATAATCTACAAGCGGCTGTGTCGGGTTTAGTCCTGAACAGCCGTTTTCTCATTTGCATGCTTCTGCCGGACTACATCCAACGCAGGGTCCTATACTTTGCCTTGTGGCATCATTTTACTGGATCAAATCCTATGTGGTTATCGCCTTATACTAAATCGGATAGAACCTAATTTAGTATTGTCCTTCTATGCCGGTTGAGCTAGTCTTTAATAAGAAGCAGGGACAACATGCCGCAGGCTGCGGCAAGAATGGGAGAACCAAAATCGATGACAGGCAGGGACAACGCCGGACGGCGCAACGTAGGTATCTTCGCGCATGTTGATGCGGGGAAAACAACAACAACCGAGCATATGCTGTTCGTCAGCGGACGGACACGTGCGCTTGGCAGCGTAGATGCAGGGACGGCATTAACGGATTGGCTGGATGTGGAGAAGGAGCGGGGCATCTCGGTACGGGCGGCAACAACCTCCTTCGTATGGCGGGATACCACGATTAATCTTGTAGATACGCCGGGGCATGTCGATTTCTTATCGGAGGTCGAGCGCTCGCTGCGGGTGATGGACGGCGCCGTGTTGATCGTTTCCGCGGTTGAAGGCGTGCAGGCGCAGACGGAGATGATCTGGAGCGCGCTGCGCAAGCTCCGTATACCAACGATTATTTATATGAACAAAATGGACCGGATCGGGGCCAACCGTGAGCTTGTTCTGCGCGATATTCGCAGCTACCTGTCGCCGGATATATTGGAAGTGCAGCATCCGCTTGGAAGCGAGCAGCAGTTCACGGGCGCTGTTGATTTATGGGGGCCTGCTGCGGATGAAGCGGCATTCACCGCATTGGTGGAAGCGGTTGCGGAACGGGATGAAGAGCTGCTTCAGCAATATATAAGCGGCGAAGCGGAGGATTGGAAAAGCCATGCTTCCGTAATGGTGAAGCGGGCGGAGCTGTTCCCGGTGTTGTACGGCGCATCGGGAAAGGGGATTGGAGTAACCGAATTGATGGATGCTGTGATTGATTATCTGCCTGAGCCTGGAGGGGATCGGGATGCGTCATTGTCGGGCATCGTATTCAAGATCGAACGTGACAAGACAATGGGGAGAATGGCGTTTGTCCGGCTGTACGAAGGGACAATGCGCAACCGTGACGTGATCCGTAATTATACGCAAAATATCGAGGAAAAGGTAACGCAAATCCGCAGGGTGGAAGGCAGCCGTTCGGAGGATCTTGGCATGCTGGAGGCGGGCGATATCGCAGCCGTATGCGGCATGTCGCATGTGAGGATTGGGGATATTATTGGCGTTCCCGATGCTGTGCCCGAGGAAGTACGGCTTGCGGTGCCGCTGCTTACCGTGCAGGCTCATTGGACCGATCAGCAGCAATATCCGGCGATGGTACAAGCTCTTCAGGAGCTGTCTGATGAAGATCCGCTGCTTGATGTCCAGTGGCTGCAGGAGGAGCGGGAGCTGCATGTGAAAGTGATGGGACCTATCCAGCTGGAGATTCTGGCCAGTGTACTGGAGAACCGGTATGGGCTGCAGGTGAGATTCGGACAGCCTTCGGTTATCTATAAGGAGACACCAAGCCAGGCGGGTGAGGGTTATATTGCCTATCTGATGCCGAAGCCTTGCTGGGCGATACTGCGGTTCCGTATTGAGCCTGGCGAACGCGGCAGCGGCTTGCATTACGAAGCATTCGTCCGTTCGGAGGATCTGCTTCCGCAATATCAGAATGAAGTGGCAAGACGTGTGCCGGAGGCGCTGCAGCAGNTAGGCNNTATAGNCGCTGGGAGGTTGTTGACCTCAAGGTCACACTGGTCGAGGGCCAGCATCATGTGTGGCATACGCATCCGCTGGATTTTGCCGTAGCGACGCCTATGGGCATCATGAACGGACTTGCTTCGGCGGGTACGAAGCTGCTGGAGCCGGTGCTTCAGTTCCGTATTGTTGTGCCGGAGGAAAACGGCGGCCGCGTTATGAATGATTTGGTTCTTATGCGCGGAACGTTCGAGGCGCCAACGCTGCATGGCGACCGGCTTATCATCGAAGGACGCGTGCCCGCAGCTACCTCGCTCGAGTATTCGATGGAGCTGAACTCGCTAACGAAGGGAAGAGGCACAATTGCCACCTTTTTCGCCGGTTACGAGGAATGCCCGCCTGATGTGATTGCGGAACGGGCGCGCCGCGGTGTGAATCCGCTTGACCAGTCGAAATATATCTTAAGCGTGCGCAAGGCATTGCAAGGATAATTAATAGACATAACGGACAAGAAGCAGCGTAACGGCAGATAAGAGTACGGTTGTTGCCGCCATTGCGGCCAGCGGCCTTAATGCCTTATCTCGTAAGGCGCGAAAATCCACGTTCAGGCCTAGACCGACCATGGCCATTGCAAGCAGAAAGGTTGGAGCCTGCTGCAGTATGGTCATGGTATGGGCCGGCAATTCAAGCATGGTGCCGGGGGTCACGCTGCCAAACACGCTCATCAGGACAAAGCCGATAAGAAACCACGGGAAAGCAACGGCCGTTCCAGGTGTTAAAGCGCCCTTGCGTTTCCTGATGAACACAAGGATAAAGCTGACGGGTACAAGGAGCAGCACGCGGCTCAGCTTTGCCAGCAGGCCGGCTTCAACAGCTTCCTGACCGGCAGCGCTTGCTGCGAGCGGCACATGGGCGATCTCATGCAGGGTAAGTCCGCTCCAGATGCCGTATCCGACATCCGTTAAGTGGAGGATGGGCAGCAGAGCCGTATAGCCGATAGCAGCTATCGTTCCAATTAGGGCAATGAGTCCGGCTCCGGCGGCGGTATCTTCATCCCGTGCCTTCAAAATGGGCGAGACGGCTGCAATCGCAGCAGCCCCGCAAATCCCGGTGCCGATGCCAAGCAAGAGCGACAATGAAGTATCGGCTTTCAGCTTGCGGGCAATAAGCAGCATGCAGCCAATAGAGAATGCAATCGTGACCGCTCCTTGCAGAAGAAGTACAGGTCCTTGATGAAGCAAGATGCCGATGTTGAGCCGCAGTCCGCATACGATGATAGCGAGTCGAAGCAAGTACTTCGACGCAAATTGGATGCCGGCCCGCAGCCTCTCCGGGTAACCGAAAAACTGACGGATAATTATAGTCCCGGTGAGAGCCAGCGCCATTTGACCAATATGATCAAGCACAGGCAGCCGGGCCAGCCAATAGGCAAGGGCTGCAACGGCAGCTGTCAGAACAAGACCGCAGATCCACTCCAGCAGCGGAAGAAATCGTTTGTTTTTGGGAGTAAGAGTATAAGGGGCTAACGTACTCATCTGATTATCACCTCGGAAGTTGTTGGCGCTTGATGTGCTAAGCATACCTGATAGCTTACGATAAGAAAAATAAATGATTATAATCATTATGATAATGTAAAACTTATGACTGAGAGGTGAATGGCAATGGATCAATCGTTACTCGTCTTTATGGCGGTGGCCGAGAAGCATAATTTCACTCGCGCCGCGGAGGCGCTCCATATGACCCAGCCGGCGGTCAGCCAGCATATTCAGGCACTGGAGAGCAGTATCGGCACTAAGCTGCTTGACCGCAGCAATAAACATGTCCGGCTGAATAGGGCCGGGGAGATCGTATACAGGCATGGCAAGGAGATCGAGGGGCTGTATACCCGCATGCAGCGGCTTGTTGATGATCTTATGCATACCGCAAGCGGAGCTCTGTCGATTGGGGCCAGTTATACCTTTGGCGAATATGTGCTGCCGCATGCGATTGCGTATTTGCAGATGCATTATCCGCTAATTAAGCCGACGATAACGATCGGCAATACGAAGGACATCAGCATGCTTGTTGCCGAAGGAACGCTGGATATCGGTATTGTAGAAGGCGAGCTGGAGCATGAGAAGCTGTATGCCGAGTCATTGGCCAAGGATCGGATGTATGTTGTGACGTCGTCGTCTCATCCTCTGGGCATGGCGGATGACAGCGATGCCGCCGGCTTGCGGGAGGAGACCTGGATTGTCCGGGAAGAGGGATCGGGAACAAGGGAAGTAACGGAGCGGATGTTTCTGGAGCAGGGACTTGATCCGCTGAGGCGGATGGTGTTTGGCAGTACGCAGATTATTAAGGAGTCGGTTGAGGCGGGCCTTGGCATCTCGTTGTTATCCCATTGGGCGGTCCGCAAGGAAATTGCGCTTGGCACGATCAGCAAGCTGACGGTGGGCGGCAGGCCGGTTGAACGGGAGTTCTCGCTTCTGACCCAGCTTCATCAGCAGCATACGAAAGCGGCCGAGCTGTTTATCGAGATTTTGCGGGAGCAGAAGGGTTGGCCGGAGCAGCCGTAAAAATGAAAAGGACCGTTCCCTAACAGCCATTGGTTTACTGGCTGATGGGCGGGCCCTTTTTCTTAGATTTTAANGAATCGCCGTATTCTTATTTCCTCCAAATTTGCTGATTCTGAAATCTNACGAACCCAAGTATCGTTANTTAGCTGTTTTAGCCGGTAAGGAGGGCCAAACTGCNGGAATAGCATGTCTAGGATTCGTTAGAATTCCACATTGCCCCTTTAGTGCTGAATAAGCGTATGAGGGTTCATTAGGAAACGCGTATTGGTCTATGCTATGACAAACGGTACAAGGCAAACGGCTCTCCATTACGGAATGAATGGCTTAATGTATCGAGCTCCTCTAATGCCGAGCTATCAAGCGGAAGCTCAACACTATCCAGATTATGCTCCAATTGCTCCGTGCTTGTAGCGCCTACGATAACGGTGGAGACAGCCGGCTGCTTCATCAGCCATGCAAGTGACAAAACGCTGGCGGAGCAGCCCAGCTTGTCTGCCAAGTCGCTGACTTGTCTGCCGAGGGCCAGATTATTGTCGCCAAAGAAGCGGGTGAAGCCCGGATTGGTGGCTGCACGCGAACCGGCAGGAGCTTCTTCGCCGGCACGGTATTTCCCTGTCAGGATTCCGCCTGCAAGCGGGAAGTAGGGAATGATGCCCACGCCCTGATCCAGACATAGCGGAACCAGCTCACGCTCTGGCGTACGGTCCGCCAATGAATAGCTTGTTTGCGTAGAGACAAACCGGTTTAGCCCGAGGCGGTCGCTGAGGCCAAGGGCCTTCATCAGCTCCCAAGCGGCATAATTGGAGGCTCCGATGTACCGGACTTTGCCGGAGCGGATCATATCCTCCAGTGCCCGCAAGGTTTCCTCAAGCGGTGTCTCCGGATCAAAGGTATGGATCTGATAAAGATCGACGTAATCGGTCTTCAGCCGTTTCAGGCTGTTCTCCAGCTCCAGCATCAGATGATAACGGGAAGAGCCTCTTGCATTAGGGCCTTCACCTCTTACAAGACCTGCTTTGGTGGCAAGCACAACCTCATGCCGTCTTCCTTCCAGCGCCGATCCGATGATGGATTCCGATGCTGTTGCCGAATAAATATTGGCTGTATCGATAAAGTTAATGCCGCGGTCAATCGCTGTATGCAGAATACGTGCCGAAGCAGCTTCATCCGCCCGTGAGCCAAAAGAGTTCGTCCCAAGTCCAAGCGCGGACACTTTCAGTCCGCTTCCTCCAAGCCGGTTGTATAACATCGTCATCCCTCCAATTTATGTTTATGGTTAAATTCGTTGCAGATAGTATAGCAAAACGTGCGGAATAGATGCTATATTTTTAGTAAGGCGTTTGTTATCTTTGACATAAAAGTAAAGCGCTTACTTATACTAAATTAAGGGAGATTTAAGCTGTATCGGTTATAGTAGCAGTAAAGAGCAACATTTTGTCCGAAGGGGATGGGGAAAATGACGCGTCTGCCAGTTGCCAGCTCGATTATCGTGCCGGTCTGCAATGACGAGGAAGCGCTGTTTGTCGCCTATAAGCGCCTGAAGCACATCATGAAGCCTGCCGCCGTCAGCTATGAATTTATATTTGTCGACAATTACAGCACGGACCGTTCGGCCGATATGCTGCGTGTTTTTTGCGCCGCAGATATCCGGGTCAGGGTCATTTATTTATCAGCCCGCTGCAGTCATGCTGCCGCCATTACGGCAGGCATTGACCATGCAGTCGGCAAGGGAATCGCTATTATGGAAGTGAAGCCGGTAGACCGTACGGCAGACATGTCCGAGCTGGCAAGCCCGCATCGGGGCTATGCCATCCGGGCGTTGGAGGGCTTTACGCATTCCCCTCTCTGGGACTCGGTACCAGCCGGTTAGTAGCTAGAGCTAACAGCTACAGCCATGAAGCCAACTGCTGCTGCAGCCTCTCTGAGACGGGAGTAAGCGGCAGGCGAATATGATCCGAGGCAATGCTGCCCTGCCGGGCAAGCAGCCATTTGAGCGGTGCAGGATTAGGCTCCTGGAACAGGAGACGGATTAGAGGCAGCAGAGCGAGAAAGGATTGCCTGCTTGCCGCAAGCTGATCTTGCATGAGCTGTTCATAGACCTCTACGAACGACGATGTCCGGACATTCGCAGAGGCGAGCATGCCTCCGGCTGCGCCGCTGCACAGCATGGCATGGAAATAAATATCTTCTCCGCATAATACCGGTTTATGGCTGCCGCCGCGGGCAAGCTCGAGCATAAGCTCAATGCCGCCGGAGCTGTCTTTTATTCCAATCACGCCGTCCAGATCCAGAATGGCCTTCACGGTATCCGGCGCAAGACGTACTCCGGTACGCGATGGAATCTCATAGGCGATAATCGGGAGGCCGGTACTGGCAGCTTGTCTGTAATGTTCAATAATGCCCTCCTGAGACGGACGGCTGTAATAGGGTACAACAACAAGTGCTGCATCTGCCCCCAGTTCCCCTGCGAATGCTGTCTTGCGCACAGTGGAGGCTGAGTCATTTGTTCCTGTCCCGACAATAACCGCTTTATTCCCCGGCTGGCAAACAGCTTGTGCAGCAGCCGTAAGTGCTGCCATTTCTTCTAATGTCACGGTTGGCGACTCGCCGGTTGTGCCATTCACGACAATGCCATTCGCACCCTCCTCAAGCAGTTGCCCCACATGAGAACCAAACGATACCAGATCCAATTCTCCCCCAGCCAGCATAGGTGTCACAACAGGTACGAATATCCCTCGTAAATCTTGTTCCTTCAACATTTAACAGCGCCTCCCTAACGAATGTAAGAACTCTGTCTTTACTGTAGCATGCCTTAAGTATTACAGTTATCTATAATAATTCATGAGTATCATCAATAATTTTAATGATTGAACATAGTTAGAGGTGGGAGCATGGAGCTGGTTTATTTACAGACCTTTTGCGAGGTGGCGAGAAGACGGAGTATTACGCGGGCGGCAGAAGAGCTTGGTTATGCGCAGTCCAGCGTGACCATCCAGATACAGAAGCTGGAAAAAGAATACGGTGCACCGCTCCTGGAGCGGTACGGCAGGCAGATGCGGCTTACTCCGCCAGGAGAGAAGCTGTTTGCATTGGCTGTTCAAATGCTGGAGCTGTACGAGCAATCCAAGGAAGAGGTGGCCGGTTATGCGGGAGGTACTCTTGTTATTGGGGCGATTGACTCGCTGGCGGCTTATTTTCTCCCGCCATATCTGCAGAAGCTGCGGCAGCTGTTCCCTGAACTGACGATTCAGCTTCAGCCAGACCGGGAATCGCAAATCGTCGGCAAAGTGAAGGACGGGGAGTATGATATCGGTCTGCTGCTTGATGCCAAGCCGGCTGATGCTGGGCTTGAATGCCGGCCGCTGCGGGAAGAGCCCCTGCTGCTGGTCGCGCCAGCCGGTCATCCGCTTGCGGGACGGTCTCATATTGAGCTTCAGGACCTGAACGGGATGGAGCTGGTTATGTCGGAGGAAAGCTGCGTATACCGGGGGATGTTCGAGAAGGTGCTGCGGGAGAGCGGAATTGCGTTTACGGCCCTGTTCGAGCTTGGCAACCCGGAGGCCGTAAAGCAATGTGTAGTGAATGGTCTTGGCCTTGCTCTTCTTCCTCATATGGTTGTCGCGGAAGATATACGGCAAGGGAGAGTGACCGCTCTCCCGTTTACCCACCCGGATATCCGCTTTGATCTGCAATATATGATTCATCCCCGCAAATGGATGTCACAGCCGCTGCAGTCATTTATTCAGCTGCTAAGCCACGGATAAGAACGATAAACAAAAAGACGTACGGTTACTCCGCAAAGAGGCCCCGCGCGTCTTTTTTACCGAGATTCATTCCGGATGATTATGCGTAGCCGAGCCTGCTGTATAAGGGGATGTAATTCCTTCATACATCAAATGCATCGTCATGCCGGCTGCCGCATGGGCGAGATTATGGCAATGGTCCATCCACAATCCCGGATTGTCGGCGATGAAGGCAACCTCATATACCTCTCCCGGCGCTGTATCAAGCGTATCGGTCCACCAGGGACTGCCGGTAACGGCGGCACCGTTGCGGGACAGGACCAGCATATGATGCCCATGCAGGTGCATCGGATGTTCAACGGCACCGCGATTTATGATCGTTGTCTTCACAAGCTCGCCTTCGCGGACCATAAACATGGGTGTATCCGGAAAAATCTTGCCGTTAATGGTGTAGTTCAATGCCAGCTTTCCGTTGAAGAAACCAAGCGTGTTATCCAGAATCATCGTAAATTCCCGATCGAAATGGCTGTTTGCATCAAATGGCGTAGAAGTCGGCGTACCGTAATGTGTCGGGTCAAAGACAGGCATGTTTGGCATCTGCTTCGGCAAATCACCTTGGCCGTCCGGACTCATGACGATGCCAAGCTTGCCGCCTTGGTCGACGTTTAAGGTGACGGAGGAATCCGGCATAATGAAGGTCACATCATAACGGCCCCCTGTAATGAGATCGAGGCTTACCTCGGTAAGGTCGCCTGGCTCATGCAGCTCTGTGCCGTCAATGGCAGCTACCTGGAATTTGGTTCCGAGAAGCTTGAAGGATTGGCGGACCCAATCATCCGTATTCGTCAGACGAAGACGGACCGGGGTTCCGGGTGCAATCTGCATATGCTGGATACCGTCCTGGTCGCCGATGGCTACACCTCCGCCCTCCCATATATGAGTAATCACCGTAATGTCCTTCATATTTTGCGGCATTCCCTCCTGAGGCTCTACCACAAGCGAACCAAATAATCCTTTTTGCACGGCTTCCTGCGAATCCTGATGAGAATGATACCAGAAAGAGCCGGCTTGTTCAGCGATGAAGCGGTACGTATAGGTTTCTCCCGGCATAACGGCATTTTGCGTTGCTCCGGCCACACCGTCCTCTGCGTTCGGAACATCAAGACCATGCCAATGCAGAGTAACGCCTTCTGTAATATCCTTATTGATCAGCTTGACTTCTACCAGCTGTCCTTGTCGGAATCTAAGCTCCGGTCCGGGAATCTGGCCGTTATAGGTCCATGCTTCTACGACCCGCCCGGAAGCCAGCTTGACGGCCTTCTTCTCGGCGGTCAATGTATAGGATACATCGGGCTTTCCTGCTGCCGGTCCAGTCAGGCTGTCGACAGAAACCTCCTTAACAGGTTCGGCTGATGCTGTAACGGCGCCGCTGTGATGGTGATGAGCAAGCTGTGAGCCCGTTCCGTTATCCATCGGGCCAGCAGTCATGGAGATAGTCTCCGGCAAACGGCTGGCCTGAAGCCCGCTGTAGAACGGGATGCTTCCCAGTGCAAGCACAACCAGAAGTACGGCCATCCGTCGTAGTAACCGCATCAGAGGGCGATTAATCGGCTTTGTTCCAGTCAGGCTGACTCTTGAGCTGCGGTTAAGATGCGACAACCAAAGTACCATACATGCGATGAGAAGCACGACAAGCGGGATTGTTTCGTTCAGCACATCAAATGGAATGGTCGTCGTGAAGGTCCAGTACATGCCGGTTAAGGAGCCTAGCGCTACGAATTGATACGGAGCAACCAGCGCAGGCTGGGAAGCGCGACTCAGCAGCCTGACATCAAGCGGAGAGTCTGTCTTTCGTCCGGTTGCCTGCCGGATTCGGCGAAGGCGAGGGTAGGACGTCATCCACACCATCAGTATCGGGATGATTAGAAGAGGCGGGATAAGCAGGCGGTCCTGCCAGAAGACAAGCTCCGTTGCAGCCATCAGCCAAATCATACCGGCCAGAACACCTGCGCTGGATATAGACAAGATCACAGCCCAGGTTATTAATTTGCGTGCTTTGTGGTTCAGTTTAGCTTCGGTCTCGCTGAACAGCAGGGCGGATGCCTTGTTGCCGGCAATCCAGGCGAGCAGCAAAGCAAGGAGCAGAAAGCCCCTTACTACGCTAATAGCTGCAAAATACATACAATCGATTCCTCCGTCCCGGCCGTTGCCGCGGAAAATAGTACATCAGATTCCAAGAAGCCAGGGAAGCTATCCTGTCCACGATGTGATAATATAGTCATAGTTCATTGTAACGCGGGCAGACACCCGCCTTAACCGTCCCGGGATGGGACCCGAACTAGACTTTGGGCCGGGAGAAGAAACGTCTGCCGGCTGTCAGCCGTATTAGTGACAACCAAAACAATTTATGCTTACGAAGTAAGAATTTCACTAAGTGGCATAAGACCAGCCATTTGAATGTTCAATTCTTTTAAGGAGGTGAATGCATTGTTAGAGCTGCAGGATTTAATCCCGTATTTTTTCTCGATCAGTATTTTATGCTCGATGGCCTATCTGGCGTATTTCGTCCATCAGTCCGTTGATGCGGAGTTCAGCACCGTTCAGAAGCGATTCATATGGGAACCCGTCATCCCGGTTGTTGTGATTATAAGCCGTTTGGACAAGATCCAGCATTGGCTCGCACGAAGGATAAAACGAAAAGAAGCACCGGATGGTGATTCAGCAGATTGTCACTCCTCGTTTGTGAAAGTTACTACTGAGCATGTACACAAACGAGGAGGCTATTATGAGCAAAAACAATGCATTCACTACTTTTTCTAAAAAATATCGAATTCTCGCAGCCATCGCGATTCTGGTGATCGTCAGCGGCTGCGGCGCGCAAGGGACGATTGATTCCGACACGCCGGGATTCTTTAACCATTATGTCGTTTACCCATTCTCGTATCTGATTCAGCATATCGCTTCTTTCTTTGGCGACAGCTACGGCATGGCCGTTATCGTCATGACGCTGCTTGTGCGGGTCGTCCTGCTGCCTCTGATGCTGCGGCAATATAAGAACCAGCAGGGAATGCGCCAGAAGATGAGCGTTATCCAGCCGGAGATTAATAAGCTGAAGGAGAAGTACAAAGAGAAAACGCCAGAGAATCAGTCCAAGCTGCAAAAGGAAACCATGGAGCTTTACAGCAAGCATCAGTTCAATCCGATGGCGATCGGCTGTCTGCCGATGCTGATCCAAATGCCGATCCTGACCGGTCTTTATTATGCAATCAAAATGACGCCGGAGCTTGCGCAGCATTCATTCCTCTGGTTCCAGCTTGGTACTCCGGATCATATTCTGCCGTTCCTGGCCGCTGCGATTTATTATGTGCAGTTCCGCGTATCGCAGATTGGCGCAGACCCAGCCCAGCAGAAGCAGATGGGGATGATTGGTCTGCTCTCGCCGGTTATGATGGGGATCTTCTCCTTCAGCGCGCCGGCTGCAGTACCGCTTTACTGGGTTGTAGGCGGATTATTCATGATTGCGCAGACCTTCGTGTCGAAGAAGCTGTACCCGACTTTGCCCGCAGCGGCTGCGGGATCGGACACAAAGGCTGTTCCAGCAAAATGACAGTACAAGTAAATAAAAGATGATAATTCCCGCAAACAGCGTTACAGAGGACAACCTCTGTAACGCTGTTTGTTTTTGATTTCTAGCTGCTTAATTTAGAGATATTCCCTTAGTCATTGTAAAAAATTTGAGCTGCGAACTTCATAAGAAAGCTGCTTCAATCATCGTACGTTGGATTTGCTCCAATGGAATCGGGTTAAACGGAAGAATTGCGGGGCTACGTTGGATTTGCTCCAGTGAAAGGGGCAAAAACGAGCATTTTTATCTAAAATGTGCTGATTATACTGGAGATACTCCAATGTAGCTCGATTGTCCGGGCCAAACGCCCCGTTATCCTGTACGGAATCCAATGCAGCTCTATTTTGTTGAGCGCAGAGGGTTAGGTGGGTTAGCTTATTATATAACAGAGCTTAGAATTCCCCTCAAACGCGCACCGCTGCCTAGGACGGGGAAGTCGGTTCGCCCTGTTTTCCCGTATTTGGCGATATTTCACCATAAGGGGCTGTTTACAGCACTCCGCAGATGCTATACTTGAGTTAGCTCCTTACCGTGAGCCGTCAGCCGGTCCGCTGGGAGGCGGCGCTGCTTTGCCCTTTTTCGGATAACTGTTGATTAGCTTGCTTGTCACATCAGGTAAGACGATTTGCGGCATCTCCTCCGTAAACAAGCCAAATTTCGGATCGATATCTCTCTCCGTAACGAGATCATCCTTGCTTGCCATCGCCCATTCACACTCCCTTTTAATTGCTCCTGTCGTTAGATTGCCCTTTATCTTCTCTTTCGATTACATACGTTTGACATGAACCTGATTGGTATACTTCTCCACCTGGGGTTACAATAGGAGAAGATATGATGCTCGGAATATTTGAATGAAAAAGGAGGCGTTTTTTCGATGATGAAACTTTTTCCTGCAAGCGCGCGCCATGCCGTCGATTTGGGATGGCTGCGCAGTTCGTTAAGCTTTTCTTTCGGTGAGTATTTCGATCCCGATAACTCGAGCTTTGGCGTTATGCGCGTATTAAATGATGACATCATTGCACCGGGGCGCGGCTTTGGCGCTCATCCGCATAGTGAAATGGAGATCGTGACGATTCCGCTGAACGGAAGGCTGAAGCATGAGGATAACCTCGGCAATGTGGAAGTGACATCTGCGGGCGAGGTCCAACGCATGTCAGCCGGAACGGGCATTATCCATGCGGAGTACAACGACTCCGATACCGAAGAAGGCAGTTTCTTGCAGCTATGGTTTATGCCGAAGGAGCGGGGAATTGCACCTTCCTATGAGATGTCCCGATATGACGAGGATAAACTCCAGAATACCCTGCTGCCGGTTGTGACACCGGATGGCGCAGGCGATACAGCGAGCATTAATCAGGATATGACGATCTATCTGGGGCGGTTGCAGCCGGGCAGAAGGATCTTTTTCAACCAGAAGACGGGTCGCCGCGCCTTTATTATGCTGCTGGAAGGAAAGCTGAACCTGAACGGCATCGCCATGGGCCCCAAAGATTCAATTCGCGCGGAATTTGAGCCTGACTTTGTGTTGTCCGCGGAAGAAGCCGCATTTGTGCTGCTGATTGATCTGCCGTAGCAAAATGCTTGCGAGATAAGAATCGCCACATATGGCTGGAGGGAACGACAAATGAACGAAACGTTATTGATTAAACACGCCGTTGGCGGCCGGACTTTTGTAGATTCATCCAAACAACAGGTTCCTTATGAAGTCGCGCATGAAGCGGGTAGATGGCAGTTCGCTGTACATACGCCAAGGCATGCCGGGATCGATGAGATCCTGAAGTGGAAGCAAGAGCTTAACGTGTTCATCTTCCGTGTTTATGATGACGGGCGCCCAACGCAGAAGATCTGGTACTCGGTTGCGGCGGATACCGTAAAGTACGATGCAGCAGGAGGGAAGCTGACGTTTGCTGCTGGCTCCTGCATCGAATATGTGCCAGATGATTTTGGCTATAAACTATAAGAATTTAAGCTCTTTCGCCTCTTGCCGGAGGCGGGAGAGCTTTTTTTTTCACAGCATTCACTCCAAATCGCATGTATGAAATTTGCGGTTATAGACACGCTAAAATGACGGGTATATGAAGTCCGTACCAAATCATCTAAGAGAAGGAGGCATACCCATGTATAATCGGAAAAAAATTCAGGAAGAAATCCCGGAAGTCATTACGAAGATCTGGTCATGCCAAAGCGAGGATTGCAATGGCTGGATGCGCGCCAACTTCTCATTTGACCACACGCCAACCTGTGTGTTGTGTCATTCCCCGATGATTAGCGAGGAGCGGATGCTTCCGCTGCTTGTGAATATGAATGACCAAGTGAAGCTGAGCGCTGTCGTCACTACGGCTGAGTAGACGGTGAGCACAGGAGGATGCCTATTAAGGCGTCCTCTTTTGTTTTTCTTGACAGGGAGGGTGATCGTCTTTAGAATGGTTGCGATAAAAAGGAGTGTAAGTCTGGAGTGTATAAGTGATGATGAAAGGTACGGATTCTGCACCGGCTGCAGCGCCCAGGGCTGTCTTGTGGATGGCTCTGCTGCTGGGATCGCTGTCGGCGTTTGCGCCTCTCTCGATTGATATGTATCTGCCTGCACTGCCGGAGCTGGCGGATGATTTCCATGCGGGGACATCGCTGTCCCAGCTCAGCTTAACGGCTTGTCTGCTCGGTATTTCCCTTGGTCAGCTGTTCATTGGGCCGATCAGTGATGTCAGGGGACGCCGGAAGCCATTGTTAATTGGACTTCTTGTTTATATTGCGGCTTCTATCCTGTGTGTGGCGGCACCGTCGATTGAAACCTTTGTCCTGCTGCGTTTCGTGCAGGGCTTTGGCGGCGCGGCAGGTATTGTTGTCTCGCGTGCGGTTGTTCGGGATTTGTTCGAAGGAGCGGGAATGACGAAGTTTTTCTCCATGCTGATGCTGGTAAATGGGGTGGCGCCAATTGCTGCTCCGATTGCCGGTGGACAGATTCTGAAATGGACGGAATGGCGCGGCGTGTTTATTGTGCTGACGGCAATTGGTGTCATTATGTTTGTGGCGGTATGGTTCGGAATGAAGGAATCTCTTCAGGAGAAGAATCGCTCGGAGGGCGGAATCGGCAATATGCTGCGGAAGTTCCGCAGGCTTCTGACGGATCGCCTCTTTATGGGCTATGCGCTGACGCAGGGCTTTGTGGTAGCGGCGATGTTCGCTTATATTTCGGGTTCGCCGTTTGTTATTCAGAACCTGTTTGGCGTCTCTCCGCAGGGCTACAGCTTATGCTTCGCTATTAACGGGCTGGGTATTATCGCGGCAAGCCAAATTGCAGGCCGCCTTGCCGGCAAGGTGAGTGCATCGGCGCTGCTTGCTGCAGGTCTTAGCCTTGCTTTTGCGGGCGGGCTGGTGCTGCTGGTTTCGGTTATCGCCGGCTGGGGCCTGCTTGCTGTTCTGCTGCCGTTATTTTTTGTTGTATCGAGTGTCGGGATTGTGCAGACGGCCAGCTTCTCGCTTGCTATGGAGAACCAGCAGCAGGCGGCTGGCAGCGCCTCCGCGCTGCTTGGGCTGCTGTCCTTCGTGTTTGGCGCCTGCATGGCGCCGCTGGTCGGGCTTGGAGGCAGTGAAGCGGCACTGCCGATGGGTATTGTAATTGCTGCTGCGGAGGCGGCCGCTGTGCTCAGCTATGTGATTCTTGCGCGCCGGGCGCGCTCGCGACAGGGCTGACCAACTAGATGTGCTGAAGCCTGCGTGTTCGTCCGCTCTTTACGTTGGCATTTGTCCAACGTAAAGCAGCCTGATTAGCTGCTCCTGCTGGCTGCATTGGAATATCTCCAGTAACTTTGGCTTAAGTGAGCTTTTTTCGGTGCAAATGAGTTAATTCCGTTGGAGGGAATCCAATGTGCTTGCGGTTGCTTAGCTTTAGTGTATCAATACGCTGGATGAAATCCAACGCAGGCACGGGACCTGCTTTCGTTATTGAAATGAAAAGTTAGAGAAAAAGCTTCTGCCGGCTAAAAATTAGCCAGCAGAAGCTTTTTTTGCACAACGTACAACGTGGGTGCCGGAGTAGAGGAGGGTTCATGGATCGAACGGTGACCAATTAAGCAAGCTGTCATTTTGTTATGCTGAAATTATCATAACGACTGGTTGATGGAAGTTATGTCACTTTACTTGACGCCGCCAATAGGGGCAGGACTATCTTCGCCCAGCAGGTTGCTGCGCCATGCCGCGTAACGCTCCCATGCAGCGCCGCTGTCGAGCAATGCTTTACATTGATACAAGGCTTCCTCAACGGAGTTGGTGCGATCGGCGAGGCGGAGCCGGACGGCTGCATTAAGCAGCACCTGATTCACATAGCCGATATGGGCGTTCCCCTGCAAGACCGCCTCGACCATCTCAACCTGCTCTGCTGCTGTCCATTCGGTTTTCTCGGGCAGCGTTGCCTCCAGTCCAAATTCTTCAGGGTCAATCACATGCAGACGGGCTTCGCCGTTCTCTACGATATAGGTGCGGGTCGGGCGCTCAATGAACAGATCCTCCGAGCCCTCCGTTCCTTGCACAATAAGTGCGCGGCGGTATTTCAAATCAGTGAGCAGCTTGCTCATCCGGTCAAAGACGGTATTGTGGAAAACGCCAAAGACGAGGTACGGCGAGTGGGAGAAATCGAGCAGCTTCTCCGCCGTGTTCAGCACCGTACGCATGCCAAGCTCTTCCCGGATGCCTCGCAGCTCACCCAGCGGCGGACACCATTCCTCGGTATCGACAAACAGCACGCCGGAAGCTTTGGCAGCCTGCACAACGCGGCCATGTGCCAGCCGTTCTCTGCCAATTCCCAGCTCAGCGAGCATATCCAGCAGCGTAACCCCCCATTTCGGCGGCAGCGACTTGGCGCCGTGCAGCGTAACGGGAAGGCCTGCAGATGCCAGCAGGAAAGCTGTAGCGAATGAAGCAAAGAAGGTTTTGACCCGCCCGTCATAGGGGCCCGCGCAGTCCAGTCCTTCCTGGATAGGAGCACGATACGCGGCATCGCGGCATACTCGCACGAAAGCCTCCAGTTCCTCAACGCTTTCCATTTTAATCCGTTCGGCGATAAAAAATGCACCCGTCTGGGCAGGGGTTGCTTTCCGGTTCATGATCCAATCGGCCGCTTCCAGCGCTTCCGCATAGGTAAGATCCCTTGCGCCTCTTTTTCCGCGGCCGACTTCTTTTAATAGTGTAGTAAACATCGTCAGCACCCCTTTATTTCTGCTCTTGCAGCAGCTGATAGACTTTCACGATGGATGTAGCGACATCCACGATCCGCTTCCGCTCATTCATCGCTTGCTTGCGCAGCAGATCATAAGCTTCAGCCTCGGACACCTGCTTTATTTTACATAAGATACCCTTCGCCATGTCAATCCACTTTCGCTCTTCCAGCCGGGCTTCCAGCTGCTTGCGCTCATTCAGCCATTGATTCCGTTCAAAGCAGGTCTTCGAGCTGAAGTGAAGGGCCCAATGCAGCTCCTGCTCGCTCATCGACGGTGTCAGTATTCCGTCAACCGGCAGATCATCCTCGCAAAAGGCGGCAGACAAGGTTGCTGTGTCTGCACTGCACCACCAGAGCATAGGAAGTCTTTTGCGTTGGAGCAGTCTATTGCCCCAGGCCTTCACTTCGCTAAGCGCCAGATGAAGCACGACAGCATCGGCTTTTGGCAGATGATTTTTGGCCGTTTCTTCCGAACTGGCATACAATACGGAATATCCATAAGTCTCCAGCATATGTTCCAGCGGCTGCGCTTCAGCTTTTCCTCCGGGATTGTCGATCACTAACAGAGAGCGCATGTCATCCTCCTCTTCCCCTACGAACGATTTAGCATTTGTCATTATATATAACATAGAAAGCACAAAATTGTCGATACGCACAAATGTTCATTTTTAGTGTTAAGTATGTTGACATGAGTGTCGTGCCATTGTATATTAACGGTACAACTAATCAATCTTTCATGAATACAATGGCGTATTCATTTGAAGCGGCAATGAAGCCTGTCTTCGTCTTTTGCGGGAGCGTATCTTTGCGTCCATCCGCGAAATCCGAGGCAGGCTTTTTCTATTTTTATAAAGCAGAGAGCTAGAGAGAGTGGAGAGGAGAATGACAAATGGCAGATCGGAAGAGATTAGTGCTGGTTGGTAACGGAATGGCGGGGGTACGGGCAATCGAGCATCTGATTAAGCTCGCTCCGGATGCTTATAGCATTACAATCTTTGGTGCGGAGCCGTATCCGAACTATAACCGGATTATGTTATCCTCGGTGCTTGCGGGCGGAACGGATATGAAAGATATCATTATTAATGACTGGGACTGGTACGCGGACAATCATATTCAGCTGCATGCCGGGCATACGGTCACGAAGATTGATACGAAGCGGAAAAAGGTGTATTCCCAGCAAGGGATTGAAGCCGATTACGATGTGCTGATTATGGCGACGGGCTCGAATCCGTTCATGCTGCCTCTGCCGGGTGCAAACAAAGAGGGCGTTATCGGCTTCCGCGATATCCGTGATACCGAGATCATGCAGGAGACTTCCCAGAAGTACAAGAAAGCGGCCGTAATCGGCGGCGGTCTGCTTGGACTTGAGGCAGCACGGGGTCTGCTTAATTTGGGGATGGACGTACACGTTATTCATATAAACGGTATTCTGATGAACCGCGAGTTGGATGAGCCGGCGGCACGGATGCTGCAGCGCGAGCTTGAAGCTCAGGGGATGAAATTCCTGCTGAGCAAGCAGTCGGCAGCCATTACAGGCAGACGCCGCGTGAAAGCTCTGCAATTCGCAGACGGCAGCGAGGTAGAGGCCGATCTGATTGTTATGGCAGTTGGCATTCGCCCGAACATTGAAGTGGCGAAGGCTTCAGGTATAGATGTGAATCGCGGGATTATCGTGGATGATTTCATGCGGACGAATATTCCGGATGTCTATGCAGTGGGCGAATGCGCCGAGCACCGGGGAATGGCATACGGTCTGGTTGCGCCGCTTTATGAGCAAGGCGCGGTGCTGGCGAAGCTGCTGGCCGGCGTAGAGACGGAAGGCTACCAAGGCTCGGTTACTTCAACAAAGCTGAAAGTATCCGGTGTAGACGTATTCTCGGCGGGCCAATTTAACGAAGGACCGGGCACTAGAGCCTTGCGTATTCAGGATGATGTTGCGGGAACGTATAAGAAGATAGTGATCAAAAACGGCAAGCTTGTAGGAGCTGTGCTGTTCGGCGATACGGCAGACGGCTCAGAGCTGTTCTCGATTATGAAGAAGGGCGAATCCATCGAAGGCAAGGAGAAGGAGCTGCTGCTTGGCTTCTCGCCGGCGGCTGGCGGCGGCGGTTCTTCCGCATCGGACCGGCTGGCAGCTATGGCGGATGATGAAATTGTCTGCGGCTGTAACGGCGTATCGAAAGGCGCGATTGCCGATGCCGTTCAGAATAAAGGCTGTAATACCTTTGCTAGTCTTAAAGCCTGCACGAAGGCCTCCGCTTCCTGCGGCGGCTGTAAGCCTCAGGTAGAGGGGCTGCTGAAGCTGTTTGCCGGCGATGCAGCAGGTGCGCCGGTGAAGGAAGGCATTTGCGGCTGCACCGAGCATTCCCGTGACGAGATCGTTGCAGCGATCAAAGAAATGCGCCTTATGACCGTTAAGGAAGTCATGAACGTGCTGGAGTGGAAGAACGAGGGAGGCTGCACGAAATGCCGTCCGTCGTTGAACTACTACCTTGGCATGCTGTGGCCGGGGGAATACGAGGATCAGAAGGAGTCGCGCTTCACGAACGAGCGTTACCACGCCAACATTCAGAAGGATGGCACGTATTCGGTCGTTCCCCGTGTCTACGGCGGCGTAACTACACCGGCTGATCTGATCAAGATTGCCAGCGTGGCAGAGAAGTACGATGTTCCGATGGTGAAATTCACGGGCGGACAACGGCTTGACCTTTTGGGCGTGAAAAAAGAAGACCTTCCTAAAATTTGGGAAGAGCTTGATATGCCTTCAGGTCATGCTTACGGCAAGACGCTCCGTACGGTTAAAACCTGTGTTGGCAACACCTTCTGCCGCTTCGGCACACAGGACTCGATCGGGATGGGAATCCGGATGGAGAAAGCATACGAGCGTATGACAGCTCCTGCGAAAGTCAAGCTTGCCGTATCCGGTTGTCCGCGTAACTGTGCGGAAGCAACGATTAAGGATCTTGGCGTTGTAGCTATCGACGGCGCTTGGGAGCTTCATGTAGGGGGCAATGGCGGTATACATGTAAGGGCCACTGAACTGCTCTGCGTTGTGAAGACGGAAGACGAAGTGATGGAATGGTCCTCAGCTTATCTGCAATATTACCGCGAGAATGCGGTATGGAACGAGCGTACCGCGCAGTGGATTGAGCGTGTAGGTCTGGATCATGTCAAGAAAGCTCTTGAGAAACGTGAAGACCGACTGGCTTTGGTTGAACGTCTTGAGAAGACGCTCAGCTATACGACAGATCCGTGGAAAGAAATCGTAGAAAACAAAGAGCTGCGCAAAAACTTCGAGCAATTATCAGCTCCGCAGCCGGTGCAAGGATAGGGGGGCCTCAATATGGTGACAAAGGTGCTTGTGGCAAAATTAACGGATATCGATGTATTAGGCTCTCGTACAGTGCAGATCGACAACACCGACATCGCGATTTTTCGCTTGACGGACGGCAGTGTCAAAGCAGTCGAGAACAAATGCCCGCATAAGGGAGGCCGTTTATCGGAGGGGATGGTGTGCGGCACGGCCGTGCACTGCCCGCTGCATGACTGGAAGATTGATCTGAAGAGCGGACGCGTACAGGAGCCGGATGACGGCTGCATCAAAACATTTGAGACAGAGATCGATCCGGGCAGCGGCGAGATCTATATCACCCTGTAGAGAAGAGTAGAGATAACAGGGCGAACGCTTTCGAAGTATGAATCATCACGACAGCCTGTACTTCGGCTATTGTGGTGATCATTCATTAGGCGAACGCTTTCGAAGTATGAATCATCACGACAGCCTGTACTTCGGCTATTGTGGTGATCATTCATTAGGCGAACGCTTTCGAAGTATGAATCATCACGACAGCCCATACACGGGCTATTATGGTGATAATTCATTTTAGGAGGAATGGAAGATGGATTATGTGAAACCGGCTGAAGTACTGGAATCGATGGTGGAGGCGGGCACGGCCAAGGCGGAGATGGGCGCATCGCAAATGCTGATGAGAGGTTTTCTTGGCGGCGGCATATTGGCCTTTGCTACAACACTAGCCTATACGGCAACTGCACAAACCTCACTGGCTCTAACCGGAGCTATTATTTTCCCGATTGGCTTCGTAATCATCGTCCTTCTTGGACTTGAGCTTGTGACCGGCAGCTTTGCCCTCATTCCTCTATCGGTATTTAAACGGCAAACAACGATATCCCGCATGCTGGCCAACTATGGGCTTGTTATTATCGGTCATTTGATTGGCTGTGCGGTATATGCGGCTTTATATGGCATGGCGATTACGAAGATGGGGACGGATATGTCCAATCCGCTTGCCCAAATGCTTATTCAAGTGAGCGAGACGAAGACTTTGGGTTATCAAAAGATGGGCTTTGACGGGATCATTCTTGTCTTCATCAAGGCCATTCTGTGCAACTGGATGGTTACGCTGGGTGTTGTGATGGCGATGACCTCCAAATCGACCTTGGGCAAAATCGTTGCGATGTGGCTGCCGATTCTGATGTTCTTCGAGCAAGGCTTTGAGCATGCGGTCGTTAATATGTTTGTCATCCCGGCAGGCATGATGCTTGGCGCGGATGTTACTGTCGCTGACTGGTGGCTGTGGAATCAAATTCCGGTATTGCTTGGCAACTTTGTAGGCGGCGCCTTGTTTACCGGCTTTATGTTCTACTGGTCGCATAACAAGAAAAAAAATTCCGAGGGCCAGGCGCTGCAAGCGGGCCTGCCAGCAAAACCGGCATTGGCTGCCGAGAAAAGCGGCCTGTAATGCGGGCGGCTGCTGCGGGCAAGGTATACATTGTTGGCGCGGGTCCCGGTGATCCGGAACTGATCACGGTTAAGGCGATGCGGCGAATCGGGCTCGCGGATGTGATCCTGTACGACCGCCTGGTAAATGAGGAGCTGCTTGCTTATGCAAGGCCGGATGCGGAGCTGGTGTACTGCGGCAAGGCGCCTAATGCGCATGCGATGCCGCAGGAGAGAATCAATGCGGCACTTATCGCTTACGCGCAGGCAGGGAAGACGGTCGTCCGCCTGAAAGGGGGCGACCCTTTCGTCTTCGGGCGCGGCGGCGAGGAGGCGCTGGAGCTGGCGGAGCATGGCATCGAATGGGAGATCGTGCCGGGCATTACATCGGCGATCGGGGCAGCGGCATCGGCGGCGATTCCGCTGACGCATCGCGGAAGGGCGGCATCCTTCGCCTGCGTCACCGGCAACCGCTGCCACGGCGATCAGGAGCCGGTGCGCTGGGATTTGCTGGCGCATAGCGTAGATACGCTGGCAATCTATATGGGTGTCAGCCAGCTTGCTGTCATCCGCGGGGAGCTGCTAAAGCATGGCAAGGCGGCGTCCACGCCGGTTGCGATTATTGAGCGCGGCACAACAAGCAAGCAGCGCGTCATTACGGGAACACTGGCTGATATTCATAAGCTGGCGACCTCATTCAAGGTAATTAACCCGGCACTTATTATTGTCGGCGAAGTGGTTAAGGTGCGCGAACAGCTTCTGCTCGCGGAGCAGCAGGCGGAAGCCTGGGTGATGTGATTTAGAGGAAGAATCAATCGCCAAAGTGGTAAAATAGGCGAAGTTTTACAAAATTACGGATTGACAGTTATTTCATCGGATGGTAAAGTGACAAATATCTTAAACAAATCGAAAGGAGGATTACGACATGAATCCAATTGTAGGCGTTCATCAACTTGAAGGATTTAACAATGTGCATACTAAATTTATGAACGTAATCCATCCGCGCGTCGAATCTCTTTGATGTTTAGGGGTATCCCATTAAATCAAAGGCGCATGGTTACGTCACCGTAACCGTGCGCCTTTTTTGATAGCAGGGCCTTCTTGTGCCGCCTGCTGCCCAAAGGAAGCGTATCGTACATTTACGGTGCGCTTCTTTTTTTGCTTTTTTGGGACTAAGATGCATGGATGGAAACGGGAGGTGTCTAGCTAGAGCTATGTTTATTGTACTTACGAAGCTTCGATGGTTTTTTGCAATGAATTGGAAAAGATATACGCTTGCCTGCGTGCTGCTGATCATCACCGGCTTCCTGGATGTGATTCCGCCGTGGCTGATCGGCCACACGATTGACGGCATTCATCAGGGAAGACTGGATGAAACCGGATTTATGCAGGTGGTAGCCGGCTGGATCGCGGTAACGATCGTTGGCTATGCGATCACTTATGTGTGGCATTATAAACTATTTGGCGGGGCCTTCGTATTGGAGCGGCTGCTCAGGTCACGCCTTATGCGTCACTTCCTGAAGATGACGCCAACCTTCTACGAGCGGAACCGGACGGGTGACTTGATGGCCCGTTCGACGAATGACCTGAATGCGGTGGCGACAACAGCCGGCTTTGGTATTCTGACGCTGATTGATTCGACCTTCTTCATGCTGACGATTCTCGGCATTATGGCAGTGATGATCAGTGTGAAGCTGACGCTGGCAGCGCTTCTTCCATTGCCGTTTATTGCGCTTGCGATGAAGCATTTCGGCGGGAAGATCCATGAGCGTTTCATGCAATCGCAAGATGCGTTTGGCGAATTGAATGACCAGGTGCTGGAATCGGTATCGGGGGTACGTGTTATTCGTGCCTTTGTACAGGAGGAAGCCAACCAGGAGCAATTCAAGAAAAAGACGGATGAAGTGTTTCAGAAAAATATTGCCGTAGCCAAGATTGATGCGCTCTTTGAGCCAACCATCAAGATTTTGGTTGGTCTCAGCTATCTGATCGGCTTATGCTACGGCGGTTATCTGGTGTTCCACAGCGAGATTACGCTTGGCGAGCTGGTCTCCTTCAACGTGTATCTCGGGATGCTGATCTGGCCGATGTTTGCCATTGGCGAGCTGATCAACATTATGCAGCGGGGCAACGCTTCGCTGGATCGGGTAGAAGAAACGCTTGGCTATAAGCCGGATGTGCAGGATGCCGAGAATACGATTGATGTAACAACGCCGGCAACCATTGCGTTCGAGGATGTAACATTCCGTTATCCGTCTTCGGTGGCCGATAATTTAAGCGATGTAACAATCCATCTGCGCCAAGGCCAGACGCTTGGTATCGTTGGCCGCACGGGCAGCGGCAAGACGACGCTTCTGAAGCAGCTGCTGCGGGAATACCCGGTAGGAGCCGGTGATATTAAGATTACCGGTCAGCCGCTCGAGAAGCTGCCGATGGAACGGCTGCTTGGCTGGATCGGCTATGTGCCGCAGCAGCCGATTCTGTTCTCGAAGACGATTCGGGAGAACATTATGTTCGGGAAGAAGGACGAAGCGACCGAGGATGATCTGCAGCGTGCGCTGGCAAGAGCCTCTTTCGCCAAGGATATTCAATTCCTGCCTGATGGCCTTGAGACAATGGTTGGCGAGAAGGGTGTTGCGCTCTCCGGCGGCCAGAAGCAGCGGGTCAGCATTGCGCGTGCGCTTATTGCCGATCCGGAGATCCTGATGCTGGATGACGCGTTATCCGCCGTAGACGGGCGGACGGAAGCCGAGATTATCGAGGGCATCCGGACCGAACGCTCCGGCAAGACAACACTGATTACGACACACCGGCTGTCTGCTGTCCAGCATGCCGATCATATCGTAGTTCTGGATGAAGGGCGAATTGTTCAGCAGGGCACACATGATCATCTGGTGAAGCAGGACGGCTGGTACAGAGAGCAATATGAGCGGCAGCAGTTGGAGTCGCTTATTGAATCATAGGAAAGAGAGGCGTTTACGAACAATGGGTCAAACAGGTAAACGATTGTTTCAATACGCCATGCTTTATAAAAAACCGATCATCGGAGCGTTAATTCTGCTCCTGCTGGCCGTATGCGCGGAGCTTGCAGGACCGTTTATCGCAAAGCGGATGATCGATCAGAATATTCTCGGCATCGAGAAGAGCTGGTACGAGGTTGCGGCGGATGAGCCTTACGCAGTCTCTTATAAAGATAAATGGTATAAACGCGAAGATCACTTCGCAGCTGGCGAGGCCAAAGGCGCTGAGGTGCATTTGCTTCAGGCCGGCAGAAAGTTTTATTGGTATGAAGGCATCCTTCCTGCTGTGGAAGGCGTGCGCAAGGTAACGGATGGTCAAATGACCGTTACAGACAAAACGACCGGTGAAAATGCCGCATTCCCGGTCGTTCTGATTTCGGCTAAGGAGCTGTATCCATTCTACAAGCCGGAAATTCCAAGCCTGATGAAGCTTGCCGGCCTCTATGTCGGTCTGCTTGTGCTTGGCGCGGTATTCACTTACGGACAACGGCTCTTGCTCCAGACCTCCGCGAACCGGATCGTCCGGCGCATGCGCAATAATGTATTTGCTCATACGCAGCGGCTTCCGGTGAATTACTTCGACACGCTGGCCGCCGGGCAGGTCGTCTCCCGGATTACGAATGATACGGAGGCGATCCGTGAGTTGTATGTTGCGGTTCTGGCGAACTTCTTCTCCGCGATTGTTTATATGACAGCAATCTACGGAGCGTTGTTCCTGCTTGATCCAAGGCTTGCGCTGTTTGCTCTGCCGCTTGTGCCGATTCTGCTCGTCTGGATTAATCTGTACCGGCGCTTTGCCGCCCGTTACAACCGCATTATCCGGACGAAGCTGAGTGAAATTAATGCGATGATCAATGAATCCATCCAGGGTATGGCTATTATTCAAGCGTTCCGCCGTCAGAAAGAGACATTTAAAGAATTCGACGAGCTGAACGAGCATTATTTTACGTATCAGAACAAGCTGCTCAGCTTGAACTCGATTACGTCGCATAACCTGGTCAACGTCGTTCGTAACATCATCTTCCTTATTGTGATCTGGTTCTTCTGGGGCGACTGGTTTGGCGCTGCCATCGGGGTTGGCGTGCTGTATGCGTTCGTCGATCTGATGAATCGGATGTTCCAGCCGATCGTTGGCGTCGTGAACCAGCTGTCGAACCTGGAGACGGCAAGGGTATCCGCGGAGCGGGTATTTACCCTCATGGATCAGCCGGGGGTAGAAGTGGAGCCGGGTATGATTGACCGTTACAAGGGCGAAGTGAAATTTGAGGATGTCTCGTTTGCTTACAAGAAGAATGAGTATGTACTGAAGAATATTTCCTTCTCTGCCCGCCAGGGAGAGACGGTAGCGCTGGTTGGTCATACGGGCTCCGGCAAAAGCTCCATTATGAACCTCTTGTTCCGGTTCTATGATTCGAATGAAGGCAGCATTATCATTGATGGCAGGAATGTGCTGGATATTCCGAAGCAGCATTTGCGTCAGCATATGGGCATCGTACTGCAGGATCCGTTCCTGTTCACCGGTACCATTGCCTCGAACATCAGCCTGAACAATCCGGCAATCAGCCGGGAGCGGGTGGAGCAGGCGCTCCGCGATGTTGGAGCATACGATATGTTCGCCCAGCTTCCTGGCGGCATTGATGCCGAAGTGATCGAGAAGGGCAGCACGCTGTCAGCGGGACAGCGTCAATTGATTTCGTTTGCAAGAGCGCTGGCTTATGATCCGGCTATTCTAATTTTGGATGAAGCAACGGCAAGTATCGATACAGAGACAGAGGCCATTATCCAAGCAGCGCTTGATGTGCTGAAGAAAGGCCGTACGACATTTGTTATTGCACATCGTTTATCCACGATTCGTCAGGCAGATCAAATTCTGGTGCTGGACCGCGGCCGCATCGTAGAGCAGGGCGACCATGATCAGCTGATGGAGTATCGCGGCAAATATTACGCCATGTACCAGCTGCAGCAGGGCAGCGCTGTAACAGCTTCCTAATCGAAAAAGCACGCCCCGAACGGGAGATGGGTTCTCTGCCGCTTGAGGCGTGCTTTTTATTTGCGAAACGAAGCATAATAACGAATTATTCGGTTTTGAAGGTACCCACCGCTTGATTCAGACCAGTTGCCAGATTGCGGAGCTGTGCGGAAGAGCTTGCAATCTCCTGCATGGATGCGAGTTGCTCTTCGGAGGCAGCGGCTACGCGTTGTGCTTGTGAGGAAGAAGATTCTGCTATATGTTCGAGCTGATCAAGCGAGGCAGCGATCTGCTCGCTGCCGGCCGACATTTGTTCGGAGGCAGCGGATACTTCTTGCACTTGGGTCGAGACTTGACGGATCGCTTCCATAATCAAGCGGAACGACTCGCCGGCCTGGCGGGATACGGCAGAACCTTCTCTTGCGCCTTCGGCTGCTTTTTCGAGGGAGGCTGCAGCTTCGTCTGTGCGGCCTTTAATGCCGCCCAGAATCGTTGAGATCTGCTCGGATGATTCCTTTGAACGCTCTGCCAGCTTGCGGATTTCGTGAGCGACAACGGCAAAGCCCTTGCCATGCTCCCCGGCACGTGCGGCTTCAATAGAAGCGTTAAGGGCAAGCAGGTTCGTCTGATTAGCCACATCGCCGATCATATCGAGGATTGCGCCGATTTGGCTGTTCATTTGTTCAAGCTCCTGCATCACGGCGGAAGTCTCGGTTACATTGGATTCAATCATTTGCATTTGCGAAACCGTACGGTTGATCACGGCGTCTCCTGCGGTCGCAAGCTCGGAAGCATCCAAGGCCAGCTCCGATACGTTCGAGGAAGACTCGGCAATCCGTTGAATGCCGATGGTCATCTCATTCATCGCACGCTGGCATTCCTGGAAGCTTTGCAGTTGGGTGTCCGCGCCTTCCGCTACATCCTGGATGGCTTCAGACACTTCTTCTGTCGCACGGGAGGTTTGCTCAGCGCTGTCCTGCATCGTAACCGAAGAGGCGGCGACTTCACTTGATGTTGTCCGGATTTGGCCGGCTAGCTGCCTAAGGCCGAGAATCATTTCGTTAAAAGCTGTTGAAGCCCGGCCAATCTCATTGTCATTTGTAACCGGAAGAGTGACGGTCAAGTCGCCTTTGGCAGCAAGTGCGGCGACTTCGCTCAGATGTTTAATTGGTCTTGTTACAAGACGGATGAGCAAAACAACCAGGCCAATAGCTACTGCCGTGCATAATAGACCTATGAAGATACTCGTCCAGAGCAGACGGTTAAGGTCTTTCTCGACCAGACCGTAATCAAAGTCGATGCCGAATAATCCTACGGTATTGTTGCTGCTGTCCTTGATGGCTACCAAATAGGTAAGCCAGGTGCCCATATCGTCTTTATAGGGCTTAAGCTGGGCGAAGCCATTCTTCTGGACATCCTCATAGCCTCTCAAATATTCTGCTGACAACTCATAAGGGTGGCCGGGTGTATAGCCAGCCTGCGTAATGCCAAAGCTGCCTTGCAGCATGGTCAGACTGGTTTTTCCGTCTTTTTCAACTTTGTCAGGAAGCATCAGATAGGTGTTTTTGATCGTTGCGTTAGTATCCATGGACATCAGGTAAATTTCGATTTCTGTAAACTCTGGGGCGCCTTCAACGGTGCCTGCCGCCAGCCGTTCTTTGGCTGTGTTTATAAGCGCCGTTCTTGAATTAGTAACGACACCAAGTGTACGGGCTGTTCCCTCCATATCCCTCTGGTAAGATTTTTTCTGGGAGATGTACGAGTAGGAGCTCATCACGGCGATGACGATAATAAACAGCATAGCGAGTACAACTGAGCTTACAAGAGCCAGACTTTTTCTTTTTTTGAAAAATGACATGATTAACCCCTCGTCTTAGTGGATGTAGGCTGCGATAACATAGTTGTCACTCTAAACGCCACTATACCAGCAAAATATTAGATAAATTCGCGAACCCCTGTTAGAAATGTATTTGGACATTTATTCGGTTAATTAGGGCAGTTAGATTAGAAAAATGAGAAATTTTTAATCTTCTAGTTATTTACAAATTATTGCAGTGTTCAAGATGCGTTCATAGAGGAGGATTACAATGGCAGGGTATAGCGAATCTAAGTCTGAAAGGCGGAGAAAAGATGAAGAGAAGCCAATGGATAGGAGCAACGACCTTGGCGCTAATGCTGGCTATTGGAGGGGGCATGTGGGCCAACCCGTCAGCTGATGCAGCATCGGAGCCGGGTTCATCGTCAGCCTCTGCTTCGGCATCAACTTCGACATCAACGGATAAGACAGCTCCCGCGGGACAACATGGCAAACGGTCTGGCGGATTGCTTGGCATTGGACCATTCGAGAGCCAGCTTGCGGATAATTTGAAGCTGTCAGCGGAGGATTTGAAGGAAAAGCTGAAGACGGCGACCTTGGCGGAGATTGCTTCTGAACAAGGCATCAGCCGCGAGGATCTGAAGGCGAAGCTGGTGGAATGGCTGGATGCGCAGGCGGCAAAGCTGCCAAGTGACAAAACGGACAAGCTGGAGAAGTTAGACAGTGCAGCCATTGCCGATAAACTGCTTGATGCCGAAGGCAGTATATTGGACGGCAGCCATCGCAAGGAGGGGGGAAAAGGGGCGATTGCCATAGCGGGAGACGGCGATAACACAGACTTGCTTGAGCTGCTTGGGCTGACGGCTGAAGAGCTGAAGACGGAGCTGAGGAACGGTCAATCGTTAGCGGCAATTGCGGAAAATCAAGGGATAGACGTACAGAAGATTATCGGCCTTGAAGTCAGTCAGGAGACAGCCAAGCTGGACGAAGCGTTGTCGAGCGCAAAAATTACGCAGGAGCAGTATGACGCGAAGCTTGCGGACGTAACGGACATGGTGACGAAGCAGGTTAACGGGACGTTTAAGCAGGGGCCCAAAGGCGGAAGCCATCCGGGCGGCCGCTTCATCAACAGCGAAACTGCAAATGCCGCTGGCGGAACTAAGGAAAGGCAACACACGGTTGCACAACAGCATAAGTGAGCGAATAAGACGGACAGGCCTTACTGCAGCTGGGATGAGATCGAATTTATAAATGCTTGGCAGAGAAAGGGACGGAGCAGATTACTGCTTCGTCCCTTTTTTTGCGCCTGTCTACGCCTTCATGACATCATGGTCGACGTAACGCTCGCCGTTCAGCTCGCTGATGATATTGATGGCTGCTTTGGCGCCGTCGCCCGCGGTAATAACCGCATGTACGCTGACGCCCGCAACCGTACCTGCTGCCCATACGCCAGGGATGCTGGTGCGGCCGGCAGGGTCTACATCCACCACGGTTTTGATGCGCGGCTCCGTGCCTGGTTTGGTGGCAACGCCAATATGCTCGGCCAGATCAACCAAAGCGCCGGTTGCCAGCAGTACATGCTTCGCCTCGTACGTGCCTTGATCCGTTACAACGGACAAGCCGCCTTCGATTGGCGATACGCCCGTAACAGTCTCTTCTTTTAACTCTGCGCCAAGCCGGACGGCTTGCTTCTTGCCTGTATCCACAAGATCAGGGCCGCCGATCTCGGTAATGCCGTAATAGTTCTCGAACCATGCCCGTTTGGTCATGCCTTTGTTGTTCTCGAGCAATAACGTCTGCTTGCCTGCTTTTGCCGTAAAGATTGCTGCGCTTGCACCGGCAGGACCGGCGCCAATAACGATGATATCGTACATCATTCCAGCCTCCTACGTAACATTAGTAAGTTTCACCAATATTATAAGTCCGGCTGGTGAAGACAAGCAATCGCTCCAGGGTTTTCATAAAATTTTCAAATTATTGGCTGCCTTTTAGTTGACTGATGACTAATCCTTTTGTTATAGTTCTACTGTCAAATAGTTCGATAGTGAAACTAAATGAATGAAAAAACGAGAGGGATACAGACATGGTGATAGACAACGATATGCTGGGGCAACTCATCCGCAGATACGAGGGGGCGCATTTTACCGTTGAACGCAGGCTGACGGCCATGTTCCGCGATCTGATGCCTGAAGAGCTGACTTTTGAGCAATCTTCGACGCTGCGGTATTTGCGGACGGTAGGGGTATGCACCTCGACGGAGCTTGCGGATACGTTTTGCGTGGGAAAAAGCTCGATTACTGCGATTATAACGCGGTTATTCGATAAACAGCTGCTGGAGAGAATGCCGGACGAGAAGGACCGCCGCGTCACGCTGCTGCGGCTGACCGACGAGGGCATACGGATGGCCGATGCGGTGGAACGCAAAATCCAGGAGCTGATCGCGAAGTATTTGCAGCATTTTGACGAACAGGAAGCACTTGCGTTTATTGAGACTTATGAGAAGCTGGCCCTGGTTATGTCACAGCCGCTGGGAGACGGAGAGGAGTTAGGGAAAAAATGAAGACGGTAATCAAAGCAAGATGGATTCTGCTTGTTGTCTGGATTGCGGTAATGGCTGGGCTTATGCTAAGCGCGCCCAATATGCAGGACCTCGTCCGTGAGAAAGGGCAGGTTAACGTACCAGCCGGCTATTCTTCCACAATTGCTGCAGATATGGAGAAGGAGATTGGGACGAAGGACTCCGGGGGCGGCGGTGCCTCTACGGTACTCGTCTTTCATAAGGACGGCGGCTTGTCGGCTGACGACCTGGCCAGCATACAAGGCGGCATTAACAAGCTGAAGGAGGAACAAGACGAGCTGCGCATTACTTCGCTGACGACGCATTTCGATACGCCGGAGCTCGCGAAGCAAATGGTGGCGGAAGACGGTTCTACCGTGCTGGTGCTCGTCAACGTAAACCTGGACGGAGCGGAGCTTGCCGAGGTTCGCGATCATTTGTATGACGCGCTTAAAGACGTCAAGATTGAGCACTATTACACGGGCAACTGGCTTATTTCCGAGGACGTTGTCACAAGCTCGCAGGAAGGGCTGAAGAAAACCGAATTTATTACCGTCGGCTTTATTCTTATCATTCTGTTCGTGGTGTTCCGTTCGGCAGTGGCGCCGATTGTGCCGCTTCTGACGGTTGGTTTTACTTATATGGTGACGCAGTCCATCGTTGCGTTTCTCGTCAAATACTTAGACTTCCCGCTCTCCAACTTTACGCAGATTTTCCTCGTTGCCGTATTGTTCGGGATCGGGACGGACTATTGCATTTTGTTGATCAGCCGGTTTAAGGAAGAGCTGTCGCACCGCGGCGGCCATATTCCGGAATCGATTGTAGCTACTTACAAAACAGCAGGCCGAACGGTTCTCTTCTCCGGCCTCGCTGTACTGGTCGGCTTCGCCTCCATAGGCTTCTCGACTTTTATCCTGTACCGCTCGGCGGTGGCGGTAGCCGTCGGGATCGCCGTGCTGCTGCTTGCCTTGTTTACGGTCGTACCGTTCTTTATGGCGACGCTTGGGCCTAAGCTCTTCTGGCCATCAAAAGGTTCACTGGAGCATAAGCCGAGCGGCTTGTGGGGCGCTGTCGGCAGCTTCTCGCTGAAACGCCCGATCTGGGCGCTTGTTATTTTGGCGGTGCTGGTCGTACCGTTCCTTACGGCTTACAAAGGCTCTCTGTCCTTCAACTCGCTCGACGAGATTGGCGACAAATACGATTCGGTCAAAGCGTTTAATATTATCGCGGACAGCTTTGGTCCAGGCGAATCGCTGCCAACGACGGTTGTCATGAAATCCGATAAACCGCTGGATACCTCTAACGGACTTGCGGCGCTTGAGCAGATTAGCCGCGAGCTGGGCAAGGTTGACGGCGTGAAGGTGGTCCGCAGCGCAACGCGCCCGACCGGCGATGCGATGGACGATTTCCTCGTGTCGGGCCAAGTCGGTACGCTGGAAGACGGACTTGGGCAAAGCAATGACGGGCTTGGCAAAATCGGCTCCGGCTTATCTGATGCCAGCTCCGAGCTGAGCAAAAACGGGCCAAAGCTGAACGATGCGGCAGCCGGTGCCGGCAAGCTGGTGGAAGGCACCAATGCGCTGAAGGGCGGCATCGACCAGTTGGGTAGCGGCTTGAAGCAGATTGAACGCAGTCTGCAGGACGGTTCTGCCGGAGCCAAAGAATTAACGGCCGGGCTGAAGCAGGCGCAAGCAAGCGCCGATCAGCTAGCGGCTGCAAGCCAGGATCTGCTGAAGGGCTATCAGCAGGCAGGCAGCGGATTAACGCAGCTTACGCAGGCTTATCAGTCGGTTGCAGCGGAGCAGGCGAAGCTTGCGGACGGATTGTCGAGTCTTGAGCAAGGCATCTCGGGACTTAGCGCGACCCACCCGGAGCTCGCGGAGGATGCGGCTTACCAGCAATCGTTAAGCTCGGTGAAGCAGCTTGGGCAGGAGGCTTCCGGTCTAAGCGGGCAGATGTCCCAACTGAATGCACAGCTTACCGGCGTGAGCGGCGGACTGGACCAAGCAAATGCCGGCTATAAGCAAGCAGCTGACGGGCAAGCGGCGCTTGCGGCGGGACTCGCTAAGCTGGCAAGCGGTATTGCCGATCTGCAAAAAGGCATTGAGCAGGCCGCGAACGGCCAAGGTCAGATCGTCTCGCAGCTGCCTGGCGTTACACAAGGTCTCGACCAGCTGTCGAACGGACAGAAGGAGCTGCAGTCCGGCTTTACGGAGCTGAACGGCCAGCTTGGTCAACTGACGGATGGACTGAATCAAAGCGTCGACGGCTTGACGCAGGTGACGGACGGATTGTCTTCTGCGAAAGGGTATTTGAATGAGCTGTCCTCCTCGCCGAACAAGCAGATGACCGGCTGGTTTATCCCGGATGAAGCCATTAAGAACGACGAATTCCAGCAAGCGCTGAACGTATATTTGTCCGAAGATCGCCAATCGGCGAAGTTTGACGTCGTCTTCAGCGGCAACCCGTACGAAGAAGAAACGATGTCACAGATTGATGATCTGGAAGCGGCAGTGGGCCGCGGCGTGCAAGGGACACCTTATGACGGCCATGTCACTTACGCGGTTGGCGGCGTCTCCAGCATGAACAATGATTTGAGCCATATCTCGAACGCGGACTATTCCCGTACGGTTATGCTCATGATTATCGGCATCGCCATTATTCTCATTATCTTGTTCCGTTCCATCATTATGCCGCTGTATATGATCGCTTCGCTGCTCGTGACGTTCTACACGTCGATGGCGATCACCGAGGTTATCTTCGTCCGGATGCTGGGGCATACCGGCATCAGCTGGGCGGTTCCGTTCTTCGGCTTCGTTATGCTCGTGGCGCTCGGCATCGACTACAGCATCTTCCTGATGGACCGCTTCAAGGAGTACCGCGATCAGCTGTCTCCTACCGAAGCGATTCTGGCCGCGATGAAAAACATGGGCACCGTCATTATGTCGGCAGCCGTGATTCTGGGCGGCACCTTTGCGGCGATGCTTCCTTCGGGGGTTATGTCGCTCTTGCAGATCGCCACAATCGTGCTCTGCGGCTTGTTCCTGTACGCGCTGGTGATGCTGCCGCTGTTCATTCCGGTCATGGTGCGGATGTTCGGCAAAGCGAACTACTGGCCTTTTATGAAGTCCGATGAGGAATACGTGTCGACAGGACGCGAAGTCCGGACGCATTCTCGCGATCTATAGTAACGTAAAAAGCGGCTGTGCCGGGGATGGGATACCCTGGTACAGCCGCTTTTTACCATATAAGCATTGATAAGTTTCCGAGCAAGTCGGAAAAACAAATTCTTATTGGCGATAAAACCAACCTCTAAACGCGGTCGCTCTTCTTTGAAAAGCCTCGATAGAGGTTTTCTCATAGGGGAAGGCTTCTGCTGCCTGACCTTTTAACATAGACGAAGGTGCGTCGCTGTCAGTAACTAGTTCGTTATCTTTACGTTGGGAATTGTCCCTCGGGAGATGGATCTGTTACCCGTTGAAGTTGCTTGCGTTAGAGTTTAAAGCGCCCGCTGCCGCTGCTCGCGTACATTCATTGTACAGAATACAACATATTTGGCCTTATGAGCCCAGTAATTGGTAATATCCTGCACGAAATACAGCATAATAGCCCGAATTAGCCTATTATGACTTAAATCGGTGAAATATACTGCACTCCATGCAACATAATGCGTTAGACCATCCGATATTGGGCAAATATCCTGTATTTCGTGCAAGGTGAGTTCGACGACTGACCCTCGCATGAGTTGGATAGCTTGCCCCAAACGGTGGACATAATCAGATAATGAACTCCAGCCAGCCCAGCCCAGCTATCAACAGGAGCCCTCCCATCGTCAAAATGACGCATGAGAGGGCTCCTGATCTTATTCTTATATATGTGCCAGCACCGTGCCGCCGTAGACAAAGGCGATACAGATGACGATAGCGGGATGGATTTTTTTTCGTTCCATCAGCCAATAGGCAGCAGCGGCAATGCCCAGCGTCTGCCACAGGTTGGTGGAATGAATCGACGTATCGAACATTTGCCAGGTAAGCAGTACCATCATGATCGCAACAACCGGCTGGACAAGCAAGGTCATCCCTTTCACAATTGGGGATTGGCGATGCTTTTGGAGCAGCTTGAGCAGGAAAATCAGCGCTGCGGCGGAAGGTACTATTGTAGCTGCAAGAGCAAGGACGAGGCCGGGCCATCCGGCAATATCATAGCCGACAAAGGCTGCGATTTTGGTAGCGATAGGTCCAGGCAAAGCATTGCCCAGCGCAAGAATATTCGAGAATTCGGCATCGTTTGTCCAGCCGTAATGCGTGACGATCTGGTTGTACATCAGCGGGATGGAAGCAGGCCCGCCGCCGTAACCAAGTATGTTAGCGACAAAGAAGCCGATAATGAGCTCAAGCCAGTCCATTACTCATTACCTCCTTCAGAACGTACGCGCCGTTTGTTTTTCCACTTGGCGGCCCAGCCTGCTGCTTTGAAATGAATAGCGCCATAGGCAAGAAAAGCGACGATAACGATGGCATCCTCAATATTAATAATTTGCAGGAGGAGAAAGGCAATAACAAACATAGCGATGCCCATCCATTTGCCAAGTCCTTTGACCGCGCGGTTTGCAAATTCATAGGCCATGACGCCAAGCATAACAGCGATAACCGGAATAACGGCGGCAATCATACCCTGGATGACTGCAGAGCCGCTCAAATATTGTACGGCTGACAGCAGAGCGATCATCGCGACAGCTGAAGGCATAATATGCGCAAGAACGGAGATGACAGCGCCAAGCCAGCCTTTGCGGCGGTAGCCAAGGTAGGCAGCCATCTTGGTGGCGATTGGTCCCGGAAGGGCATTGGCAAGCGCAAGAATTTCAGCGAATTCATCATCCTCGATCCAATGATAGCGGGTAACCGCTTCATAACGGATAAGTGGAATAACGGATGGTCCGCCGCCATAGCCTAATACACCAGTTTTGAGCATCGCCCATATAATCTGCCCGTAGTCATTGATGCCGGAAGTCCGGCCGGTCTGAGGCGGCGGGGTACCCGGCTCCAGTGTTGTCGTTTCCATGGTTACAGCCTCATTCCCATCCGACTTTTGTATCGGTTAATAAGCACCTGACAATCGACCCCCATAATGCCGGGCAACGGATACAGCTTCTCCCGCATAAAGATTTCCATCTCCTGATTGCTCGTGAATAAGCCGTGCATATGCAGCTTGCTTGGCCCGGTCATGTGATACAGGCTGGTGACAACCGGCTCGTCGGCTAACCGGTCTGCCGCTTCGTGAAGATACTTCGGCTCCACCTCCACGTTAAAAAATGCACTTACCGTAATGCCGATTTTCTCCGGATTAATAACGGCGGTAAACCGCTCAATAACGCCGTCTTCCATCAGCGTATTGATGCGTGCCTGTACGGCAACGCGGGATAAGCCAATATCTTTGGCTAGATCTGTGTAAGAGATTCTGCCATTCTGATGCAGGGCAGAAATGATTTTACGATCAATTTCATCGATCTGAACGTTTTCGATTGGACTGGAAATGCGATGCTGCATCTTTAGTGTAGCTCCTTTCAATGACAACTGTATATGCAAAAGGTATGTAAAAGACAAAGTTTCATTACTATATGCATAAATATATAACCATTTTTGTTCATCATCAACAAAAATTATGGGTAAGACATTCCTTTTCGTTGCCGGGCAGGGGGAGGCGTGTTATTTTTGGAGTATAAGCAAGTATAGACTTTCTCTGTTAGTAAACCTGACTTACAAGGTGGCATGGGGATGAAGAAGCCGGTAACAGGAACAAAAGCGATGGTGGTAAGTCCGCATCATTTGGCAACAGCGGCGGGTGCGCGTATATTGGAGCGGGGAGGCAATGCGTTTGATGCGGCAATTGCGGTCAGCGCTTGCCTGGCGGTTGTCTATCCGCATATGACGGGAGTTGGAGGGGATGCCTTTTTCCTTTCCTATCACGCCTTGGACCGGGAAATGCGGGCCTATAATGCAAGCGGCCGGTCCGGCATCGGGGCGACTATAGAAGCTTTTGCTGATGTGGAGACTATTCCAACAAGAGGATCGCGGAGTGCGATTACGGTGCCGGGCATGGCGGATGGCTGGTATGCGGTGCAGAACCGGTACGGACGCTTGAGATTCGCGGAGGTGCTGGAGCCGGCGATGATGTATGCTGCGGAAGGCTTCCCGATGTCACTAGATCAATATGAGCATACCAGGCAGCATGCTGCTATGTTGGGGCAGCAGCCGACAACGGCCAATATTTACATGCCGAAAGGGCGGATTGTGCCGGCGGGCGAGCGTTTTGTCCAGCCGCAGCTGGCGGCAACATTAAAGAAGCTTGCGGAAGAGGGGAGAGACGGCTTCTACCGGGGAGAAGCAGCAGCTGAAATTGTCCGCTTCCTGCAGGCAGAAGGCGGGCTGCTGACTGCGGGGGATTTCGCAGCACATAGCGGCGAATGGGTGGAGCCGATCCGCGGCTCCTACCGGGGCTATGATATTTACCAGGTGCCGCCGAATTCGCAAGGGTTCACCGGCATTATGGCCTTGCAGATCCTTGAGCAGTTTGACCTTGTCTCCATGGGGCATGGCTCTTATGAATATTATCATGTGCTGACAGAGGCGCTGAAGCTGAGCTTCCGCGACCGCAATCGGTATTTGACGGACCCGGCGTTCTCATCCGTACCGCTTGACCGGCTGCTCGGCAAGGAGTATGCGGCTGAGCTGGCGGCATTGGTGAATAGGGATGCAGCCATGGCTATCAACAGCCAGCCTGTTGGCAGCGATACGGCTTATGCGGCGGTTGTGGATGATGAGGGGAATGCAGTTTCTTTTATCCAGAGCTTGTATTTTGAATTTGGTTCCGGCGTTGTAGCGGGGGATACGGGCGTGCTGCTGCAAAACCGCGGCTCCTTCTTCTCGCTGGACCCGAATCATATTAACCGGCTGGAGCCCCGCAAGCGAACCTTCCATACGCTTATGCCGGCAATGGCCTGCCAGAGCGGGAAGCCAAGCTTTCTGTACGGTACCCAAGGCGGGGAAGGGCAGCCGCAGACACAGACGCTTATGCTGACCCGGATGATTGACTTTGGGATGAATCCGCAGCAGGCAGTGGATGAACCGCGTTTTGTATGGGGCCGCACATGGGGTGCGCCAACGTTGGAGCTGAAGCTGGAAGGCCGGATCCCGGAAGAGACAGCAAGTAAGCTGTCGGCTGCCGGACATCTTGTCCGCCGATTGCCCGACTTCGACGGTGTGATGGGGCATGCGCATGCCATTGCGATAAGCAAGGATGGCCTGTTAACCGGCGGCTCGGATTCGCGCTGTGACGGTTCAGCTATCGGCTGGTAGGCCAAGACAAGAGAGGGAGGGACTATTCCATGATCGACACATACAACGCGTTTGTGCATCCGGAGCTTGAGCTGCCGCCGGTTGGAGCGGGGCTGCTCAGCGGCCTGACATTTGCAGTGAAGGATGTGTTTGCGATAAAAGGGTACACGAGCGGGGCCGGCAATCCGGATTGGCTGCGTACCCATGCGCCTTGGGAGAAGACAGCCTCCTCGATCAGCATGCTGCTGGCATCAGGCGCCCGTCTGACCGGCACGACTCATACCGATGAACTCATGTACAGCATCAACGGCCAGAACGAGCATTACGGCACGCCGATTAATCCCAAAGCGCCTGATCGTCTGCCGGGCGGCTCGTCCAGCGGCTCGGCGGTTGCGGTTGCAGCCGGGGCTGTGGATTTTGCGCTTGGTACGGATACGGGGGGCTCGGTCCGGGTGCCTGCTGCTTACTGCGGTATTTACGGCTTTCGGCCAACGCATAATTTTGTACCGATAGATGGGGTTATCCCACTGGCTCCCGCTTATGATACGGTCGGCTGGATGGCGGGAGATACAGCCCTGCTGCGCAGGGTCGGCGAAGTATTGTTAGCCGGTACCGCCGATGAAGCGGTGAAGAGAGGCTTTCGCAGGCTAATCTTTGCCGAGGAAGCCTGGGAGCAGGCGGAGGCTTCCTGCCGCAGCGGTCTGGAAAGCAGCTGCATTCAACTGCTGCAGACGGAAGGGCTTGAGCAAGACTGGCGCTCAATCGCGCCTGAGGGATTGGAAGCTTGGAGCCACGCTTTCCGGACAACTCAGGGGCGGGAAATTTGGGAGATGCATGGCGATTGGATCGTGCGGGAGAAACCGGTTTTTGGTGAGAGTATTGGAGCCCGGTTTGCTGCTGCAAGTGCAATTGCCGATGCAGAGATTCAAAGAGATGAGGCGCTGCGCCATACTATCCGGAAACGGCTGCATAAGCTGTTGGGCGATGACGGGCTGCTTATTATTCCGACGGTACCCAATGCCGCACCAAGCCGTGCTATTAACGGCGCTGCGGATGAGGAGCGACGGTTCCGGACGATGCAGCTGTCTTGTATCGCCGGTCTATCCGGGCTGCCCCAGGTGACGATCCCGGCCGGCGAGGTTGACGGCGCGCCAATCGGGTTATCGCTGATTGCCGGCTGGAAGCAGGATTTGAAGCTGCTGCGCTGGGTGGAGATGTCGGGTTAAGCAGCCGCTTGCATGCTTTAAGTCCGGTTTAGTATGATTTAGGATGCATATGGGGACGACTGATTAGTAATTACCATAGGCTAATTGCTGAAACGGAGAGGGATGTACAGATGAGCCAAATACTTGTGATGTTCACCGGAGGAACAATCGGCAGCAAGAATAACAACGGCGCGATTTCGGTGAATGAAGCCGGCTCTTACCATTTGATTGATGCTTATATGGCGAGCCCGCTGAAGCGGGAAGCGGATCTTGAAGCGGTTCAACCGATGAATATATTGAGTGAAAATATTGTGCCGTCGGACTGGAATACGTTGATTGCGGCGATCAGAGCCGTTGATCAATCCGGATATGACGGTATTATTGTGACGCATGGCTCGGATACGCTTGCTTTTTCGGCGGCGCTGCTTAGCTTTGCTCTATGCGATCTGACGATCCCGCTTGTCCTTGTAGCCAGCAATTATCCGCTTGGAGACGAACGGGCGAACGGGCTTAGCAATTTTGCAGCGGCAGTGGATTTTATCTCGGAGGATGCGGCTCCGGGCGTATTTGTCATTTACCGCAATGACAAAGGGGAATCGGTAGTTTATCTCGGCAGCCGCATTACGCAATGCGAGTCGTTCACCGACCAGTTCGACAGTCCATACAGCGTGCCGTACGGCAACATGACTGACGGAAGATTGGTCCGCTATGACCATCCGTTTAACCCTGCCCATGAGGAGCTGCGCATGCGCCAGCCGGCCGGCAGCCCATGGCTGGAAGACGGCGAGGGCATTCAGTCCGGGCTGCTGTATATCCGTCCTTTTCCGGGGCTGAATTATTCGTATTACGATTTCTCCGTACATAAGCCAAAGGCGGTGCTGCATGATCTGTTCCACTCCGGAACGGCAAATGCAAGCGGAGCTGATTCCCACTCGCTTCTGCAGTTTGCGCAGTATTGCGCTGAGCATGACGTAGACCTGTATTTATGTCCGCTCAAAGACAGCAGCGAGGCGATGTATGCTTCATCCATCCGTTTATTGGAGGCGGGTGCGGTCTTTATTGAGAATATGTCTATTGAAGCAGCACTTATGAAGCTGACCCTTGCTTATTCGCTGCCGCTTGGCAAAGAAGAGATCCAATCCTTCGTTATGAAGCAGCCGCTGTTCTACGAATTTGTGGCTAATCATGATAAACTGGGTGTATAACGAATAACTGAGATGAGGAGAGGTGTTCATTTATGACGCAAGTGCAAACAGGACAAGCTGTACCGGATTTCACTCTGCCGGCTTCAACAGGCGGCAATATCTCGCTGTCAGACTACGAGGGCAAGAAGCTGGTTATTTATTTCTACCCGAAGGATAATACACCGGGCTGTACGGTGGAATCCTGCGATTTCCGCGATTACAACGGGCAGTTCAAATCGTACAATACGGAAGTAATCGGTATCAGCCCGGATGACCTGGTGTCGCATGATACTTTTATTTCGGACTTTCAGCTTCCTTTCCCGCTGCTTGCAGATACGGAGCATGAAGTATCCGAGCTGTTTGGCGTGTGGAAGGAGCGCATCTGGAACGGCGAAACGTTTATGGGAATCGAACGCTCGACTTTCCTGATTGACGAGAACGGTGTGCTCACGCGTGAATGGCGCGGCGTATCCGTCGATGGTCATGTCCTTGAAGTGCTCGAGGCGGTAAAATAAACAATAAGACAACAGCCTCCAATCCCGCTTATGGCGGAATTGGAGGCTGTTGTGCATCCATGTATTAACGCTGGAAGAACTCGATTCGCTCGCCTTCCGGTCCGCTGATGAAGAAGTAGCGGTAGCCGTTTGGCAGTGTCGTGATTTCTTCGTCGATGAAGGTAACGGTTGTCTGCTTCAAACGCGCAAATTCCTCTTCCACATCATCCACATAAATCGCAAAATGATGAACACGCCCTTCCACAGGCAGCTCGCCGTTATAATGCTGGATTAATTCAATCTCTGTTTCGTCCGAATCCCCGAATCCAAGGAAAGCAAGCTCAATAACGCCATTTGTATGAGTCAGACGGCCTTTCAGTGTAAGTCCTACAAATTCCTCGTAGAAGCGAATTGTTGCTTCCATATCTCGTACCATTATTCCAACGTGATCGACGCGTTTGCGTGCCATATCCATTGCTCCTTCTCCCTAGTTTGACCCCATCATAGGCATTCAATCTTTCATTGTCAAGCAACGCGGGGGATAGTATAATGAGAAACAATTCCAAGTAAAATTATAGGTATTATAAGATAAAAGGAGGCAAGAGGAATGGAGACAAGAAGGCTTGGCGCAAGTGAGCTGTACCCATCCGTAATTGGTTTCGGAGCATGGGCTGCGGGGCGGAATGGATGGGGCCATGTCGAGGAGAAGGAGATCCGGCAGGCGATCGACAAGGCTGTTGATCTGGGCATTACTTTTTTCGATACGGCTCCGGTATACGGATTTGGGGAATCGGAGAGAGTGCTGGGGCAAGCGCTGAAGACTGTGCGGGATAAAGTATTGATTGCTACCAAATGCGGACTTGTCTGGGATGACCATTATCAGGTTGATATCGATTTGTCGGGCGATAGTATTATCCGCGAGGTTGATGACAGTCTCCGCAGGTTGGGTACTGATTATATTGATCTGTATCAGGTGCATTGGCCGGATCCCAAAGGAACGGTGCCGGTGGAAGAAACATTCCTGGTCTTAAATGAGCTTGTTCAAGCGGGGAAAATCCGCAGCATTGGTGTATCCAATTTTTCTGTTCATCAGCTGGTAGCGGCTCAGTCTGTTGCATCAGTCGTCTCCCTTCAATCGCCGTATAACCTCCTTCAACGGCAGGTCGAACACGCTGAGCTGCCTTACTCCGAGAAGCAGCAGCTTGGTTTTATCCCCTACAGTCCTCTGGCACAAGGGCTTCTTACAGGCAAATTCAACACACTTAGCAAATTCCCGGATAATGATATCCGTTCCTACGGCAATCCGCTCTACAAACGCGGTCAGTTCGAAGGCAATGTGCTGAAGGTTGAGCTGCTGCAGGGAATTGCGAAATCCATCGGCAAGCCGCTTGGTCAGGTAGCGATTAATTGGCTGCTCTACAATAAGGCTGTCACTACCGTTATTGCCGGTGCCAAGAACGCGGCCCAGGTGCAGGAGAATGCGGCAGCCTCGCGCTGGAAGCTGACCAGGGAAGATTATGAGCAGATCAGCCGCTTGTTTGAACCGGACTCCTCTTACGTCATATAAAAAAGAAGGGCTGTCTCAAGTCATTAACTGACATGGGGACAGCCTTTATAACCACATAAGAATTTATCAGTTTCTTCTTATAAACATGGCTTAGAATTCTCCGGATTGAAACTCACTCCGCCAAGGACGGCGCTAGCCGTTTATGCTTGTTGAGCATATAGTACCTCTATCCCTCTGTTTACAACAAAGCAGGGCTACATTGGACTCCGTACAGGATAACGGGGCGTATTGACTGGAAACCTGATCTACAATGGATTGTCTACAGTATAATCAGTCCAATGGTGGATGATAGTGGTTCATTCTGGACATTTTTACTGGAGTAATTCCACTGTGACCCTCCGCAAGTCCTCGTTTAACCCGATTTTACTGGAAGAAATCCAACGTACGGTGACTGGGCTTGCCCAAAGGTAGACTGGAGGCCGGTGGCTTTCGCCCGCCGATAATCTGCTGACCAAGCCGCCAGAAATCAAAAGCTCTTTTTTCGACTATTCAGCATCGATGTCTTCATCGTCCGAAATGTCTTCTTCATTATAAAAATTGTAGATTTTCCAGCTGTCGTCGGGCATTTTCTTCAGGTAGTAAACACCATCAGAATGAATAGTATTGGTAGACGGTTCACCGTCCACTACCTCTGTTACGCTATAGCTGCCCCCCGTGGATTGAACAACGGCGAAACGGTTTGATTTCGAAACGACTTCAAGATTTTGCGGTGTCAGCTTCTCCAGCTTAATCGAATAATCATCTTCCAGATAGGATTCAATATCTTCATTGATATATTGATTAAATGCCAGGTAATAGCCAGTAAAATACTTGGCTTGAGCATCGGCGAGTCTAGTGAAGTCCAGAGCATTCATCGCGTCTGTTTCGTCGGTCTCATCTGCTTCAATTAATGCTTTTAGATCGGCTTCTTCAGGCAGATCGCTCTTCTGCAGATCAAGCGCGCGCTGGATCATAACAACAGCTTCGGCGCGTGTGGCATTCGCAAAAGGCTTAAACGTTGTCGCAGTAGTTCCGCGGACAATACCGGCCTGGCTTGCTTGAGCAATGAACGGCGCAGCGAAGTATTCAGGTACATCGGTGAAGGTCTTGACGTCGCCTTCAAACGTTACAGTAGCAGTGAATGCGCGAACGATCATAGTTGCAATCTCACCGCGTTTGATCAGCTCACTCGGACCAAATTTCGTTTCGCTCAGACCATTCACGATACCCAGGGAGCTTGCGATACGAATTGGCTCGGAGTACCATTTGCCGGCTTCAACGTCAGTAAAGGTTTTGCTTGTTTGATCCGTTGTCAGACCTAGTGCGCGTACCAGGATCGATACAAATTCCGCACGGCTGATGGACAAGTCCGGTTTAATCAGGGTGTTGCCTTCAGAGTCAAGGGAGCCTTTGAGCAGGTCAGCATTGACAAAGTTATCAAGGGCGTCATAAGCCCAATGCTCGTCGATATCAATCGGGAAGTACGTAAATAATGTATCCTCCGCGGACGCAGCGCTTACTTTAGAAGCCTGGAACGGGAGTGCGAGCAGCACAACAGCTGCCAGGAAAACAATCAGACTACGGGGAAAAGTTTTCATTTCATATTCCTCTCTTATGTAATAATTTTGTACAATAGATCCTTACTGATACTAGCAGATGAGAGGGCTTTGTACTAGAGATAAATAGTAGATTTAGGGCCGAGTTAACTAAATTAATTCATTGGAACCAGATCAAATAGTACCGAAAACAAAAACAGCCGATCCTTGTTTATCAAGGATCGGCTGTTTTCTCTCGACAGGATAGGTTAATGGTTGACCTGCTCTACTTATTTCCAATTCGGAAGCTGACTGACATAGCTGTCGGACAATTTAAGCAGCTCCAGCGCACGGTTAAATTCCTCTTGCGAATCCAGGGAGACAGTGCTTGCCCCCGAGAGCGGAAGATGCGTGCCATCCTCATAGCCGCTGCCGGACAGGAACAGCTCCTTGCTGCTGACGAATGAGCCGGTCGGCAGATAATAACGCTGCGGCAGCAGGTTAAATGCTGAGTTATTCAGGATATCCTGCCCAAAGTGAATTTGCTGGTCCAGCGGGAAGCCGAACAGGTTCGCTACCGTAGGCAGAATATCGACCTGCCCGCCAAGCTGGGAGAATACTTCCGGCTGTGTAATGCCGGGAGCGGTGATGATCAACGGGATGTTGATCATATCGGCAGAGCCGTAATCACGTCCGTAAATCTCTTGCATCAATTGTTTATCATCACGGTCCAGCGAGTAGATTGGCAGGCCAAGATGATCACCATACAGCACTACAACGCTATTATCCCAGATACCGCGCTGCTTCAGATCGTCAATGAACAGGCCAAGCGCGTAATCGGCATAGTTCTGGGCACGGATGTAGTCACCAACAAAGGTGCCCTCGTAACGCTTAGGCAGCTCCATCTTATATTTTCGCTCAGGAATCGTAAACGGATGATGGGCGGTCATGGAGATGACTTGAGCATAGAACGGCTTATCGCCTTGATCCATTTTCTCCAGCTCGGCTGCGGTTTTCGCATACAGTACTTCATCGGAAGCTGCGAAGAAGACGGAATCCTCATCGCCGAAAAACTTCTTGTCGTAGTAACGGTTGAAGCCAAGCGCCTTGTACAGCTCGCTGCGGTTCCAGAATTCTACGACATTGGTATGGAAGGTTGCGGTGTCATATCCATGCTCCTGCATCAGCCTTGGCAGGCTTGGCAGCTCTTTCTTCGGATAGACCTGCGTAGCCGCCCCGTTTGAAGGTATATAATACGATGTGTTAACGACAAACTCGGCATCGGATGTATTGCCTTGGCCAACACCTTGATAGAAGTTATTAAAGTAATAGCTCTCCTTCGCCAGCTTGTTCATGTTTGGCGTAATTTCCTGGCCGTCGATCTTCAAATCAATAAGGAAGTTTTGGAACGATTCCATCTGAATAATGATCAGGTTTTTGCCGGAAGCGGCATTCCACAGCTTGGGAGATGCCGGTTTTTCAATTTGTTTCAGCTCATCAATTCTGGCTTGCGTAATTTCATTGGGATCTACGAGCTCCGGATTTTTGTTGGAAAAGATCGTATAAGCCTCGTAGTTGAGAATGCCCATCTGCTCGGCTTTGACAATCTCGTTCATGCTGGCGCGGTTCGGCACAATATTAAACAGGCAAAGCGCAAGAGAGATGCCAAACAAAGCAGCAAGCACACGCCGGCTGACCCGCTTCTGACTGGCTGCCTTCCAATACTGCCCCTTCTGGCGCCGGATTAAATAATAGCCCATGACGATAATATCAATAAAGACAAGCAAATAATACGGGTCCATCAGCGAGAAGACACTGTTGCTGACGGCTGTAACCTGATTAACCTGACCCAGGGCTACATAGGTGACAATCACGCCATAATATTTGTAATACATCAATACCGCGAACAAGATGCCTGTCATCAGCAGGTTGGCACTCAGATAATAGACCAGCTTTCGTTTCGTTGCGAACCATTCAATTAAGCAGAACACAATTAATGCAAACGGAAGTTCCTTGAGCAAGGTTGTCCAATTTGGACCGCCGAAGACGACCATCCATGTTAGAAAGCTCTTAAGCAGAACAATCAGGGAGAATGCGAGAATAGGTCGCTTGCTGAACAGCCGTTTTGGTGCTAGATTTGACACGTTTTCGCCGCCTTTCGCGAGTAAGACAGGCTTGCATCTAAGCCGCCTGTCATGTGGTGTCTTAATATTTACGATAGGATTTACTTCATTATGCTTTGCTGGAAGATGATTGTCAAAGCCAACGCAAGCATGCCAGTCCTGGGAATTTGTCGCACACAAATGTTGCAACTTTTTAATACATTTTCGAGTCTATTCGTTTATAGTAGAGAGGAATCATCATTCTACATCATAAACGCAAGTAAGGAGAGCAGCATGAGACGAAATATACGCAAACGAAGAAGACGTGGATTAGCTTTTGTGGCGGTATGTGTGGTTGCCATTGCAGTCATTATGTTTATCCGCTATGAAAATTTAACGGCCCAGGCTCCTGAGGAGACATCGGCTAATAGCCAGACTTCAGAACAACCGGATTCAACGGAATCCAATTCACCGGCAGCTCCGGACGAGCCTTCTGACACACCAACTGAAGCACCGTCCGAGACGCCTTCAGACGAGCCGTCAAACGAACCTTCGGATGAGCCTTCTAATGAGCAAGCGGATACGGAAGAGCCGGTGAAGCCGGCCGTAGCGACTGCAGGCGAGGAGGATGGCTACGCCGTTGTTGCCCAGCCGGAGAGCGTAGCGGTATTGGTGGACAAGCAATACAAGCTGCCTGACGGTTATGAACCATCGGATCTGGTCTATCCGGATGTACGCTTTACTTTCAGCGAGAAAATCGACAAGCGCAAAATGCGCAAAGAAGCGGCAGGCGCTCTGGAAAAGCTGTTTGCCGGTGCGGAGAAAGACGGGATTTATCTGGCCGGTGTATCGGCTTACCGGTCGCAATCGACGCAGAAGACGCTTTTCAATAATTATGTAAAAAGAGACGGCTTGGAAAAAGCATTAACTTACAGTGCATTCCCCGGTACAAGCGAGCATCAGACGGGTCTTGCTATTGACGTATCGGGCAGTGACGGCAAATGTGCGGCGGAGGATTGCTTCGGCGGTACGCCTGAAGCGCAGTGGCTGGCAGATCATGCGCCGGAATACGGATTCATCATCCGTTATCCGGATGGCAAGGATGCGATTACGGGCTACAAATACGAGCCTTGGCATCTCCGTTATGTAGGGAAAGAATTAGCGCAGGAGCTTGAAGATAAAGGATTAACTCTCGAGGAGTATTATAACGCAGTTCCAGTTACAAAATAATAGAGTCGAACGGGACGGCGCTCAGCTTCCGATGCATGTGAATCATACATGGCATGGGGCTGCGCGCCGTTGCCCATTCTGTTAGATCTTTGCTTCAAATGTTTTGCAGTCGGTTTCATCGGAATTGCTTGCTTGTTTCGATCGGTTGTTCACTACATAGATCGAAGAAGCGGCGCAATGATTGCCTGCAGCCCAATGCTTACAGGAGTTTACTTCGCATAATACGTCCTTAGCCATGGATAATCACCTCCTCAAAAGAATGGCGAAGCCATTCTTGCTTCGTAAGCATTTGTTTAGTGAATGGTCGCCCAAGCGGCTGTGTTCGGGCCAGCTAATATCATTCATGCTTCGAAAGCTTGGGTTCCTCTTATAGGATGGACAAACGCGAGTCAGTTTTATACTTACGAAGGGTGGAACAACAATGGGAAATAAACTGTATTTTAACCATGACGCGGGAGTAGACGATCTTGTCTCGTTGTTTCTTGTTCTGCAAATGAAGGATGTTGAGTTAATCGGGGTGTCGGTTATTCCGGCAGACGGTTATTTGGAGCCGGGAATGGCCGCAAGCCGCAAAATTATCGACCGTTTTGGAGTGCCGGGAACAAGTCGGAAAGTTGAAGTTGCCCGCTCAAATTCCCGGGGACGCAATCCTTTTCCGGCGGAATGGCGGATGCATACCTTCTTTGTGGATGCCCTGCCGATTCTGAATGAGCCTGGACATATTCTCACGCGCGAAGCGGAGTTGCCTGCCCATCGGCATATGATTCAGCAGCTGCTTGCGGCGAATGAGCCGGTCACCTTGCTTTTTACCGGTCCGTTGACAGATTTGGCAAGAGCGCTGGATGAAGCGCCCGAGATTGAAGAGAGGATTGAGAAGCTGGTGTGGATGGGCGGCACCTTTAATGAGAAGGGGAATGTACAGGAGCCGGAGCATGACGGGACCGCGGAATGGAATGCCTTCTGGGACCCGGAGGCGGTTAATCGCGTATGGAACAGCGGAATTAAGATTGAGCTGGTGGCGTTGGAAAGCACGAATAAAGTACCGCTTACCGTCCCTGTCCGTAACCGCTGGGCCTCCCTTCGCCGGCATGCAGGGCTTGATTTTGTGGGGCAATGTTATGCGGCTTGTCCGCCGCTTGTCTATATGGAGACAAACTCTACTTATTACTTATGGGATGTTCTGACGACAGCGGTTGCAGGCAATCCTGATCTTGTACGGATGAAGACCGTTCACAGCACCGTTATTGCAGACGGCCCAAGCCAAGGCCGCATGGTCGAGACAGCGGCCGGGCGGCCGGTGAGCCTTGTGTACGATGTGGAGCCGGAACGGTTCTTCGATTATATTACAGCGTTATCGCAAAACGCTGAGTTGAACCCGGCGTAAGCCCGGGAGGTTAGTCCATCTCATAGATTGAGCCGGATTTACTTGCGTACAGCTCGGCGTAGACCTTTTCTGCATATGCATCGGTCATGCCGGAGATGTAGTCTGCAATGAAGCGGGCCCAGGTCCAGTTATGCTTGTGCTGCTCGAAGCTTGCCACCCAGTCTGGCGGCAGAATAAGGCGTCCTTGCTCGGGCTTCTTGAAGCTGTCCCATAGACGGCGGATCATGATTTCGCTGCGCATCTGCAGCCGCTGTACGCGGAAATCCTTAATTAACGTTACCCAGGCTAGCTTCTTCAATATTTCCATTGTTCGCAGCAGGTCGATGTCCTGCTGTCCTTCCAGCACGAACGTTACCTTCTTCCAGCCTTTTGCCGGATCCTCGATAATCCCGACACGTCCGGCAAATACGCTGACCCACCGCGCTTTCATCTCTCTGCGCGTTCTGGAGGATTCATGATCGTAGAGGGCGTACAGTTCCTCCCATTGCTGCAGATAAGCAGCAAGAACACGCTTAACCATTGCCGGAATATCGACCTGATCCCAGCCTACATCCATATTGCCTTGATCCTCTACGATTTCCTGTACCAGATTGTCGATTAGCCGTTGATCCTCAAAGAAGGTGCGGTTCATCTGGATTTTGCCGGCGCGAATGCCATCCTCAATATCATGGGTGGAATAGGCAATGTCGTCGCATAGGTCCATCAGTTGGGCTTCCAGTGTAGAGCAGCCTGTTGGCATGGCCCATTGCTTGCGGATATGGTCGATAGCATGCCACTCTGAGCTGTACACTCCTTTCAGCCTGTTTGGTTCATCCAGGGAGTAAGGGTATTTATTGGTCGCAAGCAGAACAGCTGCCGTCAGATCCAGTCCGCTGCCGCTGCCTGCGCGTTTCTCCAGGAACATGAGGATACGGAAGTTCTGGGCGTTGCCCTCATAAGCAAGGCCATGCTCATCCATTAATAGCCGGTTCAGTACCTCTTCGCCCTTATGCCCAAATGGCGGATGCCCAAGATCATGGGCAAGGGCGGCGATCTCCACCACAGACGGGTCCAGAACGAGGCCGGGATGTTCTTTTTTACTTAGAAAAGAATATTGTTTCCCGAGGCGTCTTGCCACTTCGCGGGCAATCTGCGATACCTCAAGCGAATGTGTTAATCTTGTCCGGTAATAATCCCCTGATCCGGCGCCAAATACTTGCGATTTGCCTTGCAGCCGCCGAAAGGCGGGGGATTGAATAAGCCGTGCATAATCCCGTTCATATTCGTCGCGTTCTTCACTAAATGTGCTGAGCGCTGGTTCGTCTAATCGAAATTTTCGTAAGTCCATGGTCCTTCCTCCTATGCCGCCCGCACTTATTTTCTGAAAATTGTAGCATATTTCATTCTTAATAAGAATGTTTGTGTAAGGTTTGAACATCTTCCGTCCATGAGGTATGCTCTAATTAACGTTTTTATCCATATATTGAGGGGCTAGTCTAGTTATGAATGTTGTACAGGATATTTCATCGATCTTTATCATCCTGAATATATTGCTGGCACTGGCGGTTATTTTCCTGGAGAGAAAAGATGCCAGATCGACTTGGGCTTGGCTGATGGTGCTTTATTTTCTGCCAGGGGTCGGTTTTGTGCTTTATCTCATTCTCGGGCAGCGGCTGCGCAAGCGCAAGCTGAATAAGATGCTTGTGGAAAGCCAGCGTATTATTGAGGATTCTATTGAAGCGCAGAAGCTTCAATTAGAGGAGCGGGAGATCGCGTTTAATGATCCCGCCACCATGAACTATCAGAGCATGATTCACATGAATCTGGTTGGCAGCTACGCGTTGTATACGCAGAACAATGCCGTACAGATCTTTACGACCGGAAAGAGCAAGTTCGATGCGCTGCTGCGTGATATTGAGTCCGCACAACATCATATTCACCTTGTCTATTACATTGTGCGTAACGATAATCTCGGCAACCGGCTTATTCAGGCGCTGGTGGAGAAGGCGAAGCAGGGAGTGCAGGTCCGGTTCCTCTATGACCATATCGGCAGCAAGGGGCTTCCTCGGAAGTTCTTCAGGGAGCTTAGAGAGGCGGGCGGTCAGGCGGCAGCCTTCTTCCCGTCGCGGATTCCTTATTTGAATTTGAAGATCAATTTCCGGAATCACCGCAAGCTTGTTATCGTGGACGGACGAATCGGCTATATTGGAGGCTTCAATATCGGGGACGAGTATTTGGGCCGCAACAAATATTTCGGGGAATGGCGGGACACGCATCTGCGTCTGGAGGGCAGATCAGTTCTGCAAATACAGGCGCAATTCCTGATGGACTGGAATCTCGCTGCTTCGGGTATGGTGGAGCTGGACTATCATTACTTCCCGCGTCACTTCCAGGCGGTAGGGACGATCGGTATGCAGGTGGTGGCCAGCGGGCCGGATTCGGATTATCAGCAGATCAAGGATGCGTATATCAAGATGATCTACTCCGCCAAGAAGAGCATCTGCCTGCAGACGCCTTATTTTGTTCCGGATGAAAGCCTGATGACGGCTCTCAAGATCGCGGCGATGTCGGGTATCGAGGTGAAGGTGATGCTGCCGAGCAAGCCGGATCACTTCTTCGTCTATTGGGCAACCCATTCGTATTTGAATGAGCTTCTGACTGCCGGCGGCAAATGTTATATTTACGAACGGGGCTTCCTGCATGCGAAAACGCTTGTCATTGACGGCCAGGTTGCTTCCGTCGGTACCGCCAATATCGATAACCGCAGCTTTAAGCTTAATTTCGAGATGAACGCTTTTATTTATGACAGTGCAACGGCCGGCGAGCTGGAAAGATTGTTTGATCTGGATCTCGAGGATTGTTATGAGCTGACCTTGCACAAATATTTAAAGCGGCCGCTGATGAACAAATTCAAGGAGTCCATCGCTCGGCTGCTGTCGCCTATCTTATAATCCGCACGACAAAAAGGGATTCCGCTTATCAATGATAACCGGAATCCCTTTACCTTTCTGAATCGCAATTATTCAATTTCGTAGCGCTCCATTCTACAACTTGCGTTGCCTTAATATCGGATAAGTATTGAATTGGACCAAAACCTAACATTCATTCATGTTGGATTCCCGCATGTCCGGTTAATCTTGAGGTCTCCTTCCCTGAATTAGTAGGACACGCTTCGCTAACTTACGTCAATGGTCTATCCCCTCTCGTTTGGTGTAGGTCTATCATAAACTATTATTTCAATTTTGTAAATATTCAGATAATTATTTTTTTGCAGCGCTTGACCGTAGATTCTATAACATAATGGCATGGCATATAGGAAGAGAATTCAGGTTGATCTCCTTATAGTTTAGATTTATACTTAGTCTAAATTAACTCGTTTGAAGGAATGAATATATGATGACAAAAATAAATTTAACGACACAGCGGAAAGCAATTCTGGAGGCGGTTCAAGAGTCTCATGATCATCCGACAGCGGCGGATGTCATTGAGCGGCTGCGTGACAAAGGCATCAGCTTTGCTTATGGAACGGTATATAATTCACTCCGGTATTTGAGCGATGCCGGGCTGATCCGGGAATTGAAGCTTGGAGAGGCGGTCAGCCGTTATGACGCAAGAATGGACGACCATCATCATATTATGTGCAAGATGTGCGGGCGTGTCGAGGAAGTACTGACTGAACTGCCGGAGGAATGGCTTAGGAAGATTGCAGCGGAAACAAAATTTACAGTCCAGGATGCACATATTGTATTAGAGGGGGTATGTGAGTTATGCGCCAGCCGGTAGAAGACAATCGAACGGAGGTTAACGTTACTGAGCAGGCTGGCAGGCCAGCCGGGGATCTGTTTCTTGAAGGGAAGGCTTGTTCCCTGACGAAACGGATTATGACGGTCAGTCCTTTTCCAGAACGGATGAACAGTCTGCTGCATTTGCTTACGGCCGAATGCTTTGATTTGTTCACGCTGCATGATCTGAACAAGGCCTTCGTCAGCAGTCTGCAGCCGGAATTGATCATCTATGATGCTACCCCGCATCCGCCTATTGTTGATGCCGTTGATGCCCTTCATGCTGCGATGACGCAGACCGCGCATATTAACGGCGTATCTCTCTTGTTCCTGGTCCGTGAGGATGCCCGGGGCATGGCTGCGGCTATTCCGCCGCATGCCGAGCTGCTCGTATGGCCTTCGAATCCGCAGGATGCGCTTCATCAGGTGAACCGCATGCTTGGAGAATGGAAGGCTCCTGATCAATCCGGCTACCGGTTCAAGGATCTGACCGTTGACCTGAAGAAGATGGCTGTGTATCGCAGCAGCGAGCGGATTGAGCTGACCAAGACCGAATATGATCTTCTGCTTATGTTCCTGACATCGGGCGGTGCCGTCCTTACTCGCGAAGCGATGTTTGACTCGGTATGGGGAAGTCAATATTTTGGCGGGAGCAATGTCGTTGACGTTCATATCAAGACTCTCCGCCGCAAATTGAAGGATAGTGCAGTCGCCCCGCATTACATTGCAACGGTACGCGGAGTCGGCTACCGGCTTGTGGAGGAACGGGGGAATTAATCCCTTCATCCATTCTTCATGATGATTTCATCTAACGTTCATGACAGGGTTGAGCCATAACCTTACAATAGGATTATAAGATTTAGATCAAGTCTAAATATAAATAATCCGGAGGTAATGGACATATGGTCAACCATTTAACTACAAATCAAGGAACGCCAGTTGGCGATAATCAAAATTCGAGAACAGCGGGCCAGCGCGGGCCGGCGTTGTTGGAAGACTATCATCTGATCGAGAAGATCGCTCATTTCGACCGGGAGCGTATTCCAGAGCGTGTGGTTCATGCACGCGGAGCAGGCGCATATGGCGTATTCCGTGTTGCAAGCAGCATGAAGGCCTACACGAAGGCCGCATTCCTTCAGGAAGCCGGGAAGGAAACGGATGTATTCGTTCGGTTCTCCACCGTTATTCACGGTACGGGTTCACCCGAGACAGCGCGGGACCCGCGTGGTTTTGCGGTGAAGTTCTATACGGAGGAAGGCAATCTGGATATTGTCGGCAACCATCTGCCGATCTTCTTCATCCGCGATGCGATTAAATTCCCGGATATGGTACATTCCCTGAAGCCTTCTCCGCGCACGAATATTCAGGAGCCGAGCCGTTATTGGGATTTCATGACGTTGTCGCCGGAATCAACTCATATGCTCACCTGGGTATTCTCGGATGATGGAACACCTGCCTCCTACCGGGAAATGGACGGCTTTGGCGTTCATGCGTTCAAGTGGATTAATGAGCAGGGCAAAATCACTTATGTGAAATATCATTGGAAGTCGAAGCAGGGCGTCCGTAATTTTACGGCGGCAGAAGCTTCCGCGATGCAGGGTCAGGATTTCAATCATGCGACACGCGACTTGTTCGACTCGATTGAGGGCGGCAACTACCCGGAATGGGATCTGCATGTGCAGCTGATGCCAGTCGAGCATCTTGACCGTTATTCGTTTGATCCGCTGGACCCGACGAAAATTTGGCCGGAGGATATGTATCCGCTGCAAGAAGTCGGCACGATGCAGCTGAACCGGAATCCAGGCAACTATTTTGCCGAAGTCGAGCAGTCGGCTTTCGCCCCCAGCGCGCTTGTGCCGGGGATTGAGCCTTCTGAAGATAAGCTCCTCCAGGGCCGCTTGTTCTCGTATCCGGATGCGCAGCGTTATCGCCTTGGCGCGAACTATCTGCACATTCCGGTCAACTGCCCGTATGCCCCGGTCCGGAACCATCAGCGTGACGGTTCGATGACGATGAAAGCAGATCTTTCCACGGTAAATTACGAACCTAACAGCTCTTCAGACAGCCCGCAAGAGGCTCCGGAGTATATGGACAGCCATGTGCCGCTGCATGGTTCTGCAGGACGCCAGCGGATTGATAAAACCGATGATTTCACGCAGGCCGGCGAGCGTTACCTGTCGTTGTCGCCGGAGCAGCGGGATAATCTGGTCAGCAATCTGGTGAATGACCTGAAGCAAACAAATGAGAATATTCAGCTGCGTGCGGTATGCAACTTTTTCCGTGCTCATGTAGAGCTTGGAATCCGTCTTTCCAAGGGGCTGGGGGTAGATATCAGCGGCTATATGCAGCACAAGTAAGAAGGCTTTAAACAAAAACACGGTACCAACGGTTGAGGCCTGTCGTTTAACGATTGGGCTTCGGCCGTTTTTTTGTTACACTATTTCCGTAACCGATTACATAATCGAGGTGAGAAGAATGCAATATCGCAAGTTAGGTTCATCGGAATTGAAAGTAAGCGAGATCAGCTTTGGCACATGGGCAATTGGCGGCGCCTGGGGTAATGTGAATGATAAAGAGTCCCTGCTCGCGCTTGATGCGGCTATTGATAGCGGCGTTAACTTCTTTGATACAGCTGATGTGTATGGCGACGGCCACAGTGAGCGTCTGCTGGCGCAGGCGACCAAAGGCCGCGAGGATGAGATTCATATTGCGACAAAATTTTGCCGGGCAGGGGATATTCATGATCCGTCCACCTATTCCGAAGCCTCGGTGCGCGCCTATTGTGAAGCAAGCCTGAAGCGTCTCTCGCGCGAGCGGATTGATCTGTATCAGATCCATTGCCCGCCGATGTCGATTCTGAAGGATGGCAGCGTCTTTGGCGTGCTGGACAAGCTGCAGCAGGAAGGGAAGATCCGTCATTACGGCGTAAGCGTGGAGTCGGTAGAGGAAGGTCTCTTCTGTCTGGAGCAGTCCAATGTTCGTGCGTTGCAGGTCATCTATAATATTTTCCGCCAAAAGCCGCTTGAGCTGCTGAACGAAGCACATCGCCGCGGCGTTGGTATTCTGGTCCGACTGCCGCTTGCCAGCGGTCTGCTGACAGGCAAGTTTACGGCTGCTTCCACGTTTGAGGCGGATGATCACCGTCGCTTTAACGAGAACGGCGAATCGTTTAACGTGGGAGAGACTTTTGCGGGACTGGGCTTCGCCAAAGGCGTTGAGCTGGCTGACCAGCTGCGCTGGATTGCGGATGGACGCGGCAATATGACGCGTGCTTCATTGCGCTGGCTGCTGGATCATGAAGCGGTAACCTGTGTGATTCCGGGCTTCCGTAATGTGCGTCAGGTCGAAGACAATCTGGCGGCCCTTGATGTGCCGTCGTTCACAGAGGACGAACGCCAGCGGCTTGCTGCTTTTTATCAGGAGCAGGTTCATCCGTTTATCCGCGGATCGTACTGATATCGCAGTTCCAGTGCGGTTTGCACTGGTTCCTATTTTGCAGTACGATGGGATTAGCCAACATTTGCTTGAAATGAGGATAGGTAACGATGCTATCTGCAAATACACATCTTATACAAATAGCGTCCATCGTTTTTTCGGTCTGCGCCGGACTGGCGCTTATTATTCTTCGCATGCGGGCAGGCAAGCAGCCGACCAATCTGCGGAAAATCATTATGCCGCCGCTTGGCATGTCGACAGGCTTTATCATGTTTGCTTTTCCGATTACGCATATCCACTGGTTATGGGGCGTGTCGGCTTTTGGCACAGGGCTGCTGATCTTCTCGTTCCCGCTCATTGTCACAACGCGTCTCGAGAGGATTGAGTCAGATATTTTCGTTCGCCGGTCGAAAGCGTTTATCTTTATTATGCTGACTTTGCTGGCAATCCGGCTGGCACTTCACAGCGTGGTTGAGCAGTACATGTCGATCCCGCAGACCGGAGCGCTGTTCTATCTGCTGGCCTTTGGGATGATTCTCCCATGGCGGTTCGCTATGGTAGGAGATTACATGCGCCTGCAAAAAGCAGAAATGTAACGTAGCAGGGTGTGCCATTGGCATGCCCTGTTTTTATTTAACGAGAGACCGCGCGTAACATGGAAAAA